>WNFT01001074.1_pt1 | contig 23108 bp, 16 predicted proteins | sample 5400191 | NCBI WGS metagenome assembly WNFT01 (sample SAMN13153359, study PRJNA577476) | soil metagenome | isolation source: 80 cm saprolite under Madrone tree | place: USA:California | collected 2016-06-14 | reverse complement strand
CTCCAGCGGGGTCGGGCCTCTTATCCTTTTCAGGACAAGGCCGCCACCATCTATACAATCGCCAATACCGGAGCCATGCTTTTCATCGGGCAGGGACGCTCCAGAGAAAATGCGGCCTTAGCTGCCGAGCCAGGTTGTGTCGCAGATTCTACCTGCACCAAGCCACTCCAAAGACTCTGAAAGAGTTTCAGACTCACACAACCACCCCGAAGGGGTGGCCGCTGCTTTTCAAGAACTTACGGCAAACCCAGAAAAACATCTGTGTCCGTTTGGGTCCAATAAGGGTTCAAAGCACTCCGCCCTGCGCATTCCCTCGAACAAATCCTAGAACGCGCCCTCCAGCGCCAACTACGTGAATCAGAGTTGATTTGTTCACCGGCAGCAAACCACCTGGCAAGATCGCACCTACTAATTTTTCTTGCGCCAGGCGCTTCCGCGTTTCGGAACTGACAGGCTTCCTTGCCAACAGGCGATGAAAACCGCTAGTAGAGGAACTCCAAGTTGCCGGACCCACGGGTCCGGCAACCGAGCACATGGCGCGGAAGATCAGAACAGACCCTGCTTACACAAGCGGGCTGCGAAGCAAGAAAAACTCCAGCCGTTGAAGTGGTGTTTTTTCTTGACTCCTCCCTTTAGAGAACTTACCAGAGTTAGCACCCTCTCCAAGAGTCAATCGATTTAGCAAATGTTTTATAGGATTTTGGTTTTTCAAGGATTGTACCATTTCTATAAATCGATACGTCTCAATAGGGGTCCAAGGCTATTGGAGGTCCGGTATGCCCTGCAAGTCGTGCGGGTCGGTCAACCAGAGAAAGTTCACCGGGGAGATAGGCATTCATTTCCCCGGACTGAAGAACATTGACAAGCCCGTCGTGTGGGTATTTCCAGAACTCGTGGTCTGTTTGGATTGTGGCACCGCCCAATTCGCTGTGCCGGAAGCTGAACTCCGCCAACTTGCGAAGGGCGATGCCGCTACTGCAGGTTAACCTAGAATTGAGTCTTTGAGCCATTTATCGCAGTTTAGCCGTGAGGATTTGCTCCCCGTTGGCGTATACGGTCGGTCTTCAAGCTGCTCCTGGCGAACTACTATCTCATCGTTTGTAGAAACTTTTCACCCAGAATAGACGGCTGAGTGTTCCGCACAGATGCTTTGGAAGATGTGCATGTCTTCCTCGCCGTGAAAGCTGCTCAATGGATATGCGCACAGGATATCTACCTTGTGTGTTTTGCCTAGATCGTTTCCGAGTTGTTCGAACCGAATCGCCGCGTCCCCTTTGCCTTCCGCCTGCAAAAGGGCCACGGCTTCACCGAACACCACAACCTGAGGTCGCTCTGATTTCGCTGCATTTGCAGCTGCTTCAATAGAGCCACCAATGCCCCCGAGGAATCGAACCGGGTCAGGCATGTCATTGACCATGATTGTTGAGAGCGCATCGGCAGCATCCAATGAAATGTACGTACCCTGTTGAAGGGCGCCATCTGTATCCACACCTTCGGCCTTCAATCTCTGAAGAAGACTCTCCCGGTGTGACTTGGTTGCGAGCACGATAGCTGCGTTACCGGCCTTGAGGGCAGTAGCAATAAAGCGAGTAAGGCGATGTAGAAGAATCGTATCGTTAGAATAGAACAGAACCTCATGGTGGTGAGGGGCTTTCTCTCCTGAGGTGTCCGTAAACTCGTAGCCTTCTAAACTGCTACTGACAAATTGCTTGCCTCGAAGAACAGCTTCGATAGCAGGCAGAAGATCACTTCGGACGTCTGCTTTGTAAACGTAACCCTGAGGGCCCGTGCCGAAAGCCGCCCGCACGATGTCGAGATCCTTGTTCTGACTTAGGAAGACTATTTTGGAGCTGGGGGAGAGCCGTCGTATCCGGCGGGCGGCTTCGATTCCATTCAGTTTTGGGAGATTGATATCCAGTAGAATTAAGTCTGGTTTCAGTTCCTCGGCCTTCTGAACGGCTTCTGATCCGTCCGATGCCTCGTCGATGACCTGCCATTCTGGCCGCGCCTGAAAAAGCAAACGGACTTGGCGTCGCCACCCTTCGTAATCATCAGCTATGAGAATGCGAATTGATGGCGGCAGGTGCTCCTCCATTTCTGTGCTTAATCATATAGGACCACGTCGCGTGCAAGTTAGTTGTACAAACCTCTACGCTTATCGACCTGCGCCCCAGAATCCGCAGGCTGGATCATTGCGCGGAGCACTGCGCGATGAACCCACTACTATCTCATTTCACCGTTTCTAACAACGCGGTTACAGCCTGATTACAATAGGTCACCGGAGTCGATGCTCCACGCACGGTGCGCTTGCAAACTGTCAATTCGGTTTCACACACCCTGGGCCTTTCGGGCTCAGGGTGGGCGTGTGTCATGTATGTTTTGCCTGAAGATATTTTGTTGCCCGCAGCATACTTGCCGCAGACCGACGCGTCTGTGCAGAATTGGACAGTTTCTACCGATGCGGCGCAAGGCCTGATTGTGGGAGTGGCGGTAACCCAGGAGCCCAACGACAGCGGACAGTTATTGCCAGCGGTGGATCGCCTAGAACAGCGGTTGGAGAAAAAGCCGCAACAGCTGGTGGCCGATAGTGGCTACACCACGCGAGAGAATATCGAGAAGATGGCCGGGCGAGAGATCGATTTTCTGGGGACCATGCGGTATGAAAATGTGCCGTGCGACGCCAACTTGCCGAACCGGTTTCCGCCGAGGACACCAGCGCGAACAGTCAGGGCCCAAAAAAGGTACAACCAACGATGGCGAACTGGATCGCATTTATGTAATTGCTTGCTCATAGGCGACCAGCGCGGTCCGACCAGCTGTAGAGTTCTACCCTCGACTTGCCTTCTATCGTTTGCACCTTGGCGCCGGCCTCGACCTCGACAAACTAACACAGTTGCGTACTTACATTCCGCGTCGAGCATCGTTCGAGGGCGTGTTTTCTCGCACTTTCATCAAGTCACCACCTGTCAGTTTTACCAGTGCTTTGGATATCAAATTCCTGATAGATTGTTGGACCGGTTTCCAGTAGAGATAGTCTGTTCTTCATCTAGGGGTGACTGTGCTGACTACCGGGGACCATAGTGTCACCTGGCCGCTCCTAAGCCTTGGTCCAAAATGGACTGGACAGCAGGGCCGAGGAAGAGGGGTGGTGCGTCACTTCTGGCTTCCCCTTGCGGCTTTTGCAGCTTTTGTCCCGTCACACCCAATTGCAGCGGCACCCACAAAGGAAGTCCGACGGATTCTGATTCTGAACGAAGCGGGCACTTCGTATCCGGCGATGAACATCATCAATGAAGGGATTCAATCTGCCCTGCACGATTCTCCCTACCAACTTGAGTTCTATTCCGAGTACTTGGATACCATACTGTTCCCCGATCCGGCCGCCCAGCAGGAGTTTCGTACCTTCTACATTCGCAAGTATCAGAATCGCAAACCGGATGTGATCATCACGGTCGGGCCATCCCCGCTCAAATTCATGCTAGAGGTTCACCAGAGAGTCTTTCCGGGCGTTCCAATTATCTTCTGTCTGCCTTACGGAACTAAGCCGGGTACTCCCTCACTAGATTCCGATTTTGCAGGCGTCGAGAATGACATGGCCCCGGCTGAGACACTTGAGATAGCGCTGCGGCTCCTGCCCGGCACAAAGCACGTGGTTGTGGTAGGGGGCGTATCGGATTTCGACAAACAGGGGCAAGCCTTGGTCAAGCAGCATTTGAAGGCTTTCACAGACCGGGTCGATATTATGTATATGACGGATTTGGCTATCGCCGATCTGCTCGAGCGTCTGAGGCAACTGCCCAATCACACGGTCGTCCTCCTCATCTCTGTTGGGCAGGATGCGGCGGGAACTCGATTCAAGTCAAACGAGGTAGGCTCGATGGTTGCCGCTGCAGCAAATGCACCGGTTTTTGGCCTATTTGATGCCTACTTGAATCACGGAGAGGTGGGAGGCGACCTTTCAAGCCTCAGCGATCAGGGCAGGGTTGCCGGAACCATGGCGCTGAGAACGCTCATGGGGGAAAAACCGCAGGACATCTCCAGAATCAAAAGTGCCACCACCTACATGTTCGATTGGCGCGCTTTGCAGCGCTGGGGCCTCAAGGAGAGCGCTCTTCCCTCTGGCAGCATCGTCCTCAATCGGCAGGCCAACTTTTGGAAAGCCAGCGAGCGCTATGTTATCCCGGCAATCATCGTGTTCCTGGCGCAAGCGACGGCCATCTCCGCGCTGCTATGGCAGCGCGCCCGGCGGAGGCGATCGGAAGCGGAGCTTCACGAAAGTGAAGTGCGCTTCCGCCTCGTGGCCAATACGGCTCCTGTCTTGATCTGGATGTCCGGTCCCGACAGGCGATGCAACTACTTTAATCAGCCCTGGCTCGAATTCACCGGGCGGCCGCTTGAAGCTGAGCTGGGCAATGGCTGGTCGGAGGGCGTGCATCCGGAAGATTTGCAGAATTGCCTGGATATTTACACTCGGGCCTTTGATCTTCGGCAATCATTCAGGATGCAGTACCGGCTGCGGCGGCGCGATGGAGAATATCGCTGGGTGCTCGATATCGGCGTGCCCAGATTGAATCCGGACGGTCTTTTTGCCGGCTACATAGGATCTTGCCTGGACGTCACTGAAGGCAAGCTGGCCCAGGAAGCTCTTGCCGGGTTGGGGCGCAGATTGATTGAAGCCCATGAAGAGGAGCGCACCTGGCTCGCGCGAGAGCTCCACGACGACATCAATCAGCGAATCGCGTTGTTAGCGGTCCAGTTGGAACAATGGGCCCAACATTCGACCAACTCTGGGGCTGAATTCACAGATCACATGCGTCACGCCCGTCAGGACCTTTCCGAATTAGGGGAGGACATTCAAGCCCTATCGCACCGCCTGCACTCCTCAAAACTAGAATATTTGGGCATCGTGGCGGCAGCCAACAGCTTCTGCAAAGAGTTGTCTGAGCAACAGCAGGTCGAGATTGAGTTCAGCCATGCAGGGATAACGTCCAGCCTGCGCAAGGAAATCTCCCTTTGTTTGTTCCGGGTTTTACAGGAAGCCCTACAGAATGCAGTCAAGCACAGCGGCGCGCGGCACTTCAGAGTGGAACTGCGCGGAACATCGAGGGAGATACAACTGACCGTGAGTGACTCGGGAGTTGGCTTTGATCCGCAAGACGCCATGGACCGTCGCGGCATAGGACTTGTCAGCATGCGGGAGAGGTTGAACTTGGTAGGCGGCGAGTTTTCGATCAATTCGAAACCCGGCGGTGGCACCACGATTCGCGCTCGGGTGCCCCTTATGGTGGAAGCGCATCGTGCCGCTGCGGCTGGATGAGATGAGGAAGGGAGATCCCACCTTCTATTAAATCTTTGAGTCCATGACGATTTTACTGCGAATAAATGGCTGTGTGTTCCTCACAGATGCCTTGGAAATCGTGCTTGTCTTCCTCGCCGTGAAAGCCGCTCAATGGATATGCACACAGGATATCTACTTCTTGTGTTTTGGCTAGATCGTTGCAGCCTCGTTCGATCCGAATAGCCGCATCCGCTTTGCCTTCTGCGTGCAAGAGAGCCACGCCTTCGCCGCACACAACAACCCGAGGCTGTTCTGATTTAGCTGCTTTAGCAGCTGCTTCAATCAAGCCGCCAATGCCCCCGAAAAATCGAACAAGGTCAGGCAAACCGTCCACCATGACTTTTGAGAGCGCGTCGGCAGCATCCAATGGGACGTAGGTACCCTGTTGAAGGGCGGCATCCGTATCCACGCCGTCTGCCTTCAATTTCTGAAGAAGACTATCTCGGTGTGACTTCGTAGCCAGCACAATAGCGGCGTTACCGGCCTTTAGGGCAGCAGCAATAAAGCGAGTAAAGCCATCTAGAAGAACCGTATCATTAGAATAGAACAGTACCTCATGGCGGTGAGGGGCTTTCTTTCCTGAGGTGTCGGTGAACTCGTAACCTTCGATGCTGCTACTGACAAATTGCGTGCCCCGAAAAACCGCATCTATGGCGGGCAGTAGTTCGCTTTGGGCATCTGTTTTACAAACGTAACCTCGGGCCCCCGTGCTCAAAGCTGCGTGCACCACGTCTAGAGAAGTCTGCAGGCTTAGGAAGATTATCTTGGAACTGGGGGAGAGTTGTCGTATCCGCAGGGCGGCTTCAATTCCATTCAGTTTTGGGAGGCCGATATCCAGCAGAATTAAGTCCGGTTTCAGTTCCGCGGCCTTCTGAACGGCTTCTGATCCATCCGATGCCTCGTCGATGACCTGCCATTCTGGCCGTGCCTGAAGTAGCAAACTATTTTGGAGTCGCCAACCTCTGAAATCATCAGCTATGAGAATGCGAATCGATGACGGCAGTTGCTCCTCCACTTTTGTGCTTAATGCGCAAAAATAATTTCTCTTCGTCATCCCACCATTCCAAAACACGACGCGCGCAAATAAGTTGCACGAACCTCCGAGTCCCTGCGCTTATGAAGAATGATTCAGGCACTGTCATCGTGCCACAGAGCACTGCCCGGTGGGACCAATTGTTATCTCATTTCACCGTTTCAGGCAACGCGGTTACGGTCTAGTGCCTAGTAAACGCTGCGGGCCGGCATTCCAGATCCCCGGCCAAGCAGGTACTATAGATGTCCTAAAAGGTCTATGAGTACTCTATAGGTGACATATAGACCTCAATAGAGTACTCTACTCGCCAGCCCTATCAAGGGCCAGCGGAGAAACACACTGCGCGTCTTCTATCTTTTCGTGCTCCTCGCAACCGGGACTTTCACCGTGGCAGTCAAGATGAGCCAAGCTGCGCAAGAAGCACTGTTTGCGCTTGGCATTGTTGTGGCTGGCGGAGGAATTTGGAGTTTCCTTCGATTCCTGAATGTCGCAGACACGCATCAGAAACTGATCAACCACGAAGCAATGAGCTTTGCTTTTGTCTGTTCCTTACTCCTCACCCTCGCTGTTGGCATCCTGCAACGATTCGGGTTCCTTGCGCGAGCCCCGCTGCTTGTCGCAGTGTTGATGATCGCCTTGTGGAGCATAGGGCTAATCCTCTTTTCCTGGCGGTATCAAGAATGAAGACTCGGCTTCGCGTCTTGAGAGCAGAAAAGGAGTGGTCGCAGGCCGACCTTGCCGATGCCGTCGGCGTGTCGCGGCAATGCATCAACGCTGTTGAGACGGGCAAATACGAGCCCGGGCTGGACTTGGCCTTTAAGATCGCCCGCATATTCGGGAAGAACGTCGAAGAAGTCTTTTTGTACGAAGAAAGTGAGGCAAGTTCGGGACAGCAGTAGGGTCTTCGAGGAGTTGATTTTGGGGGTTCGATTCGCTCATTGAGGTATGTTGAGGCCGCAAGGGTCTGGGCTAGCATCGGGTCTGGATAGAGGGCAATAGGCGCAACGAGAGAGTCCAGCTGGTCCGGTGGAATCTGCGCAGCCTGATCTTGTGGTGAAGCCGCCTGCGCCGATCCGGGCGACGGCATAGCTGCCAAGGTATCGCCTGGTAGGATGGCGATCGTGCAAACCATCACCAGCAGGTATCGGAAGGTTGCACTCAAAACCTTTCGTTTAGCATTCATGGGCTACCACTACTCTTGATCGCCCTGTCTGACCGGATGAGTTGATCGAGCACGAACATGCGCATCCGTTTCACAATTTGTCCACGAGATGCGCGTTCGCTCCTTGACCATGGTCACACTGCTTCCTCGTGGTAAATGGCAACATACAGTTCGAGGTCTCAATAGGTGGCTGACTTCTCTGGGGCAAGAGACGGGGTTTCCTACTTGCTCTCGGTGGCGGAGGGATAGCAAGTCTTCATACTGAAACTCGTCTTATGACGGTTCCAAGGTCTACCAATGGAAGCAAACCTACTACTCCTGCCGGGCAGCCAACGTAGAAGTGCCAATACAGCCAGGGAAGAGATGAACAGTGCTAGTCGGGCTGATTAAGCCCAGGCCCTCAGTGCCTAATCAAGATCGGCCCTCACATTGGCCAGCAAAGCTGGCAATTCTGACAGTTTCTAACAATGTCGTAACTCGTGAGAATTCGATCGTTGGGCCAGAGCCTGGTCAAGAAGGTTCGACAATGAACTCCCGCGGTATCGTCATAGCGCTAGCCACCACTTTTTGGGCCGTCACAAGCCCTGCTCAGGTGCCCTCTTGGGAAATTGAGAACGCGGCGGGCTTGCAAGCCTATCAGCGAGGGAATTATACGGAAGCTGAGAATCTCTTCCGGGACGCGTTTCGTCGAGCCGAAGAATTCGGGGAACTTGATCCTCGTTTTTCAACTGCGATCAACAACCTCGCTGCGGTGCTGCATGCAGAAGGCAACTATGCCGACGCCGAACAGCTTTACCGCCGCGCCCTAGCGATCTGCGTAAAGGTGTCTGGAACGGAACGCCAGGAAGTGGCCGGTTTACTCAACAACCTAGCCAAGCTTCTGAATGAACAAGCGAAGTACTCAGAGGCCGAGCCACTCTTCCAACGCGCTCTCGCGATTCAGGAAAAGGTGCTTGGACCTGAGCACCTAGATGTATCGATCGTTCTCGACAATCTCGCTGGGATGCGGTCGAAAGAAGGCAAATACTTGGAAGCCGAATCCCTCTATCAGCGCGCCTTAACGATACGTCAAAAGGTTCTCGGAAACGACCACAGGGATGTGGCGACTGTTCTCAACAACTTGGCCGTAGTTTATCATTCGCAAGTCAAATATAAGGACGCCGAGTTGTACTACCGACGCGCACTCGCCATATGGGAAAAGACGTCTGCGCCAGAGCTCCCGGACATGGCAACAATTCTCCACAACCTGGGCACTGTTCAGGTAAAGGAGTGCAAATACTCACAAGCCGAGGCCCTCTTTCAGCGCGCACTGGCCATTCGGGAAAAGGTTCTTGGACCAGAGGACCCGGGTGTGGCTACCATCCTTGATAGCCTGGCCTCGCTCTTCCAGAAGCAGGCCAGGTATTCGGAAGCTGAACCTCTCTTCCAGCGCGTCCTAACCTTCCGGGAAAAGGCCTTTGGACCGGAACATCCGACAGTGGCCGCGGTTCTCACCAATCTGGCCGCGCTTCGGCGAGAGGAAGGCAAGTACTCGGAAGCTGAACGTCTCTTACAGCGCGCCTTAGCCATCCAAGAAAAAGCCCTGGGACCGGGACACCCAGAGGTGGCTAGCGTCCTCAATGATTTAGGCGTCCTTCGGCAAAGGGAAGGCCAATACTCGGCAGCCGAATCGCTCTTCCAGCGCGCGCTGGCTATCTGGGAAAGAGTTCTCGGGCCGGAACACCCAGACGTGGCAACAGCCCTCAACAATCTAGCCTCGAGTCTTCAGAAGCAAGGCAAATACTCGGAAGCCGAGCCACTGCTACGTCGTGGACTGGCAATTCGGACAAAAGTTTTCGGACCGGAGCATGCGGAAGTGGCCGTAATTCTTAATAATTTGGCGGCAACCTACAAGTATCGAGGCAAGTACAAAGAAGCCGAGTCGCTTTACCAGCGCGCCCTAGCCATGTGGGAAGAGACGCTTGGACCACGGCACCCGACCGTGGCTACTGTCCTCGTTAATCTAGCAATGCTGCAGACGCAGGAAGGCCAATATTCGTCTGCTGAATCTCTCCTGCAACGCGCACTTGCTATCCGAGAGAAGCTGCTTGGTCCAGAACATCCGGACGTAGCTTTCGTTTTCACCAATCTGGCCGTGATTGAGTACGAGCGTCACAACGATTCAGTTGCTGAGTCCCTCTACAAGCGTGCGTTGAACATTTGGGTCAAAGCGCCTGATCTGCGATCTCAGGACTTCGCACAGACGTTGGAAAACTTGGGCGTGCTCTATTTTGGTCAACGCAAGTTTGACGACGCCGGAGCGCTTTTCGAGCGCGCGGTCACGATTAAGGAGCAATCACTGGGTCAGGAGCACCCAGACGTGGCACGTAGTTTGAGCAAAGTGGCAATGACTGACATGGCCCGCGGCTATTACGCCGAGGCTGAATCGCCCTGCAAGCGAGCACTCGGCATTTTAGAAAAGTCGTCACCCCCGGATTATCCGGAGCTAATTCAAGCGTTGGTGAACTACGCTTGGGTACTCGAGAAAACAAAACGGAAAGCCGAAGCGGAACTTCTTGAGACACGGGCGATGGTATACCGTGCCAAGGTGCAAGCAAACAAACGTAAGAATCAAGCTGAATTCTCCGCCCAGCAGCCTTGACGTCGGTAGTCTAAACGAAAGCTCTGCAGCTAGTGTCCACTGAGAGAATCCCTCGGAGGACTACGCTCTTATGTACATAATGGATTGAGAAATACTCAAGCGTCCCCAGAGTAACGTACCGTCTTTCCGAGAGAAGCGTTTCTCCAGATGATACTTGTCTATCGAACTACGCCGCAATCGCTCAAAAAGGGCTCATCCTTCTCTGCGTCTTCGGGAGGAGAAAACTCGACCACAGTGCTTACTACGCATTTCCTCTTCGCTGAATCTCAGCATCGAGCAAAGAGCCTGGTTCACGAACAATGGCCGCCCTTCCAGGTCCGCCAACGCAATCCCGATAGGACTCCCTTTGAGAGCTGGTCATCGGGTCCCGTCTCCCGCACTTTCCTTCTCCATAGAAAATGGCATATAGCACCAGCACTATCTGAGCTGCAAGTATAATTTCAGGTTTTCCGCTGCCTCGCTCTTCGTGGTCTGTCCTTAAATGGACCTCGAACTTCCTCTTGCCCTGCCCGTCCGTGCCGCACGATTTGCACAGCGATTCACAGGACTGCACTTGTGGCGCTGCAACTCGAACAACTGTGCAATGAGGTGGCCAGAAAACACGAGGTGGATATCCTTTGCGCGTATCCATTTGGCATTCACGGCTTAGATGCAGAAGAAACCTTCAAAACAATCTCTGCAGAACACTCCGCTTTTCATTCCAGACAAGAGCTGGATCGTCGCCGCGTGCAAGCACGAGATTCGCGTAGTCTGATGCTGCTATTCCCAATCACCACAACTATATGGATTCCGAAGGCCCGAATAGCGCGGTTACAAGAGAAGTGTAATCGCACCCAGGAATACCTTCGCAGATGCCCGATCACCCGGCGTTTTACCAAAGGACTGGGCAAATGCCTGTCTGCCGTGTTGGGGGCGACCGCGCTCCCGTCAAAACCGAAAGACAATTCCCGTCGAAAGTCGCGTGTTGTTCTGCGTATGGCTCCCGAAATTTGTCATCAAGTAGTCGCCCTGAATGATGCGCCAGCGAATACCTTTGATCAATTCCGTATCGATACCTGCCCCGATGGCCATCGAAAACGAAGAATTCCCGAATCCTGCCGCACTGAAATGCGCACCGCCAAGAAGTACGTGCGCAAACGGCGAAACGCGAGAAGGAAAAGAGACCTGCGGGCCGAACAAATACGAGTGCACCGAAGTCCCAACTCCACCTACGGAGCCGTAGTGCCCGTCCAGATCCGCTACTCCGCCCAGCCAGTCGGTGAACTTGTACTGGCCGGAAAGCTCCCATCCGTTCAGGTTTGCGGAAGGTGAGCTACGGAATCGCATGTAAGAATAACCGCCGAACACCTCCACCTTGTCTTGTGTCCGCGCTGGAAACGAAGCCACTAAGAGAATTCCAAATAGCAGCCCAATCTTTCGCACCATGAGAATTTCCTCCTCGATAACCGAGCGAGGTCAGGGATCTTTCCTGGCCCGCGGGGCGTTCTCAGAACTTGGCGGCGTCGATAAAGCCACTGTGGATACTGAAGGCCGTCAGATTGGAGTTTCCCCTACCACGTTCCGGTCGAAAAACATCGTAGAGTTCGAGAAGGCCGGGCTGACAAGCAAGCTTCTAAACTCCGGCTATAGCTTTGTTCTGGAGAACGCGCACCACAACGCGACGGTTTTCCGCCTGTCCTTCCGCCGTCTTGTCGTCACCGACCTGGTGGCTCTCTCCCATTGCACCAGGGGCAAGCATTCTGGTGAGGGGAATATGGCCCTGCTGCAACAGGATATTGGTTACGTTGTCGGCGCGGTCTTCACTGAGCTGTTGGTTAAGGGCCACGCTGCCAGCGGTCGAGGCGTAACCTTTCACCTCGATCATGTAACCGTTGACGGTCTTCGCTTTGTCCGCCAATGCCACGAGTTGGGGGTTATACTTCGGATCAACCTCGACCTTGCCGTTCCCAAAGTGAACCGCGACCTCGTCGAGGATGTAGTAATCGTCTAGTTGGCCGAAGCGGGCGACAGCGGCGTCAATCGCGGCCCCCTGCTTCACTAACTCCTGCTTGTTCTGCTGGGCCTGGACCTGGGTTTCGTGCATACCGGCCTGAATGGCCTCGGCTCTTTCCAGATCATTGCCCTTGAACTTGACCAAATTTGCCACTAGTTGGTTTTGCGCGTTGTAGGTACCCTCTACCTGGACGGCGAGTCCCGGAATGAGAGCGGCCATAGCCATTTCCTTTCTGCGAGCCTGCAATATTCCTTGTATTTGGCTTACCTCGGTGCTGTCGTTCAAAAGGACAATGACCTCACGTGAATCCGAAGTCTTAAGAATAATGGTGTCGCCGTTTCGCCCTTTGATCAGGCCTTCGACCTTTACAGATTCAGCAGCGACGGTCGTACCTAACAACACGAGCACGATAAGCGAGAGAGTTGCGACCGATGCGATTGCAAATAACTTGGTCTTTGTCATAGTTTCCCTTCCCTCAATCCCCCAATCCCGATTTCAACGCCAACTCTGGGCAATAAGGAATTGAGGGTTTGTAGTGCCAAGAATTTCTGGTGTCTGCCCTTGTTTGCAAACGCAAACCGCATTTCCCCCCGGCCCGCGCCTTTGAACTCATATTGATATGCGGTCCCGGTCTGCTCCGTAACTGACAAAACTGACAGTAGAGCCGATTGGCGGCGACAACGGCAAGCAAGCCTCACGGTCTAATGCCTGGCATACGACAATCGAGAGTGCCTCGTCCATGAAAAATTCCGCATTGCCGTAGTACAGAGGAACTTTGAATCTGCAGATCACTAAGCTTGGCAGAAGGAAGTCGGCGTCTATGTGTATCGGCATTGAATCTCTTTCAATTGAGCCTGAGGAGACCCTTTGTAATCTCCAAATTGCTGACGAGGCTCTGCATATTTGCAACTCCTCCCGCAAACTGTTACGGATGTTTACTGCCCCTGCCGGCCGTGAATTCAACGCGCGACCAGTTCTGCCACTGCCACTCGCTGTTCAATGCCCTCAACGTATTCCTGCAATCCTTCTGCTTGTAACATATCCCGCACTTCGCCGTGAACCTCCGCAAGCTTTAGTTTGGCTCCCCGCGCCGCCAGTTCCCTACTGAGGTCGCTCAGCATGCGTCCTCCTGCAAGGTCGATGTTCGCTGAGGTAGAGAGGTCCAGAATCACCAGTTTCAAAGCAGAATAGGCTCCCGCTTGGCTCAGGATTTCAGCCTTCACATTTTGCGCGTTGAAGTAGAACAGCCCCGACTCTATGCGGAAGACCAGCACCCCAGGAACGAGATTGTGTTCTGTGTATCGCAAGACATCGACAAAACGGTCGCTTCCCGGCAAGCGTCCCAATCGCAATACGCGCGGGCGGGAAGCACGCCGCAGCAGGAGCAGTATGGTAAGCATTGCGGCCAACAACACGCCTTTCAGGATTCCGAAGGCTAATACCCCCAGCGTGGCCACCATGGCCATCCGAAACTCCAGTTTGCTCACCCGCCGCATGTGCATCAGTTCCTTTGGATTGATCAGTCCCCAGACAGCCATGAAGACCACCGCTGCCAGAACCGGGTCGGGAAGGTTTTTCATCCACCGCGTCAGGAACAACAAGACCATACCGATACTGAGGGAAGCAAACGCCAGGGCCAAGGGAGTCTTGGCACCGCCTTTTTCGTTTACGGCAGATTGAGACATCCCCCCCGCCAGCGGATACCCGTGTCCCAGACCCGACGCGAGATTCGCCGCCCCTAGGGCTAATAGTTCCTGGTCGGCATTGATATCGTAGCCATGCTTCAGCGCGAAGGTGCGCGCCACGGAGATACCCTCCACGTACGCCAGCAGAAAGCACCCGAGTGCAAGAGCAAACAGGTCATCGACTTCATGCCACGCTACGAGCGGCCAGCTGAGGCGTGGCAGTCCAGCTGGAATTGAGCCAATGGTCTTCACTCCCAGCCCGGCCACCGGCATCACCGACATGAACGCGATGGAGAGCACGACGACGAGCAGTGCGACTGGCCGGCGCGGCAGGAGCCACTGGCCCAGAATCAGAAGAGCTAGTGCTCCTGCTCCTATCGCGAGAGTCGGCGGGTTCGTCTGTCCCAGGTGAAGTGCTACTTGCACAACACGGCTGAAGAAGTTTTTGCCCCCTGTTGTCACCCCGAACAGTTTCGGGAGCTGGGTGGAAATAATCACAAGGCCGGCGCCGACTTTGAAGCCACTGAGAACGGTCTCGGAGATGAAATTGACGATGTTGCCCAAACGAAACAACCAGGCAAGGACGCCTATGACCGCGACTAGCACCGCCGTTGCCATAGCCAGCTGAATTTGGCGACCCGTATCGCCCGATGCCATGCTGCCCAGAGTGGCACCCATCAGGATGGAGATCGCGGACGTCGGTCCCACTGCCATCTGCCGGGACGTACCAAACGCCGCGTATGCCACCCCTCCCATGAGGCAGGAATAGAGCCCCGCTTCTCCCGGCAGTCCCGCAAGAGACGCGTAGGCCAGCGACACAGGAATCGCGTATGCCGCCAGTGTCAATCCAGCGACAAAATCCGGACGAAGCCGCTGCTTTTGATACTGTGGTGCCCAATCAAGGACGGGCAGTGCCGAACGCAGCCGCTGCCAAAGACTTTGCGTATTTTGTAATGATATGGGCATGAGTGGCGCGTCGTTGCTTCTAAGAGGCCCCGCAATTGCGCAAGTCTAGGAGCAATCCCTGAAACCGGCATCTGTGAGTATTGACAGTTCTATTCTTTCCGGCGCAGATAAAAACTAGCCATGATCGGGAGACTGGTTCAAGGCTCAGGCGCGCGCTCTGGTTCAAGACACGTCGCCTGGTTAGCTACAAACGACCTCTAAGAAAATTGGTACCCAGTTAAACGCATTAATCGAAACCTCGATCCCAGTGTCCGGTAAGGCGCGCTGCCCCTAGCTCTTGAGAGGACAGCCGCCTGTTGGGACCTCGAACTGTGTTTTTTGCCAGTGACTGCGAGGAAGCAGTATGACCTAGCGTCAAGGAGCGAACGCGCAGGTCTTGGACAGGTTATGAAACAGTGTGCGGCGTGTTTGATGGACTCATTTGGCGCGAGAGGGTGATCAAGAGTAGAGGTAGCCCATGAATGCTAAACTAAAGGTTTTGAGTGCAACCTTCCGATACCTGCTGGTGGTGGTTTGCACGATCGCCATCCTACCAGGCGATACCTTGGCAGCTATGCCGTCGCCCGGATCGGCGCAGGCGGCTTCACCACAAGATCAGGCTGCGCAGATTCCATCTGACCAGCTGGACTCTCTCGTTGCGCCTATTGCCCTTTATCCAGACCCGATGCTAGCCCAAACCCTTGCGGCCTCCACATACCCTCTCGAACTCATCCAACTCCAACAGTGGCTGGCAAAGAATCCCGGACTAAAGGATCAAGCACTCGCCGATGCCGTCATGAAACAGCCCTGGGATCCAAGCATTCAAGCTTTGGCCGCGCTCCCCGAGGTCGTAAAGCGCCTAGCAGACGACATTCAGTGGACCACCGATCTGGGCAACGCCTTCTTGGCGCAGCAGAGCGATGTGATGGATGCCGTGCAGCGCATGCGCAAGAAAGCACAGGACACCGGCAATTTGAATTCGACCGAGCAACAGAAGGTAGAAACCAAGGTCATCGAGAGCAAAAGTGTGATCGTGGTCGAACAGGCTAATCCACAGGTCGTGTATGTACCTTCATATGATCCTGTCGTAGTGTACGGCCCTCCGGTCTATCCCTACCCGCCCATTTATTATCCGCCGGCGGGATACTACGCCGCGGGACTGGCGATTTCTTTTGGGGTTGGCATGATGATGGGGGCGTTCTGGAGCGGGGGCTGGGGTTGGGGTTGTGGCTGGGGCGGCAACAACAACATCAACATCAATAACAACAACAATTTCAACCGCAACTCGAATATTGGTAGTGGCAACCGCAACAACATTGGGGGCGGAAACCGCCCATCGCAACAACCAGGCCGCGGGGGCGGAGGCCGCGGAGATTCCGGTTGGAAACACAATCCGCAACATCGCGGCGGCGCCCCGTATGGTGATCGAGGTACCGCAAACAAGTTTGGCGGTACGGCTCGCGGAGATTCGCTTTCCAATCGGCAGGCTAGCGCACGGCAACAGGTTGGCCGACAGGGCGGAAATTTGGCCAGCAGTCGCGGAGGCGGAGCTGGCGTGAGCAATCGGGCCAGCGGAGCCGGTGCTGGTAACCGAGGTGGTGGTGCTGGCATTAGCAGCAGGGCGGGAGGAGGCGGAGCAGATCGAGTAGGAAGCCGGGACGTCTCGCGGGGCGGCGGCGGAAACCGGGATGCCTTTGGAGGAGGTTCCAGAGGCTCCAAGGGTTACAACGGATCGAGCGCGCGCGCCAGCGGCAGCCGCGGTTCCTCGAGCATGGGATCTCGAGGAGGCGGTGGTCGTGGTGGTGGCGGGGGGCGGCGTAGGTAGGCGGCAAGGTCCGAGGAATGGAGGTCAAAGGGGCATGGACATGAACTCAACATCTTCGAAGGCAACTCTCCTTAGGCTCCTTTTGGTCGCGGGGACATGGGCGTTTCTGTCAGTGTCCGGCCAACTCACAGCGCAACAACCTGTCGCAAAAACTGCCACTGCTTCTATTGCTGTCGGTGCAAAAACCTTCGATAGTCCGCAGCAGGCTGCCGATGCACTAGTTGCTGCGGCTGGGCAGTTTGACGAGCGTCTTCTCAGAGAGATTTTCGGCCCCGGTGGCGAGGACATAGTTTTTTCCGGTGAATACCCACAAGACCGGAAGCGAGCCGCTGACTTCGCTGCAGAAGCTGGCGAAAAGAAAAGCGTCTCCGTGGATTCGAAAAAGGGGAACCGGGCATTCCTCCTGGTGGGCAACGAGGACTGGCCGTTCCCCGTGCCAATCGTTAAGCTGGGCGCCAAATGGGCGTTTGATGCCAAAGCCGGCCGCCAGGAACTCCTCTACCGTCGCATCGGAAGCAATGAATTGGACGCCATTGACATCTGCCGCGGCTACGTGGAGGCACAGCACGAATACGCACTCCAGAAGCGCGAAGGCTACGATGCAAACCAGTACGCGCAGCGTATTGTAAGCACTCCAGGCAAGCAGGATGGCCTGGCATGGCAAAACCCGGATGGTAGTTGGAGCGGACCGATTGGCGAAAAGATTGCTCGAGCGATCGAACAGGGCTACTCCGGCGGTGCCGAGCCATATCATGGCTATTTCTTCAAGATTTTGAAAGGTCAAGGACCCGCTGCACCAATCGGCGAAATGGATTTTGTCGTGAAGGGCGTAATGATCGGCGGCTTCGCCCTGGTAGCTGCCCCGGCTGAATACGGCGTGACCGGCGTGAAGACCTTCATCGTCAGCCACGACGGCGTTGTCTTCGAGAAGGATTTTGGGCCGGCCACCCTCAATGAGTTTATACAAATGGAGCGTTTCAATCCGGACCCCTCCTGGAAACCAGTCTTCGAGGAGTGAGGAAAGAAAGCAGATACTTTGAACATTGCTGGGGAATCCCAGACAGAATCGGCCTTGATTGCCTCATGTGCTGAGGACTGTCGCATCTGTTCAGAAGGAATTCCAGAAGCTGCCCTCTTTGTTTGCCGCGGGGGCTTCGGGCCGTAAGCTCTTATCGGAACAAGACAACTTCTGGAAGGAAGCCCTTCGGTGAATGAACTGGTAGCACTAGAGGGAGACGTGACCGACGACTCCAGATTGCTCACATTACGGGAAGTATGTTAAGAGTTATAACGCGTTTTACCTTGTGGCCGTACCAGCACCCTCGGTAACTATGCGTGCTCCTCATTCCTCTGCTGCGCAGCCTACCCAATGTCAGCAAATCGATGCTTGCCCTGCGCGCCATCCCCGAGGGTCGCTCAAAGGGTCTAATGTGCTTCAGCTCGGACTTTTGCCGCTTCTGACTTGTCTCCTCTTCCAGGTGAATGCCGTAGCGCAGTTCAAAGAAACACGGCGAGTCCTCATTCTTAATGAACTAGGGTCAGATGTGGGTGTCATAGACCGGGAGATATTCACTGCTTTAGGGAAGGCGCCTTACCATATCCAGTTCTATATCGAGGATTTGGACACTAACCTGTTTCCAGAAAAGGATTCACAGTCTCAGTTTAGCGACTGGTACCTTCGCAAGTACCGAGATCGCACGCCAGACTTGATCATTGCCGTCGGTCCTTCCCCAGTCAAGATGATGGCCGAATCGCACCAGGCGTTTGCTCCAAATACCCCGATTGTTTTCTGGGGAAGTACCGAGGAGTTTGCGCAAGCTCCTAGGCTCGACTCTGACTTTACGGGGGTTTGGGGAGTAGCACAGCCAGACAAGACTTTGGATGCAGCACTTCACCTGCAACCCGGCACTAAACATGTGGTCGTAGTGGGCGGTGTGGCACCGTATGACCGCCATCTTGAGACCATCGTCAAAGAACGGTTTCGCAAGTACGAATCGAAACTCGAATTCACCTACCTAACCGACCTGGCGATGCCCGAGCTCATCGAGCGACTGAAGCACCTGCCAAGCAATACGATCGTTTATCACACTTCAATGATGCAAGATGCGGCGGGGACCCACTTTGTCGACGCAATTCAGGCAGTACCAATGGAGACCAGCGCCGCGAACGCGCCCGTGTATGTCGTCGACGATGTAGATGTGGGTAGAGGGACGGTAGGCGGGGACGTCACAAGCTTCGTCTTGGCAGGTCGACTCGCCGCCGGGATGGCTCTCAGGATTCTCAACGGGGAAAAGCCGCAGGATATCCCGATTGTGAGAGGCACCGACATCTACTTGTTCGATTGGCGCGCCCTGCGGAGGTGGGGGCTCAAGGAAAGCGATCTGCCGCCTGACAGCGTTGTTCTTGAACGCGAACCAACCTTTTGGGAGGCATACCGACGACACATCATCGTCGGGATTTTTGTACTCTTTGCACAGACTCTAGCGATTACTGCTCTCCTCTGGCAGCGAGCGAAAAGGAGGCGGATAGAGGCACAACTGATCCGCTACAGCGATCAGCTTCGCATGGCGATAGAGTCCGGCAAATCGGTCGGATGGGAATGGGATCTCACTACCGGGCGACATACTTGGTTCGGCGATCTGCGTACCATGTTTGGCATTCCTTACGTCACGTTCACTGGGAAAGTTGGCGATTTTTTCCGTTACGTCCATCCGGAGGACCGTAAGCGAGTCTCGGATGTGGTGGCGGCGGCAAGGCAAGAGGGTAAGACCTACATGGCGGAGTACCGCATCCTTTGGCCTGATGGCACAATCCGCTGGATTGTGGAGAGAGGTAAATTTGACGACGCGACGAGCGGTGTCCCAGCACGAATGGTGGGTATGGCGGTAGACATTACGGATCGCAAACAGGCGGAGGAGGCCCTGAAGAGCTCAGAAGAGAACTTCTCTAAAGCGTTTCGTGAAAGCCTTCTCGCCAAAACACTAACTAGCATTCAAGACCATCGCTACCTCGAAGTCAACGAAACGTTCGAGCGTCTTACGGGCTGGCGCCGCGACGAGATACTGGGCCGAACGCCTTTAGAGATCGAGAGCTGGGTTGATCCTACTCAGAGGGCGGAATTAGTACAACGTTTACTCATCAAAGGCACTGTGCGAGATCTCGAGGTCAAAATCCGGAGGAAGGATGGCCAGATCCGCACCACATTAGGAACATTTGAGTTAATCGAGATCCGAGGTGAGCCGTGCGCTCTTTCCATGATCGCGGACGTCACCGATCTTAGGCGGGCTGAACAAGCTGAACAAGCTGCAGAGGATCGATTCAAGCAGTTTTTTGAGACACTACCAGAGTATTGCTTCATCACTTCCGCGGACGGAGAAATTCTAGACATCAACCCAGCAGCCTGCAGCGCTCTGGGTTACTCCAAAGAAGAACTCATCGGCAAACCACTCTCTGCTAACTATGTCCCCGGGGCGCTGACAAGACTGATTGAATTGTCCGGGAAGTGGAAGAACATTGGCACACTTCATAATGAAGAGATAGAAATTCTCACCAAACAAGGGCAGAAGCGAACGGTGCTTGTCAATGCTGGGTCGCTGAAAGACAAACAGGGAAACCTCCTATACACGATGACAGTGCAGGTGGATGTCACGGAACGCAAACAGATCGGGGAAAAGCTACGTGAGAGCCAGAACCGTTTGGAGGGCATCATCGCGTCGGCGATGGACGCCATCATCGCCGTAGATCAGGAACACCGAATCGTTGTCTTTAACACTGCTGCGGAGAAAATGTTCGGTCTCCCTTCATCGGACGCGATCGGAAGCCCGATCAACCGCTTCATCCCGGAGCGATTCCGCACTGCCCATACAGAACATATTCGCCACTTCGGAGAGACCGGCATGACCAAACGCGCGCCGGGCGCATTGTGGGCTCTCCGAGCAAATGGTGACGAGTTTCCAATTGAAACTTCGATTTCTCAGTTGCAAACCGGCAACCATAAACTGTTTACCGTCATCATTCGGGACGTCACAGATCGGCACCGTGCCGAAGAAGCGCTTCGACAAAGCGAGGAGCGCAGTCGGGAATTGGTACGACGTTCTCCCATCGCAATGGTTGTGACCGAAGGAAGGGAACAGCGAGTCATCATGATGAATGATCGGTTCACCAGTCTTCTCGGGTACACGTTAGACGATGTACCCGACGTGGCCCACTGGTGGCCACTTGCGCACCCCGATGAAGCCTATCGCAACTCGATAAGAGCAGAATGGGATGTGCGGGTAGAAGAAGCCCTCAAAAATAGAAATGAAATCAACCCCATGGAGGCAACCGTTCGCTGCAAGGACGGGTCGAGCCGCTACATCGAGTTCCATTTTTCCCCGCTCCGAAATACCAACATTGTCAGCTTCGTTGATCTCACAGAGCGCAAGGAAGCTGAGACCGTGCTGCAAGAAAGCGAAGAGCGCTTCCGCCATGTCGCGGATACCGCTCCAGTGATGATCTGGATGGCAGGCGCCGATAAGTTATGCACGTATTTCAACTCGCCTTGGCTGCAGTTCACCGGCCGACGTTTTGAAGAGGAACTCGGAAACGGCTGGACGAAGGGGGTCAACCCGGATGATTTACAAGGCTATTGGGAGACCTACGCGAACGCCTTCGATCGGCAGCAATCTTTCCAGATGGAGTATCGCTTGCGGCGATATGATGGGGAATATCGGTGGATGCTCGATCACGGTCTGCCTAGGTTAAATAGTGACGGCTCGTTCGCAGGTTACATCGGCTCGTGTATCGACATCACCGATCGCAAACTGGCTCAAGAGACTCTGACCGAAATGAGCCGCAAGCTAATCGAGGCCCAAGAGCAGGAACGTACGTGGATCGCACGAGAGCTTCACGACGACATCAATCAACAAATTGCCTTAGCAACAGTGAATCTGGAGCGCTTGAAGCAAGATTCTCCCGCTCTGGGCCCGGCAGTCATCCAGCGCCTCGATGAAATACTCGATCAAGTCTCAGGTCTCGGTGGCGATATTCAAGCCCTATCGCACCGACTACACTCTTCAAAGCTGGAGTACCTGGGCATCGTTGCGGCGGCCTCCAGTTTCTGCAGAGAGTTATCCGACCAGCATGGAGTGCAGATTGACTTTCACTCCGAAGGCATACCGAAGGACGTGCATCAGGAGATCGCGCTTTGTCTCTTTCGGATCTTGCAAGAAAGTCTGCAGAATGCTATCAAGCATAGCGGAGCACAGCGCATTGAAGCATGGCTCAGAGGCGCATCGAACGAGATCGCGTTGAGCGTACGCGATGCGGGCATCGGTTTTAGTCCCGAAGAGGCATTAAGGGGGCGAGGGCTGGGCCTCACCAGCATGAGGGAAAGGCTGAAACTGGTCCATGGGAAGCTTTCCATCGATTCCCAGACCGGACTTGGCACCATAGTTCGCGCCACTGTACCTCTTAATTTGGGTTCTAGCTGCGCAGGCGCAAAAACCTGAGACATGGGCTTCCCTCAAGCGGGAGTTTGATATTTCAACCACCCCTCGATGTGAATTACCGCGCTAGACTAGACATGTGGATTTTCGCTGGAAATCCTGACGATATATGTATGATAATGGGTGAAAGATTATATCCTCGGAACTTTGCATGCCGTCTCCTCGCCGGTTGGCGAAACGACAAATCCGCGCTCTTAAGCCAATCAAGCTTTTTGACCCTAAGGAATTCTTGACCAATGCTGGCATCGGAAGGACGATTCACCAGTATGGCGCGAAACAACCATCTTTTTGCAAGGAAAGGCTGCGGACGCTGTCTATTACATTCCGGAAGGAAGAGTACGACTCAGCGTAGTCTCCAAACAGGGCCAGGAAGCAACCATCGCGCTGCTCGGCCCCAGCAATTTCGTGGGCGAAGGTTGCATCGCTTCCGACCAGCCTTTCCACATGGCAACCGCCACTGCAACTACGGCGTGTTCTATTCTAAAGATTGAAAAGAAAGTGATGCTACGCACGCTTCACGAAGAACACAGGTTTTCCGACGTTTTTGTGGCTTACCTGGTTCAACGTCACAACCATACTCAAGCAGACTTGGTCGATCAGCTATTCAACTCAAGTGAAAAACGGTTGGCCCGAGGCCTCTTATTGCTGGCGCGATTCGGGAAAAAAGACAAGTCCGAGGAAGTAATCCCTGACGTAAGTCAGGAGACTCTTGCGGAAATGATTGGGACAACCCGCTTCATGCGTGAATTTCTTCATGAACAGATATAGGCGGCTTGGCTTCATTGACTATAACGACCGACTGCGGGTGCGTAATTCGCTTCTAAGTGTGGTCCTCCACGAGTAGATCAGAGTCAGCCTCCCCAGCCACGACTCGTTGTTCCTGGTTCCCGGCGACCAGGCATGGGCTATTTTAGGGGTGTGTGCAATTTTGAACAGACAGTAAAAACGTATTCTGTTGACTTACACGTTATGACAAAAGTGGGAGGCTACGTAGGGGTGT
>WNFT01001764.1_pt1 | contig 23151 bp, 20 predicted proteins | sample 5400191 | NCBI WGS metagenome assembly WNFT01 (sample SAMN13153359, study PRJNA577476) | soil metagenome | isolation source: 80 cm saprolite under Madrone tree | place: USA:California | collected 2016-06-14 | reverse complement strand
GTGGCAACCATCATTGAAAGGATGTCATAGTCATGCCGTACCAGATTCGCAGGGCGGCAGTGCTGGGCGCGGGCGTGATGGGAGCCGCGATTGCCGCTCATCTCGCCAACGCCGGCATCCCCAGCCTGCTGCTCGATATTGTGCCGCCCGATGCCGCTAAGGACCGCGACAAAATAGCTCGCGTGGGTCTGGAGAAGGCCATTAATGCGCGGCCAGCAGCATTTTACAGTAAGAGAGCCGCGAAACTCGTCGCGGTCGGTAACATCGAGGATGACCTGGAGGAACTAGCAGATGTCGATTGGATTATCGAGGCTGTCGTAGAGCGCCTGGATATCAAACACAATCTCTATGTGCAGATTGAACAGGTACTGACTCCTGGCACTATCATCAGTTCCAACACCTCCGGACTGCCTGCCCATATGCTGACGGAAGGACGCAGCGAGGACTTCAGGCGCAATTTCCTGATCACCCACTTCTTCAACCCGGTGCGCTACATGCGGCTGCTGGAACTTGTTCCTGATGTTGACACCTCCCCCGCATTGATGCAGTTCATGCAGCGTTTCTCGACCGAGGTACTCGGCAAGGGCGTGGTTATCTGTAAAGATACCCCTAATTTCATCGCTAACCGCATCGGTATCTACGGCTTCATGTCTGTGCTTCAACGAGCACTGAACGAGGGCTATAGCGTTGGCGAAGTTGATGCCATCCTGGGGCCGAGCATGGGACGTCCCAAATCCGCTATCTTTCGTACCGGAGACCTGTCGGGACTGGACACCACCGTTCACGTGGCCGATAACCTGTATAAGAATGCACCAGACGATGAACAGCGCGATATCTTCCGTATGCCGGAAGTCGTGCGCGAAATGGTCCGTCGCGGCTGGCTCGGCGAGAAGAGCGGCCAGGGGTTCTACAAGCGCGTCAAGAATCCAGGCGGCGAATCGACCATCCTGGAATTGAATCTGAAGACGCTCGAGTACGAGCCACAGCAGAAGGTGCGTTACCCATCCATTGGTGCCGCACGCAATATCGATGACCCGGTACGGCGCATGCTGACTGTTCTTGAAGGCGATGATCGCGCCGCGCAACTGGCGCGCGAAACCACGGCGGACTCACTGGTCTATGCGGCCAATCGCGCCCAGGAGATCGCAGATAGCATCGTCGCCATTGACGAGGCCATGCGCTGGGGCTTCAATTTTGATCTGGGCAGCTTCGAGGTATGGGATGCGCTCCTGCAACATCCGGCGACGCTGGATAAGGTGCTGCAATCCGGCGGTTATACAGAATTGCCTGAACTGGTACGCCGCGTTCAGACTGAAGGGCAGGGGACTTTCTATAGCGGCACACCTGGAAACCGTCAATACTTCGATTTTCACACCAGTACATATAGGCCAGTTCCCACACCAGATGGTGCTATCTCGCTCGCGGCGGCCAAAGCTTCGGGCAAAGTGCTGCGCGATAATGGCTCAGCGTCATTGATCGATCTGGGTGATGGCATCGCCTGCATCGAGTTCCATACCAAGATGAACACTATCGACGAGGGCATCATCGATATGCTGCGCTACGCGGTTGAGGAGGGTCAGAAGCAGTTCCGTGCCCTGGTCATCAACAACGACGCTGCCGACTTCTCGGCCGGCGCTAATGTGTTGTTGATGCTGATGGGAGCGCGACAGGGAGAGTGGAAGATGCTGGAGGCGGCGCTTAATGGTCTGCAGCAGGCTCACCAGATGCTCAAATACAGCCCCATTCCCGTCGTGGCTGCTCCAACAGGGCGCGCATTGGGCGGCGGCGCCGAGATAGTGATGCATGCCAACCATGTACGTGCGCATGCCGAATTTTACATTGGCCTGGTCGAAGTTGGAGTTGGCCTGGTTCCGGCGGGCGGAGGCTGTAAGGAACTGCTGCTGCGCTACGGAGCCAGCCTGGCGGATCAGCTGGCGAAAAAGACGGGTGGGCCATTTACGCCATCGCGCCGCGCCTTCGAGATCATTTCCTTCGCAACCGTCTCCACCAGTGCGGCAGAGGCGCAGGAACTGCGTTTCTTGCGTAAGAGCGACGCGGTTACGGTCAACCGCGACCTGCTGCTGCGCGACGCCAAAGCGGATGCGCTGCGATTGGCGGAAGCACGCGAGGCAGGTAATTGGCAGCCACCTGAGGCTCCCATGCTGCTCCTGCCGGGGCCTGGAGCGCGCCTGGTATTGGAGCAGCAAATTGAAAACCTGCTTATCACGGGCAAAATCAGCGAACACGATGCCATCATCGGTAACCACCTGGCACGCGTCGTGACCGGAGGTGATTGCTCACCGATTATGCCGATCACCGAGCAGCAGGTGCTTGACCTGGAACGGGAGGCATTCCTGAGCCTGTGTGGAATGGAAAAGACGCAGGAACGTATGCAGGCCATTTTGATGACGGGGAAGCCGTTAAGGAATTAAGCATGTAGAGCCATCCTTCAACAAGGAGGGACCAGGAAGGCAATTTGTATTCCTGGTCCCTCCTTGTTTTCATGCTGAATTACCTGATGAATGCTACAAAGAGGCAATTTGTATGTGAAAACAGCGAAATGGGTAAAAAAAGGTAAAAAACACTGGACAAGAATGTGTATTTTCGTGCATACTATAAATGTGTATTGCTTAGGGGGTTTGTCGTAACAAGTCATACACATTGTACTTACATTGCGCACTTGCTGTGACCACTCATTTAACCAGGGTGTGTTTGCATGTATGGAGCAAACATCAAGAACGAAAAGGGAGGGAAGCCATGATCAGAGCCAATGAGCATGGAAGCGAAGTGGCACGATTGCTTACTCAGATTAGCGCAGAATATGAAGCTGCTCAACGGGGATTGACCGGTCTTGCTTATGGAACATCACAACACGAGTTTATCACCACACGTATGGAAAACATGAGCCAGCTGCATAATCAGTTGCAGTCAATTGTGGGTGATACCGCCATCGCACTCGTCGCCGAGACTCTGAATGCGATGCCATAAACCTTGTAGCGTCAAGAACCCAATCCCGTAGACCGGGATGGACTTGCAGAAGCCCTGCTTGACTAGCCTGAGTGCAAACTCCGTTGGGTGAGTCACGATACCTACAGATGCTCACTCTAGTCTGTAGCTCTATCGTCTCCGGTTAATAGTTCTGAGGGGAGGAACGGTGCGGGAAGAGTCACAAGCTCATCCAACATTGGCGAAGAGTACCATACGTCCGAAAGGATGGTAAACGTTGTGTTCGTTTACGTGTTAAATTGTCACGGTGAACCGTTCATGACTTGTCGCCCACGGAAGGCACGCCTCCTCTTAAAAGAGGGGAAGGCCAAAGTGGTGAAGATGGTTCCCTTTACCATTCGACTGCGCTATGGGAGCAGCGGCTACACACAAGAAGTCTCGCTAAGGGTTGATGCGGGCACACACCATATTGGTGTCTCGGCAACTACCGGCAAGCAGGTTCTTTTTGAGGCTGAAGCACAACCACGAACCGGCATCCAGGAGTTGCTTGCCATGCGTAGCCAGTTCCTCCCATCCCCTTGCCGCTTCTTGATGATGAACTCTTCCAAAATACTCAGGCCAGACCGCAGGGGCCGGTTTACCGCGCCCACTGCCGATTCATCGGCCCTCTAGAAACCCCTTGCCTCTTCTCATGCCTTTCCTAACAGTACACAAAAACACCGCTCCAACATCTTCAGGTTGAAGCGGTGTTTTTGTGTACTGTCAGGAGGCGAAGTGTGCCGGGCGTGATGAATCAGGCCCCTACAGCCTCCAGAGTTTGTACATGCATATCAAAGTAGCGATGCGAGATGCGCTGAGGCTGCTTCCAAACGCCCGTTACCACAAATTCAGTCTCTTCACTGCTAAATGTATCCTGATCGAGAACACAGCGTTCATCGTCAAAGAAACACTCCAGCCAGTTTTTGCGGTCCTCCTCATCGAGGAGTGGTGCTCCTTCGCATACGAACCACTCGGCAATGCCTTGAAGGTAGAACCGGAAATCTTGCGAAAGCAGGTATCGCCGCGAGATACGATAGCTTTTCTCCTGAACCTCTTCATACCCTGCCGCGCGCAGATATCCTGCACGCGCCTGCAGCCCGGTGTCGATGTTGGAAAAACGCATCGTGCCAAAATCGATATCTTTAATGGCAAGCCGTCCTCCGGGAGCCAGGTAGCGTCCCATGGCAGCAAACGTTGAAACGGGATCTGGCAGGTATTGACTGACGTTCGCACTAAATATCATGTGCGCGGTTCCAGGTTGGATTGGCAATTGCTCCAGGGGAGCACGCCTGAGTTGTAACTGTGGGGCGTACCACTTGCCTTGACTGCGGCGCTGAGCAGTTACCAGGGCCTCGGTGGAAATATCCACTCCCGTAATACACCCCTGGGGTCCAATGGCGCGAGCCAGCATTGGCGTCCACAGGCCAGGACCACAACCCGCGTCTACCACGAAACTGCCGCGTTCGAGATGTAGGTCTCGAATCATTTGTGTACGTTCGGGCGCTTTGCTACGATGATGAGTCTCGAGCCACTCAATGGAGTTGAGGGGCAAACCGCACTCATTCATATAGATAACATGGTTTACTGCCATTACACTTCCTCGTCCTCAGTGCTTAAGTAGCAACAAAGGTAATTTTTATCATGGTAGGAGTATAACATATGAAAACATCTAATTACAATCATGTACATACAAATGTAGTACTTTCGCGCCGACAATGTAAAAGGGATGTTAGTAATAAGTTTCATTTTCTGCTAGCTTGCACCCTCTTGCCCGAACCTATATACTTTATGCAAACAAAAGACGTTATTACTAATAGATAATGGATGTGCCTGAAAGGGACCATCCCTGCCACTACATTGCTCTGCAAACAGAGAACTTTAACACCTATGGATAGGGGGCTTTAAACCGATGCAATCCTTTGATCAACCGCCTGGAGATGAGAATAAGAAAGAACCTGTAGAGGATGCAGGAAGAACGGTAGAGACGGAGCCGTCGCCTCCACTCTACGAATTTCCGGCGGCTACACCCGCGCCTTCCGCCCCGCCAGGTATTACCCATGCTGCATCAGAAGCAGGTGGACTAACAGGTGAGGAAGATGTACAACAACCCTCCGAAGAGGAAATCCGGCGCGGATTAGTATACCCGCCCCCACCTTCTTACTACCAGAACATGCAAGTGCCACTGGATCGTCCTCCTTTACCTCAAGCGCAAGTTGCCAATGGCCCTACCCCCTATCCGCATAATAACTATGGACCGCAGCCACAGGTATATCCTGCCAGTATGCAAAGGACGCAGGCTCCTCCTTTCCCACCTCCTCAATTCCCCGGCGCGCAGCCACCTGTGAAGAGATCACGCAAGTGGGTCTGGATTATTGTTTCAATATTCGTCGTTGTTTTTCTGGTTTCGTGCGGGTTATGTAGCTGGGCCTTTTACAACCTCTTCAATACTACCTTTCAACAGGTATCGGGAGCCACGAATATTGCGCAGGATTATTACAAAGATATACAAAATCAGGATTACGCTGACGCCTACCAGTACCTGAAAGTCAGCAACCTCACGCAGGCCGATTTTACGCGGCAGGCGCAAAGCAGCGATACTCAAAATGGCGTAGTCCATTCCTTTATCGCGGAACAACCATCGTTCACTACCAATCCCAACACCGGGCCGAACCTGTCGCAGTGGAGAATTACAGTCGATGTGACGCGCGCAAAGACCTCTTATCCTGTCTTGCTGACGGTTCAACAATTTGGCAACACGTGGAAAATAACATACTTCGATAAAATATAGGTGAATGCTAAGCAGGACGACCGCCAGGGGCAGCCCCTGGCGGTCGTCCTGCTTAGCATTCACAGACCCTGCTGATGCGCAGATATCAGGTTATTTTATTTCATAAATACACAAATATACATAATTCAAGCAGCAAAAAAAAGATTGGGCAGCCGACTGTTCAGGCAGCTAGCCTACGACAACCGGTGTGTGCAGGGTGTTCATAGGAATCTCACGACCGACGCAGGCACGCAGGTCTTCACGGTAGAAGCGCCAGGTGCTGCCTACTTTATGGCCAGTAAGTTGCCCGGACCACATCAGGCGATAGAGGGTAGAGCGGCTCACGCGTAAATAGCTCATGGCCTCTTTGAAGGTTAGAAGGACATCATCCTGGATCACTTGCATAACCATGTGTTCTGTTTCCCCCTCTGGTGTAAGATCGGAAGACTATAGCGTACACGAAAACAAAGGATGAAAAATTGTATCGACTGATACAAATGTTTGTCTCATCGCATATTATAGTAGCCTATGGTGATACACTTTTGTGTTGAGGATTAGTTATGATGTGGTTAAGTTTCGCGCTGGCATGGTTAGGTATTCATCACCTAGTTACCATCCATTTTTAAGCAGCGTCTCCAGCGCACCAGCCTCGCATGACACCGGAAAAATAGTCATACTGGTTATTGCACGCAGGCGTTGGATGGCATGGGCGTCGGAGGGATGGGCCATGGCTACGGTGAGACGGTTATGGTCGCGGCCAACGGGCGCGCAGCGAAGTTCCAGCGCCAGGTCATAGGGGATGAGCTGCTTTAACCGCTGGGGCAGGCGGCTGGGCAACTGCATAAATGGAATACCATTTGTGCCTGCGTAGCCCGGCAGCGCCTGCCCATCATCCTCGTGGTGCCGCTTGTAGAGGATCTCCTCTACTACACCGGAAGGCTTGACACCCCGCAGTTGCGCCGTTACCGAGGGGCGCAGCCGCAGCCGGCGCGCCATCAGGCCTGTGTGGTAGAGTAGCTCTTCTAATGAGGTGCCTGGTTTAGGGTATGAACCGATGCCCATAAGAATATCCGTCTCGCGTTTCAACGGTGGAATAAAGGTTTCCGGCTGCAGGAGATTGACGCTGTGGTAGACGCGCTCCAGAATGGTGTAAGCCCCTTCGGCGTCCACAGCGGGGAAAATGATAGCTGCGCCCGTACCGTCATGGATCAGCAGCTGGTCACTGTACCTGATACAGCGCCGCACGTTCAGCAATATCTGCTCAAGAAAACTGCCGGGGGCATGAAGGCGATGGCGTTTGTGTACTACTGTCGATTTTGGTGCGATGTGAAGATGTTCGAGTTGCGCGATGTGCAGCAGGAATACGCTCAGGGGAGCTGCACGGGGGAAGAGGTCTCGCAGCGCAGCACGCAGATGGGTGTTGAGTTCCGCGGTGACCGGAATCACGTGTAAAAAATCTTCCGCGTCTTCCTGTTCACCCCAGGCTGCATTATGCAATGAAGAGAGGGGCATGCAAGTACACCGCTCGGTAGCGGGTGTATCTATATATGTGAGCGAGCGGGTAGACGCTGGCGTTTCTTCGTTTCTCATATGCTGTTGCTTCACCACTAGATCGCGTTCATCAGAGATTGAGGTGAAGTATACTGCGGGATAGCTAGGGTAATGATGTAGAGTGCGTTGCGGTATGGTTAAGAATAGGCGGAAGCGGTTAAGATGAGATGAAAAGCAGTGCGGAAGGGTACAGAGCCGGTGCGCGACCTTTATCATGCGATAGAGGTCACGCGGGTAACTCTGTGAGAACTATGCTCTGCGTATGGTGTAGGTGCTGCCCACATAGTTGTTACTATGAACCATACAGCGGCCAGGCTTACGATTCGATGGTGATGGGCGCGGTAAAGGTATAGCCGACGCCCGGAACCGTCATAATATATTGGGGACTATTAGGATCGGGTTCAACTTTCTGACGCAGATGGCGAATATGTGTCTTCACCAGGCCGGAATCGCCAGCCTCGTCATATCCCCAGACACGTTCGATGATCATATCTGTTGTCAATACCTGTCCCGTATGAGTAATCAACAGGTGAAGCAGACGGCTCTCTGTAGGGGTCAGCCTGACTTTTGCGCCGTCGCGGGTCACCTCGTGACGCATTGCATCCAATGTTACCGGCCCAACCGTTATCGCGGACGAGCCGGATGAGCCCTTTGCGCTCGACGAACGCCGCATAACGGCTTTGATACGAGCGAGCAATTGCCGCGGACTAAAAGGCTTGCGCAGATAATCGTCTGCCCCCATCTCTAACCCACGTATCTCATCATCTTCACGATCATGTGCGGTAAGAATTAAGACCATTGAGTTGGTTTCGCTGCGCATCTGGCGACATACTTCGAAGCCATCCAGCTTCGGCATTTGAACATCAAGAATGACAAGATCAGGCAATGTCTCTCGCCAGCGTTTGATGGCTTGTTCGCCATCGAATGCCCTTACAACATCGTATCCATGTCCCTTGAGCCAATAACTCAGCATATCAACCATATCGCGGTCGTCATCCGCCACCATGATTTTCACTCGTAATCCTCCTACAGACCTGTATACACTGTTATCAGTCCCGAGAATGTAGCTATCTTTATAAAGACAGGCTCTCTATTGATAGAGTTGTTCTCATTGCTAGTAACGGGATGCATACAGGGCAGTAACATCATGGTACAATTTGGTCTATGAACAGTCATCCGCAGGAGCATGTTTTGCCGACTGCAAACTGAACAAAATACATTATTATAAACGTACTAGCGGCCAGATCTTGCTCAACCACAGGAGTTGGATAGGATACGAGCAGACGAGGAGCATATTTTCATGATTCCACGCGAGGAACTCTTAGCCCTGGCTCGCGATGCCGCGCAGCGAGCTTACTGCCCCTACTCACATTTCCATGTCGGAGCCGCGGTAGTCGGGGGTGGAAAGACATATGTTGGCGTGAACGTTGAGATATCAAGTTACGGGCTGACCCTGTGCGCCGAACGTTCGGCGCTGGCGGCAGCCATCTCAGATGGTGCAGGCCCAATCACGCAGGTCGCAGTTGCCTGTATTGATACCCCTCCCGATGCCCCCTTGAACGAACGAACGCCCTGTGGTGCCTGCCGCCAGTGGCTGGCCGATCTCGCACCTCGTGCTGTCATTTACATCGATGGATCTAGTGAGGATTTCACGATCAGAGATTTGTTGCCTTATGCCTTTGGGTTACCTGGGTAAGGATAGATTCTAACTGAAGAAGATCGTCCGGGTAGCATTCGTCGCCTTTCCGCTTTTCAATAACTGAGGCGTATAGAGTGAATGTACCCAATTTTTAAAATGTTCAGTTAGAGGAGGCAGGGCAAGAATTCCTTCGCACCTGAGATTGAATCTTATAGGTAATATTGGGTATAATTCCTATAAGATGGGTTGGAAAGGCTTCTTGCCAAATATTAGCACATGCCCAAAAAGATTCGGGAACTCAAGGCGATGTTGCGTAAGGCTGGTTTCTTATATCGACCAGGTAAGGGGAGCCATACAATATGGGGACATCCGGCATTGAGAGACAAGATTGCGCTTTCTGGGGCTGAGGGAGATGACGCTCAGCCTTACCAGGAAAAGGATGTACAGGAGATTCTCAGAAAGTTAAAAGAGGTGCAAGATGAATGACCAGTACCACCATTATTCGATGGTCATCCAGTGGAGTGTTGAAGATAATGCGTATATTGTTACAGTGCCCGAGCTACAAGGATTAAAAACCCACGGAAGCACTTACGAAGAAGCTGCCCGAAACGGACAAGAGGTTATTGAACTATGGATTGACGCAAGCCGCGAGTGGGGCCATCCAATACCTCCTCCCAGAATATCTGTTAGTGCATAATTGTCTTTTGTTCTCTTACTATCCCAGTAGCACGAAAAGAGAAATAAAAGCCCTGCTAGCCGAAAAACTAGCAGGACTTTTTTATTTCTCCTCCCTTGACAAAACGCACCTTGCTTGTGTACGCTATGATTCCTAGCCATTTGTAGAGGCAATGAAGCCCTTGATGGTGCAAAGATGCAGTGGTTTTTCGGTGGAAGGAGCTTGTGTGCTTACATGCGCCATTGTGTACCATCATACTACCTTGATAGAACTTGTCAAACTGGTATCCACCTCGTATTGCGCTTCATGGAATCACGAACAAACTGATATTGGTCCCGTATCTTCCGTCCTGTAGCAACTTCCTTTTTACACGTCAAGCCACAATGTATTGCAAATCCTGGAAAAGGAGTACAGGCATGCCAGCATCGACACATTTCACCATCGGTATTGAAGAAGAGTTTCAGATAGTAAATCGCCGCACAGGTCAGTTGTCACCTGAAGTCTATACTATTTTGAGAAAAGGCGCTCCCACATTTGGGGAAAAGATCAAGCCGGAGATGCTGCAATCGACGATAGAGGTCACCTCAGATGTGCTGCCGGACATCGCTACCGCACGTGTTGAAATGCAAAACTTGCGCACGCAACTGGCGCAACTGCTACATGAGGAAGGACTTGCGCTTGTAAGTGCCGGGACCCATCCCTCTGCTTTGTGGGTAGATCAAAAACGATCGCTTTCCGAACGTTACGTCGAGTTGGAGGAGGAGTACCAGGATGTGGCGCGGTCCGTCTTAATCTTTGGCCTGCATGTGCATATCGGCGTTGACAATCACGAACTGGCCATATCTCTCTTGAATCAGCTGCGCACCTGGGTGCCGCACTTGCTGGCTCTTTCCTCTAACTCACCTTTCTGGTGCGGGCGCTTCACCGGTATCAAGTCATACCGGCCCGTCATCTGGAGACCTTTCCCGCGCAGTGGCATCTCTGAACCGTTCTCGTCATGGAGCGATTTTGATACTTATGTGCAAAGCCTTATCAGGACGGGGTGTATAGACAACGGCAAGAAAATCTGGTGGGATGTGCGGCCACATGCCTTTTACGACACCATTGAATTCCGCGTATTCGATATGCCTGCCAATTTCGATGACATGATCGCGCTTGTCGCTTTGTGCCAGGCGCTGGTTGCGCGGCTGACGTGGCTTTACAGGCACAATATGATTACCCAGGTGCTGCCACGCCATCTCATCGAGGAGAACAAGTGGCGGGCCATGCGCTATGGCCTTGATAGCGAGGTGATCGATTTTGCGCAGGGACGCTGCCTGACGATGCGGGAGTCCATCGATGAATTGCTGGATTTCGTCGACGATGTCGCAGATGACCTGGGCAGCCGCCGCGAGATCGACCATCTTCGCAAACTACTGGAAGACCCGCGTGGCACGGGGGCCGACCGCCAGATTGCGATTTACCAACAAACGGGTAGCCTGCAGGCTGTGACCGAGTTTTTGATGCGGCAGACCATGGAAGGACTGCCATTTGATGCCGCCAAGCTGGTCTCAAGACCTACAAGTCCCATTTAATTGCCCATCCTGACACAACATGATATAATGCCCAGCGGCATATTCCTCGCTTAACGACACTTGCCAGGGTGAAAATAACGTGAACATGGGCAGAAAAGTCACAATCCTGATCCTCACGGTGATCGTCTTGATAGGACTCTCCGGAGGATACATCGTGGGGGGCATCCGGGCCTATTCCCGCTATCAACAGGATAACCAGGAACATTGTGGAGGTCAGTCGCCTGTACATATCTGCGTACAGGCACCATCCAGCATCTTCAGTGCTTTCTATCCATCATATGTTAGTACCAACAGCCCTCTCATTACGATCAAATATAGCAGTGGCAGCCCCATCACGCTGATTGTGAGCGTGAGCATTCTCAATTTTAGTCAGCAAGAGAACGTTACCGTCAATGCCACTGCTAACGTACAAACTATCAGCTTCATCCCCCCGTTGCTGAATAGCGCTGTGCTTCGCCAGCTAATCAGCGATACAAACACATCGCTGAGGGTGCGTGTTACGGATACACACGATGCACTCTATTATGTCAATGATAGCCCGGTATTGCTGCATTCACGATGGCTGATGCAGTGGGTAGCAGCGAACCGTTTGAAGATTGCGGCATGGGTAACGCCTGACGATCCTGCGATAGCAAAACTGGTTGCCAAGGCCATATTCCATCTACCGTCGCAGCCACTACCGGCACCCAAAGCCATGAATGGTTACGTCTCAGCCACCTCCAGGGCGGTCAGAGACCAGGTTGACGCAATTTTTGATGCCATGCGGCTCGATTATCACATCCGTTATGTGCAGGCAAGTGTACCGTATGGTGGTCCGGGTGACAGCAGTGTAGCGCTACAAGATATCCAGCTTCCGTCGGAGGTTTTGCAAGAACACAGTGGCATGTGTGTTGAGTTGACCGCATTGCTGGCATCGGCTGTCGAATCGATTGGCTTGCATGCTGAGATCGTGATCGTGCCCGGCCATGCTTTTCTAGGGGTTGCGGTCAAATCCGATGATTCACAGTTTGAATACTGGGATGCTGTGGAAGTGAATAATAACGTCGCGGGCGATTCCGCTAATCTTTCAACCGACGCATATGAGCGTACGCAGCATATTGTAGATACCATTTTGATCGGCGATGCACGCACGCAGGGCATTGGTCCGATGCTCTAGATAACGGACCAGTCAAATCATAGGGGCGACCACGTGACGAGCGCGATAAATCGGCTCTCTACATAAATCCGCACTCTATATTGTGGTCACCTGATCTGAAGCAAAGATAGGAATGCGACTACGAGCAGTGTAGATTTCCCAACCTGGTTCAGCTATGGTTGCTACGGCGGCCTGGTCTTTTGTATGTTCGCCATCGCCGTCAATGCACTCTATACCACGTTGCGCAAACGCGGCACCACCCGTCAACTCGCGGGTGCTATCGTCACCTGTGTTCTTTCTGCATTGCTACTACTGCCCGCGGTCGTCTGGTATAATGCGCGCTTCGGTACCGAACAAGGATCGCTTGCTTTTACGGAAGTTACAGTGGTGCTGGTATATATCACATTATGGGGCTGGCTGGTGCCGTTCAGTTCGACAATCGCCTATTGTCTTTTTGCGCAGCCGCGTGATTCCAATACCTCTGTGCGCATTCCTCGTCATCAGAAACGTGTCACACGTGCAAACACGACGGCAGGCGGGGTCGTGCCGCCGAAACGCCAGGCCGGTGTACCCGTTCCTTTCGTTTTTGGTGAAGGAACTCCGTGGGGCTGGCTCGAGCATCGCTCGGGTCGCTTTCAGGGCCTCAAACTAGCATTGACCCGCGCCATAGTCGCTATCGGACGTGAGGAGGACAACGATATCTGGCTGGATGATGATACAGCATCGCGTTACCATGCCGAACTAGCCTGGAACCAGGGACAGGTGTATCTTACCGACAACAATAGCCTCAATGGTGTCATCTTAAATGGACGGCGTATCCGTGGCACGCTCATTATTAAAAGTGGAGACCTGCTGGAGATCGGCGCGCACCGTTTCCTCTTCGAGCTCGCAGAACCTCCTGGCACGCTTAGCGACCAGGATGATCCGCTGCTGCACCATATCCGGCATTCTTCCGTTGAGTTGGAGAGTGACGCGTCAGAAGAGATAGAATCGCCTCTTGAACTGGATACACCGTTCGTGCCGAATAAAGGTAACGCCCCCACTACGCTAAGACCCGCCAGTGCCGGTGCGTTGCCTACAAGGCCGTTGGAGCAAGAAGCCTCCGAGTATCAAACGGGTTTCAATAGCGATTCCTCCATGGTATCTCAATTGCCTCAGACCAGGCCTGGCAGGAGTGAGATAGGGCAGGAGGGCCTTGATGCGTGGCAAGAAACTCTGGCACTTGATCCCGCCGTTGTTTCTTCTTCTCCTCAACCCGGCAACCGGGGGAGTCTGCTGGTAATCTGTAATGGTGACTTGGAGGGGAAGAGCTTTCTGCTCGATCGACCGGTTTTAACTGTCGGACGTGGTTCCGAAAGCGATATCGTGATTAACGACGCCTCAATATCTCGCCGTCACGCCCAATTTTTGCAGCAGGCTAATGGAGATTACGTACAGGACCTTGCCAGTCGTAATGGCACAAAGGTAAACGATGAGCCGTTGCATGCACCCCGCGCGCTGCAAAAAGGCGATATTATTTGCCTGGGAGCTATTTGCCTGGAATATACATTTGTGCCGGAAGCGCGTACAACACCGCTTCCGCCACTGCCGAAGTCTCCCCTTTCTCGTCCAATAAGCGGTCCTGTACCATTGAGGTTGCCGAGCAAACCGAAGTAAGGACGCAATGAAATGCGCCCAGGGTGCCCCTTGCGGGTACCCTGGGCGGGGAGCGTTGCGGCCCCTACTCTACCCGAATAGATGTAATAGCGTGTTTCGATAAGATTGGTCTACCGTGACCAGGGTACAGGTAGTAGACCTTCAGGCTGCGCAGCGTTTGCAGCGTCTGATCCAATTGCCCCCGATTGGTACCCACGTGCACGACCGTTGAACCACCCTCCACCGTAATGATGGTATCCCCGCATAGCAGTTCATAGCTAAAAGGATTGTAGAGGCAGAGGCTCTCAGGCGTATGCCCCGGACTGGCAATAACGCGCCAATCGAGATGATTGGGCAGACCCGCCACATCTTCTAACCAGAGATCGACCATCTGAACCTGGCTTTCGTAGTGCGGGGCGAATAAGTCAAGATGATGGAGAGATCCAGGTAGGGGCCTATGACTTAAGACCTGGCTAATGATGCGTCCTCTTCCCTCCTGGTAACCACCATCACCATCCTTCCATGATTCTACTAGCCGTTGAGCCATGATGGAGGCAGCAACAGGGGCCTGGCAAGCCTGGCGCAGGGACTCAACGCCTCTTGTATGGTCAGGATGCAGGTGAGTTAGAACGATAAGATCGATATCAGTGGTAAGGCGACGCAGAAAGTGCTGGAGGTACTCCAGTATCAAGCGCACATTGAGAGCTGAGCCGGGGTCGACCACTATGATACGCTCATCATTGACCAGGTAGGTATTAGTCATTGAAAAGCGATCAGTAATAGTATGCACCCTACGTGGCTGTTGGGCAAGAGGAGGTAATGATTGCCTGCTCTCTATAGCGATTTCCAACGCGACCCCTCCTGATATTCGGGATTTTATGGAGCCCTGAAAAATCCAAACTTCCTATATCTTTTTTCATTTGTATATGTTACAATGGATACGTGGTTCAGGACAAGGTAAGTAGTATCCCGGCCCCGGTTTCGCTCCGCCATCCGGTTTCTAGGAATTGGCTGCCTGGTAACCACCTAGAGATATCTCTTCTGTAGCGGCTATACAAAGCGTATCTCCTGCGCGTTTCACATTTTTCTCTGCAACGTTTTCGGTGGAGCGAACATTTCAAAGAAGGGGAAATTTCACCCATGATGTCCAATGAAGGATACCAGGATCGTATCCTCACCTGCCGCGACTGCGGTCAGGATTTTGCTTTTACTGCTGGCGAGCAGGAATTTTATGCCAGCAAAGGCCTTACCAATGCCCCCAGTCGTTGTCCCTCCTGTCGTGCAGCCAGACGCAATGGTCAGTCTTCAATGCCGCGTTCTTCATCACGTAGTAGCGAACATTACGAGACGACCTGCGCTACCTGTGGACGCCCAACGTCCGTGCCATTCGTTCCACGTGAAGATCGTCCAGTTTATTGTAGTGATTGCTTCCAGGCTCAACGCGCCTCCCGTGGTTATAACCGCGATGATTCACGCAGCTATAGCGGTGGTGGCGGTGGTTATGGTGGTGGGCGTGGCCGGGATCGCCGGGATAGGCGCGACAATCGCGACTATTGATGGTAGTATACTAATATCTCTGGCTGACCACAATCCTCAAGAGTAATGAGGATAAGCCCCGATAAGGTAACCACAACCCTCAATAGGGCGAATACAACCTTTAACAGGGCGACCACAAGGGATCGCTCCTACGATGGCGAGATTTTACATCGTAGGGGCAACCCCTTGTGGTCGCCCTGTACGTTGTTATCGACGAGGTTTTTATATAGTGGTGGCCCGGCATGCTGCACCAATTACCAGGATGCACTCTTCCATTCACGGTGTGTTATACTACCTACATGAAGTTTTTCCAGGGTGACTGCGAGGGCACCCTGGCTCCCTGGAGGTTGAGATCCAATGTCACATATTTACGCAGGACAATGGCCTGACTACGTCTATATCGTACCTCAAGTCTACACTAAAGCCAAGGTACGCCTGATCGGTCTGGGTAGCTATGCTCCCACAGGTATCATTACCAACGAATTCTTTGCCTATATTTCCACTCGCCTGGGCGATCCTCGCAGTGCAGAAGACCTGGAACGCGTGACGGGTCTCAGTACGCGTCATGTGCGCGCCAGTACGCTTGAACTATGCCGCAGGATGGCGGGTAAAGATGCTCCGGGCTTGATTGATGGCCCGGGACCTGCAAAAATTGATACGCGCTCCGCAAGCTCCGCTGATGAATCGCTGGTCGATATGGCCGTGATTGCCGCCCAGCGTGCGCTCGCCAGCGCGGGTCGCGACGCCTCGGAAATCGACACGGTGATAGGCGCTTCCTCCTCTGATAACGATGCCTTTCCTACCATCGCGGGACTGGTGCAAATGCGCCTGGGACTGGGTCCTATTCGAGCGACCATGCTCAAGGGTGCCTGTGCTTGCCAGACGGAGGCGTTTCAGATGTGTGCCGAAGTGCTGGCAGCCAGTTCCGCCAAACTGGTGCTGATGGTGACTGCCGAAGGGCTACTTCCCAATATCATGCATGTACTTGACTGGAAAACCAGTTCGCTCTTCGGCGAGGGAGCATCTGCATTCCTGCTTGAGCGGAGTGATGAAGATACCTATGTCATCAATGGTTCCGATGCCAATCAGGGGCCTTCATTGTACTACCAGACGCCTCTGCGCAAAGATGTGATCGAGATGGCGGAAGTGGATTTAAAAATACAACAACTGTATGACGCGGGAAATGGCAAAGAGCTGAATAGAATCCTTTCACAATACCTGGTCGGCTATACGAAGATGAACGGCAAAGAGGTGTTTCGCGAAGCACCCCGCGCGATGGCGGAATCTGTAGATGCATTGTGTCGCCACGCGGGGCTGGACTATGATGAAGTGGCCCATATTGTGCCGCACCAGGCGAATTCACGCATCACGCGTCGTATGGGAGAACTGCTCATAAACGACTACGGCTGGCCGCCCTCGACGATGGATAAACTGGTGGATAATTTCCGCTACTATGGCAATCTCTCAAACGCGAGCATTGCCACGGCGCTGGTTGAGTTGCTGCGACAGGGACGCCTGCACGAGGGAGATTGGATGGCCTTACCCGCAGTGGGAGGCGGCATGAACTATGGCAGCTGGCTACTGCGCTATCACGACCTGAAGGACCTCGACGCGGTGTTGAATCCTGAATAAGTGCACGCAGTAGAGGCCGGGCACGCTGGAAGTAGGTTTTGGCGGTACTCTCAGGTATATTGAGCCGGTGCCCAATTGCCTCAAAAGTCATGTCTTCTGCATATCAGAAATTTCCTGGTTCATTCCCTCAAAGCCACAATGGGATCCAGCCAGGACCTTGTCTTTTCTGCTTACTTTACAATCTTTTATTTCTTTTTCAGCGCGGGCAGTGAGAAGGCCCTATCTGCGACCAATTTCCCATTAAAGTTAAATGGCTTGAGGCCCTTAATGGCGCTGGTATCGATGGTGATCTGCACGGTTGGAATATAACCACCCTGCTTTTGTACGAGCAATGCATATGGAGATTGACCAGCAGTATGCTTGACGACATGTGGCACGTACCACGAGAGCGTAATGTAGGAGGTGCAATTTTTGGGGGTTACTGTCAAGCCGCCCCACATGGCGCGTCCGGGCATGTCGCTGGTGAGTTCGGTGGGGGCACCCAGGCTGTCAATGGGCCAGAAGGTAAAGCCCTTGCCGGGCACATAGGCATTCTGGCCCAGAGAGTAATTCCCATTGGGACAATAACGAGCATCGCTGGGAAACATGGTCTTATATTGATCGCAGCCCGCGGGGCCACCACTTCCGCTGCCTGGTCCGGTTCCGCCTGGAGTTCCGCCAGTATCACTCGGGGGGCCACCGGTTCCCCCTTTTCCTCCTCCCTTTCCACCTGGAGCGCCCGGACCACAGAGGGGCTTACCTGTATCGAAGCCATCCCCGGAAATGAACTGTGCATTGGGGGGAGCATAGACGCGGATGTAGTCCGCGTAAGTGTCGTAGCCGTAAACGGGGCCAGTTTGTTTGTAATCGAGTGTGATGGTCAGATTATGGGTTGCTCCACCTTGCGCGTCGAGGGTAACATTGTCCTGCTCGGTGGTATGCACGTACTGGCTGGCTTTACTGATGCTGATATTGGACTGGACGACCATAAAGCCATCCTGCTTCTTAAAGGTATCCATGCTATCGGCATAGCCATGCGCTACGAGCCATGCTTCGGCCTGGGGATCGGAGAAGTAAATCTCCAGGTCGTGAGATTGAATATCCTTGACAGCCATCTGCATGAAGGACATGAGTTGTTTCACCGACAGGTGACGCACTTTATCGAGCAAGAGTTTACCCAGTAGCGATGTAAACGCTTTACGCGTGGCGGCATTGTTGGTGCCGGTTTTCTGTCTCTGTATCTGGATAGCTTGCTGGTTCTGCTGGTAATAGTGTAGTTTTGCTTCCAGGTTCTGAGCGGTGATGGTTTCGTGATACTCGGGGACCCTGATTGGCCCGGTTACGTCAAGTATATGCGCGATGAGTACAGGAGTGAACGAGATATCGCCGTCGACCGGTCCTCCGCCCTCCTCCTGGTATACCTGCATAGCCAGCTTTGCGGAGGTAGGATAATCGCCTGAAAGGTTGGCATCTCGTAAACCCCAGAATCCGAAGGTCATCCAACTGCGGTATTGCGACGGGGCAGGTCTATTCAATTCCACACCATTGCCGGCGTAGTCGAGTTCGGTTACATCTTGCAATGAGAAAGGGGCCATGCGGCCATCCTGGATCTGGAATATGCCGTACTGGCCGGTAAAACCTCCGCTGGGACGCAGTTCCGCGCTGTCCATGGTCTGGACGAGGAAGCGGCGTTGGTGGCCGATGCCCAGGAGCCACGAGACAATACCGGTAACTCCCTGCACCTGCGTGATGAGGCTCTGGGCCTTGGGCAGCAAGGTCAGGACGGAGGTAAGCTCCGTCTTCTGCTTAGCACTGATGGGCAGGTCATTGAGCGATACCTGGCTCATCTGAGTTTGTATATCATCGATGTAGTACAGGGCATGCACCATGGCACCCTCGGCATTCGAGACATCCGTCGCAGTAATGAGCGGCTGGTTGGAACCGCTGGAGAGCGGCGACCCATGCAGGAGATTGGCACCGAGCAAGGCAACGCCTATCAATTCATTGCCCATGCGCGATACATCCAGGCCAACCTGCACGAGGTTGCGAGCCATGCCGAGCTTGCCGCTATATTCGGGGGCGAACTGGTGAACCAGAGACTCTATATCGGGGCGATTGACCAATTGCTGCATCTCTATAAAATCGCCTTCGGCCTGGGTGAGATGCTGCTGCGCCTGGTGCAACTTATCCGCATTCAGAGCTGCCGTGGGATCACTTTTCGAGACGGGAATGAGGTCCTTGACGGCGAGGAGGTTGTTGACACCATCCAGCGCAACACCTCGAATATGGGTATAGGCGCTGTATGCAGCCAGGCCACTGCCGACCGGTATCAAGATGACAAATAGCAGAGCCGCTACGACAGCTGCACCCAGAATGCGATGATATCGTTGTTGAATACGGTGCTTTTGCACGCTGCGTACCCAACGTTTCCGCACGGCACGCTGGGCACGCACTACTTTACGTGCAGGAGTGCGATAGAGCGACGTTGGACGGTATGGCAGCGGAGGAACTAAGGGTGGTGCATAGTTAATGAGAGCAACGCTTTCCCCTGCGGCATCAGGCATAGGCTGGGACTCGGCGACCACAAGGGTCGCCCCTGCATCTTCGCCTGGCTCGTTTTCCGTGGACGCATCACTGATTTGCGCTTCATCCTTGACGGACTCATTTTCTGCAGGCACGTCTTCGGTAGGCGCAATGATTTGCGCCCGTACATCTTCGGCTGGTTCATTTTCCGTAAGCACATTTTCGGCTGGTTCATTTTCTGTGGGCGAGGCGGGCCGGGCGACCACAAAGGTTGCCCCTACATCTTCGCCTGGCTCGTTTTCCGTGGATGTCTCGTCTTGGTCCAATAAAGAAGCAGGGATTGGTGTTATTGGCGGTGTTGCGTTAGCTTGAGCAATTTTGATAGCTTCGCGTTTGCCAGTATCCTCGTCATCATCTTTAATGCTCGCATCTTCGAGAGTTGTCTGCTCTTGTTCAGATAATATAGCTGGTGTAGAGGAGATAAAGGATAGTTCCCCCGCATGATTCATATGTGGGTCTGCTGTAGGTTCAACAGGATTTTCCCATTCCAGGCCATCATTTTCAATCGAGGTTTCATCACCTTGCACCTTAGAAATAGACGCGGGTGTGTGATCAATGACAGCTACGCCGGATACCAGGGCGCGATATCCCCATGGCGTGCCGTCTTCGTGCTGCATCAAACACTTTTTAATCAGCCTTCTCAGTGTCCTTGACGAGAGGTGATGCCGGGATGCTACCTCATCCAGGTGTTCCTGAGATGTCAAGTATTCTTGAACTGCAGATTTCCGTTTTGTATAGCGTTTTTTTGCTCGCGAACTGAGTTCAGCAGTATTTACCTCTTCCCACGAGGCAATACTCGGCCTGTGTCTGTTTACTGCCGGGAAATCATCTAATCGTACAGAAGACACGGCTCACCTCCGTTGATCAAAAACATCGCGGCTTTGCGAAATAAATGCAGTGACTCCCACCTCATGGCGAATACCCGACGCCAAGACGACCATTCCACTCCTGGGCACGGTAAATCTGGCCCCTACGATGGTCTGCTTTCATACCCCCGATTTTTTGGTGGGAGCGAAGTGCTGCTGACAATCAATTAACCATTGTTTGCTCCTATAATAGGAGACGTATCAAACGGTAAAAGTGTTGCAAATATATAGATAAATGTGTATTTTGCCCTACGAAATCCTCGCTTCCAGCGTACTGAGTTGCTCTTGAAGCTTGCGGTTCTCTTCACGTAATCGATCCAGGTTCTGACGCAGGTCTCTTAACTGTTCATCGCTGCTGCCACCAGAACGGAGCGCGGACACAGCGGCACGCATATTACGCTGCGATCGCGATTCCACTTCGCGGCCGGCGGCACGCTCTAAGGGTGCAATGGCCCGTTTATCACCAAATGGCATCAATGCCAGCGCGGATACAGCTCGCACGCGCTGCCAGCTGTCATGCTCAACCGCTTGGCACAGGGCCGTGATTGCTCGCTGGCACGCTGTTTCACTGTAGAGATAACGGTGTTTGCCCAGGGTTTCCATAGCACTGGCGGCAGCCAGGCGCTGCGTGGGATGACGATGTGAGTCCGTAAGCCAGGTACTCAAAATCTCGACAATGCGATCTTCGCCTGTGAAAGCCAGCCCCGTGAGAATACCCCGCTCAACAGTCGCATTCCATGTTGGGCGCGACAACAACTTTTCCAGCAGTTCGACGCAGCCTGCCGTACGAGTCTTACCGAGAGCTTCTGCCGCGGCAGCCTCTACAAGGTAGCTGATATCACCTTGCTCCAGCAAAGCGCTAAGAGCGTGGGACGAGCGCTGTGCCCGTTCCACCTGCTCAGTGGCTTGAAACTGACCCAGTGCGGCAGCGATTGCGGCACGCGCGCGAGAGAACTGGACCGGATCGAGTTGTTGCAATGCTTGTAAAAGCGCATCTTGTGCAGCTTCGGTCCCGATCTCACCCAGCGCTTTGGCGACGGCACTGCGTACTCCCCAGAATGGATCGTTGAGCAATGCCGCTGCGAGGGCGCTGATATTCTCATCACCGCCTTTGTTGCCAAGGACTTCGGCGGCTTCGATCCGTCCTAGCACATCTGAATCGTGCGCGAGCTGGTAACGAAACATGCGTGTGGGAGGTTCAAATTTCAGGGTTTTGAGCAGCCAGCCATCGGGGTCAAAGCGCACCATTACAGGTTCGCGCTCCATGGGAAAGTAGAAGCTCTGCTCGATTTGCCCATCCTCGCCTACCACTACACACATCTGCATAGTGCGTGTCTGCGTGGTATCTTTATTATTGGCGGCATCATCCGATGTTGGGAGTGTAAAAGCCAGGTCGACAGGGGTCACGAAGCATGGCGTAAGATCATCCTCCTTTTGTGTCTGCTTGATCTTTACTTTTGCCATCGATTGCTCACCATCCCAGCCATAGTGTACTTCAAACTCTGGATAACCGCCCTGGTATACCCACTGCTGGAAAAATTGCTCCAGGCTGTGCCCTGTGACCTCCTCCAGGGTACGTTCAAAGTCGGCGGTGACCACCTCGCGCTCGCGATAGCGCTCGAGATAGGTATGGATGGCGCGCCGAAATGCAGCTTCACCCAACTGATGGCGCAGCATATGTAAGACCCAGGCTCCCTTATCGTACATATGCCTGTCAAACAGTTCAAATCCCTGATCATGATAAACATAGTAGACGATGGGACGGCGATAATGATGATCCTCTCCTATGTAGCGTTTCTTGATATCGAGCATCGATTGCTTAAAATAATCCGTACCCAGGTNNNNCGAAGCCTTCGTTCAACCAGCCATTGGCCCAGTCACGGCATGTAACCAGGTCTCCGAACCACTGGTGGGCCAGTTCATGGGCAACCACCGAGGCAATATTAAAATCCAGGGCGGCGCGCTGATCCAGCAGCAAACTGAAGCTGTGGGTAGTCGCGGTAGTATGCTCCATAGCTCCGCTATAAAGCTCGACGACCGTCTGTGCGTATTTATCGTAGGGATACTCAACGCCTGTATAGTCTGAAAAGAACTGCATCATCTGCGGCGTTTTGCCCATCAGCAGCAGTGCATCGTCCTTGCGGTCGGGCCGCACGTAGTAATGAACAGGTTTATCCTTATAGTGATCTTCAATCACGGCGAATTCGCCCACGACTAGCGACACCAGGTAGGCCGCGTGTGGGACATCGTGCCGCCAATGATGGGTCTTCGTGGATATTCCTCCCAGTGTGGGGTCGGCTTCATTCTCCGTTACACCGAGTAAATTGCCGTTGGAGATAGTCTGGAACCGGGCGGGGACGGTCACAATTATCTCGCTGGTAGCGCGCTCAATGGGCGAGTCAAGACAGGGGAACCAGTAGCTGGCATAGCGCGGCTGTCCCATAGACCATGCCTGTACAGGACGTGCCGGGTCCTCCGGCGCGGGCTTGATAAAATGCAGGCCGGTACGTGGTTTCGCGTGATAGCGTACTGCAATGGTGAATTCTTCGCCATGGTAATAGGTGCGATCCAGCGTTATGGTGAGCTTTTTGCC
>WNFT01004192.1_pt1 | contig 23159 bp, 20 predicted proteins | sample 5400191 | NCBI WGS metagenome assembly WNFT01 (sample SAMN13153359, study PRJNA577476) | soil metagenome | isolation source: 80 cm saprolite under Madrone tree | place: USA:California | collected 2016-06-14 | reverse complement strand
CGGCCGATCGTGAGGCCGGCGAGCAAGGGAGATCGCGTATGGCGAGCAACGGGATCCGGGACCGCGTCGCGATCGTCGGCATGGGATGCACGCCATTCGGCGAGCACTGGGACAAGGGCGTCAGCGACCTGCTCGTCGACGCGACGAAGGAAGCGCTCGGCTCGGCCGGGATCGAGCTCCCGCACGTGGACGCCTTCTGGGTCGGCACCCTCTACTCGGGCCAGTCGGGCCTCACGCTCTCCCGCCCGCTCAAGATCGACTACAAGCCGGTGACTCGGCTCGAGAACTACTGTGCGACCGGCTCCGAGGCGTTCCGCAACGCCTGCTACGCGGTCGCCTCGGGCGCCTACGACGTCGCCATGGCGATCGGTGTCGAGAAGCTGAAGGACTCGGGCTTCTCGGGACTCCCCGGCAGCGGCTCGGTCGGCGACGGCACGCGGGCGCCGCTGACGGCGCCGGCGACGTTCAGCCTGCTGGCGCCCGCCTACGGCAAGAAGTACGGCGTGGACGACCCGACGCTCAAGGAGGCCATGACGCGGATCGCCTGGAAGAACCACAAGAACGGCGCGCTGAACCCGCGCGCGCAGTTCCGGAAGGAAGTGCCGAAGGAGACGATCGCCTGCTCGCCGCTCGTCGCCGGCCCCCTCGGGATCTTCGACTGCTCGGGCGTGTCGGACGGCTCGGCCGCCGCGATCATCGTCCGCGCCGAGGAGGCGCGTCGCTACACGGACAAGCCCCTCTACGTGAAGGCCCTCTCGTTCGTCGCGGGCCCCGCCGCCGGGCCGATGGATCCGGACTACGACTACACGACGTTCCCGGAGGTCGTCGCCTCGGCGATGGACGCCTACGCCCAGGCGGGCGTGAAGGACCCGCGGGCCGAGCTCGCGATGGCGGAGGTCCACGACTGCTTCACGCCGACCGAGCTCGTCCTGATGGAGGACCTCGGCTTCGCTGCGCGTGGTACGGCGTGGAAGGAAGTGCTCGCCGGCACCTTCGACCTCGACGGCGAGCTCGCCGTGAACCCGGACGGCGGGCTCAAATCCTTCGGCCACCCGATCGGCGCCTCCGGGCTCCGGATGCTCTTCGAGGCGTGGCTCCAGCTCCGCGACGAGGCGGGCAAGCGTCAGATCGCGTCGGTCGCCCGCACCCGACCGAGCGCTCCCTGTCCCTGACCTCCATCAGCGTCATGAAGTCGTCGGCGAGGTAGAACGCCTCGCCCTCGTCGTCACTCCTCTCGACCCAGCCCTCCTGGTCGATCCGGAAGGGTAGCCGGAACGTGCCCGTGAAGGGCAGGAGGACGGGCGTCACGGGAATCAGAGTGCCGCTGGCATCCGCCATCTGCGTGATCGTGAAGGTGCCGGTGATCGAGCCGAGCGGCACCTGGGACAGGATTGCGAGCGAGAGATCGATGGTCCCGTCAAAGGTCCCGGTGATCACGGGCAGATTGGGGACGTGGACGGAGCTATTGCCCGGCGCGGCGATGACGACATCGAACATCCCCGAGACGGGCCCTATGCCCGTGACCGTGGAGAGATCGCTCGTGCCGGTCGCGCTGACCGTGCAGCGCTGCGTTCGTGGCGCTGTGATCAGGAGCGCGGACGGACACAAGGGTGTGCCAAGGTCGGCAAATCCGAGGAGCGGTGAGGTCGCGTTCCGGAAGATAACGACGCTGTCCTCCAGTTTCTTGGGACTGAACGTGACCCGCTCACTGATTTCGTACAGCGTGACGCCCGCTCCGGCGTCACTGGCGCCCGGGAGCGCCAGCAGCGACAGCGCGAGTCCTGCGAAGATCAGGACGCGTTTCGTCATGTCTCGCTCCTCTGGGTCGTACTGTTCATACGTTGCGTTCATGAGTGGAGGAGTAGGGACTGACGGGGTCGAGCACAATGGGGGAAAACCAGGATAGGAAGGCGTGGAAATCCCGCATCTGAGGTCGTAGGGCTTCGGGGCTTGGGGGAACGCGGGCCCGAGGGTGATCGGCGCGAGGACCGAGCCCGGGTTTACTTCGTCAATCTTCCCTGGAGGGAGAGGACTCTCTGGATCGGACGGAGGGGTAATCCCGGGATTTCACCAAGATCGTGGGGGCACCCGTCACCTGAACAAGTGGGGCACGGATACCTTGAGTTATCGGGTGTCGCACTGCCGTCCTGACGAGCCTCGCGGCGCTGGGGACGGTCAGATCGCCCGATGCGGAGCTCGCCTCCTCCTCCGCCTCCTCCTGAATTCGTGCCGTCTCGCTTGCCGGAGGCTCCGCGGGAGCCGAGAAAGAGGATGACGGCACCCGACCAGGCTGGTATCGGGCCAAGACCAGGCGGACATACTCCCGAGTTTCGCGGTAGGGCGGAATGCCCCCGTGTGTGATGACCGCACTCGCGCCGGCGTTGTAGGCAGCCAGGGCCCGGGGAAGATCTCCTCTGAACAGGTGGAGCAGGTCGCGGAGGTGGCGAGTGCCTGCGATCAGATTCTCCCGTGGATCGAAGGCGTTGGAAACCCCTAAGAGGCGGGCTGTCTGCGGCATGAGCTGCATCAGCCCCATGGCTCCCTTGTGCGACACGGCCCGCGGGCTGAACGCTGACTCCACGGCAACAACCGCCTCTACCAGAGCGGGATCCACGCCTTCTCCCATCGCGGCAGCCGTGATCATCGCGCGAAAAGGGTAGTGAGCCACGACGCGTGCGGAATCCGCCGAGGGACGCCATTCGGCTGAGAGCGGGGGGACCCGCGAGAAGAGGAGTCCGATCAGGACCGCCCAAAAGACCAGAAACCATGAACGGAACGCGCGAAGTCGGCTTCCGGAATTTGAGCCCTGCATGACAGGACTCTAGGGCAAATCTGATACCGAAGATGAATTCCAGGAATATCAATCACTTCCGAGACATGTCCGGGAGCCGACCTGGTGAATCTCTGGCCGGGCAGCTCATTCTCGAGCCGTTCCAGCCTAGGATTCACGCCAGGAGAGAAGGGCCACGGACCGGGATGGTCCCGCCGCACGCCGGACAACGCCCTCGACAGCCCGACGGATCTTTCCATCGCGCACCGTCCCTTGCGCGTGAATCCTGAAAACGCTGGAGGCGACCTTCAAGCGATTCTGGGTGATCACGTTGCTGAGCTGGGCGGCCTCCAGTGGCGTCAGGGTCTCGAACGCGTTGAGCTCTTGTCCCGCGCTCGCGAGAGTCGTGAAGCTCTGGTCGTCCCGCGTCCCACGGATACCGTCGGGCCCCCATCGAAAGCGTAGGACTTTGCTCACCAGGCCTTCGCTCATGCCCAAGGCTGCCATCACTTCTCGCGGCGCGGTATTCAGATTGACCTTGCCATCCGAGTAGACGGTGACGAACGGTTCGAGCGCCTGAAAGACCTCATGGGTCATCCCGTCCACCAGCCAGAGCTCCTCCAGGAGCTTGAAGGGCTTATCCTCGATCACCACCAAACTCTTGTGCTTGGCCCTCCACTCGAGCAGGGCGTCGGCGACTTCCTCGGTCATGCCGGGGAGTCTGGCGAGGATCGCCTTTGGGGCGGTATTGATGTTGATCTTTCGGTCCTCATCCACAATCCCGTAAACGACTCCGGCTGGCGGATCCTGCCCTGGCAACGCATAGCTGACCGTGAAGCTGCCGGGCCCCAGCGGCGTCAGCCGAAAGGCGTCCGGGTTGTTCGCCCACGAGTCCAGATATGAATCCGTCTGTGGAATGGGGGCCCGCTCCAGTTCCACCAGCGCTCGCACGTAACCGGCCTTGGCCAGATAGAGGGCCGTCAACCGATCCCTCTGGTAGCTGACGAGCCTCTGGTCCAGTGCGGTCGTGTAGCCGAGGGCCAGGCCTAACAGGACAAGGATCGCCAGAGTCCAGAGGACCTGGATGAGGACCGATCCTTCACTGGCCCTGAGGCTTGGTCGCTTTCTCTTGGAGCCCATGGGGGATGAACACCAGTTTTGTGAAGCGGGTCTCGCCGACCACCAGGGTGATCTTGACTCCGAGGGGGAGCGCATCGCTCACTCGCCAGGCGTCTTTCCAGGCGACGATCTGCCTGTTGTCATCCTTATAGGTATAGAGGAACTCCAACCTCGAAATCGGGCTCACGACCAGTTCCGTCTCGTCCTCCCCGGACCCCGCGACGGGAGACGCCTCTACACGCGCGAGGGAGTACGTCGCGGAGGCTCGGTCTCGCCGTACCTCATAGGTCACCCGCGTGATTTCTGGATCGACCGGACGGCCTTGCGCGTGAGGGCGCTGACGCACGGTGAGAAACGAGAGCCCCTGCTTTTCACCGATAAAGTCGGTGCCCGAGAGGGTGACGGCATTCTTGAGCTCGTGCGCCATATCGTCCAAGACGAGGCGCGCCGTCTGATAGGTCGAGCTGAATTCCTGGGCTCTCCGCCAGGCGCCGACGCCACCGGCAAACGCCGAATAGACGGCGACCGCGATGATGGAGAATATGGTCAGGCTCACCAGGAGCTCGATGAGGGTGAAGCCGTGCCGCCCTTCTCCCGCTCGCGTCATCTCACTCCCGTTTCAAGTACGTCACGACGGAGATGGCTCGCGGCCGTCCCCGCTGAGCCCATGAAACCGTGACCTGCGTTTCGCACAGCCCCAGGTCCCCGAGCTCGGATGCCTTGACCTCCCATCGGAAGTCTCGATCCTCCTCCGCGAACTGACCCGTCGAGGTGCCCGGGGCGACAGAGCCTTTCGCCTCCAATTCCCAGAGCCTCGCCTCGACGAGCGCCAATCCCCGTGTGTACTCGGCGGAGTTCTTGAGCGCGTCGAGTGAGCTCCCGAAAGAGCGGAGTACGAGGGTCAAGCCCACCGCCAGGATGAGGACGGCAAGGAGGGTTTCCACCAACGAAAACCCTTCGTCGCCACGCGAGGTGCGCCGTCGGGAGGTTCTACCGACGATCGCTCCCATGACTCTCCAGGAGCTTGACGCGGCCCGTCCGGACGTCCGTCACCAATCGGTAGCCGGCTCGGCTGTCGTCGGAGATCAACATCTCGAACCGGTCGGCGCGCCCGTCGGGGTAGAACGTGACCTCGCGGGCGCTCGACGAAATGGAAATTGACCCGGGCACGGACGCGACGCGCCCGAACTTGCCTGAGACCCTTTCGAATTTCTCCCCGGGTGACGCCTCCTGCGCCCGGGCCAGCCAGTATCGTCGGCCGTCGACGTCAAACTGGATACGCAGCACTTCGCCCGTGGCCACGGCGCGGCGGTTGGCATACGTGAGCAACTTCGCCACATCGGAGGCGAAGACCTGGAGCTGGAGATGCCTGAAGGTGCGTCGGAACTGAGGAACGGAGACCCCCACCAGGACCATCAGGATGAGCGTGACGACGAGCAACTCGAGGAGGGTGAATCCGGCTTGACGCCCGTCCCGCCGCGGATCACTTCCAGTTGGTGATATCATCCGCGGTGCCCTCGACACCGTCCGGCCCAGCCGAGGAGAGGTCGTAGTCGTCGCGGTTGTGCTCCCCGGGAGACCGGTAGACGTAGGCCTTCCCCCACGGATCGAACGGCACTGGCCGCTTGAGGTACGGTCCCTTCCAGCCGGAGGCGCCCGGGGGTGCGGTCCGCAGCGCTGCCAGTCCCTCTCCCGTGGTCGGATAACGACCGTTGTGCATCTCGAACAGATCGAGCGCAGCGCTCAGATGCGCATTGATGTCGGCGTGCGCCGCAGCTTCCTTCGCCTGTTGGCTCCTCCCCGCCAGGCGCGGAGCGACCATGGCCACCAAGACGCCGATGATGATGATCGCCAACATCAGTTCGATCAGGGTGAACCCGCGGGCGTCTCTCAGGATTTTGGTCGGCATTTTCACAGGCGCTTCCCTCACACCAACACTCAGCGCGCCAAGAGATCGATCGAGAAGATCGGTAACATCATAGAGATCACGATGAACCCGACCACGGCGCCCACGATCAGGATCATCACCGGCTCGACCAGCGATGTCATCGACTTGATCACGCGATCCGCGTCGCGCTCATACGTCTCTGCGATCTTGAACAGCGAGCGCTCCAGGGCGCCGGACTCTTCGCCGACCGCGACCATATGGGTCACAGACGTCGGGAAGAGGCGTCCCCGACGCATGCCTTGAGAGAGTGTGGTTCCACCTCGGAGCTGCTCACCGATTTGTTGGAGCTCTCCCCGAAGCAGCGCGTTCCCCGTCGCCTGAACGACCACCTGCATGGCGGGCAAGATCGGGACACCGTGACTCAAGAGCGTGGCCAGGGTCCGAGCAAATCTCGCGATTTCGACTTTCTTGATCAGGGTCCCCCAGAGCGGAAAGTGCAACTTGGTGTGATCGATGGCCAACCGGGCCCGCGGCGAGCGCGTCCCCCGTCTGACGACGAAGGCTCCACCCGCGGCGCCCAACACGACCAGCCACCAATAGCTCCCGAGCCACCGGCTCAGCTCGATCAAGATCCGAGTGGGCAGGGGGAGGGTCTGTCCCACCTCTTGGAAGAGGGAAACGAGCTTCGGGATGACGAAGATCAAGAGGACGGCGACGGTCCCCAGGCCCACGAGGAGAATGAGCACTGGATAGGCCAGGGCGGATCGCACCTTGACGTGCACGTCGTCTTCCTTCTCCGAGATGTCTGCCAGCCTGGCGAGGACTCCTCCGAGCATCCCTCCCACCTCCCCGGATCTCACCATGCTGATGTAGAGGGGTGAGAAGACCCTCGGATAGATTGCGAGGGACTCTGAAAAACTTCTGCCGTCTCGGACGCGAGAGGCAACCTCGGCCAGGACCTCCCGCACACGCGGGCGTTCCGTCTGTTCGCGTAAAACATCCAGGGCTCGCATGAGCGTCAGGCCCGATTCCAGCAGATCGGCCAACTGCCGCGTCACGAGGGTGACGTCCCGACGCCGAATCGTCGTGAGGAGCCCGAAGGAGTGCGGAGGCGCCTGCGGCTGTGCCTGTGCACCTGGGTCCTCTCTTGCGATCGAGAGCGGAAAGTAGCCCATCTCGCCCAACCTCGCCAGCGCCTCCTGCTCAGTCTCTGCCGCGAGACTGCCTTCCACCATCCGCCTGCCACGGTCGCGTGCCTTGTAGAGAAATTTTTGCATCGCCGCTACTGGATCACACTCTTGGTGACCAACAGAGACACCTTGACCTGGGGGCCTCGGCCTCCCTTGAGGTCTAGCCGCAATTGGTTCACCCTCAGGAGAGACTTCGAGCCGTGGAGCCCATGGAGAAACCTGATCAACGGGCTCATTTCGGTTTCCAGTTCGACTTCCACGGGATATTGCTTGCCGAGATCTGTCTTGGTCGCGGGCTTGGGCCGCACATTGAGCAGAGCCAGCCCCGACTTCCGCGCCAGCTCTTCGATTTCCTTGAGGAGACCTCCGATCGTCTCTTCGTCAGAGGCCACCGTGGACGCGTAGGCCGTATACGGCGAATACGCGGCGAGAACCCCCTCCCGCGCGGCGAGGCTCTTCAAATTCCGCCGTAGCTGGGTCTCCTTCACGACAAGCTCCTGGTCGAGGTCGTCAAATCGACCTCCGACGGGAGCGTAGACAAACCGCTCCAACAGGGCCAGGCCGACAATCCCCACCGTGACGTAGAGCAACGTGCGCTGTTGGGCGGACAGCCTGGACACGAAGTGGTTAAGCTTCATGTTTCCTGGCGAGGGGACAGGTGATTTCGAACTCGATCTCCTCACTTCCGTCCTTGCTCCCCGAGCGGGTCGCGTGCTTGGCTTTGACTTGACGGAAATTCGGGAGTTTCTCGAGCGTCGACACGAACTCGAACACCGTCGACATCTTCTGAGTGACGCCTTTGAGGACGACGTGGGAGTCCTCGTCAAACGCGATGGACTTGAGCGAGATCTCCGGGGGGGTGCTCCGGTGAAGGACGGAAAGGATCTCCAAGGAGGAGTTCTCGCGCCGTTCGGCCTCTCGGATGATCTTCAGCCGCTTCTTCAATGCCTCCACGTCGCTCGCCGCCTGCTGGGTCCGAGCGATCTCCCCGTCCAACTGCTCGAGATACTGCTTCTTGAAGTAGACGTGCTGGGAGACGAGCGCCGTGAGGGCCGCCAGGATCGAGACGCTGAGGATCCCCGTGACCATAATGGCTCGTCCCTTGTGCTCGAGGGCCTCCCGGATGCGGACCTCCTGCGGGGTCAAATCGATCCCGGCGCTCTCTGCGTCCCACGCCAGGCCGAGCACGGCGGTCAACGAGACGGATTCCCGTTGGGCCTCGGGAACGTCCAGCACCTCCCGTGCTCCAGGGAGCCGCTCGACGAGAGAAACTCGCTGAACCGGAAGACGAAGCGTTTCCCCGAGGCGCGGAACCAAGCGCGCGCGGACCTCAGCCCCGGTAATCACAAGGGTCGCGATGCCCTGGCCGATCCTCTCACCCTCGTAGATATCGATCGCCCGCTGAATCTCCTGCGTCAGCTTCTCGATCTCGTTCGCCTCCCCCGAGGAGAGCTTCGCGGACCCGATGGAGAGGGCCTTCGTAAACGTCACCGTGCCACTCCGAATCACGAGGAAGTCGGAAAAATTGGAATCGATATCCAACACGGCGGTCGGCCCACGCCCCGCGTCCTTCGTGGCGCCGCACAGCAGCTGCCAGCCGCTGCGAACGCCGTGCGAGCTCAGCCGAATCCCGGCGGCTTTGAGACGGCAGTCGTCCAGGATCTTGAGGCATCGGTTCGAGACGCTCCGATGCGTGGTGATCAGCACGACATCCGTGAAGCCCTCCGGGCTGCGCCGGACGACTTGAAAATCCGAAATGATCTCCTCTTTCGAGTACGGCGTCTGCTTGGCCGTCTGCAAACCGATCATCTCGTTGAGCTCACGCGGATCGGTGGTGGGAAGCTGGAGGTTACGAACGGTCACCAGATTCCGAGGAATCGAGATGAGGATGGAGTCCGCGGCCCCCACGCCCTCCTTGACCAGGTCCACGAAGGTCTTTGGGATCTCCTCCGGGAGGACCACCGGCCTGGCGACGAGCCTGCGAAGCCGCCGCTTGCCTTTGGCGCTCACCTCGACGCGAGCCAGCTTCAGCCACTCACCGCTGAATTCCAACGCGGTGATCGTCCGTTGACGCCTCGACTGGAACGGTCGAGGCATGAGGTGCGCGAGACGGTGGCGGACCGTGGCCAGGGGGCTGCCCATCGCGACCTATCCGTCCGCCTGCGTGGTCATCAGCACCTCTTCCGACGTCGTCAGCCCTGCCGCGACCTTTTTCAACCCATCCTGGTACAGGGTCTTCATGCCGACGCGGATCGCCTCTTTCTTGAGGATGTCGGAGGAGGCGCGTTCCATGATCAGCTCTTTGATGCGGTCGTTGACCGTGAGAATCTCGTAGATACCGGTCCTGCCGTGGTATCCGGTGAAGCGGCACGCCTCGCACCCTTTCCCTCGATAGGCGGGAATCGGTTCCCCACCCACAAGGATGCGCGTCGTCGTCGGGTCAGACACCTCGTGCCGGCACTCCGTACAGATGAGGCGAACGAGCCGTTGTGCGATGAAGGCCGTGGCCGCCGAGGTGATGAGATACGGTGGGATTCCCATGTGGATCAGCCGGGCGACCCCACCCGCCGCGTCGTTGGTGTGGAGGGTGCTGAAGACCAGATGGCCCGTCAAGGCCGCCTGGACGGCCACCTCGGCGGTTTCGAGGTCTCTGATCTCGCCCACCATCATGATATCCGGATCATGACGCAACATGCTCCGCAAGGCGTTGGCAAAGGTCACATTGATCTTGGGATTCACGTGGATCTGGGTGATGCCCCTGAGCTCGTATTCGATGGGGTCCTCGACCGTGATGATCTTTCGCTGCCGAGTGTTCAACGTGCTCAGGGAGGCATAGAGCGTGGTCGTCTTCCCACTACCCGTGGGCCCGGTCACCAAAATCATTCCGTGAGGCTCCCGAATGATTCGCTGGAGGATGTCCAGATCTTCAGGGAGGAGCCCCAACTGCTCCAGACTGAAGAGCATGTCGGTCGGGAGGATGCGGATGACCACGTGCTCCCCGTACACGGAAGGAAGAATGGAAACGCGCAGGTCCAGCTCTCGCTGGCCGACCCTGATCTTGATCCGCCCGTCCTGCGGCACCCGCCGCTCTGCGATATCCAGGCGGGCCATGATCTTGATGCGGGAGACGATCGCGGAGTAGAGGTATTTGATGTCGGGCGACACCCGTGTGTCATAGAGGATCCCGTCGACCCGGTAGCGGACCGCCAGCTCGTCGCGATCGGGCTCGATATGGATATCGGTCGCCCGCTGCTGGATCGCCTCTTGGAGGATCTGATCCACCAGCTTGATGACCGACGCATCTTCCGCGCGTCGCTCAATGTCCTCAGCCTTCTCCTCCAGCCCGACGGAAGGCTCCACCAAGGCGCCGGCGCCCTGCTTCTGGGCCAGAATCGTCTCGATGGTCTCGGCACCCACCCCGTAGTACTTCCTGATCGCCTCACTGACCTGGTCCCGGCACGCCAGCACGGCTCGGACTTCGCACCCGAGATGCAATCCGATATCCTCCAGCGCCCACGTGTAGCGATGGAGGTTGGAGAGCGCGATCGTCAGAACGTCGCGTTCCCATCGTATGGGCATGACCTTGTAGTGTTCGACCAATCGCGCCGGCACCCGTTGGATCACGGCCCGGTCGATCGTCAGATGCTTGAGGTTCGTGAACGGGATGTTCAACTGTTCCGAGAGGGACTGGAGGAGCTGCTCTTCCGAGATACAGCCCATCCTGATGAGGGCGGACCCCAGGAATTCGCCGGTCTTTTCCTGCTCGGCGAGAGCCCGCTGGAGCTCCTCCTCGGTCACCAGCTTTTTCTCGACTAGAATGTCGCCGATCTGTTTGGCCATGCCCCTCGTCTCGTCGTTTCGCGCCTAGGGCTCCGTCGGAGGGCGATCCAGCTGCTCCGAGAGGGCGCGCAGGAGCTTTTTCTCACTGATGTATTCCAGCTTGACGAGCGTCGAACCGAGCGGCTCGCCGGTCTCTCGCTGCCGGCGAAGCGCTTTCTCCAGCTGCTCGCGGGTGATCAGGTTCTTCTTCACCAGGAGTTCTCCGAGCTGCGGCTGCGTCGAGGCCGAGGGCCTCTGGAACGGCTCGAGGGCCCCGATCAGGTACAGGGCATCCTCGGAACGGTCGTCGAGGTCGCCGGCGAGGATTCGTTCGCACCCCTCGAGCGTCCGCGCGATCGGGACGTACTCGCCCTTCTTCCCCGTGTAGGCCTCGGCCGTGAAGAAGGGCTGGGTCAGGAAGTTCTGTAATTTCCGGGCGCGCTCGAACGTCAAGCGGTCGGCCTTCGACAGCTCCTCGACGCCGATGACCGTCACGATGCGCTTGAGCTCCTCGTATTTGTGGAGGACCTTCAGGACCTCCCCAGCAATCGCGAAGTGCCGCGCGCCGACGACGTCGGGATCCAGATGGACGCTCGACGAGCTCAGGGGGTCGATGGCCGGATAGAGACCGGCTTGGACCCGCTCGCGCGAGAGCACCATGATGGAGTCCAGGTAGCTGAAGATGCAGACCACCGCCGGATCGGTCGGATCGTCTCCGGGCATGAACGCCGCCTCGATGGCCGTGATGGAACCGTCCGGGCGGGACCGGATGCGCTCTTGAAACTCGCCCATCTCGGAGAAGAGCGTCGGTTGATAGCCCGTCTCCGAGGGAATCCGCCCCAGCAGGGTCGACAGCTCCGCCCCGGCCTGGGCAAACCGGTAGACGTTATCCACGAAAAAGAGGACGTCGAGTTTCTGTGCCTGGAGATGCTCAGCCAGCGTGATGCCGGTCAGCACGACCTCAAACCGCGCGCCGGGTGGCTCGTTCATCTGGCCGAAGACCAGGCTCACCTTGTCCAGGAGCCCGGTCTGCTCCAGTTCGTGGTAGAGCTCGTTCCCCTCACGAATCCGCTCGCCAACCCCGGTGAAGATGCAAGCCCCCTGATGTCGTTCGACGACATTGTGGATGAGCTCCAAGGTGAGGAGGCTCTTTCCCAATGCGGCGCCGCCGAGGATGCCCGACTTGCTGCCCTTGACCAGCGGATACAAGAGGTCGATGATCTTGATGCCGGTCTCCAGAATCTCGTAGCCGGTCCGGTGCATGTCGTCGGGGTTGAGATGGAGCGGGGCCACCCGCTGCCGGATGGGCAGCTTCAGCGTGGCCTGAATCTCGCCCTTCCGATCGATGGGTTCTCCCGTCACATTGACGACACGGCCGAACATTTCCTTTCCGACCGGCACCTCGATCGGGCACCCCAGCGCGGCGGCCCGAGCATTCCGGGGGACATTGATGGTGGAGGCGAGGGCCACGCACTTGGCCACGTGGTTCGCCATGTGCTCCTCGACCTCGAGGACGACCCGCTGCCCGTCGTAGGTGTGGGTTTCGACGATCTCGTGGATGGCGGGAAGTCCATGCGAAGCGTCGAACTTCACCTCCACAATGGGCCCCTGAATGGACACGACCTTGCCGACCTGGCTCACCGGTGAGGCTCCGCGGCTTCTCTTCTTCGAGCGACGACACCGGCGTACGTTTCCCGAATGCTGGTGTCGGTGACCTCATGCAACCCCCGGAAGTATTGCAGGGTCTGTTTCTTCTTGTGTTGGGCCAGCTCCAGGAAGCTCGCCTCCAGGTGCATCGCCCGAGCCCCGAGTTCCGCGAGCCGGCTCTGCCAGAAGACCTCGTGAAGCTGTCGGCTGAGCCAGAGCTTGATCAGATACTCGATGATCGAATGGGCGGAGGGCTCCAGAATCGTCTCCGTGGGTTCCGCGGGGCCGACGCCCGAGCCCCGTGGGGGCCGCTCATACGGGAGGAGCTGCACGGCGTGCACCTCCTGCTGCGTGAAGGAGAGGGGCCGTGGGTAGACGACCAGCACCCTGGCGAGCTTCTGACGCAGGAACTGCGCCACGATGTGGTCCCGCAACGCTTCCACGCGCTCGGCGACGATGTGCTCTCCGATTCCGGGAAACTGCGTGAACGGTTGCTCGATGTCCGTGAAGTAGTTTTTCCCCCGCCCACCGAGCACCATGAGCTCGGCGGGCTGGCCCTCACGGGCGGCCAGCGCTCGTTGGATGACCGCCGAGTTCAGCCCCCCGAGAAAGCCCTCATCCGAGGTGACGATGACGACGCCCAGGGGCGGGGCCGGCCGGGAGAGAAAGGGATGCCGACATCGCTCGGGCGGGATCAGCCGGAAGAACTGCTCCAAGACGACGCTCAGTGACAGGGCCGGGCCTTTGACGTCGCGGCGGGCCAGGGTCGTCGGCCCATCGGACACCAGGAGAGACGGGTCACCGATGAGAGCGTTGCCGGCGGTGGGGGTCTCGGACCTTCGCCAACCCAGACGCTGCCGCGTGCTATCGAGCGTGTGAAACTGCGAGAGGGCCACCCGCTTGAGAACGTCGACCAACTCCATGAGGTCGGTCGTCGTTCGCAGCTCGCTCTTGAAGCGGCTGACGAGGCTCTTGCTCACGACTCGTCCTCGTCGGCACGGGGAGACTTGAGGAATTCCGCCAGGCCCTCCTCGAGCCGCTCTTTGACGCGAGGGGTGAGCCGTAGCTCGGCGCCGATCTCGCGGATCAGCGCCGATCGCGTGTCGAGCAAGAAGGGAAAGATCCTCGCCTTTACCATCTTGAGGGCCGGACTCGTGAGCGCATAGAGGAGCACGATCTGTTCCTCGACCGAGACCGGACGGTTCTTCTCTTGGGTCAGGATGTGCGTCATCGCCTCGCCGCGTTTCAGGCGGGCCTCCGCCTCCGCCGAGAGGGTCGACCGCACATTGGTCAAGCGCTGGAGGGCCTTGTACTGGACGTACTCGAGTCTCAGTTTCCGGCTGAGCTCTTTCATGGCCTCACACTGAATCTTGTTCCCGATTCGGGACACCGAGAGGCCGAAATCGATGGCGGGTCTGAAGCCCTCAGTAAAGAGGCTTGCGCTCATGTAGATCTGGCCGTCGGTGATGGAGATGAGGTTGCTCGGGATGTGGCCGGTGACGTCCCCGCGCTCATGTAGATCTGGCCGTCGGTGATGGAGATGAGGTTGCTCGGGATGTGGCCGGTGACGTCCCCTTGCTGGGTTTCCACGATGGGGAGAAACGTCATGGTCCCACCCCCGATCTCGGGCCGGAGCCTTCCCGCCCGCTCCAGGAGCTGGGAATGGATGTAGAAGACGTCCCCGGGATAGGCCTCGCGTCCCGGAGACCGCTCCAGGAGCAGGGAGATCTGACGATGGACCCAGGCGTGCTTGGTCAAGTCGTCAAACACCACCAGCACGTCGCGCCCGTGGCCCATGAAATACTCGCCGAGCGTACAGGCGGTGTAGGGGATCAGGAACTGCTCCCCCGGGGGACGTGCGGCCGTCGCCGCCGCCACGATGGTGTACTCCATCGCCCCGCGTTCCTTCAGGAGCTGGACGATCTTTGCCAGCGAGGTTTCGCTGCGTCCCACACAGCAGTAGATACAGATGACGTCCTTCCCTCGCTGATTCAGGATGGCGTCGACGGCCAGGACCGTCTTGCCGGTCATCCGGTCTCCCACGATCAGCTCCCGCTGGCCCTTGGCGATGGGAATGATCGCGTCGATGATCTTGGTCCCCGTGTAGAGCTGGTCCGAAAGGCGGACCCGCTCCATCACCCCCGGAGCGACGCGAAACACCGGGTACACGTCCTCCGCCTCGACCTTGCCCCGGCCATCGCACGCGTTCCCCAAGCTATCGACGACCCGGCCCACGAACCGCTCACCGACCGGAACCTGAAAAGGCTCGGCCCTGCCGATGACCTCGTCGCCGGACTTGAGCTGGGTCTCGTCGCCCAGCACCAGGGCCATCACCTTCTCCTCGTTGAAGCCGACAACCATGCCCGCCAGATCGTTGGGGAAATGGACCATTTGTCCGTAGAGGCAGAACGGGAGCCCCGTGATGCTGGCGATGGCCTTCTTGACCCCGATGACCGTGCCGATCTCTCGGGTCTCGAAGGTCTGGGGGCGGAACTTATCGAGAGAGACTCTCTCGAACATAGGCCAGCATCCCCTTCACCTTGGTTTTGAGACTCCCGTCCAGAACCACGTTCCCCAACCGGACCACCATGCCGGCCACGATCTCCCCGTCGATGATCTCCTTGACGTCGACCGACCGAGCCATGTTCGAAGAGAAGATCGTGTTCAGCCGTTCGCGCTGCGTCTGGGTGAGCGGAAACGGAACGGCGACTTCGACCGTCTCGGTCTCGAGCTCCGGTCGTGGCCCGTCGGACTTCCCGATCTCCTCGATGAGCTCGTCGATCAGATGCGCGTGGATGGACTGAGCCACCGGGGCCGTGAAGACGCGCCCGAGGATGTCCGACGCCAGGTCCACGGCCTTTTCTTCCATTTCCGAGACGAGGCTTACCCGCATCCGCTCCCGCTTGGCCTCCGCGTCGGCCACGATCCGGCGCCCCTCCTCCTTGGCCTGCGCGAGGAGCTCTTCCTGCATCTTCCGGGCGGTCGCCTCCGCCTCGGCTCTCAGCCTCCCGATCTCCTCCTGATGCCGGGCCATCGTTGTCCGAAGCTCCCGCTCGGTCTCCTCGCGCTTCCGCTTCAGCTCCTCCTCCCGCTCCCGGTTCTCCTGGTAGAGCTGCTGTAACCGTCCCAGGGATCGGGTGACCTGCCGGTAGAGAAATTGATGGAGGAGGAAGGCCAGGACCACGAACGTGATGACCTGGATGAGAATGAGCTGCCAGAGGAGCATCGTCGCTACCGGACGAACAGGTGGAAGATGACGATGAGGGAGATCACCGCGATCGATTCGGCGAAGACGAACGCGAGGATCATCGACGTCTGGATCTTCGGCGAGGCCGATGGATTTCGCGCCAGGGCCTGGATGCTCCCGTACCCGATGACGGCGATCACAAAGGACGGCCCGAGCGTGCTGATGATCAGGATGAGGATGATCGTGAGATTTCTCAACGCTCCACCAGGACCAGCAGCTCGTTCCGGTCCACCAGGGCCACGCCCTGCCGGATGGGGAGGTATTTCCCATCAACCGAGATCCGTCCGGCTCTCAGCAGACTGATCATCGGCGCATGAAAGTCGAGCACGGCCAGCTCCCCCTCCGCACCCGGGAGGCTGACCTGAGAGGCTAAATCCTCAAAAAGCTTACGCTCCTGATCGAAGATCGAGACTTTGAACATGCTGGTTAGAACATGACCGGTCACCCACCGGAGGCGTCACCCTGGACCAGGGGCACGGCTTCTTGCTCTCCTCCCACGGTAACCCTCAGGAGACGGTGCCAGGTCAGAAAAAAGACGGCGCTCAAAGCCCCTAGAAACGCGAGGATTGCGAAGATCATCCGCCAGGCCGTGGTCATGGAAATGGACCGGCCCAGGGGGGCCCCTCCCTCCGGGGAGTCTCCCGAGCCAGCCAAGAGGGCCATGCGGGAATCGGGCTCCCTGGAAAGGTTCTTCCCCTCTCGTCCGAAAGGGACCTGCTTCAGCTTGTCCAGGGCGTCGAGGTCCTGCTCGATGGTCGTGATGACGGCGAGCCCCTGCCGGTAGGCCTGAATCCGCTCCGCGGGCTGGCCGTCGGTCTCCTTCTGTCGCTTCAAAATCGCCTCGACCTTCTGCTCGACCCGCTGGACGATGCCCGTGGCCTCCTGGGCCGCCGCGGGCTCGGTGAGCTTGCCGGCCCTCTCTTTGGCCCGGCCCACGAAGGAGACAAGCTGGTCCTCGCTGAACACCCAGATATCTTGCATGTGCACGGTCTTCGTGATGGATTGCCCCGCCTCGACGACCACGTCGCCGTGCACGTAATACGCCCCCGTCTCTGGGTCGTAATCGAGCTTGAGTTCTCCCAGGTCTTTGACGTCCTTCGGGGTCGCCTCCTTGGGGAGGTAGACCTTCACGGGAACCGTCTGCGGCTCCTTCTGAGACGGGTTCGCCACGTGGATCTTCAGATCTACGCTTCCGGTCTGCGCGTATGCGAGGCCCGGGAGGACGGTCGTGAGGACGAGGAGGGACCGGAGCAGTCGCTTCATCGGGTGGGGTCCCCGGGCTCGAACCAGGTCTTGATCGGCGCCTTCTTCTGCGGCGTCCGATCCAGAACCTTGTCCCCAACCTCGCGGATCACGTCCAGCAGGCTCTTGAGACGCTCCACCTTCTCTTTGACATCACCGACGTCCACTGAGGTCTCCGCGATGGACTGGTACAGGGCGTCCAGGTTGGTACCGCCCTCGCCGCTGATCTTTTTCAACAGCGTGTTGACCTCCTGGACGCTGGCGCGGAGCTCTTCGGTCTTGAGCGCTTCGGCCTGGCGCGTTTCGGGGCTGTTGATGGTCTCCGGGATCTTGGCGATCGCGGCCTGGACGGCGCCCACGAGCGTCTGGAGCTGCGCGATCAGATCGTAGGTCGTCTGCGTCTTCCCCTTGGCTCCGAGCTCGGTTCGCACGCTCTCGATGATCGTCTTGGCGTCGTTCGCCGCATTGGCCGCCATGCTGGCCAGGCCCTGGGCCCCGCTGGCCGCGTCCTCGACCTTCTGGAAGCGCGTCTCGAGCTTCTGGCCGATGGCCTGCACCTGCTGGCCCGCCGTGGCCACGTCGGCGGCCGCGCTCTTGGCCGCGTCGGACGCCTTCTGTACCTCGCCGGCGGCGGTGGTGGCGATGCCGGCGGCCTTCTCCACGGTGGCGGCGGCCGTGGTGGCGGTCACCGAGGCGGACTCGACCTTCGCGGCGGCGGCATCCACCTTGGCGGCGGCCGCGTCCACGCTGGCCGTGACCTGCGCGGGGAGGGCCGCAATATCGGCGGCTAGGCTCGGGATATCCGCATCAGCCACCGTCAAGACCATGCTCTCGAGGGAACCCTTCGTCGGCTCGGTCACGACCGCGGTGTAGTCGCCCGGCGTCCACGCGGTGTTGACGGGGAGCTTGTACTGGTAGACCCCCGTGGTGCCGATCTCGGTCATCGGGGCGTTGATCACCACCTGCGCGTTCGCGGAGTCGTAGAGGTTCAGGACCGGGCTGAGACCCGACACGCTCTGGAACTCGATGCTGATCTCGTTCCCGCGCTTGACCGTGGTGGGCCGATTGAGGATCTTCGCCTTCATCCCGGCCTTGACATCGTTCTCCAGGGTGGTGAGCCGCTGAGGAATCTTGTTGGTGGTGTCCTCCAGGATGGCCGTGACGTTCGTCTGGAGGGCGTCCAGTTTCCCGGGGATGGTCACCTCGGTGGCCTGCTTGATGGCCGTGGTGTCCTGCTTGATCGCCGTGGCGTCGAGCTTGATCGCTGTGGTGTCCAGCTGGATGGCGGTGGCCGTGGTCTGGACACCCGCGATGTCCGAGCGGATCTGCTGCGTGGCGGTGTTGAGCTGCGTCCCGAGGCTCGGAGTCCCGGCGGCGGGGACGCCGAGATTCATCCCGATCCCCACCTGTTGCGCGGCGTCCAGGGTATCGGCAGTCGTAAAGGCCGAGCCGCTGCTCATCGTGACAGTCGTGACGACTTTGTAGGACTTGGCGGTCTTCCCGGTGAAGTCCCACTTCTGGTGGAAGGTGCCCCAGTCATCCGGGCAGCTCGCCGGCAGACCCGCGGGGTGCGGGTGGGTCGAATGGTCCACGGTGCAGAGGGCGTCGAGCGTCGCGATCGGCGTGTTCGGGGCGGCGCTGTCAGGGTCGAAGATATCGACCCTCGCCTCCTTCACCGCCGGGACACTGCTTCCGTCCCGGTCGAGCCAGGAATCGACGCTGAAGGCGTTGGCCGTCGCGTCGTAGATGAACCGGCTGACGGCCTTGTTCGTGTGGACCAGCGTGGACTCCATCGGGACGAGGAACCGGAGGTCGCTGTCCGGGCAGTAGGCCGGATTCGGGTTCCCCGCCTCGTCGCGGCACACGCCGTCCGCCATGTAGTCCTTGCTCCCGTCGAAATAACCCGACTTCGTCCAGACCGCCTTGTACGGGACCCGGTTCCCGAACATGTTCTTCGGATTCGCGGGAACGGCTCTCAAAATCGGCGAGGTCAGAACGCTCTCCGACCAGGTCACCGTCTCGATCCCATCCACGGTGACGGAGTGCTTGACGGTCAGGCCGGACAGCTCTGTCCCGAGCACGACGTCCCGCACGAGCCACTTGACCAGGTAGTAGTCCACGTTGAAGTTCGCGTTCGAGGGGTCGCTCGCCGCCGGATGACCGGCGTCCGCATCGGAGACTCTCACCCTCGTCGGCCGCGGATTCCTGAGATTGGGGTTCGAGACATTCACCGACGGCAGGTCCGGCACCGCCCAGACATACGATCCGGTGTTGGGCGCCGAGGCGGCAATGACGGTCGAGGTGGCGAAGCCGTCCACGGAGTACTCGAGCTTCACGTTGGCCACCGTCCCGAGGGTCGTCCAGGTGATCGTGCGGTCTTCATACGTGATCCAGCGCTCGCCCCCGTTCGGCGCGGTCACTGTGAAGCCCGCCTGGATCGCGAAGTTCGCATCCGAGACGTCAGCGACGGCGCTGTTGTTCACATCGCTGACCCGGATCTTGACGGTGGAGGAGATCGCATCCGGGACGGTCCAGGCGAAGCTCCCGCCCACGTTGTTCACGCTGGGGGTCGAGGCCGTGATCAGCGTGGCCGTCGCGAAGTTGTCGCGGGAATACTCGAGCTTCACGTTCGGGATGGTTCCGCCGGAGACCCAGCTGATGGTCTGGGTGCTCCCGACCGGCCAGGACTCCCCGCCGTTGGGCGCGGTCAGCGTGAAGAACCCCTCAATCCTAAAGACGGCGTCCGAGGTGTCGAGGACGGTTCCGTCGTTCACGTCGCTCACGCGGACCCTGGCCGTCGTCGTGGGGTCATCGGGGACGATCCAGTTGTAGCTCCCCGTGTTGGCCGCCGAGGCCGTGATCACCCTGACATCCGCGACGAAGTTGTCCTTGGAGTACTCGAGCTTGACGTTCGGCACCGTGCCCGAGGTGGTCCAGGCGACCGTCCGCGTCGTGTTGATCTTCCAGGCCTCTCCGCCGTTCGGGGTCGTCAGGGTGAAGGCGCCCTGGATCTTGAAGTTCGCGTCGGAGGTGTCGGAGGCAGCCGGGTCGGAGACGTCGGTCACCCGCACCTTCACGGTGGTCGAGATCGCATCCGGGATGGTCCAGGTGTACGAGCCGGTGTTGGGCGCCGAGGCGCTGATCACGGTGGCCGTGGCGAAGTTGTCCTTGGAGTACTCGAGCTTCACGTTGGCCACCGTACCGGTGGCGGTCCAGGTGATCGGCTGCGTGCTCGCCACGTTCCACTTCTCGCCGCCGTTGGGACTGAGCAGCGTCATCAAGGACGTGATCTTGAAGGTGGCGTCCGAGAGGTCCTTCGCCTCGGGGTCCGTCACGTCCGAGACCCGCACCTTCACCGTCGCCGAGATCGCATCCGGGATCGTCCAGGTATAGGTGCCGGTGTTCGGGGTCGACGCGACGATCACCGTCGAGGTGGCGAAGTCGTCCTTCGAGTATTCGAGCTTCACGTTGGCCACCGTGCCGGTGGCGGTCCAGGTGATCGGCTTGACGCTCCCGACCGCCCACTGCTCCCCGCCGTTGGGGCTCGTCACGGCCAGGGCGGCCGTGATCTTGAAGGGGTTGTCCGACAGGTCGTTCGCCTCCGGGTCGTTCGGATCGGAGACCCGCACCTTGATGTCATACGCCGAGGAGATGTCGTTCGGGACGGTCCAGGAGAAGCTTCCGCCGGTCGGGTTCGCCGGCGCGGCCGCGCTGATCAGCGTGAAGCTGACGTAGGGGGACTTGGCATACTCGAGTCTCACTGCCGGCAGGTTCCCGACGGCGGACCAGCCGATCGTCCTGGTCGACCCGACCAGCCACTGCTCTCCACCGTTCGGGCTGGTGAGGGTGAGGGCGGCGCGGATCCTGAAGGTCGCGTCCGAGGTATCGACGACCGTGGTGTCTGCCGCATCCGAGATCCGGACCTTTGCGTTCGCCGAGACCGTATCGGGAATGATCCAGACGTAGCAGCCCTGGGTCGCCGGGTCCGCGACCGTGCAACCGCCGTTGGCGGTATTGGTCCCGTTGTTCGCCGAGGCGGCGATCAGCCCCGAGTACGTCGTGCCACCGTCCGTCGAGTACTCCAGCTTCACGTTGGCTACCGAACCGCTCTTGGTCCACGTGATTGTCCGCGGGGTGTTGACCAGCCAGGCCTCCCCGCCGTTGGGCGCGGTCAGGACGAAGCCTCCCTGGATCTTGAACGTCGCGTCGGAATCGTCGAAGACCGAGACGTCGGAGGCGTCGGTCACCCGCACCTTGACCGTGGAGGAGATGTCGTTCGAGACCGTCCAGGCGAAGCTGCCGGTGTTGGGGGCAGAGGCGGCGATGAGGACCGCGGTGGCGAAGTTGTCCTTCGAGTACTGGAGCTTCACGTTGGCGATCGATCCAACCGAGGTCCACGTGATGGATTGCGCGGATCCCACCGTCAACTTCTCCCCCCCGTTCGGGCTATTCAGCGTCAAGGCCCCCTGGATCTTGAAGTAGGCGTTCCCGTCGTCGAAGACGCTCAGATCCCGCACGTCCGTCACGCGAACCTTCACGGTCGAGGAGATGTCATCCGGCACCGTCCAGGCGAAGGAGCCGGTCCCCGGCGCCGAGGCGGTGATCAGGACGAGCGAGGTGAAGTTGTCCTTCGAGTATTCCAGGCGCACATTCGGGATCGTCCCGCTCGTCGTCCAGGTGATGCTCCGGCTCTGTCCGACCATCCAGAGCTCGCCGCCGTTGGGCGCGCTCACGGTGATCCCGCCGCGGATCTTGAAGTTGTTGTCGGAGACGTCGTTGGCCGAGGAATCCGCGGCGTCCGAGACCCGGATCTTCGCGGTCGTGGAGATCGCGTCCGGCACCACCCAGCCGAAGCTCCCCGTGTTAGCGGTCGAGGCGACGATCACCGTGGCGGTCGCAAAATTGTCGGTGGAGTACTCGAGCTTGACGCTCGGGACCGAGCCGGTGTTCGTCCAGGTGATCGATTGGCTCGTCCCGACCGCCCAGACCTCGCCGCCGTTCGGGGCCGTCAGGACGAAGCCTCCCTTGATCTTGAAGGTGGCATCGGAGGCGTCGCTCGTGCCGGGATCGTTCGGATCCGAGACCCGGACCTTGACGGTCGCCGAGATGTCGTTCGGGATCAGCCAGTTGTAGAAGCCGGCGTTGGGCGTGGACGGCGTGATCACCGTCGCCGTGGCGAAGTTGTCCTTCGAGTACTCCAGCTTCACGTTGGCGATCGTCGATCCGGTGGTCGTCCAGGCGATCTGGTGAGTCGAGCCGACCACCCACTCCTCGCCGCCGTTGGGCGCCGAGAGGATGAAGCCCCCCCGGATGGTGAAGTTGGCATTGCTGTCATCGAAGACCGTCGCATCCGCCGTGTTGGTGACCCGCACCTTGACCGTCGTGGAGGCATTATCCGGAACGGTCCAGGCGAAGCTCCCGGTATTGCCCACCGAGGCGGCGATCAGCGTTACGGTCGCGAAGTTATCCTTCGAGTACTCGAGCTTCACGCTGGGGATCGTTCCGGCCGACGTCCAGGTGATCGTCTGGGCCGACCCGATGATCCAGACCTCCCCGCCGTTGGGGACGCTCACCGTGAGGTTGCCCCGGATCTTGAAGTTTCCGTCCGAGGTGTCGTTCGCCGAGGCATCGGTCACGTCCGAGACCCGGACCCTCACCGTGTTCGAGATGCTGTCAGGAATCGTCCACGAGAAGCTTCCCGTGTTGGCGACGGAGGCGGCCACCACACTGGGGTAGGTCACCCCGCCGTCCGTGGAGTACTCGAGCTTCACGTTCGGGACGGTGCCCGAGGTCGTCCAGCTGATCGCCTGGGTGCTGCCGACGGTCCAGGTCTCCCCGCCGTTCGGCGCGACGAGGACGAGGCCGCCGCGGATCTTGAAGTTCGCGTCTGAGACATCATTCGCTTCGGCATCGGCGGCGTCGGAAACCCGGACCTTCACCGTCGCCGAGATCGCGTCCGGGATGATCCAGCTGTAGGTGCCGGTATTGGGCGTGGAGGCCGTGATCGCGGTCGCCGTCGCGAAATTGTCCTTCGAGAACTCGAGCTTCACGTTGGCCACGGTCCCCGAGGTCGTCCAGGTGATCGCCTGGGTGTTGCCCACCGCCCAGGTCTCGCCCCCGTTCGGCGAGCTGACGGTGAACGCGGCCAGAATCTTGAAGGTCGCGTCCGAGACATCGTTCACCGTGGCGTCGCCGGCATCCGCCACCCGAACCTTGACGGTGGCGGAGATGTCGTTG
>WNFT01001068.1_pt1 | contig 23192 bp, 23 predicted proteins | sample 5400191 | NCBI WGS metagenome assembly WNFT01 (sample SAMN13153359, study PRJNA577476) | soil metagenome | isolation source: 80 cm saprolite under Madrone tree | place: USA:California | collected 2016-06-14 | reverse complement strand
TAGACTCTGTGAATAGGTTGAACCGTGTCTGTCTGCTGGCTGGTATCTCCGGGTGGGGCTTCCACGAGAATAGCGATGATCACGCTGACCTCGTCGCCTTCACCGATGATGGTCGGGTTGAGGGACAGTATACCTTATTGACATGCGTAACGCAATCTGCTATCCTATCCATGCTGCCTGAAGGCACTCTGGTGGAGGAAACTCCTAACGCACCCATAGGATGGTCAACATCATCCACAATTCTGTTAGGCGCAAGCGTCACGCTTCCAGAGAGAGACAGTTAGGGCATGCCCGCCAAAGCTGCAATTTGGTTCCTGATAACGTGCATTGAGAGATGCAGACTGCCAGGGTAAAACAGCGTCCAGAGAGAAACGTTCCTTTCTTGCAAGCGGTTCGTCCGCCTCTGTGGGGCAGGACGGGCGTCTTGTCGATACGCCCTATACCTTGCCTCGTGCGAGGTGATGTAGCGTGCGATGAAACCGAAGCGTGTCTGTGCATGTTGGCAGACACGAGTTGAAGTAGAGCACAGCTACAAGCCCCGTGGCGTCACGCCCTGGGGTAATTGACATTCCCGCGCCCATTCTAGCGCATTGTCATATGAAAGGTCGGGGTCTGACAGCCTTTGCAGCTAGCAGGTCCTGACCTTTTGCGTCGAGGTTGACGGATCATTAGTTCCCCGTGGTCGGGACGCGCCAGTAGCGGCGCTGCGCCAGGTTGTCTCCAGGCTGGTTAGCGGTAGTGCCTGCCAGGCCCGCATGGGCCAGGTGATGCAATGCCTCCAGCAGCACACTAGGCCGCACCTGGTTGGGACTGACCCGCCGAAGTCGAAGGATCCCTTGCAGTTCTGCGAGTGTGACACCATCAGTGTTCGGTAAGATAGACAATACCTGGTCAGCCAATTGCTGGCGCGCACGGCGACGCGCCTGTTGTTCTGTAGTCTCTTGCTGCCGCTGCTGCCTCGCTGACGAAGAGAAGAAGCGTGTCTCGAAGCGACAGACTGCGCCGCCTCGTTTCATACAGGTACGCTCAGTCACTTTCACCTTCTCGCCATAGCGTTCTGCTGCCCCTTCGATGGCCCCTAGGAGCACAGGACACAACTGGCGAGGACTATCATAGATCAGCGCAAAAGCATAAGGATCACCGGGGACTGCTTCATATTTAAAGAGAGGCGGGGTCAGAGCATCAGGAGTACGACGCATCTGGGCATGGGCGTCGCGCATGACCAGTAAAAGCTCCTTTCCACTCCGCACTTGCGTAAGCAAATAAGCACAGAGGTGGCTCGTCAGACCATTGACCATGAAATAGCGACCATACTCATGCAAAATCGCATCGGCAGATAGGCCTGTGAGTTGACAGGCAGCCCCGACGCCGGCCAGGAGCGTCGCATCGTCATAGACACGACTCGTCAGTGGTGAGCTTGCTGCTGTTTCTCCGATGCTGCTACGATACATGTTGAGGAACGAGTTGCCGAAGCGCTCGGCCAGAAATTTCTCCCAGGTCACAAAGATTAAACCATGCATATTTTATCCCTCCCAAAAAATCTTCCCAAATACCATACTGGAGTTGTAGCTGTATCCCATCTCAACCAGAACCACCAAAATCATCTGAAGGGCACCCATTAGCACAACGATCCAAAAGGAGATTGTTAACTTCTCATCTTCAAATAGTACTTTTAGAGATTCTGTGCGACCGCTTGTGGTAAAATATCCCTATTACGCTTGATAGGGGAACCAGAACAACATGAAATGCCCATTCTGCGGATGCAACGAGTCACGTGTCAAGGACTCGCGAGATATCGGTGACGCTATTCACCGGCGGCGTGAATGCGAGGGGTGCAAAGGACGCTTTAGCACCTATGAGCGGGTCGAGACATTTCATCTCATGGTAGTGAAGCGCGACCAGCGACGTGAAGCTTTTGATCGGCAGAAACTCTACATTGGTCTTCGTAAGGCCTGCGAGAAACGTCCATTGCCCGTAGGTGAGATCGAAAACGCCGTCGAGGAGATCGAACAGGAGCTCTACCGCCAGGGGAGACAAGAAGTCCCGAGTAGCGCCATCGGTGAACTCGTGATGGAACGCCTGCGCCGTATGGACAAGATTGCCTATATCCGATTTGCCAGTGTCTATCGTTCATTTGGCGACGTTGAGACGATGTTTGAGGAGATACAAAACTTGCTCAACCGGGATAAATCCGAATAGGATGGCCCAACCGTAGTGAAATGTGTCAATAGGTAATCGCTATACACTAGAAATAAAGAAGGCCATCGCGGTCTTTCCTATCAACACTCTATCAACAAGGAAATATTTTATGAAGATAGCGATTACTGGTGGTGCAGGCTTTATCGGCTCCCATCTCACACGAGCCTATCTGGATGCTGGTCATGATGTGTTCGTAATTGATACATTGCTGAATGGGTCGCGCAAGGCGGTTGACCCGCGTGCACGTTTCTACCACGTGGATATCCGTGATGGAAAACTGCGAAACCTGTTCCTGCTGGAACGTCCTGACCTGGTGAGCCATCATGTGGCTCAGCGTGAATCTGTTCTACCTGGCGAGCGATCGCTGGCAGATGCTGATGTGCATGTGCGCGGTCTTTTGAATGTGTTGGATAGCTGCGTTGGCGCTTCCGTTGGCAAAGTCATGTTCGCTTCTGGCGGCAATACGCTCTATAGACAGATGAGTGTTGAGTGCCTTCCTGTTGCAGAGGATGCGCCGCTGTGTCCACAACGACCTCGTGACATCAGTACTATTGCTGGGGAATGGTATGTGCGCTACTATGGACGCCAGTATGGCTTGCAATACACGACGCTCCGTTATGCCGATGTGTATGGCGAGACGGATGGCGAATTGGCACAGCATCCTTTGAGCTATATTGTCCAGAAGCTGCTTGCAGGACAGCGTCCCATCATTCGTGGTGCTGCCAAAGAGGTGCGAGACCACGTCTTTATTGATGACGTAGTGCGCGCCAACCTCTATGCACTCGAACGTGGGCGCAATACGACGCTGCACATCAGTTCCGGTCACGGCTATACGCTGGAGCAGTTCTACGGTGCGGCGGCGCATCTTCTACAATGTGAGATAGTACCAGAATATATGCCTGCCTCTAATGGTTCATCGCTGGCGACATCTGCCGTGGTACTGGACAATCGATTAGCCTGGCGTGTGCTGGGATGGTGTCCTGAAGTTCATTTTAGCGAAGGGGTACAGCGTGCCGTCGAGCGTCTGAGCGTGCTTCGCTTGACACTACCCGACCCGTTCCCTTCTCCCTCAGACAGAGTTCCCGCAAGGGATGCTATTACGGCATCCATGCCCTCTCTTGTAGCCGCTGGGGAAAGGTAGCCTGGCATCCCTTACGGATACCAGGCTACCCCAAGAGGTCTGCTGGGTCAATCAAGTGGGGGTACCCGATTGTTGCAAGCCACTGACAACGCGAGCATATTTTTCTGCCAATGCCTGCGCCTGGTCGTTCGAGACAGATTCTGCAATGACCTGGAAGAGGGGCAGGTCTGCATCGGGCAAGATGAGAACCCACTCATTGCCCAGATCGAGCTTGATCCCATCGATGGGCTTTGAGCGCCTTTCGCGGTACTGCTCGCTCAAGATGCGCATGACCTTCCCTTTATGTTCCCATGGGCAGGCCACTGTGGTCTGGCTCATATAATATGGGGGTAACTCGTCCACCACTTCTGACAAACACGCCTGGAAGGTCGCTAGCATTTCGAGCAGCTTGGCAACTGCAAACATGCCATCGAAGGCGGGTTGCAGGGAAGGGAAGACGAAGCGGCCAAGACCATCGCCCACCATGACAACGCCCTCTCGCCCTGCTGCTGTCATCAGGGCGTATGGGAGAACTCGCGTATGTTGGATATGTCCTTCATAACGCCTCGCAATCTCTTGTAATGCGCTCGGAGCCGTCACCGGGGCTGCCACCGTCGCATTGGGATATTTGCGTAGGAGAAGGCTCGTCATGGCTACGAGCATCTTCATCCCATCCAGGATGCGGCCTTTGTCGTCTACCACCCAGATGCGTTCCCCGCCTGGGTCAATCCGTATGCCCAGATCGGCATGTAGCGAGCCGGTAATCGTTGCCAGGCGCTGCAATTCACCGCCTATCTCGTCTAATGGCCGCGAGAGGAGGGCCTCTTGCATACCTGGATTCAGGACGATCACCTCACAGCCTAAACGGCTGAAAATTTCTGGGAGCAGTTGATTGGTGCTTCCGTGAGCATAGTCTGCCACCAATTGAAATTTCCGCGCTCGCACCAGGGCATGATCCACTTGTTGGGTGAAGCCTTCCAGGTAGCGTTTGATCACATCTGAGGTCGACAGCACTTCAATCGCGCCAATTTCATCCACATAGACGCGGCGGAAATCTTCACGAAAGAAGAGATTCTCGATTTTGCGCTCGGTGGTCTTATTAATGTCCAGCCCGTTCTGGTCAAAGATCTTGATATCCACGATGCGCTTGTCGTGGGGCGAGACACGGACATGCACACCACCAACTGCATTGGTCGCGCGGATATAGTAGCGTGCTACCGGAATGGGTATCTGGTTGATATCGTGTACATCAATCCCGGCTGAAGGTAACCCGGCAACCATGCCACGTTTAATCATGCGTGAGGTACGGTGTGCATCACGATTAATGCAGACAATGGAGCCTTTTGCGAGGATGGCACCGTAGGCTGCGGCCAGGCGTGTGGCGAAATCGGGTGTCATATCAACATTGACCAGGCCGGTGACGCCGTAGCGACCAAACAGCCCACGGCGCCCCTGTGATCCCCAGATGATACTGGCGTTGATGACGGCACCGGCCTCGATCTCTTTATCAGGCCAAATCTTAATATTAGGTTGGATGATGGCCCCTTCCTGAATGATCGAGTTATCGCCGACAACCGACCCCTCGAACATGACCGCTTTGCTCTTGATACTGGTGGAGGAACCGACTAGCGCGCCTCGTAGTTCAGCCCGCTCACCGATATAGCTGTTGCTCCAGACGAAGCTCCGGTCCACCTGTGCCCGTTCGTCGATGATGCTGTAGCTCCCAATGGTGCTTGGCCCATGAATGATGGCTCCTGATTTCACCTTACAGTCATGTGCCAGGTAGATCGGTCCGTACAACTGTGCATCTTCGGCAATCTCTACTCCCTCTTCGCACCAGATGTTGCCACCAGTGTTTTTACCAACAAGCTCCGCCGTGACTCGTCCCTGCAAGACATCAGCGTTGGCACGCATATACTCGCTCAGATTTCCCACATCACACCAGTAGCCGCTGGCGATATAGCCATAGATGGGATCACCTTGCTTCAACATCATAGGGAACAGCTCCTGGCTAAAGTCAAATGCTTTGTTTTTCTCGAAGTACGAGAAAATCTGCGGGTCCAGCATGTAAATGCCTGTATTAATCGTGTCGCTGAAAACTTCCCCCCAGCTTGGCTTCTCCAGAAACTGTGTGATATGGCCGTGTTCGTTGGTGATAATCACGCCGTATTCCAGCGGATTAGGCACATGAGCCAGTGTGAGTGTCGCCAACGCTTTCTTCACCTGGTGGTATTTGATGATGTCGGTGAGATTGTAGTCGGTCAGTGCGTCTCCGCTGATGACCAGAAATGGCTCGGTGAGATGTTCTTCGGCATTCTTCACGCTACCGGCGGTACCCAGAGGGACGTCTTCCCGCGAATAGGTGATGTGCATACCAAACTGTGAGCCGTTCCCGAAGTAATCTTCGATGTTATTCGCTAAATACTGGACAGTCACGACAACATCGGTGATCCCGTGACGCTTCAGTAAATTGAGAATGTGTTCCATCACCGGTTTGCCAGCAATGGGCACCATTGGCTTGGGACGTTTCACTGTCAACGGGCGTAGCCTCGATCCTTCGCCCCCTGCCATGACAACCGCTTTCATAAGAGGCCTCCTTGCTAATCAACTACCAGTCACTCAGTCGGCCATGTTCGACAAGCCAACGTATAAAACGGTGGTAGTTTGTTTCCTGTGTTGCTTGTTGTTCTTCGTATACTTCGCGTAAGCGGATCAGCCTGTTGGCTTCATCCACGCTAAAGCCCTCGTCCAGGAGGGCGTCAATGAGCAGATCGATGTACTGCTGCATATGGAAGGTCCTCCTCTAGGATAAAATATTTACCACAAAACTTCAACATGTGGTTTCGCTACGATGGATGTGCTTATGATGAGAAGCACGGTGAGTTTCCTTGGAGCGTACGAGTAGCAAAGACATCTCTCCGAGATACCATCCCGGAGACATTCATATCACTATACTATGTATAGTATAGCGTGTGAGGAAACAATTTTGCCAGAGATTAGGAAATGCTGCTCTCAAGCATGGCCCCAGGATTCGTGACGAATGTAATGCGTGATCTCGCCCTCATTGTCATAGAAGTAACTGATGGCATCGTAGACCTGGGCCAGGGAGAGGCGATGAATGCTGGCGATTTCTTCCGGGTCTTTGCCCGATTGGAAAAGCAGAATGACGTGGCGTACCCCGGTGCGTGTGCCTTCAACGATAGGCTCTCCTCCATAGATGGCGGGGTCGCGAACAATGTAGGGGTGGGCTGTATGTTCAATGGCCATGGGTTATAACTCCTCCTTCCCCATACTTCTGATCTAAGGAAAAGCGTTACTCAAACGCCTGCGTCGCCCTTAGTGTATGCCGTCCGCTTCGCTCTGTCAACTCTCTCGTTATCGATACTACTCGCATGTTTGCTTTTTTTGAGAAAAAGTCCGTAAAAAGCTTGACATCGGCTGAAAAGCGATGGTACAATAGACTCAACGAAAGGAGGTGGTGTGTAATGGACCAACGTAGTCGCTGTACAGGCGTAAAGTTACCCTCTCACACCTTCCAGAGAAGAGGTGACTGGCGCTAGCGCCAGCTCAAGCTCACTGGTAGGTGGTGTAATAACTACTACCTGTGCAGCGCTTCCCCAGAGCACGGGCAAAATCGCACTTGCCTCTCGCTCTGGGGTTTTTACATACACTTTGTCGCCCATATGGCGCCCCAGCTTAGACTTGCAGTGCGAGCATCGGTTAAGAAGCAAGGCTTTTACTTTCTTCTCTATATAAGAACACACGTGGGATCGGATTAAAATTTGGTAAGTGCTTCACTACTTGACCTGGGATTGCTTCGTAGTCAACTAGATACACGGTTTTTCGCCGTTGGAGATCGATTGCTCTATCGGCCGGTAGTGGACTCGACTAACGTGTTGGCAATGCGGATAGCCCATGAGGGACTAGATGAAGGAGTGGTAGTACTTACCGATAGTCAGACTGCAGGCAAGGGCAGGCAAGGGCGGCGTTGGGTAGATGTGTCAGGACGCAATGTGCTCTCATCCACATTGCTCAGACCTCTTTTTCCGCCTCAGCTGCTCGTGATGATAGCATCGCTTGCGGTCGTTAATGCTATTGCTGAAACATGTGGGACTTCAGCAATCATCAAATGGCCCAATGACATCCTCATCGAAGACCGCAAAGTCGCTGGCATTCTCATTGAGACCAGCCACGATCAAACAGGTCGTATGATTGCTGTGGTGGGTATCGGTATCAATGTCAATGGGCAGATTGCAGACTATTTTCCTGCGCAGGCGGCTTTGTTTGCAACAGCAACAACCCTTGAAACCGCGTGTGGCCATCGGGTGAGTCGCGAAACGTTGATTGCTCAGCTGTTACGAGATCTCGAGACAGATTACCTGGCTCTGCAACAAGAGTATACATCTAGCTCTTCTGTATCGAATGAAACGTATAGGCCAATCGCTCGGCTGGTCCGGAAGCGATGGCGTGGCCAATTAGCAACACTGGGTCGCACTATCCAGGTGCAACAAGGGGAGAGGGTGGTAAGCGGGGTGGCTGAGGACGTGGATGACAACGGAGAGCTGTTACTCCGCTGTCATTCAGGAGAACTGGTGAGTATCACCTGGGGGGATGTAGGATACCCGGTCAGGTAAATGCTTACCTCGGTGAGTAGTTTAGGAATATGGTAGAAGGCGATTTTCTGCCAGATCAAGAAGGAGACCGGAAGATGAGCACACAAGATGTGTTTCTCACGGATGATGGACGGCAACGTGCACTGAGCCTGCTGGAATATCTGCGAACGGTTCGGCGTGCTGAGGTCGCTCAGTACCTTCATGACGCCAAAGATGCGGGCGACGTAGTCGATAATGCTGCCTATGACGATGCGAAGAACGAGCAAGCACGTCTCGAAGGACGTATTCAAGAGTTGGAGCAAATGCTGGCAACGGCCAAAGTGATTAGCAAGCTCGATACAGACGTTGTCTCTCTTGGCTCAGTCGTGTGTGTGCGCAACATGGATGATCGTGAGTATTGCTACACGTTGGTAGGTGCATTTGAGGCGAAACCGAGCGCTGGCCTTATTTCCAACGAGTCCCCCGTAGGGAGAGCTCTGTTGGGTCACAGGGTAGGCGATGTGGTGATCGTATCGACGCCTGGCGGTGTGAAAGAGTTAACCCTCCTCTCCATCGATTGATCTCCCTCCAGCGCGAACGTAGCAGCAACGAAGCGAACCGACCTGTGGCCCAGAAAAAAGAGGGCCGCGGGTCGGTTTTTCTCTGTTGGGGGCTGACGGCTCCCATGAGGTACCAGATTGGCTATAGTTCCTAAAAGTTGGCGTTTGAGGACACTCGGCTCATGGAACTACCAGCGGGCTTCTTCGGAAGCAGCAGTTGCTTGAGTGATCACACCTTGGAATGGTTGCTCCAGTTTCAAGCTCTGTGGCGACGGTTTAAGGGTACCCGAAAGGCGAAAGTGATCGTCGCATGACAAGCTCAGTCAACACTCGCGAGGAGCGTTCTACTCCCAAAGGAGGTCTTAAAGACACCATGTCACTCAAGGTCTATGTCTGCAATCAAGATGGTACGCCACTCATGCCTTGCACACCGGCCAAAGCGCGCAAGCTCCTGCGGGTTGGCAAGGCGAAGGTCATAGCACGATGCCCGTTCACGATCCGGCTCCAGTGGCCATGCGAGGGACACGTCCAAGCAGTCACCCTTGGCATCGATAAGGGCAGCGCGGTGACCGGGATTTCGTGCGTCGGCAACGGTGAAAGCTTGCTCGCTGCGGAAATCTCTCATCGTGGGGATGTGAAAGAGAAGATGCAGGCCCGCCGCCTGCATCGGCGCAGTCGGCGCTCGCGGAAATGGTACCGCCCTCGGCGCTTTCTGAATCGGGCATCCAGCACACGCAGCGGACGGCTTCCGCCCTCAATCAGAACCAATGTGGAAGAAGTCATTCGGGTCGTCAAACAGCTTCCCTTGCCACTCGCTTCCATCGTGATCGAAGATGTGCAAGTAGATATCGCTCGCTTGAATAACCCGGCTCTCAAAGGAAGCCAGTACCAGGACCCGACAAGGCTCGACGAGAACCTGCGTCTTGCGTGCCTGATGCGCGACCACTACAGCTGCCAACAGTGCGGCAAACGAGACGGTCGCCTGGAAGCTCATCATATCCAGTTTCGCGAGCATGGTGGCAAGGATACACTGGCGAACTTGCTGTGTCTCTGTGAACACTGTCACCATCAACTCCACGAGGGCAAAATCACGCTCAAGCTGACAGGGGTGAGTGGACACCTGGACCAGGTCGCCCAGCGCACGATGCAAGGGAAAACCCATCTGTATGCCACCCTTGGACGCACAATCTCGCTTTCCACGGTCTTCGGCTACGAAACCGCTGCCTACCGCAAGTACCTGGAACTGCCGAAAACCCACAGCATTGATGCCCTCTGTATCGCGACGCTTTCCACAGGAGAGGCTGTTCCAGTTCCTCAGACCAACATCTATCGGATTGGGTTTCGCCCCCGGCAAACCCGGCGGCAGTATCATGACTTGCCCCGCAAAGGTCAGGGACGAGTGAGATACCAGGTGAACGATGAACTCGCAGGCTTTCGCAAAGGCGACGTGGTGCGCGTCAAAGGACGCTACACCAAACAGATCAACTCCATCTATTCCAACGGCTATCTGGCGTTTAAACGGGTGAAAGGAGAGCCCTTTCAAGCCCGCCCTCGGGATTGCCAGTTGCTTGAGCGAGGGCGTACCATCATATGGGAAAGAGTGGCATAAAAGGCCATGAAACGCAAGAAAACTCCACATTTCCAAAAACCAGTCGCTATACGTGAAATGAAAACAATGTTACAATGGTTGGCAAATATCGAGAGATGAAGAATAACTCTCCAGGTGCCTGACTCTTCGGCAGTGAGGAGTTCTGAAGAGTTACCATAAAGAGGACTACTATGACCAATGAACAACAACAGCATGTTCCAATAAAGCTCAACCTACTAACCGAAGAAGATGCCCGATTACAGCGCTTGCATGCACTGCGAGAACAGGGCATCGATCCCTATCCCAATCGTGTGCAGCGTACACATACCATTGCTGAGGTCTTAGATCGCTTTGATGAGTGGCAGGGAGCAGAAGGCTCATTTACTCTGACGGGGCGTATTCGGCTGATGCGTGAGATGGGCAAGGCGGCTTTCGCCCAGCTTGAGGATGGCAGCGGACGCATACAAATCTACTTTCGCATCAATGATCTGGGCGCAGAGGCCTACCGTAGGCTCAAGCTATTAGACCTCGGCGATTTCATCCAGGTCAGTGGTTTTCTGTTCAGGACACGCACAGGCGAGCGTACTCTCCATGTGCGCGAGTATCGCATTCTGGCTAAGGGACTGCGGCCTTTGCCTGAGAAGCACCATGGGCTGGAAGATGTGGAGATTCGCCAGCGCAAGCGCTACCTTGATTTGATCGCCAACGAGAACGTGCGCCAGGTGTTTGTGATACGTGCCCGCACGATCAGCGCCATGCGTCGCTACCTGGATGGGCACGGCTTCCTCGAGGTCGAGACGCCGGTTCTGCAGCCGCTCTATGGGGGGGCAACTGCCCGGCCTTTTATCACACATCACAATGCACTAGACCGTAAGTTGTATCTACGTATCGCAACGGAGCTCTATCTCAAACGACTGATTGTAGGTGGGTTTGAGCGCGTCTATGAAATTGGGCGCGACTTCCGCAATGAGGGGATTGATCGCAGTCACAATCCCGAATTTACTATGATGGAATGCTATCAAGCGTATGCCGATTACAAGGATATGATGAAACTGGTGGAGGAGATGGTGTCCTTCATTGCTGAGCAAGTGAAGGGCACACCGCGCATTACCTATCAGGGAACGGAAATCGACCTGACTCCGCCGTGGCCACGTATTCGTTTGCTGGATGCGATTGAGGAGTTTACAGGTATTGACGTTACTCGTTTTCCTGATAAGGACTGCCTGGCTGCGGAGATGCGTGCGCATGGCTACGAAGCAGATCCCAAGCTAGGGCGAGGCCGTCTGATCGATGACCTGAAGGAGATCATCTTCCGTAAGGGTATTCCAGCGTTGCGCCAGGCGTTGTTCTTGACGGATTATCCGCTTGATATCTCGCCACTGGCAAAGCAGCACAGCGAGATTCCAGGCTTGACCGAGCGCTTCCAGCCCTTCATCGGTGGGTTAGAGTGTGGCAATGCTTTTACCGAGTTGAATGATCCGCTCGATCAGCGTGCGCGTTTTGAGGATCAGATGCGCCAGCGTGCTCAGGGTGACGATGAAGCGCAGGTGCTGGATGAGGATTTTCTGGAAGCCCTGGAGGTGGGCATGCCTCCTACGGGCGGCCTCGGCATGGGTATTGACCGCCTGACGATGCTGATGGCTGACCAGGAGTCGATCCGCGATGTGATCCTGTTCCCAACGATGCGCAAGACGGCGGAGGAGCAGTAGCAAACGCAGAGAGGTATCCTGTGTCGCCAGGATACCTCACCAATATTGTTCACATCCCCCAAAATGCTTGACATTCCCCCTCCTAGATGCTATATTCCCTTTGTCGAGAACAAGGGCGCTTAGCTCAGTGGAAGAGCGCTTCGTTCACACCGAAGAGGCCACTGGTTCGAGCCCAGTAGCGCCCATATGCTCACTTTGCTTCCCCCCACACCTTGACTTCTCCCGCGCGAAACCATACACTGATAATAAATCTCTTGCGATCTAAAACTTTGTGGGCAACACTTTTTCGTACTGTGGCACCCTACTGTGTTCTTGCATGCACGCACATATGGATTTTGAGCTACAACGCCAACAATTGATTGTGTCATTGCGCAATGCCGGGATACGTGATGAACGTGTCCTCGCGGCGATGGCCAGCACACCACGAGAGCTGTTTGTCGATGCGGCACAGCACGATCTCGCATACGCCGATCGGGCATTGCCTATTGACGCGGGTCAAACCATCTCGCAGCCGCTCATGGTCGCTACGATGACACAGGCATTGCAGCTGAGCGGTAAAGAGCGCGTGTTAGAGATTGGCACGGGTTCCGGCTATCAGGCGGCCATTTTGTCGCGCCTGGCGGCATATGTCTATAGCATCGAACGGCATCAACGACTTGCCTACCAGGCAGCACAACGTTTGCTCCAGTTGGAAATCCACAATGTCTCCGTGTATGTCGGTGATGGCTCGCTCGGCTGGCCGGATGGAGCACCCTATGATCGTATTCTGGTAACAGCAGCGGCACCTGAGATGCCTGCGCAACTGCTTGCTCAACTAGTGACCTGGGGCATACTGGTTGTGCCCGTAGGTAGTCACGAACGGCAGGACTTACTGGTTATTCACCGTGCGCCATGGGGGCCGGAGATACGCTCCCTGGGTGGTTGCGTCTTTGTGCCATTGATTGGTGAGGAAGGTTGGAGCCAATAACGGTTGCCGAATGGAAAAAAAGGCTATAATGATAGAAAGAAAGAAAACCTGTGTTTCTAGGAGAGACGTAGTAATTCCAAGGAGATAAGCGTGGTAAGCACATCAGTTGGCATACATATTCACAGTTTTCTCGGTTTAGCTGGCTTCTTACTGCTATGGATTCTACTCTTCGTGTGTGCTCATACGCTGGTGATGCTGCTGCGAGATGATCCGCTCATTGCATGGGCTATTGGCCCGCTGGGTGTGACGACGCTCTTTGTGTGTGAGCCTTCCACATTCTATATCTTGTTTGATGCGCTCTTCCCCGCTGCTGTATCAGGCAGTGTACTCTACGTCGGACTGTTTACCTCGCTACCAAGCCCCATAGGTATACCTCGTCATCCACTGATCGAGATAGCCGTCATCGTGGTTGGTGTACTACTCACAAGCACGAAAGACATAGTGGTAGCCATGCGTGACCTGCGTTACCCATTGTGGGGTGAGGCGCGCATATTGCGGAGTATCCAATTCTTGCGTGCAAGCTGGACCACGATCCACTTCACCCCCTTCGGCCTCTCTTACCTGCGCGATCACTTTGGTTTTAACCCGACAGACATCTCACAGGCGTTTTGAGCTAGCTTGCTTGGGGTGCATGGGGCAGCGTAAAGTGAAAGGTGCTGCCGCGTCCCTGGTTGTTGGTGTGCCAGATGCGACCGCCATGGCTCTCCACAATAGCCTTCGTCACATATAACCCCAGGCCAATGCCTGAATACTGGCGATTGGTCGTATTGCGCACACGATAGAAACGCTCGAAGATATGATCCAGGTATTCTGGATTGATACCGATTCCCTGATCAATCACGCTGACCAGATAATCCTCCTCAAATTCCTGGAGTTGGATCGTTACCTGCCCGCCCTGCGGCGAGTATTTGACGGCATTATCGAGAATATTGCCGACTACTTGACCGATGCGCAGACGGTCGGCCACAACCTTGCTGTCCTGCACCTGAATATTGAGTGTGATCGTGTGTTGTTCCGCGCTGACCTGCGCTAAATGTGCACGCTCAGCCAGCACGTCAGCCAGGTAAAACGTCGAATATTGCAACTGCAACTTTCCCCATTGGACACGCGAAAGGTCAAGTAAGTCGTTCACTAACCGTTCCAGGTGGCCTGCCTGACTCTGCACAATGTTCAAGCTACGCAGATCATAGCTCTCGGGTGGTTCGACCGGGGGAGAGCCGTCCAGAGGCTGCGTCCGGCGTGTCTCGCGTAAACGCCGCTCAACACGTCGCAGCAGGTGCTGCGTGTAGCCCTTAATGGCTGTCAAAGGCGTCCGTAGCTCGTGCGAGACGACTGAGACAAACTCATCCTTCAGTTTCTCGATCTGTTTGCTGGAAGTAATATCATTGAGTACGGCTACTGCACCAATCGGCCGTGCCTGTATCAGGCCTGCGTCGTGCAAGGGTGCTACGCTGATACTCAGCGACAGCGGGATAGTTTCGCCAGTCACCCCTGCAATCAATTCCTGATTCATCATCACTTTGCCGACGAGTGCCTGGTCAACGATCCGGGCCACGTCCTGAAGCCAGCTCGCATGATTGGTAATCGCCAACGTCCGTAGCGGGACACCTTTTTGCACTTCGACCTGCGCCTGGGCAAACAGGTGCTGTGCGGAGGTGTTGAGCAAGGTAATCGCCCCTTCGGCGTCGGTGATGAACAAGCCCTCTGCCATGCTGCTGATGATCAGCTCCAGGCGGCGGCGTTCTGTTTCAGCCTGTCGCCAGAGAGCCATCTCGCGTTCGCGCAAGCGCACATTTTCTAGTGACACAGCGGCATAGTCAGCGATCATCGTGATCATTTGCAGTTGCTCAGTATCAAACGTCCCTGGGCGCTCATCGAAGAGACTGAGAATACCGATAATGCGGTTTTCAACCGTCAAAGGAATATTGAGACAGTCACCAACCTCGTTGCTTCCTATTGGAGCTGTGGTATGGAGTTGCGCCAGTTCGTCTGGTGCATCAAGATAGACCGCCGTTATCAATTCTTCCGCTGTCACCGGAGGGAAATCCATCACATTGGCGGCACGTGCGATCCTCTTGAGGATCGCCTCTAGAAATTGCTGGCTCAGGGGGTAGCGCGGGATGATGGAAAGTTGGATAGGGTCGCCTTTGAGCAAAATGGAACAGGCGGCGAAGCTATAGAGTTCTTGTAGGGCAGCCAGGAGCGCATGATGTACTTGGAAACGATTAATGGCGGCAACAAAGCGCTTTCCAATCGTGTTGAGGTATTCCATGTCACGACGGATAGCCGCCAGGCGATCCCCGTTCTGTGCAGAAGAGGAGTGGTACACGTTATCGGTTACCCTGGACTCTGGTTGCACGTGACCCTCCTCATCAGAACTACGGCATTTGTTCAAGTTGACGCATTACTTCGACTAGCAATGGTGGTGCAATGAGATCACCAGTCAATTCTTCCAGACCAGCAAAGCATTCCTGGAGTAGCGTATCTAATCCAGCAGCAAGCTCCTCGCAGGAGACCCCACTCAGTTGCTCGCGTATCACCGCCGGTACCACCTCGGTATAGGGCATTTTGATAAGAAAATGAAGAAAAGGATACCTGTCTATGACGCGCCTGGCAGCACCCTGCACCAGGACGCGAGTGGTAACTTTGCCCAAAAGAGGTGTGACGCGATCATCGATCAACCGTAGGGCGTCCAGATACGCCGTTGCAACCTGCTCACGGGAGATGGAAGAGGAGTTATCAGACATATGTGACATAGCAGCCATGTCTTCTCCCTTCGCTAATATGACTTACTCTCTCCACCTCTTATTATAGCATAGTTTAGCTGCATTTTGTAAGTGGTTAGTCCATGAGTAATTGCTTCGTTTCCGCTAATGTCATCTCTTGTAGAGAGAAAGTTAAGCGCAACATTTCGCGCATGCGGATTTCTGTTGCACACATGTTAACAAATGTGTATGTAATGTTACGTTTAGGAAATAAGTCCTAGTAGACGTGCCAGCCAGTAGCGGAAACCGCGCTTTGGTGGTTGTGGATCATAGCTAGCAGCCATCTCAAGCAAGCGTTGGCGTCCCTCTTCTTTACGTGCGATGGCCTCCTCTGCCTTCTCTTGCACGGCGTAGCGTTCACGTTGCTCGTCGATAGCGCGGCCAAAGTTCTCTGCCCGGATCTGGAAACGGGTGGCAGGAAGTGACTGAGCCGGTTCGGCTCCGGTTCCATTCCTGATCTCGCCGGTCGGCTTGTGCTCCTGGGGTGTAGTCGCTGCGGCATCATCGGTTGCTTCAGTGATCTGCACCCGTGGTGAGCCAAGCTTAGGGGCGATCCATTCACGCAAGGCGAGGAGGGCAGCGCGGCGACAAATGGCCTCGATATCAGCCCCGCTGCGTCTCGGCGTCAGGCTGGCCAGTTCTTCCAATGTAATCTCCGGTGCGAGTGGCCTGCCACGGGTATGTACGGCGAAGATGGCGCGGCGTTCAGTTTCGTCGGGGTTGGCCAGTTCAACAACCATATCGAAGCGACCTGGACGCAGTAGCGCCGGATCGATCAGTTCCGGTCGATTGGTCGCGGCCAGCACGATCACCCCTTCGCGCCCTTCAATGCCATCCATTTCGGTGAGAAGTTGGGCGATCACGCGATTGCCCACCTGTCCATCTGTCTCGCCGCCGCTGCGACGGGGGGCGAGGGCGTCGAGTTCGTCAAAGAAGACAATGCAGGGCGCGGCCTGCTTCGCACGCCGGAACACCTCGCGCACGCCCTTCTCCGATTCGCCAACCCACTTCGAGAGCAATTCCGGTCCCTTAATAGAAATGAAGCTGGCTTCACATTGATTGGCAAGTGCACGCGCAATCAGCGTTTTACCTGATCCCGGCGGGCCTGCCAGCAAAACGCCACGTGGCGGTTCCACCTTCGCATTGCTGTATATCTCTGGGAAGCGCAGGGGCCACTCCACCCCTTCCGTGAGCAAGGCTTTGGCCGACTCTAATCCGCCGATGTCGTCCCAGGTCGTTTCGCTGACCTCAACGTAGACCTCGCGGGTGGTTGATGGCTCGATCTCGCGTAGCGCGGCCTGGAAATCGGCCATGGTGATATTCAGGTTCACGAGTGTCTCATAGGGAATATACCCGCGCTGGTAATCGATATGCGGCAGCACGCGGCGTAGAGCGATCATGGCTGCCTCACGGCAGAGTGCCTCCAGGTCAGCACCGACGAAGCCAGGGGTGAGTTGGGCCAGGCGCGGCAAATCAACGTCATTTGCCAATGCGGCATCCTTGCTGTGGATGCTGAGTATCTCCGTGCGCCCGCGTACATCGGGCACGCGCAGGGAAATTTCACGGTCGAAGCGACCCGGACGGCGCAATGCGGAGTCAAGGGCATTGGGTTGGTTGGTAGCGCCGATCAGCACGATCTGTCCGCGAGAGGCCATGCCATCCATCAAGGCGAGCAACTGGCCGACGATGCGTCGTTCGACCTCGCCGCCCATTTCGGTGCGCTTGGGAGCCAGGGCGTCCAACTCATCAATAAAGATGATGCTTGGTGCGCGTCGCTGGGCCTCCTGGAAGACGCCACGCAGGCGTGACTCGCTCTCACCGTAGAATTTATTGATGATCTCAGGGCCGTTGATCACGAAGAAGGCGGCGTTGGTCTCGGCGGCCACGGCGCGAGCAATCAATGTCTTGCCGGTGCCGGGAGGTCCATAGAGCAATACCCCTTTCGGTGGCTCGACGCCCAGGCGGTCAAAGACGGCGGGGTATTTCAGTGGCAACTCGATCATTTCGCGAATACGCTGGAGTTCTTTGCCCAGTCCGCCGATATCTTCATAGCTTACGCGCCGGGGCGCTCCGTTAGCCGAGCCGCGCCCCTGCGCTCGTACGATGGTCCCAGTTTGTACCAGTACTGCATCGACATCGGTGACCGGCTCTACTGGCGGGATGACTGCCTCGAGTTCGCCTGTTTTGCGCTTCTGGAGCGTGTAGTTGGGGGTGGCAGGAGTTGTGCCGATGATCAGAAATTCGCGTGGTGCTGTTCCTGGCGTGCCGACACGCAGAAGATCACCGATGGTGACGGGTAATCCTACCAGGTAACGGGCGATATATTGCAAATCGCTCTCTTGAATGGGGGCCCCGCCACTGAGAGGCAGAAGTGTCACTTTCTCCGCTGTGCGCACTTTTGCTTTACGAACGGTGATGCGTTCTCCCAGGCCGGACGCGCTATTCTGGCGCACCTGGCTATCCATCTGAATGGTCTGCTGGCCACGATCGACGATAGCGCTTGGCACAAGCTTGGCTGCGGTGGTGCGAGCGCCGGTAATCAGCACGATATCGCCCGGCTGACAGCCCAACTTGACCATGTCGTTTGGGTCTATGCGTGCAACGCCTCGCCCGACCTGGAATCCTTCGATGACGACGAGTTGCAGGCTGTCTACGGTGGTGGAGTTCGGTTGATTACTGGTGGTCTGGGTGCTATTGTCGGCGACGCGCTCCGTTGGGAGTTTGTCGGTTGTTCCTTTCGTCGGCTCGCTGTCCGTACTACGTGGCTCCTCCATCAAGATTCCCTCTTCCTTCGTTGAGTTATATTGCTTGTTAATAGCTTACCATATGTACGAGGAGAAGAGGGGAAAAGTTGAACTCTGTCATCCTGCAGGGCTGTTGCAAGATCGGGAATAAAGAGCCATCAAGGGGGAGTACAGAGGGCGACAGCCCTTTGCCGGAGCGCGAGGTGTCCTCGCTTCACCCCTTCTTTCTTGCTGCCGCAGGCGGCAATATGGAGTTTGCAACAGCCCTAATAGTTCCCTAGAAAAGATGGTATCTATCTCTAAGATGTTGTATAATGACATCAAGGAGGTAAGAATCTATGGAATTGGTTCGCAAACAAACCTATATTACGCCAGCACAAGACAGGGCGGTGAAAAGACTTGCTCAACAGCAGGGGACGACGGAAGCGGATATCCTGCGCAAAGCACTGGATCAGTTTCTTGCCAGAGAAGGCATAGGTGAAACGCAAGATCCCTTTGCTGAACTGATCGGCATGTTCGAGGGGCCTTCAGAGGTGGACCACGATGACATCTACCGCTGACATCCAGCGCGTGTTCGTTGATTCGTCCGCCTGGATCGACCTCATGAATAAAAACGAGCGTTATCATGCTGCCGCCGTTGCCTTCCACAAAAGCCTCAGCCCTATGACCCTGCGTATCACGAGCTGGGGTGTCGTGTCCGAGACATTTACGTGGATTCGCTATCATGTTGGCAGTCGAGAAGCTTCGAGATGGCTTGCTTTGAAGGAGACACTTGAACATCAAGGGTTTCTGCAAGTGGTATTCCCAGACCCTGAGATGGAAATTGGCGTCAGGAAAGTCATCGACCGCTTTCACGATCAAACTCTCTCCTACGTGGATGCTTTCTCTATAGCATTGATCCAGTCTCGCCCGGACATCGACGCGATCTTTGCCTTCGACCATCACATGAGCTTGACAGGTCTTCCCGTCCTGCCCGGTCTCCTCGACTGAGTTTGACGCTTCTAGAGCACCGCAAGTAGTGAAGCACTCTGGGTAACTATGCAGCTAGCCTCCCGGCCGCCGCAGGAGGCGTAGAGACGCCAAGTAGTCGGAGGGCAGCAGCCCCTCCGACTACTTGGGATGCCATCCCGAAAGTTGTGTAACGACAAGCCATTCGGCCAGATGAGTGAAGGAGCCTGGTAGGCTAAGGCATCCCAACGAGAATCTTGTACGTTCACTGGTCTGCCACGCTCCTTCACTGGCCGCGATCAAGCGGCGTTTCTGGCCGCGTTCTCATGGCAACGCTGTTTTTCCCCGGTGCATGAGCAAGATATCCTCTTTTCTTTCAGCGTTCTCCACTTCTAGCGTTTTCTTCTCTCGTAGGATATACTAGTGCAATCACTAGACGCTACGAGAAACCATCGAGACTTTGTGGAGGGGAACACCATGCCAGCAAGTACCATCAAACGCGCTGAGTCCCCGCGTGTCTTCATTTCCTATGCCCGTAGCGATGGAGAACAGTTCGCCACAAATCTGCGTCAACGACTCCTGAAAGAACATATTCCCCTCTGGCAAGACCGCGTTGGCATGGAAGGGGGGCGAGACTGGTGGCAACAGATCACCGAGGCCCTTGACCAGATCGAGTTCATGGTGCTGGTCATGACGCCTGCCGCCATGCAGTCTCCTATGGTACGCAAGGAATGGCGCTATGCCCGCCAACAGGGGGTCTGTGTCTATCCCGTCAAGGGAGAATACCCACCCTGGATTTTGCCAGCTTGCCACATTGGATGCGAAGTGCACACTTCTATGACCTTGCCTATGAATGGCTCAAGTTTGTCAATGACCTCAATACGCGCTGTGAGCAGGTGCGGGTGCTCTTCATGGTGGAAGACTTGCCTGCGGACTTTGTACCCCGTTCTCAGGAGTTCGGCGAATTGATTGGCAAAGTGCTTGACGAGCAACGGGAGGAGCCGAATGCGATCACCGCTGCTCTGCGTGGTGCGGGTGGCTACGGCAAAACTACGATGGCGAAAGCCCTCTGCTATGACGAACGTATCCAACAAGCCTTTGATGACGGGATCCTCTGGGTCACGCTCGGAGAGAGTCCAGGCAACCTGGTCGGCAAAGTGGAAGACCTGCTCTATACCCTGAGCCGTGAGCGGCCAGGCTTTACTGGCATTGATGCGGCCACTGCCACACGCAACGTTGCGCTTCGTCCGTACTCCTCTGTGTCGGTTTACTTCTTTTTCCGTAAAGCTGCTGCTATTAGTAAGCAGAGCGCTGTTTAGCACTCCTGATCAAACAATACACGAACTACCCGGGTAGCAGTAACTCAATTTGGTATTTTGCTGCCAATGTTAGTAGCTTTTGCATATCAGGCGGTGCAGGAGGAGGTGGTGTCAGTGTTTGTGCAGGTTCGCCCATTGCTTCAACAAAGTGCTCAAACCCCAAAGGACCGCCCGGGGAGGTAATGACCTCCAATTTCAGCGGCGTTGCTCCTACCACTTTGAAGCTATGAACAATGCCTCGTGGTAAGAATGCGTAGTCGCCTCTAGAGGCACTCCAGGTCTGGTCACCGCAGGTAATGGTTACTGCGCCTTCAAGAATGCTCCACGTCTCATCCTGCTCATGGTGAATGTGCGGGGGTGGTTCCGTCCCCTTGGGGTAAGTGTGTTCTTGAAGTGCGAAGGCGTTTTGTGTCTGTTCGCTGGTCAGCATGATAATGGCTAATGCGCCCAGAAACCAAAACGCTTTTCCTTCCTCCGGAGTGTGAGCAAATCCCCTCTGTTCTTCTTGTGCCAAAGTGAACCTCCTTTTTGTTCAGGTACATCTCTGCCTCAATTATGGCAGAATACTAAAACGTAACTACTCAGGTATTTGATTCCTCGCCGCCTGCTGCGGGCTTGGCAGCCGCAGGCTGCCAAGCCCGCAGCAAAAAACTCTTGCGAGCCACCGAAGGTGGTGAGGAGTCCTGAGTAGTTACGAAAATTTGCTAGACACCAGCATTAAAGTCTCACGCGAAAGGTGTGAGAGCCGGCTGTCCAGCATCCTTTCTACTATCTTCTATTTATGTAAATGTTGAGAATCGGTGGGTGAAAATGCGACCATTATTCGGGAGAAGATCGCTTCACTCTTCTTCTCCCTCTGGCTGCTAGAATGGCCTCTTAAGCCGGGCGAACGACATTTCTTCACAACAAGCGGCTCATGCGCTCGCCCAAGTGATTGTCAAATTTTCGCCTACCAATTGCTTCTCCGATCGATTGTGTTTGGCTTCAGCTACTACGACGCCGAAACGCTCAGGCTTTGCAAAACGCGAGCAAGTCCTTGTTGATTTGGTCCTTAAGCGTCGTGGCCAGACCGTGCGGGGCGCCCTTGTAGACCTTCAGGATCGCGCCCTTGATGATCTTGGACTGGAGCAGGCCGGAGTCGGCGAACGGCACGATCTGGTCGTCGTCGCCCTGCATGATGAGCGTCGGTACGTCGAACTTCTTCAGGTCCTCGGTTTGATCCGTTTCGGAGAACGCCTTGATGCCGAAGTAGGCGCCGGGGAAGCCCGCCATCTGACCCTGGAGCCAGAAGGACTCGCGGACGCCCTGCGAGACCTTCGCGCCCGGGCGGTTGTAGCCGTAGAACGGCAGGCTAAGATCCATCCAGAATTGCGAGCGGTCGGCCTGAACGCTGGCCCGTTGCCCGTCGAACACCGAGATCGGCGTGCCGCCCGGGTTGGCTGGCGTCTTCAGCATCAGCGGCGGCACAGCGGCGATCAGCACGGCCTTGGCCACACGCTTCGTGCCGTAGCGGGCAATATAGCGGGCGACTTCGCCGCCGCCAGTGGAGTGGCCGACGTGGATTGCGCCCCTCAGGTCGAGGCTGTGGACAAGCTCGGCAAGGTCGTCGGCGTACGTGTTCATGTCCTGGCCGTACCAGGGCTGGCTCGATCGGCCGAAGCAGCGGCGGTCATGCGCGATGCAGCGAAAGCCGTTGGAAGCGAGAAAGAGCATCTGGTCTTCAAAGGCATCCGCGGAGAGCGGCCAGCCGTGGCTGAAGACCACGGGCTGTCCAGTGCCCCAATCCTTGTAGTAAATCTGCGTGCCGTCTTTGGTCGTGATCGTGTTGCTCGGGTTGGAAAAGGTCGAAGCGCTCGCCTGCTTGGCCGTTGCAGCCCTCGTCACTGCCCGCAGGCTCGAGGCAGCGGCAATGCCACCGCTGCCGATCAGGCTCGCGGCAGCGGCAACAATGCCACCGCTGCCGATCAGGAATTTGCGGCGAGATGTCAGTGTGTCGCTCGTCATTTTTTTGTCAGTCATCATTTTCAAGTCTCCTTTGTGTCACTCTTTCTCAGTAGTCACACAGTTTTCCAATTGGCCTACTAGTTCTTTCGTGGAAAGAACGTTGAAGCTGCTTCTGTCCTCATGTGAACGTCATTTCTCGAGAACAAGAACGAACTGAGAAGACCGTGATGTGGCAAAAGCCGCGCCAACGCAACGGGAACGTCTTCTCTCAAAGAGAAGCAAACAACGTTCACGTGAACGCCAAAAACGTCACGTTCTTTCCGTTTCTTCCATCACGGTTTTGTCTCCAATGAACTTGTTGGTCAGTATATGTGTCGTTTGACTCATAAGTTGGCTCATCCATTCAAGCTCAATGGATTGGCGATTTTATGCGTCAGAACTGGCGAACTTATGGTCTTTCCGACAATATGTGCTATCATAGGGGGAAACCATCGTAGGGGTGGGAGAGAGTCGCTTGACCTGGCCCTCCATCCCACCCCAATCAGCGTGGAGCCGCATGGAGCGCCACACAGTCCCCCGCACACAGTCCCCCGGACTGCGTCTGCGTCCAACACCCTAAATATAACAGGAATGCCCGGGGAAGTCAGGGCCCATGGTGTCCCATGTCACTTCCCATCGTGTCACATATCACTCCTGTCAGTCCCGTGGGGTGCTCCTTGAGGTCACAGAGAAAGGAG
>WNFT01003174.1_pt1 | contig 23201 bp, 10 predicted proteins | sample 5400191 | NCBI WGS metagenome assembly WNFT01 (sample SAMN13153359, study PRJNA577476) | soil metagenome | isolation source: 80 cm saprolite under Madrone tree | place: USA:California | collected 2016-06-14 | reverse complement strand
CGACGCTGCAGGCTGACCTGCTGGTCGCTCCGCTGGAACTCGCCGCTGTCCCGGTGGGCCACCACCAGCAGCGTGTCGAGGACGGCCAAGCTCTTCCCCTGTACCTCCTGGAAGGCCAACTGGGCGACGTCCGCGTCGGCGGCCGCCATGACGCGGGCCTTTCCGAGGCTCGTCTCCTCCAGCACGTAGGCCGTCATGCGCAGCGGGATCCCGTCCAGGAAGCCGGGAGCGTCCAGGGCCCTCTGCAGGTCCGAGTCGCCCGTCCCCCGCTTGGCAGGCGGGGCCTTTGCACCCTCCGCCGGAGCGTAATAGCCCCGCCGGGCGCGGACCGTGAGGCCCTTCGCCTGGACCCGGACCGCGATCTTTCGGAAGCGCCCGTCGTGAGGGATGTCGCCCGGGTTGAAGCCGATCAAGTAGTAGCTGCTGGACTCGCGCCCGATGCGCACCACCCCCGCGGCGAAGTCGTTCGTGTTTCGGACCGAGAAGCCCCCGGTATCCAGGGCGAGGGCGGCCGACCCTTCTCCTTCCTGGCTCACGTCGGCTACGGCCGCCATCAGGTCCCGCTCTTCTAGCGGTGTCCCGAACTGCGCGCTGTAGCCGGCGAGTCCCGCCTCCAGGCCGCGGGTGTCCACGAAGTTCAGGCTCGCGTTCGCCCGGCGCGCGGCCTCCGTGACCTGCTTGAACCCTTCCTGCGACACGTCGTACACGAAGCCTTCCGAGACCAGGATCACGGCCTTCCGGTCACGGCTCTGGGCCAGCGGCAGGAGGGCGCGCTCCAGGGCAGCCAGCGTGACCCTCATGCGGGATTTGAGCTTCAGGTAGGCCTCGGAAGCCCGGCTCTCCACGTACAGGTCGATCGCGCCGGGGACGCCGCTCCCCTGCTGGCGTTGGCGAGTGTCCTGCATTCCCTGCCGCGTCGTCGATCCGTAGCGTTGCCACCGGTTCATCACCCGGTTCGCCACCATGGTGTCCTGGTAGACGGAGATGCGGACTGCCTCATAGTCGGTCAGGCGATCGGTGGCGCTCTCGGGGAAGCGCCGGCCGTCCAGGTTCTTAAGTATGGCCAGAAGGTCGGAGCGGCCCTCCGGCATGCGGGTCGTCCACCAGGCGCCTCCCCCGGTCGAGATGAGGCTGACCCGGTCCCCATCCCTGACCCCCTTGTCCAGGAAGGCGGCGACGGCCGCCTTGGCCCGCTGGGCGTTCAATGGCGAAAGGTGCAGGTTGTCGAAGACGAGGACGAACAGGCGGCCTCGGTCGGCGGGGCCCGAGGCGTTCGTCACGAGGCGCGGGCGAGACCTGGAACGGGCGCCGGAAGGGCCACGCTCCAGCCCCAGCCGCTGGATGACGTCGAAGCTCACGATGGTCTGGGCCTGGCCCTCGTCCGTGACCGAGAAGTCCTCCTTGCGGAGGCCGGCCACGGGATTGCCCTGCTTGTCCACGACCACGACGTCGACCGTGACCTGCTCGACCTCGCGGGCGAAGACCGGCGGCTTCCTCTCCTGGGTCCCGGACGCGGGCTCCTGGGCGAGGACGGGATTGGCCAGAAAGGCCAGGAGCGCGATCCCGAGGCGCTGCGCGCCCCGGATCATCGCTTGCTCCCCAGGTTCTCCCAGATCTCGACCATGGCCGGGCTCTCCGAGCGGAAGTTGCCCACCAAGATGTCGGGGTGCCCATCGCCGTTGTAGTCGCCCACGTCGAGGCTCACATGATGCCCCGCCAGCTCCAAGGTGTGGCGTACGAAGGTCCCGGGGGACGTCTGCTCGAGCCAGACCAGCGAGGGCTGGTTGGCGAAGGCCGACGGCGGGCTACCCTCCGAGCTGAACTGCACGAAGGCGCAGGCCACGATGTCGAGGTCGCCGTCCCCGTCGAGGTCGACCGCGCGCGCCCGGTGCACGCCGGGCAGGGTCGCGAGCTGATGAGGGACGAAGGGGAAGCGGCCGCGGTTCTCCAGCCAGCGGATCCCGTGGTAGGGCTTGAGCAGGAAGTCGTCGAGCATGTCGCCGTTCGTCACCAGGACATCCAGGTCGCCGTCCCCATCGAGATCCACCAGCGAGATCCCCGACGAGCCCCAGGCCGGGTGCGGAGCCTGGTCGATGGTCTCGGTCCGGAAGCCACCCTTGCCGTCGTTCAGGAACGCGACCACTGTCTCGTAGTGCTGGGCAAAGAGGGCCACGAAGTCGGGCCGGCCGTCCCCGTTCAGGTCGGCCACCGGGACGTGGATTGCCCCCTGCCTCGTGTCCAGCTCGCGCTTGACGAAGACCGGATGGTCCCAGTCCGTGGTCCGGTTCTCGAGGAGGTAGATTCCCCCGACCTCGCGCCACCCGAAGGCGGCCACCAAGAGGTCCAGCCGCCCGTCGCCGTCGAAATCGGCCGCCTCCACGTCGGCCACGCGCGGAAGTCCCGACGCGAGGGTGAACGGCTTGTAGGAGCCGTCCGCCAATCGCCGCAGCCAGACCACGCTCCCCTTGAGGTGGTCGCCGGGGGGCACGTCGCCCAGGTCGGCCACGAGCAGGTCGATCCGCCCGTCCTTGTCGAGGTCGATGGCCTGGGTATGGCAGGGATTCGGAACACCGGTCGACAGACGGCGCAGACCCGCCTCCGGCCGCGCGGGATCCCCTTCGAGCACCAGCCCGGCCACCATGTCCGCGGCGACGATGCGCAGGGGGCCCTTGGGCTCGAGGGACCAGAACGCCACGTTGGCGACCGTCGGCGCGGCCGGGCCCTGAACCAGACGGAACGCATGACGCGCGAACCGGACCGGGCCAGGCACGGGCGCCGGCCATGGCTCGGGCGTGGGCAGCACGCGGGGGGCGTGGGTCTCGTAGTAGTGGACGACCCGGTCCACGTCGAAATCCACGGTGGGCGGCGGCGCGCCTTTGGGCACGCCGATACCGCCGATGGCGAGGCCCGCCATCTCGTAGGCGATCGACCCCCAGGACTTCCGGGGTAGCACGTCGGGGGGCGGGAACAGGTGGCACTGCGAGCACACGTGACGGGCGAGTGCTTCTTCGGCGGGCATGGTCCCCGGCGCGCCGGGGACCGGGCGCGGCGCTTCCTGGGAACGGCCCGACCGGAGGCCCGCCGCGAACAGGGTGACGACGCCGATGGCGGTGGCGACGCGCGCGCGTCGGCGGGTCATTCCTCGACGGTAAAGGGCGCCGAGGACGAGGCGACGCTCTTGCCGTCTCGCAACGTCACCTTGAGCTCGTAGGAGCCGGGCGCGAAGCCCGACAGGGGCAGGGCCCCCGCGGTCTGGATTCGCCCCTGCGCGTCCGGAGCGGGAAGCGGGGTGGCGACCTGGCCCACCGCCTCGGCGCCTCGCCACACCTCGACCGTGGCCTGGCCGGGAGGGGGGCCGTCCTTGGACGGGAGGGCCGAGAAGTAGAAGCCGAGGGCCTTGGCCGTCGACTTCTTGTAGGGCTCACCCATGTTCGGGTAGAGGAGGGTGTTGCCGTAGTAGAGGGGCCCGTCCTTCTGTTCCGAGGCCCCCACCTGCTCGACTCGTCGGACCAGCATCAGGCTGCTCAGGCGCACGTGATGCTCGTCCGCCGCCGTCACCTCGAAGGGGCGCGTTCGCACGCTGGCCTTGTCCGCCACCGCGTCGTAGGCCACCACCTCCAGGGTGTACTTCCCGGGCGCAAGCTCGGCCTCGCGATAGAAGAGCACGTCTCCCTTCCGCGCCGCCTCCAGGCTGGCGTCGGAGGCGCTCAACGGGTAGTGCTGGCTCAGCCGGTCCACGACGCGCCGCGCCTGGTCCCGCACCTGGACGACGATGGAGAGATCGGCGTAGTGCATCTTCTTGTTCTTGTCCTTGTCCGGAGCATAGGAGAAGGCGCCTCCCGGAACCTCCACCAGCACCGGCACCAGCCCCGGGCGCTTCACATCTGGAAAGGCGAGCCCGATCATCCGCACCGGAAACGCGTCCGGGCGCGGGGAGCGGTCGAGCTGGGCGATGGCGGGCGCTTCGTAGCCCAGGATCGGGGTCGCGGCGGCATCGGGCCGTACCGCGAAGTAGCCCTCGCGCGCCTGGACCTCCATTCCCGACCGCGCCAGCTTCACAGAGATCTTCCGGAAACGGCCGTCGTAGTTCTCGTTGATCGGTGCGTAGGCAATGAGGTAGTGGAACCGCATGTCCTCCTGGATGCGGCGAAATGCGGAGGCGGCGTCGTTCGTGTCGTGGATGAGGAAGCCGCCGGTCTGGGCCGCGAGCTGGCCGAGGCCGCTCTCGGGGTTGAGGCGCAGGAGGTCCTCGTTGCGCTCAAGGCCCCCGAGCATGCTCCCGCCGCCCGCGTCGGCCCCCGATGCGACCTGGCGGAGGCGCCGGTTCATGGCCTGCAGCATCTCCTTGCGGGTCTCCTCGTTCATGCTGGTGGCCCGGAGGCCGCCCGCGTCCATGGTGTACAGGCTCACCCGGGAACGGTTGGCGGCGTTGATCAGGGACTGGAACTGGGCCTGGACGTTGGGCGTGATGGCCAGGCCCTCGGAGAAGAAGACCACGGTCTTGCGCCCGGGCAGATCCTTGAGGCCGTTCACGATCGCGAGGAGGCTGTTGGTCGAGGAATACCCCTGCTGGTCACGCTCCAGGGCCTCGAAGGAGCGAAGCATCTGCACCTGCACGCTGGAAACAGCCTGGGTGAGGGCGGCCGCCCCCGCCACCGCGCCAAGCGAGCTGGAAGAAGCCGTGGTCGGCCCCGAGAAGGAGGTGTTCGAGATCGCGTCCGTCGTCTGCTCCGCGGTGGAGATCGCGTCCACGATGCCGCGGGTCTGCTCGCGGTTGGAGGCGAAGTCCGTGTTTGCCTGCGAGGCGGCCCGCTCGAGGCCGGCCCGGATCAGGCCGGTCTCCCGGGTGAAGGGCTGGAGGGTGCGCAGGGCGAGGTCGATCGAGAACACCCCGACCAGGTCACCCTCGACGTGTCCCTTTTCGAGATACGTGAGGGCCGCCTTCTGAGCCAGGGTGCGGGCGGTGGCCGTCAGCCGGTCGAAGACGAAAGCGATGATCTGGGGACGGTCCTCGGGCTCGAGCGCCGGCAGGGGGGCGGGGGCCGGCGCGGGACACGGAGCGGGCGCCGCGGCGGGCCGGGGCGCCACCGGCGCCGGGTCCTCCAGGGGCCGCCCGAACACCCGGAACGAGTCGATGGTCTGCTTCACCCCGTCCTCGAAGACCTCGAAATCGGAGGTCTTGAGGTCCCGCACCGCGCGCCCCTTCTTGTCGCGGACGACGATGTCGAGGGTCACCGCCGCGGTGCCCACCCCGAAGGTCGGCACCTCCTGCGGCCTCTGGGGCACCGCAGGAGCATCCTGGGGACCGGTCGCGACGACCGGCACGGCCGGCAAGGCGAGGACATTGACGAGCACGGCAATGACGAGCGGACTCCGCCTCATGGCAACCTCTCAGTTCTGCTCGGGGGGTGGGCGCCCCTCTTCCGGCTTCCCCCCCACGGACTGGGGCCCCGAACGGGCGGCGCGCGTGGCCCGGTCCAGCTTCACGAACTCCGCCCGCTCGCGTGCCGCGTCCTCGGCGCGCCCCGCCTTCTGGTAGGCACGGGCCAGGGCGAAGCGCAGCTCCGGGTTGTCCGGCGCCAGCTTCACGCCGGCCTGCAGCTCCTCGATGGCACGGTCCACCTTACCGTCTTCGAGAAGGGCGCGCCCGAGCGCGTTTCGGGCCGCGAAGAGGTTCGGGGCCAGCTCCACGGCCTTCTCTGCGAGAGGCAGGGCCTCCTGGTGGTTTCCGCGCTTGAGCAGCTCGTACGCGATCTGCAGCATGGCATGGTAGTGGTTCGGGGACGCCCGCAGCTCCCGCCGGAACTCCTCCAGGGCCGTGTCCGGATCCTCGGGCACGAGGAAGGTTCCGTAGGCGTAGTGTACGTTGGGCGCCGTCGGGTACCTCGCCACCAGCTCCTCGAAGGCCATGCGGCCGACCGCCGACCGGCGTCCTTTCGCCATCTGGAAGCCCGCCCGTCCGGCCATGAGGATCATCTCCCGTTTCTCGGGGGGGGCCTCGTTGGGCTGGTAGGGCAGGCGCAGGACGCTGAGGCCGAAGGCCTCGATGACGCCCGGGCTGTCCTTCTCCTGGAGCGAGAACTCGCGCAGGATCTCGAAGGCGGCTTCGTAGCGCTCGAACCGGTTCAGGAGCGCCGCCGCCTGGTAGCTGGCCACCGACAGGACCTCAGGGCTCCCCACGCCCAGCGCCCGCGCCTGCTGCAGCTCCCCGAGCGCCCGCTCGTAGTTCTTGAGCTGGGCCTCGCAGAGGCCCTTGAGGGCCAGGGCGACCCCGTTCTTGGGCTCGGCCTGCACGACGCGCCGGAAGTGGTCGCGCGCCTCGGAGTAGCGGTCGATGTCGTAGAGGAGCGTGCCGAGCGCCCAATGGCCCTCGGTCCAGGCGGGTCTCATCGCCAGCGCCTGCCCGTAGTACCGGATCGCGTCGTCGAGCTGGCCCGCTTCCTTGGCCGCCGCCGCCTTCTTAGCAAGCTGGTCGAAGGAAGGACCGCCCGCTGCCGGAGCTGCCGCCCTGGGCGCCTGGGCCGCCGGCGCGACCTGGGCCGCGCCCCCCCTGGCCGAAAGGGACAGCCCGACGGCCAGCACCGCCAGCGCCCGAGTGACGCCGGGCGTCACTCTTCCCCACCGGGCGCCCGCGGCGCTTTGTCCGCGGGCGGATGGTCGTCGACGGGCGGATTGTCCCCGGGCAGCGGCTCGCCACGGTAGGCCGGCCCCAGATCGTCGCTCGCCCCGGGCTCCCGGGCCTGACGCTCCTCCTTCTGCTTCTGCACGATCGCCTGCTCGCGGTCCCCCAGCTCCTTCCTCTTCTGGCGGTAGTAGACCATGGCCAGCAGCACGTGCCCCTGGGTGTAGTCGGGGACCGCTTGGACGAGCGTCTCCAGGTTGCGCTGCGCCTCCTCGACGCGCCCCGTCCGCAGGTACAGGGCGCCCAGGCCGTACAACACGCGGGGGTCGTTCGGCCGGAGGCGACCCGCGCGCTTCAGGCGGTCCAGCGACTCGTCGAGGCGGTCGTTGTCCTTCGTCAGGAGGCCGAGGTAGAGGTTCGCGTCGAAGTCGTTCGGGTTGCGCCCCAGCTCCTTGCGGAAGGCCTCCGAGGCATCGTCCCGACGCCCCATGCCCATGAGCGCGCGGGCGTACAACGAGTAGACCGTGGGCAGGCCCGGGTTGAGCCCCACCGCCCGCTCCAGCTCGGGCAGGGCGGCCGGGAAGTCCTGGCGGCGGAGCTGGGCCGCGCCCAGGAGCAGGTGGGCCTCCGCGGTATCGCCTCCCTTGAAGAGGCGGTCGATGTAGGCCTGCCCGAGTTGGACGTCGTCCCGCCGGACGAGGGCGCTGCCCAGCACATAGGCGAAGAGCCGGTCGTCCCCGAACTCGGCGTCGCGGCCGGAGAGCAGGGATACCACCAGGCCCTCTTGGCCCATCTGGAGACAGGCGTCGGCGAGGAGGAGCCGCGCGCTCTTGTTTCGAGCGTCGCGGTCGACCACCCTCTTCAGCTCTTCCGCGGCCTCCGGGACGCTCGCCGCCTTGTAGAGGGCGAGGGCGAGGTTGAAGCGGACCCTCGTGTTGTCGGGGTCCGCCTCCAGGGCCTTCCGGTATTGCTCGATGGCGTCCGCATAGCGCCCCAGGTGAACGTAGGCCGCCCCCAGGTTGGAGCGGGCGTCGATCCGGCCGGGCTCCTTGGCCAGGGCCTCCTGGTACGCCTGGATGGCCCCCAGGATGTCTCCCGCCTGGTGGAGCTGGACGCCGCGGGCGAACAGCTCCTCCGGGTCGGTGCCCGTCTGGGCGGCCGCTCCGGCCGGGAGGAGGGCGACCGCCATCAGGCCACATCGCAGGGAAGAGGGGATCGGGGTCATCATGCCTGCGGGCGCAACCGCCCGGGACTATTCATTATAGCGCCATCGCTGCGGGCTCCCCGAGAGCCCGCTCCAAGCCGACCGCCAAGAAAAAGGGGAGGGCCGGAGCCCCCCCCTGTTCGTCACTCGAAGGCGCTTGGCTAGAAGTACAGCTTCAGCGCCACCTCGACGATCCGGTGACCCCGCTTCATGATGATCTTGCCGAAGTTGTCGATGGTCTGCTGGGTGTACGAGAAACCCTTCGTGGGGTCGCAGACGTTGTCCGCGGTTCCGCCCACTCCGTTCGGCACCCCGTTCACCCTCACGTTGCACGTCGTCTGGAGGTTCAGGTCGATGTCCTGGAAGCCGATGTTGGGAGTGGCCTGGTTGAAGAGGTCGAAGGCGCCGAGCCGGAGCTGCAGCTTCCTCTTGTCCCCCTGCCCGATACGGAAGTTCTTGAAGATCGTCACGTCGAAGTTGGCGCGGCTGGGCGTGCGGATGTAGATGGGGGAAACGAACGGTCCCGACTGGCCGAAGCCCGGGATCTGGAGGCAGTTGATGTCCAGGATCTTGCCGCCGAGGTTGGAGGCGCTCTTGCGCGGGTCGCAGGTGTAGACGGGCTCGATCGTGCTGCCGTTGCCGATCGAGTTCGTCACCCGGAACGGCTGGTGGTCCGGCGTGCCGAACCAGGCGTTGTTCACCCCTGAACTCGCGATGTCGCCGCTGAAGGCGAGGGAGATGGGGGTGCCGCTGGCCCAGGTGGTGATACCGGAGATCTGCCAGCCGTTGAGGATGCCCCCGAGGACCCCGCCGTGCTTCGTCAGGTCGGGCACTGCATAGTTGTACGAGAAGTTCAGGATGTGGGTCCGGTCGTAGCCCAGCACGCCGTAGGAGCGGTGGCGCGGGTCGAAGGCATCGACGTCGTCGTACTCGCCGTTGGCCACGGTCGTACCCAGCCCCTTGCCGTAGGTGTAGGCCAGGAAGTACTGGAGCCGCTTGCCGGTCTGGCGGCTCAGCGTCACCTGCAGCGAGTGGTAGTTCGAGGTGGACGTGTACTCCCACCAGCGCACGTAGCTGAGCGCGGGGTAGGGCCGCGCGGCGATGACCGCGTCGCTGCTGAGGGCCACGCTGTTCACGGGGATGCTGAGGTCGGAGTTGCCGATCGTCCCGTGGTTCAGGGTGCCGTCTGGGATCACGTCGAACTGCCGGCGGTTCAGCAAACGGGATCCGCTTGGCCACCGAGAAACTGGCGGTGACGGTGCGCGGGTAGTCGACCGAGTTGGGGTTGATGGAGTCGACCCCGATCCGTCCGATCCGATTCAGGGGGTCGACGAGGTGCGTGGTGTTGTAGGTCAGGCCGACCGGACCGAGGCCGGAACCCGCGTAGGCGTCGATGCTCGTGTTGTACCCGTTGGGCGGGATGCGGATCACGTCGTACTCGGCGTTGCCCATGGGCCGGTTGTAGAAGACCCCGGCTCCCCCGCGCACGACCGTGCTGCCCGAGCCGCTCACGTCCCAGGCGAAGTTGACGCGCGGCATCAGGAAGAGGGACCGGTCGGCGATGAGGCTCTGCGGCACCTCGCCCAGGGCGGCGTAGGCCACCCCGTTCACCTGGGTCTTGGCGGCGTCCAGGAACGTCCCCGCGGCGGGGTTGTACCGCGAGGGGATGAAGACCGCACCCAGGCTGTTCGTCTCCTTGTTGTTGGTCCACTTGCTGAGCCGCACCCCGTACTCCAGCGTGAAGTTCTTCTTGATCTTCCAGGAGTCCTGGACGTACCCGTCCATGCTCCAGGAGAGGAAGTTGCCCGGGCGGAGGGCGGTGCCCGAGGTGACCTGGGCGGGGCGCCCGACCAGGAGGTCGCCGAAATCGGTTCCCGTCGTCCCCGGGATCCAGCCCGAGCCGAGGGTGATCGAGGTGTGGGCGTCGTTCTGGAAGTTCTGGAACTTGTTGCCCCGCTCCACCGAGAACCCGACCTTGAGCGCGTGGGTGTTCAGCACCTTGGTGAAGTTGTCGCTCACCTGCAGGCTCGAGTTGTAGGCGAAGATGTTGTGCTGGTCCTGGGGATCCCAGAGCGTGCCGCCCGGACCGGAGCCCCACGAGTAGATCTGGAGCGGGGCGAAGGGGGACTGGTCGCCGAAAAAGCCGCCGTACCCGTTGATGCCCAGGCCGCTGAGCGAGATCTTGCTCTCGTCGGCGTGGATGTTGTCGAGCTTCAGCTTGCTGTAGGTGAAGAGCAGCTCGTTGGTGACGGTCGGGGAGAGCACGCTGGTCAGGTTCAGGGCGGCGGACCGCCCGAGCTGGGTGTTGTTGATGGTCGTGGGCAGCGCGTAGTCCGACGAGTTCCACCAGATGCCCCGCTGCTGGTCCACTTGCCCGTCGTCCTGGGCCAGGCGGACGTAGGCCTTCGTGCTGTCGGAGAAGTTGTAGTCGAGCCGGACCGTGAACTGGGTCGTGTTCTGCTTCTGCAGCGAGTTGAAGACGTAGTTGTAGCGGTTGTTGGGGTCGACGTAGTTCGGCACCGGGTAGAGGTTGATGAGCTTCAGGCCCATGGGATCGATGTAGGGGCTCAGGTTGTTGTTCGGAGCCGGTGTGCCCGCGCCGGGGAAACCGCTCGGGATGTTCACAGTGGTGGGCTGGTTCAGGTTCTGGCCGCCCTGGTAGTCGTTGAAGAGCCCTTGCCGCTGCCCGAGCGTGGGCACCACGCGCAGTATCGACCCGGTGTCGACGTTCTGGCGCCACAGCTCGACACCCAGGAAGAAGAAGGCCTTGTCGCGGTTCTTGTTGAAGTCCGTGCCCGGGATGAGGATGGGACCGCTGATGTTGCCCCCCGGGTACTGGTACTTGCTCTTCGGCTTCTCGACCCCGGCGATCGAGTTCGACCGGTCGTTGGCCGCGAGCTTGTAGTGCCGCATGTAGTCGTACAGGGTGCCGTGGAACTCGGAGCTGCCGCCCTTGGTGATCATGCTCACCTGCACGCCGCCCGACCCGAACTCGGCCGCGTAGTTGCTCGACTGGACCTTGACCTCGGAGACGAAGTCCGTGTTGGGGGCGACGATGAGGCCGCTGTTCGACCCGATGTCGATCAGGCGCGAGCCGTCGAGCTGCATCACGTTGTTGCTGCCCCGCACGCCGTTGACGTTGTAGCCTCCCGTGTTGTTGGCCCCGCCGCCGTTGCTCACGCTCTGCATATCGTTCTGGTCCGGGGTCACGACCCCGGGCAGGATGCGCAGCAGCTCCATCGGGCTGCGGCTGATGATCGTGAGGTTCTCGATCTGCGAGGCGGTGATGACCCCCTCGCGCGCACCCGTCTCCGTCTGGATGATCTCGCGCTCGGCCGTGACCTCGATCTTCTCGGTCTGACCGCCGATCTCCATCGTGACGTCGTATCCCCTGGTGTCGTTGGGGCTGATGTGCACGCCCTTCGTGGTGTGGCTCTTGAAGCCCGAGAGCTCGACGGTGATCGAGTAGTTGCCGGGAAGCAGAGCCGCGAAGAAGTACCCGCCCTTGGCGTCCGTGACGGCCTGGCGGGTGGCCTTCGTGGCCTCGCTCGTCAGTACGACCGTCGCTCCGGGGAGCACCGCGCCTTGCTGGTCGGTGATGATCCCGCGCAGGCTGCCCGCGTTCTGGGCGAACGCAGACGACGCGGCGAGCACGACCAGAAGCGCGATGGCCAGACGGCCGATCGACTTCGACATCGCCATGTGAACAACCCCCTTCAGGCTGACCGGGCTCGCGCCGGAGCCCCGATCAACCGGATCAATGGGACCAATTCGGGAACGTTGTGACGGGAGTATCCTCACATAGGAATTTCCTGTCAAGGGAAAAATTAAGCGCGAGGAACAACTTAGCGGCCCGCAATCGGTTGCATGACCTTGCAATCGCTTCCAAACGGTTGTACATATCGGCACCGGCATGCCAAGGCGGTCCAACCGTACACTTCCGGCAACGATTTACGATGTGGCGCGCGTGGCCGGGGTGTCGGCCTCCACCGTCTCCCGGGCCCTGTCCGGCTATCCCCATGTCGCGGCGGCCACCCGGGAGGCGATCCGGGACGCGGCGGCCACCCTGCGCTACCACCCCAACCTCATGGCCCAGGACCTCGCGAAGGGCCGCTCCCAGACGATCGGCCTCCTGCTCCCCGATACGGTGAGCCCGTTCTGGGGCCGCCTCATCAAGGGAATCGAGACCGGGCTGCGCGAGCACGACTACTCGCTGCTCATGGCCAGCGCGGAGGGCTCGGCGAGCGCCCCGAAGGCCCTCGAGCTGCTGGTCGCCCACCACGTGGACGGCCTCGTGGTGGCGGCGGGAGGGGACATCCCCGACGAAGACCTCGTCGGCCTGAGCGACGAGGTCCCCCTGGTGGCGGTGGGCCGGAGCCTTCCCGGCCGCGAAGACAGCCTGATCCGGGTCCAGAACTTCGAAGGAGCCTACCAGGTGACGCAGCACCTCCTCGCCCTCGGCCACGAGCGCATCGCCCACATCTCGGGGCCGCTGTGGCACGTCGAGGCCCTGGAGCGGCTCGACGGCTACCGCCGGGCGCTGCTGGACGGGGGGATCGTCCCGGACCCCGACCTTCTGGTGGAGGGGGACTTCAACACCCGCTCGGGGCTCATCGCCATGGAGCGGCTGCTCTCGGCGGGCCGGGACTGCACCGCCGTCTTCGCGAGCAGCGATCAGATGGCCCTCGGGGCCAACCTCGCCCTCTACCACCACGGGCTCGAGGTGCCGCGGGACGTCTCCCTCGTGGGCTTCGACGACCAGCCCTTCGCCGCCTACACCCGCCCGCCTCTCACGACCGTGGCCCAGCCACTGTTCGAGATGGGGCAGGCCGCGGCGTGGAACCTCATCGCCCGCATCCAGGGACGACCGAGCGCCCTCCCCACCTTCGCGACCACCCTGTGCCTGCGCGAGTCCACGGCCTCGCGGAGAAGCGCCGTCTCCTAGAAGGCCCTCAGACGAGAAAGGGGCCGACGCTCGGCGAGAGCGCCGGCCCCCGAGGACGTCGGGAAGCGCGATCTAGAACGTCAACCGGGTGACGAGCTGCAGGGTCCGCGGGGGAGCGACCCCGTTGATGCTCCCGAAGCCGTTGTTCCGGACGAGGTTGCCGCTCGCGTCGAACGGCAGGTTCGTGATCGTCGGGTTGGTCAGGCTCGCGAAGCTCACGCTGTTGTTGACGCCCGTGAACTGCGTGTGGTTGAGGGCGTTGAAGGCGTCCAGGCGCACCTCCACCTTGACCCGCTTGCCCACCGGAATGGTCTTGGAGAGCGACATGTCGAGGTTGACTATGGGCGGTGCCCAGAGGAAGAACCGGGCCGACTCGGTGCCGTCACTGCCGGGCTGTGGCGGGGCGAAGCAGGAGGTGTCGATCTGCCGGTAGGGATCGCTGCTCGAGCCGTGGCCCGGGTCGCACGTCAGCACCACGCGGGCGGCGAAGTCGCCGGTCCCGGTGAGGTTCGCGTTGCCGATACCCGGGATCGAGTAGGTGATCCCGTACGGCCGGCCGCTCGTCCAGCGGTAGATGCCCGAGATCTGCCAGTCGTTCGCCAGGATGCCGAGCGCGCCGCTCGCGACCTTCGGCGTCTGGTAGACGAAATTGACCACGAAGTTGTGTGGCCGGTCCTGGGCCGCGTAGGAGTAGTCGGCCCGGCGGATCTCCGCGTCGCTGGCGTTCGGCCGTCCCGCGGTGAAGTCGTCGTTGTTGATGGTCAGCGCCTTGCTCCACACGTAGAACGCCGAGAACATGAACCCGTTGTCGAACCGGCGGTTGATTCCGGCCTGGACCGAGTGGTAGTTGCCGTAGCCGCTGTAGTCCCACATGCGGATGCTGCCGTAGCCCGGGTAGGGGCGCAGGAGGTCGCTGGGGAGCGCGGTCGCCCCGGGGGTCGCGCTCGGAGCGCGGGTCGGGTCCTGGTTCTTGGGCAGGAAGGCGGCGCCGTAGGGCACTGCGTTGATGTTGGCCTGGCGCAGCAGGTCCTTCGTCGAGGAGCCGACGTAGGCGAGGTCGAGGGTGATCGCGCGCCACAGCTTGTGCTGGACGCCGACGTTCCAGGAGTAGTTCTTCGGCGGCTTGAAGTCGTAGACGGTCGGGGTCAGGCCGAGGGTCGGGTTGGGATCGCCCGCGGCCGCCGTGAGGTCCTGGAGCCGACCCCACTGCAGCCCCGACACCAGCACGCCCGGGGCGTTGGCGATCATGTCGAACACCATGTTGCCCTGCGGGCGGTCGTAGAAGACCCCCGCCCCGCCGCGGACGATGGTCGTGCCCTTGCCCGAGACGTCGTAGACGAAGCCGAAGCGGGGCGAGACCCGGAAGGCGTTCCCGCTCTGCAGCTCGTCGCTGATTCCCTGACCGGCCTGGAAGGCGCCGTCGAACCGGTTCGAGCCGGGAGTGAGGCGCCCGATGAAGCGCGCGTCCACCGTCTTCCCGGTCACGGGGTCCAGGCCAACCCGACTGGATCCCGAGCAGGGGGAGGCGCCGAGGCAGGCGGGGACGTACAGGTGGGCCGCCTGGGACGGGTCGAACTTGTCGGGCAGGAAGTTCGAGGCCTGAAGGGTCGTGTCCCACTGCGGCGTCAGGTAATAGAAGCGGACGCCGTAGTCAATGGTGAGCCGCTTGTCCACTTTCCAGTTGTCCTGCAGATACCACTCGAAGTTCTTGTAGTTCCACTCCGGCACCGCGAACTTATTGGCCTGGGTGTAGGCTTTGAAGACACCCGTCGCCGCGTTCGCATAGCCGTAGCCGGTGTCGAAGGGGTTGTTCGCGTCGTCGGAGAAGTTGATCTGGCTGTTGAAGCTCGCGAAGATGCTCTGGGGCTTGTAGCTGTGCTGGAAGTAGACGCCGAACTTGGCGGAGTGGGCGCCCCAGACCTTCGTGAGGTTCGCGAGGGCGTCCTGGGTGATGTTTTCGTTGGTGAACGGGCCGCGGTCGGTCTGGTACTGGCCGGCGTTGGCCGTGCGGGTGCCCGCGTCGCGGAAGACGAACCAGGGGATGTAGTCCGCCTGGAGGGCGTTCGGGAAGAGCAGCGGCATCCCGGTCACCCCCGCCGCGGAGCGGTAACCCTTCTCCAACTGCATTTGATAGTTGAGCGAATTGGCGGCCCGCCCCAGGCTCACCTCGACCGACGTCGTCGAGTTGAGGATGCCGGTGGCGGAGAGCAGGTAGTTCGAGCCGGGATGCAGGAAGAGGGTGGGGGTCGGAAGCTGGTCGCTGCCGTTGCCGGCCCAGGTGGTGCCGTAGGCCTGCAGGATATCTTCCTTCGTCTTCATGTAGCGGCCCGTGAAACGCCACTTGTCGGAGGGCTGGAAGTCCAACCTGAGCAGGTCCTCTTGCCGGGGGGCGCTGTTGGGAACCTGGCTCGTGAAGTTGATGCCGCTCCCCGCCGTGAAGTTCGGGTTGGGATAGATGTTCAGGGCGGCGATGCCGGGCGCGTACAGGCGGCTCTGGGGGATCTTGCCCAGGACGCCTCCGTCCTGGAAGCATCCGCTCGTGTTCGACGCGTTGCAGGGCAGCCCGGTCGTGTAGTCGCGGATGTAGGGGAACGGGTTCCCGTTGTTGTCGACGCTCTTCGAGAAATCCCCGGCCCGCTCGAGCGCGGTGGGCACCCGGGCCTGCTTCTCGCTGACCGGGTCATTCCTCCGCTGGCGCTCCTCGCTGAAGAAGAAGAAGAGCTTCTTCTTTTCCGTGTTGAAGACGCCCGGGATGAAGACGGGACCGCCGATCGTCAAGCCGTAGTCGTTGCGCGAGGCGGCGGGCGGTTCGATGACCTTTCCGTTGCCGACGGGCGGGGGAGCGCCCGCCCGCTTGTTGGTCCAGGAGTTGGCGTTCCAATCGGAGCGCCGCCCGTACCAGTAGCCCGAGCCGTGGAACGACTGGGTGCCGCTCTTCGTGACCACCTGCAGCTGCCCGCCCACCGCGCGGCCGTACTCGGCCTGGTAGGCGTTCGTGAGGAGCTTGAACTCGGCGACCGCGTCGATGTTGGTGGTGGCCATGTTGCCGCCGTTGTCTCCGGTGTCGATGTTGGCCACGCCGTCGATCGTCATGTTGTTGGAGTTCGGCCGCTGCCCGTTCACCGTGAAGCCGCTCACCGACCCGATCTCGGTGCCGGAGGTGCCCTGCTGGACGGCGCCCGGCACCAGGTTGGCGAAGTTGAACAGCATACGCCCGTTGTTGGCGATGTTCTTGAGGGCCTCGTTCTCCAGGGTGAACGACCGCTCCCCGCTCGTGGTCTGCAGCTCGCTCACCCGCGCGAGCACGCTGATCTCCTCCGTCATCTCGCCGACCTGGAGCGCCACGATTCCGGCGGAGAACTTGTCGTTGGCGTTCACCACGACGTTGGTCCGCTCCAGGGTCTTGAAGCCAGCCATGGTGACCTTGAGCGTGTAAGCGTCGGGCCGGACGATCGCGAAGACGAAGCGTCCCTCGCTATCCGTCTGGGCGCTCAGCGTGCTGCCCTGGGTGCGGCTCGTCAGGGTCACGCTCGCGCCGGGCAGCGCCCCTCCCTGGGAGTCCTTCACCGAGCCAGACACGGACGCGCTGGTCGTCTGCGCTTGAAGCGGCGCATGGACCACGAGCAACAAGGCGCCCACGAAGGCGACGACCATCGCCGTGGGGGTCTTTCGAAGGAAAACCATAGAACCTCTCCTCAAATCCATCTGGCCGGGCTCGCGCCGGAGCCTTGATCAACCGCCTCAATGGGTCCAATTCGGGAACGTTGTGGCAGGAGTATGCGGACGCGCCCAGTTCCTGTCAATGGAAAAACGTCAGGTCAAGGAAGGACTTAGAGGTTGCAATCGGTTGTAGCGGCCTGCAAACGGTTTCGCGCTGACCTCTCCTATCGGGCCCCGGCCTGGCGCGCCAGCTCGAGGGCGAGCGTGTGGGTCGGGTTCCGCTGCAGGAGGCGTTCGAGGATGGCCAGTCCCTCGCGACGGCGGTTCGTGGTGAGGTAGATCTTCGCGAGCGTGATGTACGTGCTCTCCGACCCCGGGTTCTGCTCGAGGAACCCCGTCAAGAGGCGAACCGCGTCATCGGATTGGCTACGGTGGACGAGGACCAGGGCCAGGTTGTTGGCGGCCTCCCCGTAGTCGGGCCGCTTTTCGAGCGCGAGCCGGAAGTAGGGCTCCGCCCGATCGAGGTCGCCCGCGCGCCCGAGGATGAGGCCGAGGTTGTTCAGGGCCTCCGGGAAGTCGGGCTGGAGCTTCAGGGCCTTCTCGTACAGCTCGCGGGCTTGCTGCTCGCGGCCCGTCTGGAGAAGGGCATAGCCCAGGTTGTTGAGGGCGTCCGGGTAGTCGGGGGTCGCGGAGAGCGCACCCCGGAACCGCTCGATGGCCGCCTCTAGATCGCCGCTCTGGGCCAGGAGCGCTCCGAGGTCGTTGCTGGCCTCGGAGAGGTCCGGCTGCATCGCCAGGGCCCGCTCGAAGGCGGCTCTCGCCTTCGAGGCCTGCCCGCTCTTCACGAGGAGGGTCCCCAGGCGATACAGGGTCGAGGCGCTCGGGTTCCCTTGCGCGGCCCTCTCGAAGGCGACGACCGCCGGTGCCTCGAGACCCTGGTCGAGCAGCTCCTGGCCGTAGGGAAGGTAGTTGCGCAAGCCGGGGACGGAGAGGAGCGTTCCTGGAAAAGGCAGCGCCCTGGCGAGCCGCTCGGCGGGAGCGGCCTCGATCCTCGGCACGTCCCGCAGGATCTCGGAGACGTCCACGTGGTCCCGGTAGGCCTTGACCACCCTCCCTTCCGCATCGAGGAGCAGCGCGGTCGGAAGCGGCAGGGGCTGCCGGTTCATGAAGAGATGGCGGTAGAGGATCGCGAAGCTGCGACCGACGTCTTCGCTGGCGACGAGGACGGGCACGCCCGCGGCCGCGGAGGTCGCGGTCCGGACCTTCGGCAGGTCCTCGGGAGGGTCGAGAGCGATGGCAAGGCGGCCGACGCCGGCCCGGGCCAGGGCTTCACTTCCCCGAGCCAGCGCCAAGAGCGCCGGCTGGGATCCCGGCGCCTGGGCCGACCAGAGCAGAACGACCGCGGGCCGCCCCCGGAGGCCCGAGAGAGACCGTGGTTCACCGCGGAGGTCCGGAAGCGAGAAATCGGGAGCTGGAAACGGCTCGTAGAGCCAGCTCGCCGACGGTGGAGCCGCCGGGGGCAGGACCGCCGCCTCCGCCGCCGCCGACGGGCGCGCGAACGGCTCCGCCCTGGGCTCGCCTCCCTCCTCGATCCGCAGCCGGTGGTTCAACGGAACGTCGGCGAACGCCTGGGTCGTGCCGCTGGGCCAATCCACCGTGAGCCGGACCACTCGCTGGCTCGGGCCGAGGCCGAAGAGCAGCTCCTTCGAGTGCTGGGAGAGGAAGCCCGAGCCGGCGTTCACGACCTTCGTCCGCCGAAGCCGGTCCGTCTCCACGGTCACGCGGGCGCCCACCGCGTCGCGGTTGCTGCGCGTGCCGAGGAGGCGCACGGCCAAGGCCGCGCCGCGCTCCGAATAGTCGTTGCGGAAGATGCGGAGCTGGGGAGCGGACCGGGCGGCCATCACCACGAGGTCCGGGTCGCCGTCCCGGTCGTAGTCGAGCACGGCGAAGGACCGTCCGTCCTGGTCGAGGTCGAGCCCGACCGCTCCCGAGACGTCGTCGAAGCCACCCTGGCCGTCGTTGCGCAGGAGCACGTTGCGCTGGTGGCTGGCAATAGACCGATGGATCAACGCCTGGTTGATCGCGCGCCAGGCGTCGTCGTAGGGCGTGCCCGTGACGCGGCTGAGCGGGGACCGCGCCACCACCTGGCGCCAGAAGAAGCCGTCCAGGTCTTCGGGGCCGGCGTCCCGCGTCAGCATGCCGTTCACGACGTAGAGGTCCTCCCAGCCGTCGCTGTCGAAGTCCAGCGCGTCGGAGGACCAGGCCCAGCGGCCCATCTCGGCCCGGGCCCGGAGGGTCACGTCTTCGAAGCGGCCGTCGCCCAGGTTCCGGAACAGCGAGTTGCCGCGCGCGTGGCGGCCGTAGAGCTCGCGGACCTCGGCGGGGGCATCGGGCATGAATGCGGGCTGGGCCGTGATCCGCTGGCCGTTGTGGCTCCACATGTTGCCGGTGTAGATGTCGAGGCGGCCGTCGTTGTCGTAGTCGAAGAAGGCCGCGCTCATCCCCGCCCCGTAGTCCTCGACCCCGGCTTGCGCGCTCACCTCTTCGAACGTCACCTTTCCGTCCCGCAGCCCCCGGTTGTGGTACAGGTTCTTCCGCCCGAAGTCGTTGGCCACCAGCAGGTCGGGCCACCCGTCGCCGTCGTAGTCGCCCCACGCGGCGGCGAAATGGTACCGGTCGTTCCCCGCCTCGAGGCCCACCTCGCGGGTGACGTCGACGAAATGGCCGTGGCCGTCGTTCCGGAAGAGGATGCTGGGGGGCCCGTTCCGGGCGTCGTAGTAGGGCATGGGCGTCCCCGCCTTGCCCTCGCCCGCGCCGTAATAGAAGGCGTAGACGCAGAGGTAGAGGTCGAGGAAGCCGTCGCGGTCATAGTCCGCCATCGCCATCGACATGGGGGAGCCGCGGAGCCCCTCCTGAAAGCGGAACGCGTCGGGGACGCGCGTGAACCGGCCCTGGCCGTCGTTGAGGAACAGCACCGGCCCCGCGCTCGTGCTGAGGATGAGGTCCTGGTCGCCGTCGTTGTCCACGTCGGCGAAGAGCGACTGCGAGGTGTCGTCGAGGACGGCCAGGCCCGCCCTCTCCGTGACGTCCTCGAAGGTGCCGTCGCCCCGATTCCGGTAGAGGCGGTTGGGCAGCCCCGCGGGCTGGGCGACGTAGAGGTCGTCGAGGCCGTCGCCGTCGGCATCCCCGACCGAGACGCCGTGGTGGCCGTTCGAGTCGCGGGCGAGCCCCGAGTCGATGGTGGCCATCCAGGCATCGAGACCGGTGGTGAGCTGGCGCCGAAAGGAGTCGTTTCCTCCCAGGGCGGCGGTGGTGACCTCGGCGAAGACGGGGGCCGAGGCGCTGCTGCGCAGGTGCTCGGTCGCCGTCCACTCCGTCACGCGCCAGACGCCCGCGACTCGCCGCCACCCCATGCGCCAGCGCCCCAGGCGCTCGACGCGCCAGGCTTCCCTGCCCGGTCCCACGATGTCGAAGCGCACGTCGGTGCGGGCGAGCCCTTCGTCCCGCTTCAGCTCGACCTTGGTGATCAGGAGCTCGGCGACCGTGACCTCCCGGAAGTCCTCCAGCAGGGCGCGCAGCCCCTCGGCGAAGGAGCTCGTGTCCAGGCTCCGGTCCTGGGACATCGTCCGTGACCGAAAGATGCGGAGAGAGGGACGCCCGACAACCGCCACCTCCTCGGTCGGCTGAAGGCGACCGCCCCGGAAGCCGGGCGCCAACAGGAAGTCCGCCACGTCCGCGGCGCGGCGGGGATTCTCCCGCAGCCGGGCGCCCAGCTCGGCCAGGCGTGCGGCCAGCTCCGCGGCCTCCTTCTCCTCGGGAAACGAGTCGCCGCCGGGCGCCAGGTGCCGCAGGAACGGCTCCAGCGCCTCCGCAGCCCGGAACTTCGGCCGGTAGTAGAAAGGCCGCTCGGCCGAGGGCGTCTTTTCCCCGCCGCCCGCTCCGGCCAGCGAGCCGATGAGCACGGGCAGTGCAGCCGAGATCACCGGTTCATGATTGAGGACGGAGGTCCAGGACCACGATGGTGTCGATGGGGTCGGCCGCCGCGGGGTCGAGGCGCAGCAGCAGCGCGTCCTTCTCCTCCGTGAACGCCACCGCGCGTCCGTCCTTCAGGTAGGAGGCCGACCGGAGCCGCCGGGGCGGCCGGGGCAGGGCGAGCACCGGATCCGACCAGTCGAGCACGTGGAGATACACGCGGTTGCCCTTGTGGGTGCTCACGCCCCAGGGACGCGGCGGGAAGGGACCGCCGCGGGTGCCGTAGACGGTCTCGCCGTTCTTCGCCGTCCACTCCCCCACCTCGCGCAGCCGCTCGACGAACTCGGGCTGAATGGTCCCGTCCGGGCGCGGGCCCACGTTGAGCAGCAGGTTCGCGTCGTAGCCCGCCGCCTTCACCAGGAGCTGCACGAGCTGCTTCGTGCTCTTGAACCGGTTGTCGTCCTGGTTGTAACCCCAGGAGTTGTTCATGGTGTCGCACATCTCGAGGGGCAGCTCACCCACCTCGGATTTCTCGTTGAACCCGGCCGTGTTGTGGCCCGGCAGGTCCTTCTCGAACATCTGGAAGTCCTCACCGGGGAACGGCCGCCGGTGATGGTTGCTCCCCACCAGGGCCTGGGGCTGGAGCTGGTGGATGAGCCCGTACGTCTTCGCGAGGCGCCAGTCCGCGTCCGGCTTGTCCCACCACCCGTCGAACCAGATCCCTCCGATCTCGCCGTAGCCGGTGAGCAGCTCCTTCAGCTGGCCGTCCATGGTGTCGAGATAGCGGTACCACTCGCCGCCGTCGGTGCGGGCCGAATGCTGACCGGTCCGGCCCCGGGGAAAGTAGTCCGGGTGATGCCAGTCGAGCTGCGAGTGGTAGAAGAACAGCTTGATCCCCTGCCGGCGACATTCCTCGGCCAGCATCTTGAGCACGTCCTTGCCGTAGGGCGTGCGGTCCACGATGTCCCAGTCGCCGGCCTTCGAGTCGAACATCGCGAAGCCGTCGTGGTGCTTGCTGGTGATGGTGATGTAGCGCATCCCCGCGTCCTTGACCGTCTTGACCCAGGCCGCAGGGTCGAACTTCACGGGGTTGAACTGGGCGGGCAGCCGCTCGTATTCCGCGCTGGTCATCCTCTTCTGGTGCATGACCCACTCGCCGCTGCCGAGCACGCTGTACACGCCCCAATGAATGAAGAGGCCGAAGCGGGCCTCCTGGAACCATTGCCGCGCCTTCAGGTTCTCGGGGGCCGGGCGGTAGCCCTCTTCGGCGCGCACCGGAAGCGCGGCGATGGCGAGAGCCACCACGAGCGGGGCCAGCCGCTTCACCCTCAGCCCCGCTTGCCCGCGGTCAGGGTGGCCAGCGCCTGCCGGCTCGTGCGCAGGCTGTCCAGGGGGCTGCCCGCGCAGTAGTCCTGCTCGACGTAGTAGTACTTCACCCCCGCCTTCGCCGCGGCGGGCAGGAACTTCGCGTAGTCGACCTCGCCCTGGCCGACCTCCTTGAACGCGTCCTTGGGGACCTTGCCTTCGTCGTACTGCACCGGCGTTCCCTTCGCCTTGTCCTTGAGGTGAACGAGGGGGACGCGCCCGGCGTTGGCCTCGACCATCATGACGGGGTCCACGCCCGCGATGCTGGCCCAGAAGGTGTCGAGCTCGAGGCCGAGCAGGTCCTTCGGCGTCTCCTTGAGCAGGATGTCGATCGGCCGCACGCCCCCGATGGGCTCGTACTCGAAGGCGTGGGCGTGGTAGGCGAGGCCCAGCCCGGCCTTCTTGCACGCCTCCCCCGCCTTGGCGAGCCGGGCCGCGAGGTCGCGGTAGACGTCGAGGCCCCCGCGCTCGGCCTTCTGCAGATAGACGACGACCAGGTATTCGAGGCCGCGGGCCTTGGCCTCGTCCACCGCCTTGCTCCAGTCGTAGCTCTCGGGCAGGAGATCGCCCGAGCCGGCCCAGGCCTGCCGGTTGCCCGTGACCAGGTAGGTCGGGGCGTAGGCGCTCGCCTGCTTCAAGCCCGCCGCCTTCGCGGCCGGGCCGAGAGAGGGCAGGAGCCCGCTCTCCACGTATCGGTAACCCAGGGCCGCGATGGCTTTCAGGGTCCCGTCGGTGTCGGCCTTCATCTGATCGCGCACCGTGAAGAGCGCCACCCCCAGGCGCTCGAGGATGCCGGCCTCCGCCGCCTGGGCGGCCATCCCGCCCAGCCACGCGGGGGCCAGCAGCCCCCCGGTCCCCACGGCCGACGACTTCAGGAAGGAGCGTCTCGAGACTCGGCTCTGCGGCATCTCTCACCTCCCGGGCGGACCCGACTGCGGGGCAAACCTTAACACGCCTTCACCACCTCGCCACTCCCCCGCCCGTGCGACAATCTGTCCCATGAATCGCGACATCGCGCTCCTGGTCCTCCGGATGGCGGGGGTGGGGCTCGCCGTCGTCCACGGGTGGGGCAAGGTGGCCGCGCTCTCCGTGGGTGGGGGAAGCCACATCATCGAGGACGTCGCGTCGCTGGGCTTCCCCGCGCCCGCGGTGTTCGCCTGGGCCGCCGCCCTGTCCGAGTTCGTGGGTGGGCTGTGCGTGGGGCTCGGCCTGGGAACGCGCGTGGCCGCCGCCTTCGCAGGGTTCACCATGCTCGTGGCGGCTTTCGCGCGCCACCACGCCCACATGCATTTCCTCGCGTGGCTGGGCGTCGTTTCCATCTCCGAGGAGACGCTCAAGGCGTGGGGCAAGCCGGAGCTGGCCCTCGTCTACCTCGCGGCGTTCGTGGCGATCGGGCTCCTCGGCCCGGGCCGATTGGCCCTGGACACGTTCAT
>WNFT01004713.1_pt1 | contig 23214 bp, 20 predicted proteins | sample 5400191 | NCBI WGS metagenome assembly WNFT01 (sample SAMN13153359, study PRJNA577476) | soil metagenome | isolation source: 80 cm saprolite under Madrone tree | place: USA:California | collected 2016-06-14 | reverse complement strand
GGTTCGCTGCTGCTATGGCCGGCGCGGCTTCTTCGGACTCATCAATGGAAGACTGTTTGCCGAACGTGGCTACCAGGTGCTGATCCAGAGCACGCGTGGCACCTTCGGTTCGGGTGGACAATTTGAACCTTTTGTTTGCGAACACGACGACGGCCTGGCGACCGTGGCCTGGCTGAAGCAGCAGCCCTGGTTCTCCGGTGGGTTCGCGACCAATGGAGCCAGTTATCTCGGCTTTGTGCAATGGGCCATCGCACGCGACGCCGGACCGGAGTTGAAGACCATGGCCATCCAGGTCAGTACAGCAGAGTTTCGCAGCCAGACCTATACCGGCGGCTCTTACGCCCTGGATACGACCCTGTCCTGGACTCACTTGATGGCTAACCAGGAGCGGCCATTGGGTACGCTCAGAATGTTGCTCACCGCAAATCGCACGCTGCGACCTCTCTTTTCACACCTGCCTTTGCGTGACGTGGATAAACTTGCCGATGGCGAGCATACCCAGTTCTTCCAGACATGGCTCGAACATACTGAGCCGGGCGATCTCTATTGGAAGTCACAAGACTTCAGCGACACCGTCAAGGATGTGACAGCTCCGGTTAACATGGTGGGCGGCTGGTACGATATCTTCCTGCCGTGGATGCTGCGTGATTATCGCGCCCTGCGTGCCTCTGGTAACCGGCCATATCTCACGATTGGCCCGTGGGCGCACGCCTCGCAAGAACTGAACACCTTCTCTGTCCGCGAGGCACTGGCCTGGTTCAGGGCTCATTTGTATGGGGACCGCAGCCAGCTCCGTAGAGCACCGGTACGCATCTTTGTCACCGGCGCAAATGAATGGCGAGAACTCGCGGACTGGCCTCCACCGGGCAGGCGACACGAACGATTGCACCTTCAGCCTGGTGGAGGCCTGGCAGCGGAAACCTCACCCGCGTCCGAGCCGGACCACTATCGCTACGATCCTGCCGACCCCACTCCATCGGTGGCAGGTCCACTGCTCACAGGCGATTCCATGCCGACCGACAACCGCCAGTTGGAGGCAAGATCGGATGTCCTGACCTATACCGCTGCCCCGCTCGAGGACGACCTGGATGTGATCGGACCGGTACAGGCTGAATTGTTCGTGCGATCCAGCCTTGAACATACCGACTTCTTCGCCCGCCTCTGTGATGTCGATGCGCAGGGAAAATCACTCAATGTCTGCGATGCGCTGCTGAGGGTCGTACCCGGACAGCAGCCCATCACCGCCGATGGCTGCCTGCGCGTTACCATCGACCTCTGGCCGACCGCGCACCGCTTCCGCCGCGGCCATCGTGTTCGCCTGCAAGTGTCGAGCGGAGCGCATCCACGCTATGCCAGAAATACCGGCAGCGGCGAGCCGCTGGCTTCGGCAACCAGGCTGGTTGTGGCCGACCAGTTGATCTACCATGACCCTGATCATCCCTCGAGCATTGAGCTCTCGATATGTGATTAGCCGCGTAACTTCGCGTATGCCAGCCGCAGCCCCTCCAGGGGTAAATATTGATTCACGTACTGAATCTCAGGAATGATCGGGGACATCAATTGTGCCAGGCCGCCATGGGCAATCACCTTCACAATGCTCTCGTCCGTCACACCCGGTATCTCTTTGCGCAGGCGGCTGATCAAGCCTTGCACAAGCCCCACGTGTCCGTAGATAATGCCGGATTGCATGTTCTCGATGGTATTCTTGCCCAGAGCGGCACGCGGCGGCGTCAAATCGACGCGGAAAAGGCGTGAAGCCGCACTGCTCAAAGCCTCGGCTGAGATAACCAGGCCCGGCGCAATGGACCCGCCCAGGAAATCTCCCTCGCTCGAGATCACGTCGAAGGTGGTTGCTGTGCTGAAAGCGATAACGATGGCCGGTCCACCATAAATATGGTGCGCGGCCAGCGAGGTTATGATGCGGTCGGAGCCAATCTCCCAGGGGTTATCAACCAGCAGCTTCATTCCCAGGTCTAATGTATGGTCGAGGACGATAGCCTCTTTATTACAATAATGCAGAGCTAATTCCTGGAAGACCGGTGTCAGCGGCGGTACTACGCTCGATAGAATAATATCATCGATATCAGCAAAAGAGTACCCGGCATAGCGCGCCAGGTCGTTCAAAACCATGGCGTACTCATCGGTCGTACGCTGGCGGGCAGTGGAAACAACCCAGTGATGTTTCATCGTCACACTGTTGTAAAGGCCAAACTTGATATTGGTATTGCTGATATCGATGGCAAGCAACATAGAAAAAACCTCTATTCAGTAAACTAAGCAATTTGCTGTGCGCTGGCGGCATATTCCTTCAGCAGGCCGGCGATCCTGAAAGGATCGCCGTAAGTCGCATCAGTGACAACGATCACCTCGCTATCGTCACGTGAGTCAATGAACGCCAGCATTGTAGGAGTACGCATACGTTTGCGACGAATAACGCCGCTTGCGGAAACGTTCCTGCGGCCTAAAAACATGCCGGCAATATTCTCGCCCAGGCCAGGTATCCCTCGTATCGTATTCCCCTGGTTAGTACGCGCCGGCTCTGGAGGACGAGCACCGCGCGCCGTTACATGCCGTACGTACATGAGTGGCACGTGGATGATTTTTGCGCCTTCTTGCTTAACAAAATCATCGGGCGTAATCACGATGAGGTGCTTATCGGCCTGGCGCAAGCTGCGCACATCCATGATAATGGTCCAGATACTACCTAAGCCGACGTAAAGCACTATTCCCAGCAGTATAGTGGTAATAATGGCAGAGGCGATACCATTCTGGTAATTGTGGGGGATCATGATCGAGGCCATCAATGCGAATAATCCCAGTCCGACAATAGCGCCAAGAATCCAGCCCATGATGCCTATGATGACTTTTCTGCGCACAAGCGGTAAGATGATCCAGCCGTGAGGTGCGTTCTCGTCGACTCTGGCCCGGTCGAGTATTTCTGTTGATTCCATGTGGTTTGCTCCGTTTCTGAAAGGGCATAGTCCTGTATACCAATTATATCAAACAATGTACGTATTGAGCGAAATAAGTATCTCAATCCAGCATTGACAATTCCTACCCCTGCCTGTTACCCTAGAAATACAATGGTTTTATTGATATCCCCGAAGGATGTCCCGACCCCTCTTGAAGGAGACGCACATGAGCCAGCCTCTCAGTGGTATACGCATTCTCGATCTCTCCCGCCTGCTACCCGGTGCCTACGCATCGCAGATGCTGGCGGATTTCGGTGCTGACGTCATCAAGGTCGAGGAGCTGGGCAGCGGCGATTATGGCCGCTTTATGCCTCCTCATGGCGCGGGCGGCATGAGTCTGTATTTCCTGGCGATCAATCGCAACAAGCGAAGCATTACGCTCAACCTCAAATCAGCCGAGGGACGTGAGATATTTCTCCGTATGATAAGCAGCGCCGATGTGCTGTTGGAAAGCTTCCGACCTGGCGTATTGGAGCGCCTCGGCCTGGGTTACGAACAACTTCAGGAAGTGAACCCCGGGCTGATCTATTGTGCGATCAGCGGCTATGGACAGGACGGCCCTTACCGCTTGCGTGCCGGACACGACCTGAACTATGCCGGGTACGCGGGTCTGCTACACTACAATCGTGGACCGCATGGCGAACCCGCCATGCCTGCAACACAACTCGGCGACCTGGCAGGCGGCAGCTTCATGGCCGTCATCGGCATTCTGACCGCGCTGCTAGGGCGTAACCAGACAGGCGAGGGAAGGGCTATCGATGTCTCTATGACCGAGGGAGTTATGGCACTGCTGCCACTTTTCGCCACTGCCTATCTGAATACCGCTGAGGCACCCCAGCCGGGACGGTCTGCGCTTGACGGAGGACTCCCTTGCTACAATATATATGAAACGTCGGACGGCAAGCACGTCACGCTGGCCGCGCTTGAATACAAATTCTGGCACACCTTCTGTACCCACGTCGGGCACCTGGAACTGCTGCCATTTCACCAGCCCGCCGGTCCAGGCGAGCGTGAACAGGCCATGGATATGCTGCGCGCTATCTTCAAAACGAAAACACGCGACGAGTGGATCGCGGAACTGGCCGATATCGATGCCTGTGTCGGCCCCGTCTATAGCATCGATGAGGCATTGAACGATCAGCAAGCTCAGGCCCGCGGCGTCAGCGTAACAGGCCAGGAACTTCACGAAACGGGCGAGACATTTCGTACCCTGCCGAGCTTTCCACGCATATCAGGTGTCGAGAACGAGCAGCGCTACGCGCCGCCAGGTTTAGGCGAACACACCGGCGAGCTGCTGCGCGAAGCAGGCTACAGCGATAAAGAGATCGAACAATTTCGAGCGGCAGGAGTGATATGAGCAAACACCGCGACATCGAACGGGCAGAACACGTCATGGAGCCTTACCTTGATGACCTGAAAACAATAGTGAATATCGACTCCGGCACCTATACCAAAGCAGGCATTGATCGCGTCGGGTCTTACCTGCAAGAACGTTTTCAGGCCTTCGGCTTCTCCACACACGTTGATAAGCAGGAGGACTACGGGAACCACCTCATTGCTACCCATCGGGGAAAAACGCAGGGCGGCCCCCGCATCCTCCTGATCGGGCATATCGATACCGTCTTCTCCGAAGGCGAGGCGGAGCGCCGGCCTTTCACCATCGTCCAGCAGAATGGGAAACGCATCGCCACGGGTCCGGGCGTACTCGACATGAAATCCGGCGTACTGATTGGCATGTATGGCCTGCATCTTCTGATAGATGCCCAGGAGGACAGCTATTCCAGCGTGACTTTCCTCTGTAACAGTGACGAGGAGGTCGGTTCTCCCAGCAGCAGGCCAATCGTGCAGGAACTGGCGCAGCAATCCGATGCTGTCTTAGTGCTTGAGCCAGGACGTGCCGAGGGAACCATCGTCTCCTCGCGCAAGGGCTGCGGCCAGTACCGTGTAGAGGTACACGGTCTATCTGCCCACGCGGGCGTTGAACCGCAAAAAGGACGCAACGCCATCCTCGAACTTTCCTACCAGGTACAAAAGATGCAGGCGCTCAACGGCACCATCCCAGGAGCCACACTCAGCGTCGGCATCATCCGTGGTGGTGAGCGTACCAACGTCGTGCCCGACTACGCCTACTTTGACATGGACGTGCGCACGAGCGACCAGGCTGGTCTCGAAGCATTAGAAGCTGCCATGCACAAAGTAACCACCCAGAACATGCTGCAAGGCACACGCATCACGCTCAGTGGAAGCATGCTGGTCAAGCCTTTTGAACGCAGCAAATACAATGCCCAACTGGTCGACCTTGCGAAAGAGGCGGGAAGCGAACTCGGCCTGAAGATCCAGGACGTGGGCAGCGGCGGTGCTTCCGATGCCAACACCTCCGCCGCAATGGGCATACCTACTCTGGATGGATTGGGGGCCGGTGGCGGCCTTGCGCACAATCCCAGCGAATATATCGAGCTTGATTACCTGCCGGCACGTATTGCACTGGTGGCAGGACTGGTGAAGAAGATTAGGAGGTAAACGTCTGTTCTCGCCACTCGACAGGCCGTTTCCAATATGCTACACTTGGGATAGAACAAGAAGGCAGGAGGAAACTCAATGTGGCCGGGCAATATGATGACAATGTTAAAAAGCTTATCGAGGCAAACCCACAAGATTTCGTCACATTAGCAGTAAATGTAGTGCATTTCGAGGAGGTACTGGATAAAGAGTTAAAGAGCGTGCATATCTTCGCTGATGCTTTGCTCAAGGTAATACAAAATGGGAAACCAATGCTGGCGCATTTTGAATTCCAGAGCGGCAATGATCCCGAGATGCGGGAGCGTCTCCTGGAATACAACACGCTGGCATCTCGAGAGCATGGTTATATACCAGTCTCTTCATGCGTAATTTACTTAAAGAAGGTTAACGATCCCCCAACTTCACCTTTTATTCGGGAGTTACCGAACAGTGAAGAGGTCGTTCGCTTTCACTACAAAAGTATAGAACTGGCGACGATGTCCGCGGACGAATTTCTGGAATCAAGTGGGGTGGGCCTCTCGCCACTTGTGACACTCACCCGAGACGGGACAAAACATGATGTAGTCAGGAAGATGATCACAGGATTGCAATCTACCGGACAAACAAACTTACTGGTGATTGCAGGGGCAATTGCGTCGTTAGCATTTGAAAATGAGAGTGTAGCCGAGCAGGAATGGCTGGAAAGGACATTTGCCATGTTGAACGACACACTGCGCAGTACAAAGTATTATCAGAAAATTTTGAAGGAGGGGCGTGAAGAGGGGCGTGAAGAAGGACGTGAAGAAGGGCGTGAAGAGGAACTCCAGCGAGAACTTCAACGCCAACGAGAAGCGCTGGTCGATATTGTCCTTGACCGGTTCCCACAGACGGTCCGCCTGTTCAAGAAACAGGCAGATACCATCGAAGATCCATCGCTTCTGCTGCGCCTGATCGTCAAAATAAGTACTGCGCAATCTTCCGAAGAGGCTGAACAACATCTTCTAACTATTCTTCGCGCCGCGAGTGGAGACGAAGACGAACAGGCATGAACTTCGGTAAGCAACACATCCACGACCTGCCAATCAACGACATCACCACCCTGGGCCTCTACGCTCAACGGTTGCAGCGAGAGGCGGAGGCTCGCGGAGAAGTATTGCCGCCAGCAGTGCGCCTGCAAATAGGAGAGCCAAGTTTTCGCACACCGGAGCATATTCGCCGGGCAGCCGTCGAAGCCATCGACAGCGAACCGATCACTTATGGCCCTCCCAGCGGCTGGTCCTGGCTGCGAGAACTGATAGCCGCCAAGATTCAACGTGTCGATGGTTATACTGTCGGCCCACAGAATACGGCCATTGCGCTGGGCGGTACGGGTGCGATCATGACGGCTCTGACCGCAACAGTGGGCATGGGCGATGAAGTGCTGATGCCAGACCCGCACTGGCCCCATTACCGCATCCAACTCGCCAACTGCGGTGCTACTGCTGTTCCATACCCACTCGACTCCCACAGCGAATGGCTGCCGGATATTGCGCGCCTGGAGCAATTAGTCACTCCCCGCACGCGTATGCTGATCATCAACAGTCCCGGCAATCCCACGGGCGCGGTATTTCCCAGACAGATCATCGCCGCCCTGCTCGACTTTGCCCGCCGTCACAACCTCTATTTGCTCTCAGACGAGAGCTACGACGAGATTCTTTTCGAGGGACAGCATATCAGCCCGGCATCCATGCTTACACGCGACGAGTTTGAAGGCGGACGAGTTATCTGCGTCTACACATTCTCCAAATCCTATGCCATGACCGGCTGGCGTATCGGCTATATCGTGGCAGGCGCGGAACTCATCAAGACGATATCCTATGTCCTTGACGGCAGCTACACCAACGTCAGCACTATCGTTCAAAGAGCCGCCGCCGCTGCCTTAAGCGGTCCACAAGACTGCGTCGCCGAGATGTGCGATGCCTATCGGCGCCGCCGCGACCTGGTGGTGCGCCTGCTCAAAGAGCATGATCGCTACCTCTACACCCCACACGGTGCATTTTATGCCTTGATCGATGTTACCCACCCTGGAGGTAAACAACGACAGGGTAGACAGTTTGCGCTCGACTTGTTACGCGCACGCAATGTCGCAGTGGCCGCCGGAAGCAACTTTGGCTCGGTGGCAGAAAACTACGTGCGCATCTCTATGGCCGCTTCCGAAGAGGAGATAGAGCGGGGAGTAAGGGAAATTTGTGAATTTGCGAATCATTAATGCTGATACTTAACGATCTCTCACTTATACGCCACAACCCCAAACGCCTCCGGCTTGCGCACAACCCGCGTAAAACCTGCCTCCTGAAGGCGGCGCAGCGCACCTTTTGTCACGCCCCCACTGGCCTTGCTGCTCGGATCACCGATATAATGAAACAACCGACCTCCCCGTTTAAGAACACGGTATAGCTGCCGGTAAAATGCACCTGAATAGAGATCACCTGCCAGGCTGAATGTAGGTGGATCATGAATGATGCGCGCAAAACTCTCATCCTCGAACGTTTGCACAACCTCGTAGGCATCACCTATGATCTGTTCAATCTTAGCATTGTCAAATAGGGGCTGTGACCAGGGATTGAGCCGCGCAATCTCCTGCGCCCCTGGATCAAGCTCTATCGTCACTACCTGTTCGGCTGTTTTAGCAGCCTCGATAGCCGTATAGCCCAGCCCGGTCGCCGTATCCAGCACACGCCCCACAACGGGTTTGATGCTGGCAATCTTCCTCAACGTATCCTGCATCGGATCAATATCTTTGATCCGGTGCATCACAAAGCCGGCTATCAACATACTCGGTGCGCCCTTCGTAGGCATCAGGCTGCACACACGGTTGGTGTACTCGGAGAACACCTGTATGCTTCTCACCACATTATCCTCGACGATAAAGCAGTTGACCTCCGACTTGCGAATCTTCTCCAGGTTTTGCCAGTCTACCCGTTCCCCGCCAGGAAACACGACCCCTTCAGCAGTAATCGTCACCACCACCCTCGTCAGCCCTAAATCCGGCGAGGTTTCGGCTACATCCAGCCCCTTCTGTCTTGCCTCGAACAGTGGCTCTACCTGGACATATGATAATACGATACTTGCCTCTCTCACGAAGCCCTTGCCTTTGCAGCCAGCATTCTCTTGTGCCGCCCGCCGATCATTTCTCCTAAACCAATTGCTGAAAGCCCCAACAACAGGTGAATGACCTGAATGATCCAATGGTTAGAACCGGGCAGCCAGTTCACCTGGAAAAGCCCAACCAGCAAAACCAAAAATCCTAACACGAACGTCGCTACCGCCAGTCCAAAGCTGCCACCTTCTAGAGCCTGCGCAATCCCCAGTACCCAGAGCGAGAGTACCACCACGATGCCTATTAACCCATGCACGACCATCAGTCCGGTACCATCCGCAACGTTCGTCCAGAACAAAATACCCAATATCAAGGCTGCCAGCACTGCCACGCGCAATACCATCAATGATACACGTACGACCAACTTTGTACCTCCTACAAAAGATATCCGTCTAACTAATTTTAACGTTTGCTCGCCTCGGATAGAGACCTCGTGATTCTCCCGGACTTCTTTTTGTCCTCAGTTCTCACTTGAACCTCTTCAGCCTCCTGCCGTAGGGAAAGAGCGGGCAGCGCTAGCGCAACTGCCAGCGCTACAAGTATACTACCAATCAGGAAAGGCGAACCTGGACCGGCCATCGCGAAAAGGCTCCCGGCAGCCAATGGACCTACTATTCTCCCCAGGCCCGCGACCCCTTGCGCAAAACCCAACGTTTCACCCTGTGCCTCTGCAGGGCTAATGAATGAGAGCAGCGCCGATACTGCCGGCGTCACTGCTCCATCACCAGCGCTCAAAATGCCTAACGAGATAAACAACAGCGCGAGATTCGTACTCCAGGGAAGCAATGCAAGTCCGGCAGCCAGCATTATCAAGCCGGCAATCAACAGTGTACGCTCGCCAAAACGCCTGACGATCCGCCCGACCAGTCCTCCCTGCATAAGAACGACCACAAACCCCACATAGGTAAAGATATAGCCATTCTCTCTAGCCGTCCAGCCGAACGTGCGCTGCGTAAACAGCGGAAAAACAGCTTCCATCGCCGCGAACGCTACCGTAAGCAACAGGTTAATCATGACTAAGCGTGTCACCGCCCGATAGCGCAGCGCCTTTCCCCAACCTGTAAGTAGCCCTCCTGATCCCCGGTTACGAGAAGAAGCCGAGGCCGCTACCTCTCGCTTCCTGCGTGTCTCCGGCAAGAAACTCATCACAAGCAAGGCGTTCACAACGGCCAGGCCCATTGCCGCCCAGAACGGGATGGCTGGACCAACAGATGCCAGCATTCCTCCGAGGGCTGGCCCAACCACGAATCCCAGGCCGATGGCCGCACCGATCATACCCATACCTCGCGCTCGCCCCTGCGGCGGCGTTACGTCGGCTACCAGAGCTTGCTCGATCAACAGCGAACTAAAAATGACCGGCTTACGGCCATAATGGTCAGAAAGCTTGCCCAGTACCGGAGTAAAAATGAATTGTGCCAGGGCATAGATGGTCAGAATCAAGCCCACGCCTGCCGGTCCGGCCCCCAGATGCTCCGCCCAGAACGGCAGCAGTGGGATCACCAGGCCAAAGCCCGTAAAATCTATAAAGATCGTCAACGCCATTAAAAATAATGGCGAACGCACCATTTTGCTCATATATATGCTCCAATGCCCTGCATTCAGTCAAATTCGACCGGATGCAGGGCATAAATCTATCCTGTGCCATACGCTGTTTATCTGGATTATGTGCTATTCCCGGCATGCATCTGAATTATCGTGCGTGCCGGCCAGCTAAACTCAGCATAGAGCAGAGCCAGCTTATGGTCATTGACCAATTGATGTGCCTCATTGTGGACGTTGGGTTCATGCATCTACATAGCTACCACCATTAAGTCAATCCTAACTTAATGGTAGTGCGAAATACAGAGAACGTCAAGGGTAGAAGAGTTTATCAAATTCAGTCTTTCGAGTGAGGCTTCTTGCTTGACAAAACGACTCCCATAGAGGATTATTATCCATGGAGAGTAGCACTTCATCACACGACGCTGAGCAATACTTTTGACTGTTGCTTTGTTCTTAATCCTGTCACAACTGTATGTCGATGCTGTGGCGGTGGCTAAACACAGGAGTCTATACTCTTGACCAGCAGTTCTCCAATAACGACAAAAAAAAGTACAGGCAGCCGCTCTGGTTTCAACAGAATGCTATCCCTGGTACTGTTGCCGCTCATCCTGCTCTTGCAAGCCGTCTCCTCCCTTCTCGCTCTGCGCAATACGGTCTTCCAGGATGAAGCTCTCTACCTGTTAGCAGGACAACAGATTTTTCTGAACTGGATGGGCAAGACACCGTATCTGGAACCCTATGGCCTCTACTTCTCCGGTTATCCCTCCTTTTACCCGGTCATTGGAGGCGTTCTGGACTTCCTGGGAGGACTGGAAGCGGCACGCCTGTTTAGCTTGCTGTGTATGCTGATCGTGACGACCTGCGTCTATTTCATGACAAAGCAGCTTTTTGATCGCAAGAGCGCATTGATCGCGGCCTTCCTCTTTGCTTGCGAAGGACCAGTGTTGTTTCTTGGACGCCTGGCTACTTTCGATGCCTTGTGTTTATGTTTACTGGCGCTGGCGGTGATGCTCTCCTTATGGGCCAGTAAGGCAGCTTCAACCCGGAAGCTTCTGGCGCTGGGTCCTCTGCTGTTGCTGGCGGTCGCCGTCAAGTACGCTGGACTGCTGTTCGTGCCGACCGTGTTGGCACTTCTTGCCTGGTGGAGCTGGAAACACAAGGGATTGAAGGAAATGCTCGCTCGCCTGCGGATCGCCCTCTTTTCGTTGGTGGTACCAGGCTTTATCGTCTTTCTCAGTATAGATAAGCAGGCGCTCACCGGTCTGAGCTTTACGACCATCAATCGCGTCAGCTCTACTAATACCATGCCAAACGTGGTCATACAGCACATTGCGCTGATGGAGGGCATTTTTTTCGGACTCGGTTTCCTGGGCCTGCTGCTCTGCGGTAGGCAGCGGCTTCCCACCGGGCTGCTGCTCTTCGGCACAGCCCTGCTGGCCCCGCTCTATCACACCTACAAGGGAGAGTTGGTTTCGCTGGACAAACATCTTGCCTTCAGTATGTTCTTTCTTGCCCCCCTGGTAGGCTTTTCCATTGCCTTTCTCGCCGGCTTATGGAAGAAGTATACCCTTGGTCTTTCCTGGTTCACTGCAGTGGCTCTCTGCCTGCTGATCTTCCCGCTGGGCCTCGAGCAAGCGCTAAATCTCTACGAGGGCTGGCCCTCCAGCACCCAGCTCACAGCGTTCTTGCGTCCAAGAGTACAACCAGGGAGTGGTCACTACCTGGCGGAAGATTTCGATGTTTTGCGCTATAACTTGAAGAATGAGACGGACATCTGGCAGTGGAGTAGCCTGGACTATTTCGTCTACACGGATAAAGAGAAACATAATCTTTCAGGAGAAGCTGCCTATAATGCCGCGATTCAAGAAGGATACTTCGATTTGATTGAATTGAGTTATGGCTTTCACGCTTCTCTGGCGATACAAATCGATCAAAGCCTGATTGCTAGTAATCACTACGACCTGATTGCCAGAATCCCTATTCACGATTCTTACGGCGATGGCTATTTCTGGGTGTGGAGTAAGCATGCTGGTGTACCCAATTCTACTGCAAACAACGTTTGCAGAGTATGCCGGGCCTTTGTTGAAACGATATGATGTGTAACGCGTCATCACATCGCCGTCCACACCTGCACTGTATTATCACTCCCCCCCGAGGCAATGCGCTTGCCGTCCGGCGACCATGCCACGGCATCTACAGACGCTCCGGACGTAAAATGACCCCAATAGTAATCGGCGTGCCCACGATAGGTATACGCGTGATCTCCCGTCAGCGCGTCCCACACCTGCACCGTCCCATCAGAACTGGCGGAGGCAATGCGCCTGCCACCCGGTGACCAGGCTACCGCAAGCACATCGGAGGTATGGCCGCTGTAATTGAAGAAATTGTTTTCCGTGGTCATATTCCATAACTCGACAGTACTATTAGAGCTGCCCACTGCCAGATATTTCTTATCCAGTGACCATGCGAGGGCATGCACAATGCCGCCATGATGTCCGATGTAGCCGATGACCTTAGCTGTTGCTGCTTCCATCACCAGCACATCTCCATTTCCACCTGCAACGATACGTTTGCCATCCGGTGACCAGGCTACGGCATTAAAGGGCGCCGGCCCTCCTCCCCTGGCAGGAGGGGGATTTCTAAAGGCGACAACATTCTTTCCGGTGGCGGCATCCCAGACCTGTACGCTGCCATCATTGCTCGCAGAGGCGATGCGTTTGCCATCCGGCGACCACGCCACGTCATAGACAACATCGCTGTGCCCATGGTAGGTATAGACATGCGCTCCCGCAGCGGCATTCCAGACCTGCACGGTCATATCAAGCCCACCGGAAGCAATATACTGTCCATCTGGCGACCACGCCAGGGTCAGGACATCCCCGGAATGACCGCGATAGGTCAGGACGTGCTCCCCATTCGATGCGTCCCAGACCTGCACAGTTCCATCGCCGCTGGCGGACGCAATGCGTTTGCCATCCGGCGACCAGCCCACGGCACTGACATAATTGGAATGGCCGTTATAGGTGAAGTGATTCGGCGGCGTGACAAAATGTTGAACAAAAGCAACATCGCTGCCGACATTGGTAAACACCAGCAGAATAATGACCAGCACCAGTACGATACCCACAATGATAAACGGGCGCTTTGAACGCTGAGGCCGGGGTGCTAGGGGTTTGTCCAATATTGACATCGTTTTGCCCTCTTATATCTGATGCTCTGTTATACCACTTCAATGTGCTCATTCTATTAGTACGTCATGAGCATCGAAGCTTTCACAAGGCATTTCTCAATCGGGGCAAGCGAGTGCATTCCTGCCAGGGCGACCACAAGAACTACATACCGGCGCGCTGGAAGGAGACGTCGCGGCGAGTGTTCCCCCTCCTCCCCAGGGCGGCCACAAGGGCCTTCTCCTCCCATCCGCTCCACCCCCGCCCTTACTATGACCACGAAGCGCCTCCAGAGGGGCACGGAGTCATAGTAAGGGCGGGGGCGGCGGTGGTGGAGAGGTGAGGACCCTTGTGGCCGCCCTGGGGAGGAGGGGGGCCGCTGCCCGACCACCATCACATGGATCAGAGACAGAGTCACTTGCCCCACTGCCCAAAGTACACTATAATAACGCTGTTCTAATTTTCTTATGATGTTTGAGAGAGAACAATGCAAATCAGCGAACCTGCCGAATACGCTATCCTGGGACTGCTCGAGGGCCAACCCATGCACGGTTACGAAATGTTCCAGCAATTCCAGACGGGTACCTTGCGCCAGATCGTCCACCTGGAAATGAGCCAGATGTACGCTTTTCTGAAGAAACTTGAACAACTCAAATATATTGAGGCCGAACTGGAATCACAGGGCGTACGTCCACCACGCAAAGTCTTCCACCTCACAGCATCGGGACGTGACACCTTTTTTGACTGGCTCACGAAGCCTGTCGAACGCCCCCGTGAGATTCGCATCGTCTTCCTCATCAAACTCTATTTCACGCAGCGTATTCTTCCAGACCAGGTCACGCACCTCATCGACGATGAAGTAATCGCTTGCCAGAAATTCCTCGACTACCTGGAATCGAAGCAGCTTCCCGACGCCAAAAGCAGCGACACCGCCTTTTTCGACCATGTGGTCCTGCGCAGCCGCATTCACCAGACGCGCGCCGTGCTCGACTGGCTGCACGAATTGCAACGCGAATTCGTGGGCGCGCATTGATTGTTTGACGCTCTTCCTCGGCTATGCTACTATCTATCTGAGGATAATCATTTGTCACCTTACAACTGAGGTTCATTATGCAGCTTTTATCTATAACAGCAACGATATCGCCTGGAACACAGGAGCTTGGCAGCCTGTCCAATTATTTATTCACATCGGCTGTCGTCATGCTTGTCGTCATGACGCTGGCTTATCTATGGTATACGCTTGGCTCCGCTCGCTTTGCAAAGGAACTGGCAGTAGAGCGCGTCCAGGCCAGGAGTCACACTAAAGCCAGCAAAGCCGGTAAGGCTGCTATCGCGGGTGGCGGCGTCACTACCCTGGTGCGCAGCGATGTCGTACTGCACGAACAGCCGGATGGTGAGCAGCCCATCGCCCTTAACCGCGGCTTGATTGCTATTGGACGTATTGGTACGGTCGTGGGTTGGATGGCCGTCTTCATGCTGTTCCTGTCATTGCTTTTCCGCACCATCGTGGAACAGCATGCGCCGTGGAGCAATCTGTACGAGTTCAGCCTGAGCTTCACGACAGCTCTCCTGCTCTGCTACCTGGTCTTTGAGGCACGCTTCCACGAACGCGTGCGTGCCTGGGGCCTCTATGTTTGCGCGCTGGCAATCGTCACGCTCGGCATTGCCATCTATCTCGGCATTACCTATAATATGATCAGTGACTCGTCCCAGCTTATTCCCGCGCTGCAAGATCAGCCCATCCTGACCGTCCACGTCTCGATGGCCATCTTTGCCTACGCGCTCTTCAGCGTTGCATTCGGCGCGGGCCTGATCATCCTGGTGCAGGGGGGTGAGGGCCAGCGTTTCTCATGGCTCCCCTCCGCCGAAGCCGCCGATGAACTGGGCTACAAGGCCGTAATCGTCGGCTTTCCGCTGCTTGCCCTCACCCTCATCCTGGGTGCCTACTGGGCCAATTATGCCTGGGGTCACTATTGGAGTTGGGACCCGAAAGAGACATCGGCCCTCATCACCTGGCTGATTTATGCTGTCTACCTGCATGCACGCGGCATTCGTGACTGGCGCGGCAAACGCGCAGGCTGGCTATTGACACTGGGATTCGTGGCGACACTCTTCACCTATTACGGGGTGAGCTTCTTCGTACCCAGCTTGCATAGTTACGCAACGCCGAAATAACCATCCCTTACATAGGGGATAATTCTACACGCAACACGTCAGTAATTGCTTCCATCGCGAACTTCGATGCAACATAAGCGCCTAGATCCCTTGCATCAGATCAAATTCTCTGACTATAATCAGAGAATGAGAAGTCACGGATTGAGCAAGTCTGGAGGTTTTCATGGATATGCCATCGGTTGAACAGGTGCGAAGCTTCAATCGGACCATGACAGAGCGCGTTGGTGTACTCAACGATCACTTTCTGGGCCGAAACCATCCTTTTGGCGAAGCACGGCTCTTGTGGGAGATCGGAGAAGAGGGGACGAGAGTTCGAGAACTACGACGTCGGCTTGGGCTCGATTCTGCCTATGTCAGCCGCCTGCTGCGCTCGCTTGAGAAACAAGGCTTGATTGTGGTGAGAACGAGTGAGCATGATGGAAGGGTTCGCCAGGTCCGGCTTACCGAGGCTGGCCTTCGTGAGCGTGCAGAGCTGGATCACCGAGCCGATGCCTTTGCCCGTTCCCTGCTGGAGCCACTCAGCGAGAGCCAGCGCGTGAAACTGGTAGCGGCAATGGCGCAGGTCGAGCGGCTTCTAATCGCATCAATGGTCCAGATCACCGTCGCCGATCCAACCAGTCAGGATGCCAGGTGGTGCATTGAGCAATATTTCACCGAACTGGGCGAGCGCTTTGAGACTGGTTTCGATCCTACCCTGGGCATTTCGGCACATGCGCACGAACTGACACCCCCAGCTGGTCTGTTGCTCGTTGCCCGTCTGCGAGAGGAGCCGGTGGGCTGTGGTGCCTTAAAGTTTCACGAGAACACTGTCGGGGAACTCAAGCGCATGTGGGTAGCTCCACGAGCGCGTGGCCTTGGGCTGGGACGGCGTCTGCTCGAGGCTTTAGAGCACGAGGCCAGGGAAGCGGGAATGACGGTCATTCACCTGGAAACGAACCGCACCCTCATCGAAGCCATCGAGCTGTACCGGCACTCTGGATACCAGGAGGTAGAAGCTTTCAACGACGAGCCCTATGCCCACCACTGGTTTGAAAAGCACCTTTGAACTTCGCATCGATTCCTAGTGACTGAAGTTTGGTCGCGAGCGCCCTGGGCGGTGCCCTGGCTGCGATGTAAAAAACTGGAGATGCCGGTGAATATCGTTCAAGAGAAGGTTTGCCATATCACGGCTGAACCCCTCTTTGACTACAATGCGGAGCACCGCCAGATCTTCGCGATTCTTTGGAAACGTGTACGCTGGAACCAACCAACCGCGATCGCGGAGTCGCTCTGAGAGATCGAAGACAGTAAAATTTGTGACTTCTTTGAGCGCGAAGGCAAAGACGGGGATATCGCTTCCGTCACTGATGAGCCGGAATGGTTTCATCTGTGCGATCTCACCGGAGAGGTACAGGGCCGTATCCTGGCAAGATTTGTGGATACGTGTGTAGCCTTCTCTGCCCAGGCGCAGGAAGTTATAATACTGTGCCACCACTTGATTGCCGGGGCGGGAGAAGTTGAGAGCGAAGGTTGGCATCTGACCACCCAGATAATTCACCGAGAAGATCAGATCGTCTGGAAGGTTCTCCTTCTCGCGCCAGATGATCCATCCAACCCCTGGATAGACCAGTCCATATTTATGCCCTGACGCGTTGATCGACTTCACGCGCGGCACGCGAAAATCCCAGGCCAGATCGGGTTGTAAGAAAGGCGCGATAAAGCCGCCGCTGGCCCCATCGACGTGGATGGGGATGTCCCACCCTGTTTGCTGTTGGAGCGCATCGAGCGCAGCATTGATTGCCTGGACTGGTTCGTAGCTCCCATCAAACGTACTGCCCATCACAGCAATGACGCCGATAGTGTTCTCATCACAGAGCTTCACAGCTTCTTGAGCGGTTAAATGATAACGATCTCCTTCCATCGGCACACATCGCGGCTCAACATCCCAGTAGCGGCAGAATTTTTCCCAGCACACCTGCACATTGATCCCCATCACCAGATTTGGTTTGTCCGTTGGCTTGCCCGCGGCCTTCATCCGTTCACGCCATTTCCACTTGAGCGCCATGCCGCCCAACATAGCAGCTTCACTCGACCCGATCGTCGAGCATCCAACGGCTTCTTCGTGCGCAGGAGAGTTCCAGAGGCGCGAGAGCATGTTGACACAGCGCAGCTCAAGCTCGGCGGTCCGGGGATATTCGTCCTTGTCGATCATGTTCTTATCGAACGTTTCAGCCATCAATAGGCGCGCTTCTGGCTCCATCCAGGTCGTGACAAACGTCGCCAGATTCAAGCGCGCATTCCCATCAAGTATCAGTTCATCGTGAACGACGCTGTAGGCAGTCTGGGGTGACATCTCGCTTTCAGGGAGCTCATAGCGGGGTAACGACTTACACAGCAAACGCTGACCATAGGTTGGAGCAAACACTTGTTCTTCATCACGCAGGTCGTGCAAACGTACTTTCTTGGCAAGCATGATTGGTCCTTTCTCTTGTCCATGGAGTGTTCTCGCTTCAGGGGGTAGTAGCCCGTCGTTCAGTAGATCTTGCACAAGATCAGGTGAACTCTCTCCTCAAGTATAGAGGATCGGTCAATTCGTAGGAGGGTAATTCATTCGTCGTTCAATAAGCAGTTATCTCTCTCCTCCCTGACAATTTTCAATGCGTCCAGCCGTGCCACTGTACTGTCGTTGCACTCCCACCGATTTGCATCCTTTTTTAAGAAAGCCGGTTTCATCGATCACTACTACGGCACCGGGAGAGGCAAGCACCTCCCGGACATAGGCACACAACTCACTTCTCACGCTGTCGCAATCCCACTTTGCTCGATCTAACACATGTTGCATGCCATTTAGAGGAAGAGATGTTTGTAGATTTCGTGAGAGGTGAAGAGGGGCAATGTATCACCTGTCTCCCAAGGAGCTCGGCGGTGTGATCCGCCGAGCTCCTTGGGATAGAGTGCGCACTCCTGTCAGACCCGAACGTCTTGCCTGCCCACAGCCAGCAGATAGGCTTCTTCCAGGCTGGGTTCAACGACGACGGCCGCCTCGTGCGGACGCGTGGAGCTGACGATGCGCAGCATGACACCGTTCATCTGGTTGACCATCGTGCTGACCTGGTAGCTCACCTGCAACTGCAAGGCGGTGGCCTGATCGACGGTCACACTCCAGACCGAGCCTGCGGTGCGTGCCAGCAACTCCTCCGGCGTCGTATCGCTCAGCACGCGCCCCTCCTGCAAAATCACTAAGCGGTTGGCCACGGCCTCCACATCGCTGATGATATGGGTACTCAGGATGATGATCCGGTTGCGGGTCAGGCTGGCGAGCAGGGTGCGAAACCGCACGCGCTCGGCAGGGTCGAGTCCGGCGGTTGGCTCATCGACAATCAAGAGTTCGGGATCGTTGAGCAGCGCCTGCGCAATACCGATGCGCTGCTTCATGCCACCAGAATAAGCGGGCAGCTTGCGGTCGGCCTCCTGCTCGAGATTCACAATCGCGAGCACCTCATCGACGCGCTGATTGACGAGCGAGGAGGGCAGCCCTTTCATCGCGGCCAGGTAGCGCAGAAACTGTCGTCCGGTGAACTCCGGATAGACGCCAAAATCCTGGGGCAGATAGCCCAGCACCTGCCGGAGCGCCTGGCCATGGGTGCGGATATCCTGCCCGTTCCAGCGGATGATCCCCTCGGTGGGCTCCAGCAGGGTCGCGATCATGCGCATCAAGCTCGTCTTGCCTGCTCCGTTGGGACCCACCAGCCCCAGCAGGCCTGGCTCGCAGCGCAGCGACAGCTGATGCAGCGCAACGTGTTGCCCATAGCGCTTGCTCAAGTGTTCAATCGTCAATTCCATCATGGTTCTCTCTTTCTTTTTTTTGAGCGCTCATAGACGAGCATCTTAGCTGAGCGTTTCGCGGGAGCGCTTGAAGGCGAGGGCTGCGATCAGTACCAGTGCCAGGCTTGCCCCGGCCAGCAGCAGGTGTGACGCGAACCAGCCCGCGAGGTCGGGCATCTTGTTCTCAACGGTGAGAATGAACTGCTGAAATTGCGCCTCGCTCGTGATCGAGGGGCTGGGGTTAATGGCATACGCAGGGAGGAGCCCACGCGCGGTGATCGCGCTGGTCGGGTCCCAATTGACGTACCAGGTAGGAGGAGTGGTAGTGTCGCCTAGCCCGAGGGGGATCACCAGCCCCCCGACCATCCAGGCCACCATGATCACGACCTTGACCAGTGTGGAGAGGCGCGGGAGCAACGTGCTCAGGGCGAAGCCGAAGCTACTGACCAGGATCGTCGCCGACAGCACCATGCCAACCCAGAGGAGCAGCACGCTCCCGATCTCTGGCGCCGGATAGTCGGTGACGGTCAGATGCAGCAGCCAGCCCATCCCCAGGATGGAGGCCAGCAACAGCAGCGCCAGTCCCAGGCTCATCACCAGGCCCGCCAGGTAGCGTCCCCAGACATAGGCCCAGCTCGGCAGCGCGGTCGTCATCAGCAATTCGTGGGTGCGCCGGGAGAGATCCCGCGTCACGCCATCAGCCGTGACAAAGGGCAGAAGGAGGGCCAGAACCACCAGAACGGTTGGCAGGGTACGAAGCAGTCCTCCCGCGCTGGTTCCGGCAACGAAGCCATTGAGCGATACGCCGCCCCCGCCGACACTCACGCCCGCACCAATTTGGTCTGGCGCGTGCAGGGCCCACGTCATGAGAAGCAAGAAACCGAAGAGGCCGAGAGCCTGAAACCAGAAGAGACGGGAGGCTCGGAAGCGACGCAGCTCCCAGGCTATCACGCGAGCCAATGGATGCGGGCGCTTGATAGTTTGGGTTTGCTGACCAGTGCCGGTCAGTGCAGTAATAGTCATGATATTCTCCTTTTATGTATTCGAGTTTTTAGTGCAGCGTGTGGTTGCACGTCCCCTCTTACGAGCCACCCTCCAAAAAGGTTCGCAAACTTTAAGGATGGGGGAGCAGGCGGTGCATGTCTGCGTGGAGGCACAGCAGCCCGATGGAAAGCCCCGCCAGGCCGATGCAGCCCGGCAGCACGAGCAGCGCAGGCGCGAGCAGGAGAGATTGCAGATTGGAAATGGTGCTGATGGTCAGAAGGGCGAGCCAGCTCCCATAGGCCAGAGAAGCTGCTACCTGGATCGAGAGACGCAATGAGAGCAGTAGAGCCAGTCCCGCCACCAGGAGCAGGGGCGTGAACCAGGAGAGCGTCAGCGCCAATACTTGACTAGAGCCGCCTGCCCAGAGCAACAGACTCAGTGCGAGGCTCAGGCCAACATCATAGCCCAGCACAATCACCAGCCGGGCTATGGCCAGTTGTAGCGGCGAAGGCAGGCAGACCAGTTCCAATTCCAGTACCCGCGCTCCTCTCCCGCGAAAGGCGACGATGGTTCCCAGGAAGGCCAGCAGTGGCCCGCTGATGCGCAATACCAATGCTTGCAACGCCAATGCTTGATCTGGAACCACGTTGCTCAACACGACCACTGCGCCTACGCCTACCAGAGTGATGAGCGCGCTCACCAGCCAGAAGCCCAGGCCGAAGAGGCTCACCTGCGCGCGGGCCGTCGCCAGCAAAAAGGCCACGCGATGCTGCCGGTGTTCGTGGATGGCCTGGCGCACTGGCGAGTGCACTGGCAGGGCGGTCGTCAGCCGAGCGAGCAGGCGCCGGGTGTCTGCTGGTTCCGGCTGGGGCGCCTGCCACTCGGACAGACGACGCACAGCGGGGAGCAGATCTGCGCACTCTTCTGGCGAGGCTCCCTGCTCGCGCAGTGCATCAGTCAACTGCTCTGGTCGCTCAAACGGCCAGGATGAGTGAGGATGGGGCATCTAGTCCACTCCTTTCTGTGCTGGCGCCAGGACGGCGCGCAAGCGGTGAACGCCCACCGAGAGCCGCGATTTGACCGTGCCCAGCGGGATGTGTAGTGTCGCAGCGATTTCTTGTAAGCTGAAGCCTTGATAAAAACGGAGTACCACCACGACGCGATATTCCTCACGAAGCTGAGCGAGCGCTGCCCGCACCTCGCTGCCCTGCTCTGCCGCCAGGGCGCGTTCTTCCGGGCCAGGAGCGCTGTCGTACAGGTGAAGCAGCGCTTCCTCCTCATCACCTGATCGCCCGCACTGGCGCATCGCGGCTGACTTGAAGTAGTCGCGTGCCAGATTGGTGGCAATCGTGTAGAGCCAGGGCTTGAATGGGCGATCCCTGAACCAGATCTTCCGAAAGCTGCCGGTCGCCGCCGACGAGACGATAGAGATAGCCGAGCAGTGGGGCATGGTGGCGGGTCACCAGCGCGGCTAATGCCACCTGATCGCCTGCCATCACGGCTGCCATCAACTGTTCATCGCTTCTCTCTTGCATAGGACGCGGCTTTTTGGCTCCTTCAGTAGTGTGCTGTTTCCTGTTACGAGCGAGAGCCACAAAAGGTTCGCGCATGCTAAGCGCGTTTCACTAGTGGGAGTTCATCGTTGATGGTCCTCGTTTCCGCGTCCTGAGGCCATCACATGTTTCCCTGCCAAAATCCTCGGGAAGGAGAAAGCAGGGAAACATGTGATGCATCCCCAAGGAGATCACTACGCGCCAGGCAATACGCGACCAAGGTAGCAAGGCAAAAGCCTGATCATCCTCTCGGAAAGGGGAGGGCAGAGGAGACGTACTCATCTACAACTGTAGGACTAACAGGTCTCTGCAACTCTGTACAGGAATAGCGGACCCGGCACCCAGTGAGCGATAATATGGTAGACTGAGTTTGCAGCCGGACCTGCGCACCAAGACCTCAATCAGTATCGCAACGCAAAGCACGGTCCGGGCTCTGGACTCTCTACATGAGACCTCGATCAGCGACGGAGAAAGGATATAGGCAGCGTGTATGTTGTATGGAGGCATCGAAGCGGGAGGCACTAAGATCGTCTGCGCGGTCGGCATGGGTCCGGCAGATCTAAGGGCCCAGATACGCTTTCCCACCACGGCGCCCGGCGAGACGCTCGCGCGGATCATCACGTTCTTCCAGCAGCAGCAACTCACCACACCGCTGGCGGGGATCGGCATCGGGTCGTTTGGACCGATCTCAACCGATCGCCATGCGCCGGACTATGGCTCCATCACCTCGACTCCCAAGCCGGGCTGGGCGCACACGGACATAGCCGGGACCATTGGGCGGGCACTCGGTGTGCCCGTCGGCTTCGACACCGATGTCAACGCCGCCGCGCTTGGCGAGGGGCGCTGGGGTGCTGCGCAGGGCCTGACCACGTTCATCTACCTGACTGTAGGCACCGGGATCGGCGGTGGCGGCCTCAGCAACGGTCGGCTGATGCACGGCCTGCTGCATCCCGAGATGGGCCATATTCGCCTGCCGCACGACCGGCAGGCCGACCCTTTCCCGGGCATCTGCCCCTACCACGGAGACTGTCTGGAGGGGCTTGCGAGTGGGCCTGCTCTGAAAGCGCGCTGGGGCGTGCCAGCCGAGTCCTTGCCCTCCGATCACCCGGTCTGGGCTCTGGAAGCGCACTATCTGTCGCTGGCCTGTGTGACCTTCATCTGCACGCTGTCTCCGCAACGCATCATCCTGGGTGGCGGGGTCATGAGCCAGAGCCATCTGTTCCCACGGATTCGGCAGGGAGTGCAAGCTCTACTCAACGGGTACATCCAGGCACCGGCCATTCTCCGGCAGATTGACACCTATATCGTGCCTCCAGGCCTGGGCAGCCGGGTGGGAGTGCTGGGCGCGCTGGCGCTTGCCGAGCAAGCCGCAGGCGAGA
>WNFT01003128.1_pt1 | contig 23220 bp, 18 predicted proteins | sample 5400191 | NCBI WGS metagenome assembly WNFT01 (sample SAMN13153359, study PRJNA577476) | soil metagenome | isolation source: 80 cm saprolite under Madrone tree | place: USA:California | collected 2016-06-14 | reverse complement strand
CCCACCAGCGCAGCCTCCGCAGCGGCGCGGAACGTCTCCGCGCTCAGAGGTGCCCCGCGCAGAATGTCCTCGGCGCCGCGTGCCCGCCACGGCACCGTTGCCACTCCGCCGAGACCAACGCGCGCCTCGCGGATCACCCCATTCTGCACTACCAGGACCACTGCCGCCGAGGTGAGTGCAAACTCATAGGAGGCGCGGTCGCGGACCTTGAGGTAAGCGGACCGCGCGCCCTTGGGGAGCAGCGGCACCTCCACGGCGGTGATCAGTTCTCCGTGCGCAAGCACGTTCTCCACGTTTGGCGTGTCGCCGGGAGTGACGTAGAAGTCTGTCAGCGGGACGGATCGCTCGCCGCCACGGCCATAGATATGGACGATCGCGTCGAGAGCAACGAGGGCGACGGCCAGATCCGAGGCGTGGGTCGCGATGCAGTGCTCGCTCGTGCCCAGGATGGCGTGCATGCGATGGAATCCCTGCAAGGCGCTACAGCCGGAGCCAGGTTCACGCTTGTTGCATGCGCAGGAGGGATCGCGAAAATAGCGGCAGCGTGTGCGTTGCAGCAGATTCCCGCCGATGGTCGCCATATTGCGCAGTTGGACCGAGGCACCCAGCAGCAGCGCCTGGCGAACGACGGGTAGCCGCTCCACGACAATAGGATCGGCTGCCAGCTCCTCCATGGTGGTCAGTGCTCCGATGCGGAGCGTGTCGGAGCTCGGCGTGATGTCCCGCAATGGGAGGCGGGTGATGTCGATGAGGCGATCGGGACCGAGCACGTCGTCCTTCATGAGGTCGATCTGCGTGGTTCCCCCGGCCAGGTACGACGCGGCAGGATCAGCCGTCACTGCTGCCACGGCCTGACTGACATCGGTGGCCCGCACGTACTCAAACGCTCGCATCGCTTCCTCCTCCCGTGACCCCTGCCGCGACGTCACGAATCGCTGCAACAATATTCGGGTACGCCCCGCAGCGGCAGATATTGCCGCTCATGAACTCGCGGATGGCCTCATCGGAGGTGGCGCGCCCCTCGGCCAGCAAGGCAACCGCCGACAAGATTTGTCCGGGCGTGCAATAGCCGCACTGGAAAGCATCATGTCGGACAAATGCCTCCTGCATCGGGTGCAGGGTTCCAGCATCCGACAGACCCTCAATAGTCAAAACATCGCGGCCCTCGCACGTTGCAGCAAGCGCGAGGCACGACAGCACACGTTTCCCGTCGATCAGCACAGTACACGCGCCACACGCTCCCTGGTCGCAGCCCTTCTTGGAGCCGGTAAGTCCGAGCCGTTCGCGCAGCGCGTCCAGGAGTGTTGTCCGGGGATCGACGGACAACTGGTGTGTTGCTCCGTTCACCCGCAAGGTGATTTCAAGGTCCATCATGTGTGTCTCCTTTGGCCCTGTTATTCCAAGTCCTACCTATTCAGAAGATTAACTCCATTGCCAGTTGGAGATTTCCTCGGGGTCGACGCCGTTCTCTTGAATGTAGATGAGGTGATAACGATCGGTACCATTGCGCACATTCATATCAAATGGCGTGGTGGTCGTACCCTCCTCCTGGTAGCCGTTGATGTAGAAGCGCTGGTTATGATGACGCCCGAAAAGCAACTGCTTCACAGCCGAGGGATAGCCATGAAAGTTGATGATCACGGGAGCATCCAATGTGAAGAGGGCCTCAAACATCTCATCATCCAGGCCATGTGGATGGGCGGTCTCCTTCTCCAGGATGAACAGGTCGGTGACATTGACTACGCGCACACGTAGCTCGGGCATCTGCTTACGCAGGATATTGGCAGCCGCCATGACTTCCAGCGTCGGGTTGTCGCCAATACCTACCAGCACAACATCGGGATTAACGCCATCATCTGTACTGGCCCATTGCCAGACCGAGGCACCTGCCCGGCAGTGAGCGATGGCGTCTTCCATAGAGAGCCACTGGGGCATAGGAGGCTTGTTGGCAATGACCAGGTTGACGTATTCCTTACTGTGCAGGCAGTGATCGACGGTACTGACCAGACAGTTGGCATCCGGCGGCAGGTAGACGCGTGATACCTGGGCTTTCCTGTTCAAGATGTCGTTGATTAAGCCTGGGCTCTGGTGCGAGAAGCCGTTGTGTTCCTGCCGCCACAGCGTGGAGGTCTCAAGGTAGTTCAGCGAAGCTACCGGCAGACGCCAGGGAAATTCTAGTGACATCTTCAGGAACTTGGAGAACTGGTCCATCATGGAGACAACAATGTTCAAGAAGGCCTCGTAGGAGGGGAAGAGGCCATAACGGCCGGTGAGGAGATAGCCCTGCAGCCAGGCCTGGAGGGTATGCTCACTCAGCATTTCCAGCACGCGCCCATTGTGTGAACTGATCTGCTCATTATGAGGTGGAATGGGCCACTGGTAGTCGCGCTTTGTCACTTCGAGCACCGCGGACAGTTTGTTGGATTCCAGTTCATCTGGGCTGAAGATGCGGAAAGTGTGTGGATTGCGCTGGACGACAGCCCTCAGGTATTTGCCGAGCTGCTCGGCGTTGCTAACCAGGCTACCTTTTACCGGACCAGTCTCGTTTGCTCCTACTTGCTCAACGGGTACTGCAAACTCGAAGATGTCGGGAAGATCAAGGTCTCGACGTATGCGGCCGCCAAAGGTATGAGGGTTACTGCCCATGCGACGGTCACCCTTTGGACACTGTAAGAGGATCTCGGGCTTGGGGCTGCCGTGCTCATCGAAGAGTTCCTCAATGTGGTAAGAGCGCAGCCAGCCTTCCAACAGGCGAAAGTGTTCAGGATTCGTCTTCGGATCGGGAATCGGAATCTGGTGGGAACGGTAAGAGCCCTCGATTGGTTCTCCATCCATTTCTTTAACGCCTGTCATGCCTTTGGGAGAGCGCATAAGGATAACGGGCCAACGTGGTTTGTGAATGGGCTGGCCGGAGCGAGCAGCCTGTTGTATACGGCGGATCTCGTGATACGCCCAATCTATGGCTCCGTAAAGCGGTGCATTCAATTCATTCACATCATGGCCCTCTACGAAAATTGGCTGGTAGCCGTAACCGGTAAATAGGGCCAGCAGTTCGTCGTCGCTCATGGTGCCATAGATGGTGGGATTGGCGATTTTATAGCTATTCAAGTGTACGATGGGCAGTACCGCGCCGGATTCGGCCGGGTCAAGAAATTTGTAGCTATGCCAGGCGGTAGCGGTAGGGCCGGTCTCCGCTTCTCCATCGCCGACGATACAGGCAACGATCAAGTCAGGATTATCCATAGCCGCGCCAAAGGCGGTTGCCAGGGCATACCCCAGTTCTCCGCCTTCATGAATAGTGCCTGGGACACCGGGATAGAGGTGACTGGGAAACCCGCCAGGCCAGGAAAAGCTGCGTACAAATTTTTCAACCCCGGCCCAATCGAACGTCAGGTCTGGATAGAAATCATGGAGTGTGCCCTCTAAATAGAGGTTTGCCAGGTTCGCGGGAGCGCCGTGCCCAGGCCCTGTAACCAGGAACATGTCAAGGTCATAACGCATTATCAGGTGGTTGAGGTGAGCATAGATCAGGTTAATACCAGGGCTGGTACCCCAATGACCTAATAAGCGATCTTTGATATGCTCAGGTTTCAGAGGTTCCTCAAGCAGGGCGTTTTCTTTGAGATACAGTTCCGCAGCTACCAGGTAGTCAGTAACGCGCTGGTAACGGGCTATGGCATCCAAATCCGCTCCATGAGCCTGGCGAATTTGCTCAACCGAAAACGGCTGGGACGTGGAAATCTCTATTGTCATGAGTAGTTCTCCTCTCGATCTAGTTGTTCTGTTCCTGCGGCAGGGCTTTTCGAAAGTCGCTTTCTTCCCCTCCTTGTTCTCCCCTCAAAATTATACTCACTTATGGCAGGTTTGAGTACTGCAAGCGCATACTTATTCGGATAGGTCGTTACCACGAATGACCATCACATTGCAAGCACAGCATCAGAGCTTTTGACGCATCCAATCGGCCTGCTGCGGTCGATGCTTGTAAATAATGTTGTTGCAGACGTGATTGCCATCCTCGAATAGCCACAGTTCCGCCCTGCTGCCTGCCTCTGTCGCTATACGCTCCCCTTGTTCCGCCGGCGCAAGTCTGTCGCGACGGCCTACGATGACCAGCAATGGGCACGCTACTTTCTCCGCCACACCTTGTAGATTGAAGTGCTTCAACTTGCTGAGAGCATCCTCTTCGTTAGCAGCCTTGATGCGGTAAATGTACGTTTCGCGGCTTATCAGGGGACGCTGCTCGAAGCCATCAACCGGGCTATACGGGCCACCGTTAGAAATTGTTGCTTTCACCCTGTGCTCAAATGCTGCGGCACGTACTACATAATATCCACCGAGACTGACCCCCATCAAGCCCACGCGGGTTGCGTCAACATCTGGCCGGCTCTCAAGATAATCAATGGCGTACTTTATGGGAACCTCGTAGTCAAAGCGCATGGGATACTCGAACTCCATCTCACCCTGTCCAGGGCCATCGATAGCGAGCACTGCCATTCCTCGCCTCAGAAAATCGTCGCCGTAGTTGTGCAACTCTTCCTTCACGGAATCGAGTCCGGGGACAAGGATTACTACCGGGGGCTTAGGTGTATGCCAGGGCTTCCTCAGAATGCCGTACATCGTAGCTCCTCCCTCGTAGGGAATAGCTACGCACTCGCCTGGAAAATCGAAGAAAGGGAGCGCCTTTCGATAGGCATACACTGTATGCTCGTGTGCTACGCGCAGTTCATGCGGCTTGCGTACAAACACATATTTCCCAAAGTGGTAGGCGATCGCCGCGTGGAAATAATGGTACGCCGTCGACACGTAATGCCCTTCCGCCTCGGCCTTCTCCCCCATCTGCGCGTGCATGGCTCCGCACTCGGACCACTTCTGACACCAGTCGTCCCAGCGCTCTATGCTATTCGTGACGCGCTGAAAGTCATTGACGTCCACGCCATTGGCAATGAACCTGGGTGCCCAGTTGTCAATCGCACTCTGTACAAGCTCGTCTCTCGCCATGTGTTGATCCTTTCTGCGAAAGGTGCTGCGATAAATCGCGCACCTACCTAATGTAGACTCTCGATTTATCTCGTAGAGTGCCAATTTATTGTGCACGTCAATCCTGCCTGGGGGGCAGGTAACGAGTAGAGTGCCGATTTATCGAGCACGTAGTGTACCTCCCAGGTACAGATGACCAATCTCAGGATTGTTGAGGATGTCGGTATGCGATCCCTCCAGCCGCACCCGTCCACCCTCCAACACAACCCCATGCGTGGCAAGGCTCAGCCCGCTACGCGCGTTTTGCTCGACCAGCACGATCGTTCTACCGCTACTCTGCATCACCTTGATCGTCTCTATCACCTGTTTGAACGTCCTGGGGTCCAGTCCCATCGACGGTTCATCCAGTAAGATCACGCGTGGATCCAGCATCAGGCAGCGCGCAAACTCCACCAGGCGCTGCTGCCCTCCCGACAGGTTGCCCGCTTTGTCTCGCGCGCGCGTCTTCACCACGGGAAACATCTCTTCTAATTCATGCAAGCGCCGCTCGACGAGCGCCCCATCGCGCAGCAGGTACGCGCCCAGACGCACGTTCTCATGCACCGTCATGCGAGGGAACAGGCTATGGCTTTGCGGCACCTGCACAATTCCCAGCGCCAGAATCTGCCGCGGCGTTAGCCCGACCAGAGAACGACCATCAAAGGTAATTTCGCCCAGCCGTGGCCGGAGTAGCCCGCTCAGCACGCGCAGCACCGTGGACTTGCCAGCCCCATTGGGTCCGACGATACAGGTGGTCGTGCCTTCCTCCACTTCCAGGTCGATCCCTTTGAGCACGTCGCCTCCCTCGTAGCCCGCATAGACATTGTGTAATCTCAATAGCATCCTCGCAGCAGCATCCTCCTAATCTCCCAAATAGGCTTCCAGCACCGCCGGATTTGCTCGCACCTCCGCCGGTGTCCCTTCGGCAATCTTCGTGCCGCGATGCATCACCATGACCTTGTCGCATAATCCCATCACGAACTCCAAATTGTGCTCGACCACCAGAAAGGTGACGCCGCGCTGATTGAGGGTGCGAATGCGATCCGCCAGGTAGGTGATCATAGTCGGATTGATACCGCCGGCCGGTTCATCCAGCAGGATGACCTGTGGCTCGGCAATCAACACGAAGGCAAACTCCAGCAGCTTCTTCTGCCCATAGGACAGGTTGCCAGCCGGCATGTCCTTGAGCGACGTCAGCGCCACAAACTCCAGCAGTTCCAGCGCACGCCGCTGCTCGTGCGTCGAACTCCAGCGGCTGAGCAGACCTTTCAAGTCATTGCGCTGCACTGCCACGTGCATATTCTCCAGCACCGTCAGTCGCGGGAAGATGCGCGTCAGTTGAAAGGTGCGTCCAATACCCAGGCGGAAGACCTTGTCCGGCGGCACATTAGTGATGACCTGTCCCCCAAAGCGCACCTGCCCTGCATCAATCCGCTCGTAGCCGGTCATCACGTTAAACAGGGTAGTTTTCCCCGATCCATTGGGTCCAATGAGCCCGGTGATGGAGCCTTGCTCCACGCTGATCGAGCACGTATCCAGGGCGCGGATGCCTCCAAAGGCTTTGGAAACCCCCTGCACCTCCAACAAGCTCATAGGTTGATCCCCTCCTTCCTCTCGATGCCGGTAGACTCGCCCTGTTCGGGAATCGTAGTGGCGGCGACGGCGACCTCCTGTTGACTACGGGTGACCTGGAATCTGGCCCAGCGCGCCCGCAGCGTGGGGACGACGCCCTGGGGCAGCAGGAGAATGACCACCAGGAACAGCGCCCCGTAGATCACCAGGTAATAGCCGCTCTGGCCGAACTGCAAGGTGAAGTATTGCTGGGTTGGCTCTAAGAGCAGCGCGCCCAGGATGGGGCCGACGATCGTCCCCAGGCCACCCAGGAACGCCATCAACGCGATAGCCACGTCGAAGGTGGCATCAAAGGCAAAGGGTGGATAGATCGACTCGATGAAATAAGCCCAGATGGCCCCCACCATGCCGACAATCAGCGCGGAGATGACAAACGCTGCCAGTTTGGACGGTCCCGTCTTCACGCCAAGACCCAGCGCCCGGTCCTCGTCGTCGCGTATGGCCAGCAAGCCCAGGCCATATTTGGAGTGGCGCACCCACCACGAGATGGCGATGGCAACCAGCAGCACGGCCAGGGTTACGTAGTAGAACGGTATGTTGAAGAAATCACCGCTCCAATCGGTTGGGATCGGGAGACCCAGGCCGGTAGAGCCGTTGGTAAGGCTTTTCAGGTTATAAGCAAGTAACTGGAGGATAAAGAACATGGCAATCGTGATGACCACGAAGGTGTGCCGCCGCACCCGCAAGGCGATCCAGCCCAGCGGGACGGCGAAGGCCGCCGCTACCAGGCCAGCAATGGGAACAAGCAAGAAAGGGATATAACCGCCCGGGATATGCCAGTCCTGGCACATAATCGCCAGGGCATAGGCGCCCACCCCGAAGTAGGCGGCATGGCCCAGTGCGATGTAGCCGGTGTAGCCTGAAAAGATATTCCAGCCGGTGGCAGCTGCGGCGAACAGCAAAGTAAAAACTGCGATGGTGGTCACTGCCGGATTGGAAAACAGCAGCGGGAAGCCAATGGCAAACGCCAGCAGCACCAGCAGCCCGACCGTTTTGAAAATCCTCACTGCTTCCTTCCTTCCACCTGTCCAAGCAACCCCTGCGGACGAATCAACAGGATAATCACGAGCAGGATAAAAAAGACGGTGCTGGCCCAGACAGGCGACCAGACCACCGACGTAACATCTTCGATCACCAGCATGCCCAAGGAAGCGATCAGCGCACCTCGTAGGCTACCCATGCCGCCGAAGATGATAATGGCCAGCAGGCGCGAGATGAGGTCATAGGCGCTATTCGCATTGAACGCGGTGGTTGCCCCGAACGCCATACCCCCGGCAGCGGCGAGCGCGATGCCGATGCCAAAGGTAATGGCCGAGACACGCTCGACATCGATGCCAACGAGTTCAGCTGCTGTGCGGTTCTGCATCGTGGCGCGCAGGCTATGGCCAAATTTGGTACGATAGAGTAACAGGTAGAGTCCCCCCAACAGCACCACCGCCAGCAGAAAGTCAAAGACATAAACGTAGGAGAGATAGAATCCTCCCAGCTGAAACGACGCCGTGATATACCAGGCACGCAGTTGGATGTAATCGGTGGAGAAAATGAGGTTGAGCACACCCTCAATGATCAGCGCCACCCCGAATGTTACCAGAATGGAGAGCATCGTGCGATCGCGCTTGATCGGGCGAATAAACAGCAACTCGATCAGCAAGCCCAGGACGAACATGACCGGCATAGTGATGAGCAAGCCCACAAACAGGTCGATGTGCAGGTTCTGCTCCAGGACGTAGCTGAGGTAGGCGCCCAGGATGACCAGGGCACCTTGTCCGACATTGATGATGTCCATGACCCCGAACACCAGCGTCAGCCCGGATGCCATCAAGGCATAGACTCCTCCGGTCAGGAGTCCGGTGATGATTGCTTCAACAATGATTCCCACGATAAGTTCTCTTTCCCTACAGAAGCTTTAGGGAGGGATAGGGGCGCCTGCTGCCCTTTGATAGAGGCAGCAGGCAATGCTCCTACAGGCTACCGCCTGGCTCGACATTCATACCTTACACGATGGACAGGCATGATGCATCACGCCCCTACGGCCAGTTAGGCTTGGGAAACTCAGGAGGGTTCGTCGCCTGGTTAGGCGGATACACGGACACTAATGAACCTTTCTGCCACTGGAACAGATATCCTGTCGCCAGGATGTTTTCGCCTTGGTCGTTGAACTTCACCGGTCCCTGGACGGACTGGAACGTATCGCCCGAGTGCAACTCACTGATAAGCGCGGCATTGTTGATGCTGTGAATTTTGTTCGCTGCTTGAACTAGAACCTGTCCCACGGAGTAGGCTTCTGCCACGTCGGAGCTGATATCATCGGCGGTGGTCCCGCTGTAGCTATGAGGGCCCGTGGATTGTAGTGCTGTTGCTTGAAGGCCTGTATAAAAGCGGTAATGTCAGGGAGCAACGTGCCGGTAATGACGATCTGTGCGTTCGAGGCGATCATCTTTTGCGCAATCGGTGTGAAGTCGGTGGTTTCTGACGGGTACACCTGGTAGGAGGCGGTTTTGACCCCACCCTGCTCCAGGAGATGTCGCGCAGTATCGACCTGGGGCTGGGTAAAGGGATCATCCTCGGTGGCATAGGCCGCGGTTGCGGGTCGCTGCGCTGGCGGCAACGACATGATATATTGCGAAAAGCTGACCAGCAGGTTGGCAACAGGAGGAGAAACGTCGAAAAGGTTGTGTAACCCCTGAGTAAAGACGGAGGGACCTCCACCAGCACCCTCGATCATGACGTAGCCATAGCGGTTGGCAACGACGGAGGCCGGTTTTGTCAGCAGGGAGGAGAATGGCCCGAGCACCAGGTCAACATGGTCAACAGTGATGAGTTTCTGGTAGTTGGTGACGACCTGCGTCGTGCTGCTAGCATCAGACAACATATCCAACTGGACTTGACGACCAAGCAGACCACCGTTTTTGTTGATGGTGTCTGCCCAGAGTTGATATCCCTGCATGAAGGCTTTGCCATCGGCAGAGAAATCACCTGAAAGTGATAGCGACATACCGATTTTGATGGGTGTGCTAGGCTGGCTAGTGCCAGTTGCAGTAGGAGTACTGGCACTCCCGCCACAGGCACTTAGCGCAAAAAGTACCACGGTGAACACGCTCATGATATTCAAGAACGTGCCTGGACGCAATACATTTCGTCCTATCATGACTGCCTCCTTTTTACTAGCGAGTATACCTGGCGCGTAACTCCTCAGGACTCCTCACCACTGCACTTCACCTAAGCTCGTAATGGGGTTTTCTGGGATGCGGGTTGGTGACCATCGACATGCACGTTCAGGTTCGACTGGGTTTCGCGCGTTGTGGGCAACGGGCCGTCGACGGTATAATAGCGCACACCTGCTACAAGCAATTCCTCTGCCGGGAAACGAGTGATGACCTCGCAACCGTCCTTCGTGACGATCAATTGCTCCTCGATGCGCGCCGCCGACCAGCCATCTGAGGCGGGCCAGAAAGTCTCAAGGGCGAAAACCATACCCTCTTCTATCACCTCCGGGTGATCAAGCGAGACCAGGCGGCTGAAGATCGGTTTCTCCCAGATAGAAAGCCCTACGCCGTGACCATATTGGAGCGCGAAGGCGGCCTCTTCATTGGGGAATCCGAATTCTTCCGCTTTGGGCCAGAGCTTGACGATATCGGAGGTGGTTACCCCCGGCTTGATGGCGTTAATAGCCTTATCCAGGATATCCCGGCAGTATTTGTAGGCGTCTACCTGCGCCTGCGAAGCACTCCCTACCACAAAGGTACGGTAGTAGCAGGTACGGTAGCCGTTGTAGCTGTGCAGTATATCGAAATATGCCGGGTCGCCCGGACGCAAAGCGCGGTCGGTGTAGACATGTGGATGAGGACTGCAACGCTCGCCGGAAATAGCATTGACGCCTTCGACGTGCTCCGAACCCAGGTCGTACAGCACCTTGCTGACCAGGCCAACGCATTCGTTCTCGCGCACTCCAGGCCTCATAAAGCGGTATAGTTCATCGTAGGCCGCGTCCACCATCATGCAGGCCGTGGCGAGTAGAGTAATCTCATCCCGTGTCTTGATCAAGCGGGCCTGTTGCATCACTTGCTGCCCATCAACCACCTTGATGCCCTCTGCCTGTAAAGCGAAAAGCACCGGCAGTTCAACAACATCCACCCCTACCGGCTCATGTAACAGTCCGCGTTTTTCCAGTTCGATACGGATTTTTTTCGCTACATCTTCGGCTCGGCCCGCTTCAGGCAACATTGCTCCTCGCTGCGTAGAAATACCGGCGCGGGAGCGTTCGCCCAGCCAGGGGCAATAGAGTCGGTGGTGTCGCGCGGCTGAACCAAAGTCCCACATGATCGGCTCGTCGTCCTGCGGCAGGAGGGAAAAGCGGGTCAGCTTGTCCATCGCCCATGTGCCGATGTGGGTAGCAGTGATATAGCGTATGTTGTTCATGTCGAAGCACAACAACGCTCCCAACTCAGATTGCTTGAGTTGCTTTTTGATGCGTGCCAACCGCTCGTTGCGCAGCCGCTCGAAGTTGACACGTTCTTCCCAATCCACGCCCATCAGGCCGTATGTTCTGATAGCCATGATCTTGCTCCTTTGTGTACGTCACGAGCCTACCTGCCCCCAGTAGAGTGCCGATTTATCGAGCACGTGGTGCCCACACATCCGCACCACACACGCCCCTACCGTCCACATAATGTCTTAGCCAACTCTACTACAGACGCAGCGGTAGGAACGGTTAGATCTTCCAGTACCGGCGAGAAGGGGACAGGTACATCCATAGCCCCCATCCGTTTGACCGGGGCATCCAGGTAGTAGAACGCGCCATCGGCGATCACTGAGGCAATTTCAGCTGTCACTCCGTAGCGCTCGTAGCCTTCATCAATTACGATAGCGCGGCTGGTTTTCTTTGCAGATTCAACCAGGGTTTGTTTGTCGAGAGGAAATGTGGTACGTGGATCAACAACCTCGGCACTAATGCCCAGTTGTTCTAGCATCTCTGCCGCAGCCAGAGCAACCTGTACCATACTGCTCGTTGCGACGAGGGAAATATCGGTGCCAGGACGTTTGATGTCGGCGGCTCCGAAGGGAAGAGTGTACTCCCCCTCCGGCACCAGGCCCTTGAGCTGATACATCATCTTGTCTTCGAAGAACACCACCGGATTGTCGTCACGGATAGCAGTTTTCAGCAGACCCTTCGCATCGTACGGCGTTGAGGGCAGTGCCACCTTCAGGCCTGGCACGTGACTCACCCATGCGTGGAGGCTCTGGCTGTGCTGCGCGGCGGAGCGGCGCGTGGCTCCCATGGTTGTACGCACGACCAGCGGCACCTTGAGCTTGCCACCGGACATGTAGTGGACTTTGGCAGCCTGGTTCACGATTTGATCCATTGCCAACGTGATGAAGTCGCCAAACATGATGTCCACCACCGGGCGCATGCCGGTCATGGCTCCTCCCACACCCAGTCCGGTGATACCCGCTTCTGAGATTGGTGAGTCTATCACCCGGGCTGGCCCAAATTCCTCAACCAGGCCGGAGAGCACTTTGAAGACCGTCCCCGCCTCGGCCACGTCTTCGCCGATAATGAACACACGAGAGTCACGGCGCATCTCTTCGGCCAACGCCTCACGAATCGCCTGGCCCAGTGTGATCTCGCGCATCTGCTGGCTGCTCCCTGGTGCGGAGCGAATCGATGGTGTGCTAAGCATAGACATCTTGATTGACCTCGCCCGGTTCTGGGAACGGAGCACTGAGCGCGAACTGGACTCCTGCTGCAACTTCGGTACGCACTCGTCGCTCCACCTGTTCGAGTATATGTTCGAGAGTTTTCGGATCGGCCATGTACTGCTCGATCAGCCACGCGCTGAGGAGTTGCAGTGGGTCGCGCTGGGTCATCCATTGCTGCTCTTCCTCTTTAGAGCGGTAGTACGAGCGCTGAATGTCGCCTACGTGGTGGCCGTAGTAGCGATAGGTAGTGCAGAGGATGAAGGCCGGGCCTTCACCCCGGCGCGCCCGTTCTACTAACCGCTGCGTGGTGGCATAAACAGCCCGTACATCCTGTCCGTCCACTTCTTCTGTATGAATACCAAAGGCTTTGGCCCTGGCGCTCATTTCGCCTGCCGTCGTCTCAGAGAAATGAGTGTACTCATTGTAGAAGTTATTCTCGCAGACGTAGATTACGGGCAGCTTCCACAACGAAGCCATGTTCATGGCCTCGTAGAGCAAGCCCTGACCGAGCGCACCATCGCCAAAGAAACAGACCGTTACCTGGTCTGTGCCGCGCATTTTGCTTGACATGGCGGCTCCGGTGGCAATACCGCCACTACCGCCAACGATGGCGTTAGCGCCCAGGTTGCCAGTTTCCTGGTCGGCGATATGCATAGAACCACCTTTGCCCCGGCAGTAACCTGCTTCCTTGCCGAGCAATTCGGCAAACATCCTGTCGATTGAAGCACCCTTTGCCAGGCAATGCCCGTGGCCACGATGCGTACTGGTGATGTAGTCATCGCGCCGCAAGGCTTCACATACCCCCGCTGCCACAGCCTCTTCACCAATGTACAGGTGGGCCAGGCCTGGCATTTTGGCGCCGGTATACAACTCGTTGACATGTTCTTCAAAGATGCGGATTTTGAGCATCTGCTCATACATACGCAACCAGCGCCCACGTTCATCTGTTGACGGTTGTGTACCTGCCAGCGACGTATCTGACTGTAGAGCTCCTGCATTTGCTGCGGAGTTTGATGTTTCGGGATGCAACACGGGTATTCTCCATTACGGGATTACCATACAATGAACGTTTACAAATTCATGGGCGAAGCCCCATCCCCACCTCAGGGTGCGATACTGAACTTTCACGCGCATACCCAGGGTATCGTGAATGGGGATGGTACGCCTGTAGGGGCCGATTTATCGCGCCCACCGCCTCAGCGGAGCTTGCGGAGCGCGTATCAATACTTCGGCCTCCGGCGTATCCACCTCATACCCAGATGACATTGTTAAACCTCATAATCAGGCCCCTACGCATCCAGGCCGGCCATTTTTGCCAGCACCCTGTACACAATAGCGAAATCTTCTTGCGCTAACCCCATAGCGCGAGCAGCGGTGAGGAACTCGTTGCTGACAGCCGTGGTTGGGAGCGGCACATCGAGTTCCCGGCCCATTTCGAGCGCCAGGAGCATGTCTTTCTGCATCATGTTCACGTTGAACCAGGCTTCATCCGGCTTCTCGAGTATGAAAGGAGTGCGATACTTCAGCGACGGTGAAGCGATGGCGCTATTGAGCATCACTTCGAGGGCAGTTTCGCGCGGGATACCTCCTTTCTCGGCCAGAAGCAACCCCTCATAAAAGGCCATGATCTGCACCTGCAGGTTGAGGTTGATGGCGATTTTCATTAAGACGGCCTGGCCGTTCTTGCCCACATAGTTCACCTTTGGACCAATATCCAATAAAATAGGTTTAACCTGCTCAAAGGTTGCTTGCTCGCCGCCGACCATGAGAGAAAGGTTGCCCTGCTCCAGAGTGATCACGCTGCCGGATACTGGTACATCGAGCATCCGCGCGCCTTTTGCAGCGACCTGGGAGGCTAGCCCGCGAGATGCGGCGGGGCTGACGGTACTCATGTCGATATAGACCTTGCCTTTTCCCAAACCGGCCAGCACGCCATCGGGTCCGCCCAGTACCTCGTGCAAAGCGGTAGTATCTGTCACCATAGTAAAGATAACATCTGCTGCTTCGGCGACCGCACGTGGTGTATCTCCCCAGTGCATTCCGGCCTCCAACAACCACTGCGCTTTCGACCTTGTGCGGTTGTAGCCGGTCACAGTGTGGCCAGCGTCGAGGAGTCGTTTGGCAATGCGACCGCCCATTGCTCCCAGCCCGATAAAACCAAGATTGGCCATAGGCAACCTCCTATTCTGAGATGGCTAGTCGTTTGATATTGTTGCAGCTTGCACATCCTCGCGCACCTGCCACAGGTGCGCGTGCATAGCTTCACGTGCCGCATCCGGGTCGTGGCGCATCACCGCCTCGAGGATGCGTTTATGGTGAATTTGGCCCCGCTCCGGGCCGCCTTTCACAGAGAAGATTTGTTTGCGCTGCTCACTGAGCAGGTTCACAATGGAGTCTAGCAGCGCGAGGATGAGAGCGTTCTGGGTTCCTTTGGCTAAGGCCTGGTGGAAACTGTTGTCAGCCGTGATGTATGCGTCTACATCACCCAGGCTGGTATCCATCACGGCGACGGCCTCCTGCATAGCAGTGATATGTTCCTCTATCGCCCGCATGGCGGCTAAGGCGGCAATCCCTGGTTCGAGAATTTCGCGGACCTCAACCAAATTGGTCGAACTACCCGCCTGCCCTACTCTCATCATCAAGCCCAGCGAGCGCCGCACAGCCTTAGAAGTACCATCAATAACGATAGTTCCTCGGCCTGGTCGCATATCAACCAGCCCCTTCTGAGCTAACGCCTTCATGGCTTCTCGCACTGCCGTCCGGCTAGCTTGAAACTGCTCAGCCATTTCGCGTTCGGTCGGCAAACGGTCACCATTGCGCAGTTCGCCGCTCAAGATAAGCTTTTCGATCTGCTCTGCTATTTGCTCATAGACTTTGCTGGGCTGGATTGGTGTGTACACGTGCAGGCGGTGACCTTCCCGATTACATCGGTATGATGATCTATCCAGGATATGATAAGATAAACGTACCATATTTATTCTTGTGCGTCAATCCTCTGGCTAAAGACGCATTGCCCTGGATCCCATTTGACATGCTTGCTTTTGCGCTATAAAGTAAAGAGAGCAGAAACTATACAAGACGCTCGTTTGTAAAGGAGTGCCCTATGAAAGAAAAGACACTCAGCGAAAAGACCATCGGTGCCCACATCTACTCGATCAGCGAAGATGGGAAGCTGACCATCCTGGCTTCAGGACAACATCGCGTTGTGCATGAGTCGAAAGAAGCGTTGATGATTACTCATACATCCCGGCGTTTCCTTCCATTCCTTCTTATGAGCATGTGTCTCCTACTCGTGGCCTGTAGCCCGTTAGGAGGCATCGGCGGAGGAAGTACGACACCAGTACCCACGCATGCACCCACGCTCCCTCCAGGGGCGACGACAGACACCTGCCCGGCCGATCTGAGCCAGACGCCGACCTGCCAAACGCCACATAGTCTGCGCGTCGCTTATGGTGTTGAGTCCTTGATAGAGCACGGTTTCACAGGCAAGGGGCAAACCGTCGTCGATATTATCTCCTTTGGCAGTCCTACCTTACAACAGGATGTCGACGTGTTTGACCAGCAGTTCGGTTTGCCGCCGATAAAAATTCAAGTCATCTCGCCGCTCAACGAACCCGAGTCTGACCCCAATAGGGATAAGCCAGGGTGGGGCCAGGAGACAACATTGGACGTGGAGGTCATTCACGCTCTTGCCCCTGATGCAGGGATCGTCGTGTTGACCAGCCCCGTCGCTGAAACTGAGGGCATCTTCGGCCTGCCTGAATTTCGACAACTGGTCCAGTATGCTCTCGACCATCACCTGGGCAACATCATTTCTAATAGTTGGGGCGCATCCGAGCCTACGCTCAAAGATCAGGCGGGACAGCAAGAGAGGCAGCAGTGGGATGCCTTGTTGCAGAAAGCCACGACCCAGGAGGGCATTACCTTCTTTGCCTCCTCTGGTGATAATGGGGCTACTGACTTCCTCGATCCCCAGCAAAAGCATCTCTCACCAACGCCAACGATTGGCTTCGCCGCTGATAGTCCCTGGGTGACGAGTGTGGGAGGCACGTCACTGCAACAAGGCAGAGAGATCGCCTGGAACAGTAGTGAAGGTGGCTTCAGTGCCTTTTATCCAACACCTCCCTACCAGCAGACGTTACCAGCCTCTGTACAAAGTCTGTTCCAGCATCGTCGTGGCGTGCCAGACGTGTCGGCAGACGCCGATCCTGCCACAGCCATGGCCGATTATATCAATGGGGCATGGACGCAGATAGGTGGTACCAGTGCCAGTGCCCCTGTATGGGCAGGAATCGGTGCCATTGCCGACCAGATGGCAGGTCATCCACTGGGCTTCATCAACCCAGGCCTCTACAAGGTAGCGGCGTCGAGCCTGTACGCGCAGGCATTCCACGAAGTCACCGTTGGGAACAACGACGTAAATAGTGGAGGTGTGCATGTAAAGGGTTATCAGGCTATGGCGGGCTGGAACCCGGTGACGGGGCTTGGCTCACCCAACGCGGAGGTGTTACTACCAGCGTTGATGGCAGCACTCAAGCCATAGGTGTTCCTCCCGGCGAGGCAAGCTCCCGCATTCTTCCTGATGCGTTTTCGCTGCCTGCTCTGTACGTCCGATAACGACTTGATCTAAGTTTTGCTGCCAGATGACCTGCTATCGCGGCCAAGCAGCACGAACGCTCCTAGCGCGGAGACGCCCAGTGCGGCCATCACCACCGACATGGGCAGGGCAGTCCTGGTGCCAGAGACCCCGACGAGTGGTGCGGCGATGGCCCCGATGGCAAACTGCAATACACCCAGCAGCGCAGACGCGCTCCCGGCGGTGCGAGGGTGACCAGACAGCGCCAGTGCGGCGGCGTTCGGCAGGACGAAGCCGAGGCTAGAGACAACGACGAACAGCGACGGCAGGACACCCAGCAGGCCGAGACCACCGATGGTGACGACCCCGAGCAGTGTCGCTCCGCCTATCGCAGTGGCGGTAAGCCCCGTAGCCAGCAACCGGATCGGCGGCACACGACTGACGAGTCGCCCGTTGACCTGGCCAGCGAGCATTAGCCCGAAGGCGTTCATGCCGAACAGGACGCTGAACAGCTGGGGTGAGAGGCCGTAGATGTCTTGCAAGACGAATGGGGAGCCAGAGATGTAGGCGAACATGGCACCAAAGGCCAGACCGCATGACAGCGCGTAGCCGACGAAGAAGCGGTTGGTGAGCAACTGACGGAACGTCGTGATGGTGGCGCGGACGCCTCCGCTCTGACGACGGTCTGGAGGCAGGGTCTCGCTGAGGCCGGTGGCTGCGGCAAGCACCAGCAGCGTGCCGATGATGGCAAGGACGATGAAGACGCCGCGCCAGGAGGTGAAGCGGAGCAACAGCCCACCGAAGAGAGGGGCGAGAATTGGCGCGAGGCCGTTTACGAGCATGAGCAGCGAGAAAAACCGGGCAACAGCGACGCCGGAATACAGGTCACGCACGATGGCACGTGCAATGACGATGCCGGCCGCTCCGGCAACGCCTTGTATGAAGCGCAGTACAACGAGTGCAAACACCGACGGTGCGACCACACACAGCAGTGAGGCAAGCGCGTAGGCGGTGAGGCCAACAAGCAATGGTCGACGACGTCCCAGTGCGTCGCTGATAGGTCCAGCGATGGTCTGACCCAATGCCAGGCCAAGCAGACAAGCGCTCAGCGTCAGCTGTACCTGCGAAGCGCCTGTACTGAAATCGCGACTGAGCGATGGCAAAGCTGGCAGGTACATATCGATGGATAGTGGCCCGAACGCGGATAGCGCGCCCAGAATGAACACGAGTTGCGCTCGGCGCGGGTTTTGGGAGTTCTGCATGTGATTGTATCCGTAGGGTGTCTCAGTTCCATGGGTTGATCCTAAGCCTTTTCGCTTGCAAGATTATCCTGGATCATCGTCATGACGTAACTATTCAGGACTCCTCGCCGCCTGCGGCGGCTCGCCCATTCTTGTAGTGAGTGCGGGCGGTGCCGCCTGCGGCGGCACCGCCCGCACTCACTACGAAATATTTGCGAACTGCCGCAGGCAGTGAGGAGTCTCCGAGCAAAGAGACCTGAATAGTTACATCCAAATCTGGACGTGAGATCTACTCTAACAAAAGAAGCTCAACCTGTCAATCTCAACCTCCAGGGCTATTTAAAAGTTGTCCTTTTGCTCATGCCGGCCCGCAAGCGGGCCGGCATTGAGAGAAATTGTTGGGGTTGTGGCGGGCTTTCAGCCCGCCACAACCCCAACAATTTCTCTCAGCGAGCGCCGCAGGCGCGAAGAAAGGCAAAGAAACGCGACTTGTAAATAGCCCTGAAGGTTGAGATTGACAGGTTGACCATCCTATGCTATGTTTTTAACTGACGGCCACTTGTAGGTATCATCACCAGCTTTACGGCACGACTCTATGGTCGCAGGCGCGCCAAACGCAAAACCGAACAAGTGCTGGCTGCTTTGCAGCAGAATGGAACTCCGCGTGAGCCAAAAGCCAGAGAAAGCCACCGAGCAGGATAAGAAGAAGCGGAAACGGAAAAAGAAGACGAAGCAGACGCTGACCCATGCGGTCACGCACCTTCGTCTCATCGAGGCCAACCCTGGCAAGCTTGCTGCCCTCGACCAGATGATGGCGGTCTATCTCCCGCTGTGCCAGCAGTACGTCACCTGGTTCTGTACCGCAGAGACGGCCCCTGACAACTATACGGACCCGGTCTTTGAGAGTGACCTCTCCGACCGCCTGCATCGGGTTGCCATACAACAGGCAGCGGGCATCGCCAAGTCTTGGCGCTCCAATCGGCAAGCCGCCTACGATGCCTACCTGGAAAACCTGGCTGATTACGCGGCAGCCAAAGCAGAGGCCACGGCATCGGGCAAACCGCTTGACATGGGGCGCAAAGAGCCAGAGTGGCGTGAATGGAATCTGCCCGAACTGCGTGTCCCCTGTCTCCAGGCCAATGCCAACGTGGTGGTCGTGGAGAAGTCGGAGGACACCACGTTCGACTACTGGTTGCGGATTTCGACCCTGGACAAGGGCAACCCTCTGCGAGTCCCGGTCAAACTCGCCTCCTATCATAAAAAAGCTCTGGAAGGACGCACGCTCAACACCTCCACCACCCTCCAGAAGCGCAACGGCGTCTGGTGGCTCACCCTGTCGTTTGATGAGGACGTTCCTCTGCAAACCGAGCCATCAGCCCCTTGTGTAGGCGTTGATGTGGGCATCGCCAATTTTGTGACCACCAGCACCGGCAAACAGTACGGGACCTTTCATGGCAAGCTGGCCAAGCGCCACAAACGCGACCGGGAAAAGCGTCGCCGCAAAGCAAAGCTCAGAGCCTGCTTGAAAAAGAAGGGAGTGAAAAAGCTTCCTTCCACGAGCAGCGTGACGGGTCAACGTCTGGCCCGCCAGGTGAAACAGGATATGAACCGGGCTGTGAATCAGATGATCGAGGATCACCCCGATGCTCGCATCATCTACGAGGATCTCTCGGTCGCCTCCATGCGCTTTAAAGCTCGCTCCATGAATGCCTATCTCTATGCTTCCAATTTGGCGCACATTCCAGAGCAAATCGCCTGGGCCACCGCCAAGCGGGGGATAGCCGCCCACACCGTCAAAGCTGCCTACTCCTCGCAGGCGTGCAGCCGCTGCTCGTATGTGGATCGAGCCAACCGGCCTGATCAGCAGACCTTTAGATGTCGAGTGTGTGGGTACCGCAATCATGCCGATCTCAATGCCTCACAGAATTTGGCTGGTCGGTTTCGTGATGCAGAACTGGCAGCATGCCGCAACAAGGGAGAGATCAAAGCCCTCCTCATGAAGCGGCATGAAACCTGGAAGCAGAAACACAGGATGCCCGTAGTGTATCCTCCCGTCCAGTTGGGTTTGTGGGACCACTCACAGGCTTCAACGGACGTAGGTTAAAGCCCAAGCCCGAGCCAAATGCAATATTTGGTAAAGGTGTAAGTAACTATCACCTACAGCGCGGAGTGAAATAAGGAAGGAACCATGACATGCAAGCACGAATCGGAAACCTGCGCTGGGGAATAGCCGTCCTCTTAGGCGTGGGTATTGTCATTAACTACATTGACCGCGTCAATATTTCGGTCGCAGCCAAACCCTTAATAGCCGAGTATCATTTAACCAATGCGGACCTGGGGATCATCCTCTCGTCCTTCCTGTGGTCCTATGCCATCCTCCAGATTCCTGTGGGTATACTACTGGACAGAATCGGTGTTAAATGGCTCATGCGTTTTGGGACAGACGTACCCACCTGGTCTTTGACACCGTTGGTTCTAACCCCTGCTCATACAGAAACACAAGGTCTGAGTACGAGGATACTTTATCATTCAGAAACGGCATAAGACACTCTGTAACCGCTTCTCTTTGCTCTATGGGTATACGTCCCTTCACCCGCTCAATTCCTAACAGCTTTGCCTGGCCGCATATACCATACCATCCTCTATCTGGTAACAGTCGCATGACTTCCCACTTGGGGGTTGTTGGATAGTGGGTTATGAGCAGTTCTGTCTCTTCCTCTGTCCAGGGTGAATTTTTCCCTTTTCTGCGTTGAAAGTACATCTGCTCCCATCCCCATGTTTCATGCAGCCACAACACTTGTACTCGTATCCAGTGGGTTGACACAGCATCAACAACAACGTCTTTAATAAGGAAATTGAGCAGGGTACGACGACGGGCAAACGGGTAGTCTGGCCATTTTTCCTTAAGTTTCATGAGTTCATCTTCAAGCCGTCCTAAGTCGTTTGCCGCTTCCCGCTCCAACTCTTCTTTTGCGTGTAGGAGTTGTAGCCGTTCTTCCTCAAGTCGGTTTATTTCTGCCTCAAGCAGTTCATACATGCGCTCGTTTGCAGTGCCTAACCGCTTGGTTAAGTTTGCCTGGGCATTTTCAGTGTCGCCAATTGACTGCATGACTTGAGCAAGTTTTGTCTGCCTCTCTTCTCTCACCTGTCTTGCTGTCTCGTTGTAACGGTCAAGCTGCTCTTGCCGTTGGTAGAGTTCGTGAACATGCGCAAAAAGCCGCTCGACAACAAGCGCGTCCAGCTCTTCACAGTCAATTTCAACGTAGCTGTGAGATGCCAGGGGGTTTTCCTTCTCTCCCGGATTAAGTTTATATACTGCTTTGTTCGTGGGGTTGTCTTCATCATACTCTCCCACGGGTCGGGTGTGTACCTGTCCCCCGCTCCATCGGATACGAAACTTGAGTAACCCATACTCTCCGTCATTTCCCCGATGGAAATAACGGTGGGTTTTGCGTCCGTTATTCAGAGGGTTCCCGTCAAGGTCGGTTTTTGCCAGTCGGTAATACGCAAAGTCAAATAGCTCACGGTCAACAAGTGGATCGTGATCTTTGATTTTCTCGCCGTTGCTATTCCTGCGTATGACACCTCTCACTGCCCGATAGCCTATATACATGGGGTTGGTGAGGATGTTCGTTATTATTGTCCTGTTTTTGATAATGTACCCTCCAGGACATTGACTTACCTTACTAAACTTGCTGATATTACGCGGGTCTACCCATTCCTCAAAAAACGGAAGCACTAAGGACATCCTCCCTACTTCTTGATAGAGTAGGCTGATGTTCCCTCCTAACTCCCGAAACCGTCTAAAAAGCCAGCAAACAACCTTTCGATGAGACTCGTATGGAATGAACTTCTTGTAGGTTTTGCTATGCTCGTCAAAGTCCACAATGTAACCTATGGGAATGTCCCCCATGCCAGCCCATTCTCCATCAACCCATGCGGCTCGTTCCCGTGCGGGGTGCAACCAGCCTTTAATATGGCGTTTGATAAAGTCTGCCGCTTCCTTGCACTTCCATCGAAACATCTCGGTTAAAAACTCGTCCTGGAAGTCGTAAATCATCAGGTAGGGTGAGACCACAACGACAACCACGTCATGAGACTTGCACTTATCAATAAACTGGTTGTAGTAAATCTGCGTATCATCCCTGAAAAGACGGCTTTCCTGAAAGCAGATGACAGAGCCGCTGTCATACAACCCTTTATCCATGTTGTCAAAGAGTCTGAGCATATCCGGGCGTTGGTCTGGTCTGAGTGTACCGCTTAACCCTATATCAGCATAGTAAGGATCAAGAAGGTTTTCTCTCCATCCCTGCTCTTTGCACCAATTCATAATATCAACCGTCTGCATCTCCTTACTTTCGCTTTTCTTCTTCTTTGCATGCGGGTCTGACTGACGGGCATAGGCTGCGGCGCGTCTGTCAATGCGAAGGGTGGGACGTACACTCAAACTTTGAAACCCTGGTCGTGGGGGAAGTGTTTTCTGAAACTGTCTCATGTTGCTTTTCTTGCCTTTCGTTGTGCTGGTTGGTACTGAAACGCTTTGGACTGTCAAGAAACAGATCAATAAGGAGCCGACAAAGTAACTCTTGCTCCATCTCGGTCAATCCCTGAGACAGAACACTAGGTGGTGGGGCTGTGCTGGCGTTTCCAGGCAGCACGATAGACGGTTGGGGTACATCTGAGGTAAGCAAAGTCCAACTCCTTTACTTGCTGAGTTGGACAAGAAGAGGAAAATTAGCCCATAGTGTGGTATACTATGGTTAATCGCTCCATGCCAACTCATGAGATGCGGGAATGGGTGTGTTGTCTGCTGACACAGCAATACACCCGACATATTTTCTTGTACCTCTAAGTATACCCGAAACTGTATCATTTCCGCTAGTGTTTCAGCCACGAATTGTGACAGATGTTCTCCTTACTTCGGCGGCGTCCACTGAAATGTCGTCCCGTTGTTATACAGGACGATATCCGAGGTCGCGCCTTCAACGTGGACAATCAAACAATTCCTCACGCCGTCAACATCGGCAATGGATACCGTGATGATCCGGTGATCGG
>WNFT01001258.1_pt1 | contig 23235 bp, 37 predicted proteins | sample 5400191 | NCBI WGS metagenome assembly WNFT01 (sample SAMN13153359, study PRJNA577476) | soil metagenome | isolation source: 80 cm saprolite under Madrone tree | place: USA:California | collected 2016-06-14 | reverse complement strand
CAGATCTTCGTCAACGCCGACGGGAACCTCACCTTCGGCGCGCCGGACGTGGGAGAGGGCGAACGCGGCCTGGGCCGCTTCCTGGGCGGGCCGCCCCGCATTGCCCCTTTTTTCGCCGCCCTCGACCCCTCGCGCGGCGGGAGCATCACCGCCCGGCTCCTCCCCGAGCGAGCCAGCTTCGTGTGGAGCGGCGTCCCCGGCGGAGGCCAGATCAACCAGAACACGTTCCAGGCCACTCTCTACCCGAGCGGCGCCATCGACTTCGTGTACGGGGGGGAGATCCAGACCCGCGAAGCCGTGGTGGGCGTGTCACCGGGCGGCACCCTCGCGGTGGAGCCGGCCGACCTCTCCGGCGGGCGGCCCCTGGGTGCCCGGGGGGCCCTGGCCGAGCGCTTCAGCGAGACCGAGAAGGCGGACCTCGTCTCGGTGAGCCGCCGCTTCCTGGCCGGCCATCCCGACCTCTTCGAGCAGATCGTCATCTACACCACGCGGCCGCTCAACCCGGTGCCGGGGACCCTCGCGTTCGAGGTCAACACCCGGAATGACATCCGCGGGATCGGCGTGGACGCTAGCCTCGACCAGGCCGCCGCCTGGGGGAGCGAGGGGACGCTGGCCAGCGTCGTCTTCATGGACTCGATCGATCCCTACCTCGAGGTGGACGGCTTCGAGATCCTCGGCCACGAGGTGGGCCACCGCTGGCTGGCGCGACTGACCTTCCGGGATGGCGCGGGGCGAACGAGCAACGGGCTCCTCGGCCGCGGACTCGTCCACTGGAGCTTCTTCTTCGACAGCGATGCCTCGCTGCTGGAGGGGAACCGGCTCGTCGACCGCGGCGGAGGCCGCTTCGAGACCGTGGAGATTACCCAGGGCTACAGCGCCCTGGACCAGTACGCCATGGGGCTGCGGGCGCCGTCGGAGGTCCCGCCTTTCTTCTACGTCGACGAGCCCGACAACTTCCAGCCGAACCGGGCGTTCAAGTTCTCCTCCACCCCCGAGGTCGGGGTGACCTTCACCGGGGTGCGGCGCGACCTGCGCATCGAGGACGTGGTGGCCGCCATGGGCCCGCGCCTCCCCGAGGCGGAGCGGGCCCCACGCCTGCTGCGTCACGCCTTCGTGCTGGTGGCGGACGAGACGGCACCCGCCACCCCGGAGCGCGTCCGCGCCCTCGCACGCATCCGGGCCCGCTTCGAACCGTACTATCGCGAGGCGACGGGTGGCCGGGGCACGGTGGACTCGACCTTGCCTTGAGCTCGTTGCCCCTGGCACCCATCATCGCCAGCGGCCGAAGGTGATTCTGAACAGGCCGTCGATGGCGAGCCACGCCATCGCTGCGGCGAGGCCACAGCCGAGGGCTGCGCTCAGGAGTCCAATCCCCGTCTCCATCGCCCACCTCCAACCCTGACGTGAGCGAGACGCGTGCCAGCGCTCGATGTCGAAGAATTTCAGGCATTTCCGGGAAGGGGCCGACTCACGCGTGGGTGGACGCGGACGGCCGCGTGTCTGGCGTGACGCGGCCCCGCGGCCGGAGCTATTCGGGGAAGGTCAGCGCCTCTTCGCGGCCGTCCGGGCCACGCAGCCGCGCGCCGTCCTCGTCGAGGGCCACGAGCGTCCAGCCCCCGGACGACTCGCCGGGCCGCAGGATGACCACCTCGCCCGCGATCACCACCGCGGCGCGCAGGCCGCCCGGCCGTCGCACCAGGCCGACGAGGCGCACCTCTCGCTCGGGGGATGGCGTGGGGGCTCGCAAGGGTGGTCGGCGAGGCCGAGGGGCGGTGATCCGGGGGAGCCGCCGCCGGCCCCGTCCAGCGGCCCGCCAGGGCGAACGCCGCGAGCAGCACGGCCGCGCTCACCAGGAGACGCGGCCTCACGGCGCGCCCTCCACCCGGAAACCCTCGAGGTCGGCCACGACGTGGCGGTCCTTCGGGCTCAGCCGCAGACGCTCGATCACGAGGCCGGGCGGCCCGGATACGAGCCGGCCGGTCAGGGGAACGACGTCGGGGAAGCTTCCTTCGACCGTGACGTGGACCTTGGCCACCACCGGAGCGCGTCCGGCGCTGACCGAGAGCTGGACCCCCGACACCCGTGAGCCCTCCACCACGCCCAGCACCGCGCGCCGCAGCTGCCCCGCCGAATCGCCCCGCCCCGGCTCGGGCGGCGCCGCGCTCACCCGGGCGAGTACCTGGATCCGCCGCTCGAGCTCGGCCACCCGCAGACGGAGACGCTGGCGCTCCTCGCGGGCCCGGGCGAAGCCGTCCTGGGCCGCCGTCAGGTCCCGGCGGGCCGGGACGACCATGCCGGTGTAGCCGAGGCCGGCGGCCAGGAGCAGGAGGACGCCGGTGGCGCGCAGGATCATGAGCCGGGAACGAAGGTGGCGCGCACGGTGGTCTCGACCCTGCCCTCGCGGCTCTCTGCGCCGAGCACCAGGTCCTTGAGCCGCGGCGAGGCCTCCAGCCGCTGCAGGAGCCGGTCGTAGGCTCCCGGGGTGCGCGCGACCACGCGCATCTCGACCTCGAGACTGCGGCCGTAGGTGAGGCTGAGGGCGTCGAGCCGCACGTCGGGGGGAAGGAGGTCGCTCACCTGGGCCACCACGCGCGGCGGGGGCGCTTCCGCGGTGAGCCAGACCTGGCCCGTCACGCCGTCGCCCGAACGCCTCTCCAGGTCGGAGACGCGGCGCCGCGCGCCCTCGATCTCGCCCCGGACCTCGGCCAGGCGGGCCCGGGCGGCCGAGCCTTCGGCCCGCGTCCCCACGACGGCCCGCGCACCCAGCGCGGCGGCGAGGAGCCCCCCCGTGACCAGCGCGAGCTCCCAGGCGGGAGGTCGTCGGGCCCGCGGCCGGGTCGAGAAGTCGGGCGCGCTCATGAGAGCGCTCCGGCGAGCCAGGCGGCCTCGGCGCCATCGGGCGCGCTCTCGCCTCCGGGGCCGAGGCTCACCGGGCGGCCCCAGGCGACGAGCTCCTGCACCAGGCCGCGGGCCCCCGCGCCGACGAAGGTCACCGCTCCGTCGCCGCCCCCGAGGAGCGCCGTGCGCTCGGCCTCCTCGAGCAGGCGCCGCGCCTCGCCCGGCCCCGGGTCGCGGCGCCGGGTCCTGAACGCGGTGAGGCGGGCGTCCTGGAACGCCGCCAGGGAGAGCGCGGCGTCTCCCAGGAGCACGTGCACACCGGCGCCGCGCCGCAGGAGGCCCGCCACCGCGATCAGGGGGGCCAGGTCGACCCGTTCCTGGGTGAAGCCGGCCCCCACCGCCGCCTGCTCGTACTCTTCGACCACGCTGCGTCGGACGGCCGCCCCCAGGGCGCGGCCCCGCCCCAGGCTCAGCACGTCGAAAGTGGCTTCCTCGGCCGGGTAGGGCAGCGAGGCCGCCAGGCGGAACCGGAGGTAGGCACGGTCGTCGGTGCCTTGGGGGGTGTCCAACAGGAGCACGCGCCCAACCCCGTCGGGCAGGACGAGGGTCGCGCCGGAGCCGCTCCCCAGGCGCCGCCGGAGCGCCGCCAGGGCCTCCCCCACCGCGTCGGGCCGCTGGACGTTGGGGCCGAGGGCCGAGGGGTTGACCGCCCCCGGGGGCAGCTCGATCCGCGCGAAGGTGCTGAGGCGCGAGCGGGTGAGGGCGCGCGCGAACCGCGCGCCGGAGACCGAGGACGCATCGAAAGCGACGACGAGGCGAGGGCGAGCCGAGGCCACGATCCTCACGATTATAAGTCCGGGGGCCCCGGTGTATGATCCGCCCGGTCAGGGCCTGGTCCAGGGCCGCGCTCCCGGGAGGAGGACGAAAAGCCTATGAAGGTCTATGACGCGCCCAGCATCCGGAACATCGCCCTCGCGGGTCATGGCGGCTGCGGCAAGACCTCCCTGGTCTCGGCGATGCTCTTCGACATGGGCGCGGTGACCCGGCTGGGACGGGTGGACGACGGCACGACCGTGACCGACTTCGACCCCGACGAGATCGAGCGCAGGATCAGCCTGCAGAACGCCCTCGCCTTCGGCGAGTGGAAGAAGACCAAGATCAACCTGCTCGACACCCCTGGATACGCGAACTTCATGCCCGAAGCCCGCTCGGCCCTCCGGGTCGCCGACGCCGCGATCATCGTGGTGGACGCGGTGGCGGGGGTGGAAGTGCAGACGCAAAGGGTCTGGGGCTACGCCGAGGAATACGGGATCCCTCGCATGATCGTGATCAACCGGATGGATCGCGACCGCGCCTCCTTCTCGCGCACCCTCGAGTCCCTCGAGCGGTCCTTCGGCCGGGGCGCGGTGCCCCTCGTGATCCCCCTGGGCGAGGAGAAGGCCTTCGTGGGCGTCACCGACCTCCTCACCGAGAAGGCCGACGTCTACACCGACGACCAGAGCGGCAAGTACGAGGCGGTGGACGTGCCCGAGCATCTTCGCGAGACCGAGAAGACCCTGCACGACCGGCTCGTCGAGATGGTGGCCGAAACCAACGAAGAGCTGATGGAGGAGTTCTTCGAGAAGGGGACCCTGCCCCAGGAGGACCTCTTGAAAGGCCTTCGCCGGGCGGTCCTCTCGGGCAGGATCTTTCCCGTCTTCCCTGCCTCCTCCCTCCGCAACGTGGGGATCCAGCCCATCCTCGACGACGTGGTCGACCTTCTCCCCTCTCCGGTGGATCGCGGCGAGGTCCAGGGGACCGATCCCGCCCGCAAGACCGAGGTCTCGCGGAAGCCCGCGGCGGACGCGCCGCTCTCCGCCTTCGTTTTCAAGACGATCGTCGACCCCCACGCGGGCCGGCTCTCCATCTTCCGGGTCTACTCGGGGACGCTCAAGGCCGACTCCCACGTGCACAATACGAGCCGCGACGTCGACGAGCGTGTGGGCTCGATCTTCCTGCTCGAGGGGAAGAACCAGACCCCGGTCGCGGAGATCCAGGCGGGGGACCTGGGCGCGGTGGCCAAGCTCAAGGAGACCCTGACCGGGGAGACCCTCAGCGAGAAGGCCCATCCGATCGTCTATCCCTCCCTGACCTTTCCCGAGCCGGCCACCACGTTCGCCATGGAGCCCAAGAGCCGGGGCGACGACGACAAGATATCGGCCGCCCTCCACCGGCTGATGGAGGAGGACCCGGTGATCCGGGTCTCTCGCGACGAGCAGACCCACGAGATGCTCCTCTCCGGCATGGGCCAGCTCCACGTCGAGGTGGTCGTCGGCAAGCTCAAGAAGCGCTACAAGGTCGAGGTCAACCTCAGAAAGCCCAAGATCGCCTACCGGGAGACGATCAAGGGCGCGGCCGAGGGGCACGGACGGCACAAGAAGCAGACGGGCGGACACGGGCAGTTCGGGGATTGCAAGATCCGCATGAAGCCCCTGCCTCGGGGCGAGGGCTTCAAGTTCGTCGACGACATCTTCGGGGGGTCGATCCCCAAGAACTTCATTCCCGCGGTGGAGAAAGGGATCCAGGAGGCGCGCCTCCGCGGCTTCATGGCGGGCTTTCCCATGGTCGACTTCCAGGTCGAGCTCTCCGACGGGCAGTACCACGACGTGGACAGCTCGGAGATGTCCTTCAAGATCGCGGGCTCCCTGGCCTACAAGGACGCGGTGGCGAAGTGCCGGCCCACCCTCCTCGAGCCCATCATGAAGGTGGAGATCGCGGTGCCCGAGGAGTACGCGGGCGCGGTCATGGGCGACCTCTCGAGCCGGCGCGGGCGGCCCCAGGGCATGGAGCCCCGGGGCGGCCTGCAGGTCATCCGGGCCGAAGTGCCCCTCTCCGAGATGCTCTCCTACGACGCCGAGCTGACGTCGATGACGGGCGGCCGGGGCTCCTACCACATGGAGATGGGCCACTACGACGAGGTGCCCGGCCACCTGCTGGAGAAGGTCGTGGCGGCGGCCCGGGCCGAGCGCGGGGAGCCGAAGGAAGAGGAGTAGACTGGAAGGGTCATGAGACTCGCCTCCGTCGTCACGGCCGCCTTCCTCCTGGGCCCCCTCGCGGTGCCCGTCCTCCGGGCTCAGGACGAGCCGGTGACGGCGGGCAGCGGGGGGGTCTCCGTCCCCAAGCGCACCAAGAGCGTCCTGCCCGACTACCCGCCGACCGCCCAGGCCCAGGGCATCCGCGGGATCGTGATCCTGGAACTGATCATCGACAAGGAGGGGAAGGTCGCGGAGGCCCGGGTCGTCCGCAGCGTCCCCGGCCTGGACGAGGCCGCGCTCGCCGCGGCCCGCCAGTGGACCTACGAGGTCACGAAGGTGAACGCCAAGCCGGTGAGCGTGCGCCTCACGGTGCCCATCACGTTCGCCATGAAGCTGCCCGAGATGACGCGCCAGGACGGGATCCCGGAGCTGCGACAGGGCATCGCCCCGCCCTTCCCCTCGGACGCGAGGGGGCCGGCCACCGTGGTGGCCGAGGTGAGCCTCGACCCGGACGGCCGGGTGAGCGAAGCCAAGGTGGCCAAGGGCGAAGCGCCGTGGACGAACGCGCTCCTGGCGGCCCTGCGCACGTGGCGGTTCGCGGCCGAGGCCGGGGAGGCGACGGTGTCGTTCCGCATCCAGGCCGACTTCATCCCTGGCGAGCGCAAGGACCCGCCGAAGGTGCGGCTGCGGCTGGACGGCTTGCAGCGCAGCGAATCGATGGTGGGCGCCCTGGCGGCGCCCGCCTCTCCCACCACGCCCGCCGCCGCGCCCGAGGCCGCGCCGAGCCCCGCCGGCGAGCCGCCGGCCACCCCTGCTCCTGCGGCCGGGCCCGCTGCGGCCGGCCCCGCTGCGGAGGGCACCGCGGCGACGGGGACCGCCCCTCCCGTAGCCTCCGCCGACCCTGCCCCCGCCGCGCCCTCGGGGCAGGCGGCCCCGCCTCCACCCGTCGAGGTGATCACCGCGCCCCCGCCTCCGCCGCCCGCCCCCGAGGTCGAGTCGGGGGCGTCCGCCGTGCGCGACGTCGTGCTCGAGGCGGGAGTGCCCGACCTGGCGAAGGGCCGGCGACCGGTGCCGCCGCCGCTCGCGCGCATGGCGGGCACCAGCGGCGTCGTGGAGGTGCAGTTCTCGGTGAGCGCGGCGGGGACCTGCCTCGTGCAGGCCGTGAGCGGTCCCGATCTACTGAAGATCGCGGCCGAGCAGACCGTGACCTCCTGGCAGTTCCGCCGCACCCAGGTCCACCGGCTGTTCCTCGCCGCGGTCTTCACGTACGAAGGGGACCGGGTGACGGCGGTCGTCCGTCCCCAGCCGCCCGCGGTGGCCCCCCAGGCCCTGGCCCAACCGCAACCCTGAGGGTCGCTCGGGAGGCCCTTCGCGCGGGGACGCTCGGGCGCGGCTATCAAGGGATAGAGGTCTTCGCGCCCTCGCTCCGCCGTCGCGCCCCCCGCGACCGAGATGCAGCGACGGAGGCCCCGCGCTTTGGGCCTCCCTCGCTCCTGTAGGCGCCGGGAGCGACTACTCGGCGGCCTTCTCCTTCTTGCGCCCCTTGGCCCTGGCTTCTTTCTTCTCGGGCTCTTTCTTCTCGGGTTCCTTCTTCTCGGCCTTGGCCTTCGGGGGCTCGGCGGTCTTGTCCTTCTTGCCCTTCTCGTCCTTGCTCTTCGGCTTGTACTCCGAGCCGAGCAGCTCGACGATCGCCATCTCCGCTCCGTCGCCCCGGCGGGGGCCGAGGCGGAGGATGCGCGTGTAGCCGCCCGGGCGCGTCGCGTAGCGCGCGCCCAGGCTGTCGAAGAGCTTCTTCACGATCGTGGTGTCCTGGATGTCGCGCAGCACGAGCCGGCGGGCGTGCAGCCGGTCGACCTCGCGCTTGGCCAGGGTGATGAGGCGCTCCGCGAACGGCCGTAGCTCCTTCGCCTTGGGCAGGGTGGTCCGGATGCGCTCCTGCTCGAACAGCGCGGTGGCCAGGTTGCGCAGGAGCGCGGTCCGGTGGGGCGTGATCCTCCCGAGCTTTCGGTGGGCGACGCGGTGTCTCATGCTGGTCTCCTGTCTAGCGGTCTCCCTGCGGCGCCGGCCAGTTGTCGAGCTTCATCCCGAGGGAGAGGCCCATTCCGGCCAGGATCTCCTTGATCTCGTTCAGCGACTTGCGGCCGAAGTTCTTGGTCTTGAGCATCTCGGCCTCGGTCTTCTGCACGAGCTCCCCGATGGTCCGGATGTTGGCGTTCTTGAGGCAGTTGTAGGAGCGGACGGAAAGCTCCATCTCGTCCACGCTCTTGGCGAGCTTCTCCGACCAGGCCTCGCGGTCCTGCTCGGAGATCTCCGCCACCGGCCCCTCCGTCTCGTCTTCATCCTCCTCGAGGTTGATGAAGATCGTCAGGTGGTCCTTCATGAGCTTGGCCGCGAGGCCCACCGCGTCGCGGGGGGTCACCGCTCCGTTGGCCCACACCTCGAGGGTCAGCTTCTCGTAGTCCGTGGCCTGGCCGACCCGGGCCGCCTCCACGAAGTAGTTGACCTTCTTGATGGGCGAGTGCACCGAGTCCAGCGGGATCCAGCCGATCGACAGGTCGTCGTCGAAGTTCTTGTCGGCGGAGACGTACCCGCGCCCCTGCTTGACCCGCATCTCCACAGACAGGGTGGAGCCCTGGCCGAGGGTGGCGATGTAGGCCTCCGGGTCGAGGATCTCGACGTCGGGATCGGGGGTGATGTGCTTGCCCCGCACCTCCCCCGCCTCCGAGGTCTTCAAGATGAGGGTCTTCGGGTGCTCGACGTGCATCTTCAGGGGGATGCGCTTCAGGTTGAGGATGAGGTCGGTGGTGTCCTCCATGGCCCCCGGGATCGGGGAGAACTCATGCAGCACGCCCTCCACCCGCACCGCGGTGATGGCCGCCCCCTCGATGCTCGAGAGCAGGACCCGACGCAGGGCGTTCCCCACCGTGGTGGCGAAGCCCCTTTCGAAAGGCTGGGCAAAGAAGCGGCCGTAGGTTTCGGTGCTGGTGTCCCGATCGACCTCGAGGCGCTTCGGCTTCTGGAACCCTTTCCACAGCATCTTGTGCAAGTCCTCCGGGACGCAGGCTAAAGCCGGTCCCTCTGATTACTTCGAGTACAGCTCGACGATCAACTGTTCCTGGATCGGGAAGTTCACGTCGTCCCGGGCGGGCAGCGACAGCACCTTCCCCTTCATGTTCGCGGAGTCCAGCTCCAGCCACTTCGGCACGCCCCTGCCCTTGACCGCCTCCACCGACGCCTGCACGAGCGCGTTCTTGGACGCCCGGGGGGCCAGGCTCACCAGATCCCCCACCCTCACCTGGAAGGAGGGGACGTTCAGCTTCTTCTCGTTGATGCGCACGTGGCCGTGGCGCACGAGCTGGCGGGCCTGGGCCCGCGAGCTGCCGAAGCCCAGGCGATAGACCACGTTGTCCAGGCGCCGCTCCAGCTTGCTGAGCAGGGTCTCCCCCACCACTCCCTTCTCCTGGGACGCGCGGTCGAAGGTGAGGGCGAACTGCCCTTCCAGCATCCCATAGAGGCGCTTGGTCTTCTGCTTCTCCCGGAGCTGGAGCCCGTATCCCTGGAGCTTGCTCTTGACCCGACCACCCTTGCCGTGCTGCCCGGGGGCGTAGTTCCGCTTCTCGATCGCGCACTTCTCGGTGAAGCAGCGGTCGCCCTTGAGGAAGAGCTTCATGCCCTCCCGGCGGCAGAGACGGCAGACCGAACCGATGTATCTCGCCACGGCAGTCTCCTTAGACGCGGCGCCGCTTGGGCGGGCGGCATCCGTTGTGGGGGATGGGGGTGACGTCCCGGATGGACTTGATCTCCACCCCCGCGGCCTGCAGGGCCCGGATGGCCGACTCCCGGCCGCTTCCAGGCCCCTTGACGCGAATGTCGAGGGAGCGCAGCCCGCCCTCCTTGGCCGCGGTGGCGGCCGCGGTAGCCGCCTGCTGGGCGGCGAAGGGCGTCCCCTTGCGCGACCCCTTGAAGCCCAGGGTTCCCGCGCTGGACCAGGTGACCACGTTCCCTTCGAGGTCGGTGATGGTCACGTGGGTGTTGTTGAAGGAGGCGTGCACGTGGGCGATCCCGTGCACCACGTGCTTCTTCTCCTTCTTTCCCTTCTTCGCGCCGACGACTTTGGTCATTCTCGACCCCCCACCCTATCCCTCCCCACGAAGGGGGAGGGGAACGCTGCTGCATTTCCGGCTCCGCATCATCTGCTAGGCTCCTGGGCTCTTCTTCGCGCGGATCATGGCCCGCCGCGGCCCCTTGCGGGTGCGGGCGTTCGTGTGCGTGCGCTGGCCCCGCACCGGCAGGTTGCGCCGGTGGCGCATCCCCCGGTAGGAGCCGATCTCCATGAGGCGCTTGATGTTCATGGCGACGTCCTTGCGAAGGTCGCCCTCCACGCCCCCCTCGCCGTCGATGATCTTGGCGATGCGGCTGGCCTCCTCCTCCGAGAGGTCCTTCACCCGCACGCTGCGGTCGATCCCGGCCTTGGCCAGGATCTTGTTGCTCCGGCTCACCCCGATCCCGTAGATGTAGGTGAGGGCGATCTCGACCCGCTTCTGGCGCGGGAGATCGATGCCTGCGATGCGTGCCATGCCTTACCCCTGCCTCTGTTTGTGCTTCTGGTTGGCGCAGATCACGTAGACGACGCCCCGGCGCCGCACCACCTTGCACTTCACGCAGATCTTCTTGACCGACGACCTTACTTTCACCGTTTCCTTACCTCAGGACCGGCGCCGCACGATGCGGCCCCGGCCCATGTCGTAGGGCATCAATTCCACCACCACCGAGTCCCCCGGCCGCAGCCGCAGCAGGGAGGCGCTCCCCGCCACGTGCGCGACGACCTGCCCCCGGTCCTCGTTCTCCAGCTCGACCCGGAAGAGAGCGTTCGGGAGCTGCTCTCGCACCGTGCCCGGCACCTCGATCAGGTCCCGGGGAGCGACCTCAGGCATGCCGGGCCTCCGCCTGCTGGTCAGGGTAGGGGTACGGCTCCGAGAGGATCCACGGGCCCAGGGCCGTTACCGCCACCGACAGCTCGAAGTGGGCGGACAGGCTCTTGTCCTTCGTCACCGCCGTCCAGCCGTCCTTCAGGACCTCCACCTCGGCTCCCCCCACGTTCACCATGGGCTCGATGGCCAGGCACATCCCCGGCACCAGGCGCTCGCGGCGCCCGGGCGGCCCGTAGTTCGGCACCTGCGGCTCCTCGTGGAGGCGGGTGCCGATGCCGTGGCCCACGAACTCCCGCACCACCGAGTAGCCGTGCCGCTCCGCGTGGCTCTGCACCGCGTGGCCCAGGTCGCCCACCCGCTTTCCGGGCCGGCACAGGTCGATGGCGGCGAAAAGCGACTCCCGGGTCACCGTCATGAGCCGCCGGGGCTCCTCCCCGATCCTCCCCACCGCCACCGTGCGGGCCGCGTCACCGTAGAAGCCGTCCACCACGCAGCCCAGGTCGAGGCCGACGATGTCGCCCTCCTTCAGCTTGCGGGGCCCCGGAATCCCGTGCACGACCTCCTCGTTCACCGCCACGCAGAGGCTGGCCGGGTAGCCCCGGTAGCCCAGGAAGGCCGGCTTCGCCCCCGCCTTCACGATGTGCTCGCGGGCGATGCGGTCCAGCTCCTTCGTGCTCACTCCGGGGACGGCCGCCTCCTCGAGGGCGTCGAGGGTGTCGACCACGATCCGGCAGGCCCGCGCCATCTTCTGCAGCTCGGACCAGGACTTCTGCACGCTCATTCCCGGCCCTCGATCACCGACGTGAGCTGGGCGAACACCGTCTCCGCGGGGCGGAAGCCGTCGATGCGGTGGAAGCGCGACCGCTCGCGGTAGTACTCCAGCAGGGGGGTGGTCCGCTGCGCGTATTCCTGGAGCCGCTTCCTCACCGCCTCCGCCTTGTCGTCGTCCCGCCCCCGCCCGGAGAGCCGGCGCATGAGCTCGTCGTGGGGCACCTCCATGTCGAATACGATCACGTCCGCCGTGCTCCCGATCATCTCGTCCAGGCCCTCGGCCTGGGGCAGGGTCCGCGGGAACCCGTCCAGGATGTAGCCGTGCGCGCAGTCGGGCTCGGAGATGCGCTTCCGAATCATCTCGATCAGCAGGTGGTCCGGCACCAGCCCGCCCTTCGCCATGTAGGGGGCGGCCGCCTTCCCGAGCTCGTCCCCCTGGACGATGTGCTCGCGCAGCATGTCCCCCGTCGAGATGCGCGGGATGCGCAAGTGCTCGGCCAGGCGCGCGGCCTGCGTTCCCTTCCCCGCGCCCGGAGGGCCGAGGAAGATCACGCGGGCCTTGGGGCGGGAGGCCTCCCGTGGATGGTTAGCGGCGGCCACGAATCCTGCGCCCTCCCTTGCCACTGAAGCCGTCGTAGTGCCGCATGATGAGCTGGGCCTCGACCTGGGCCACGGTGTCCATGGCCACTCCCACCACGATGAGGAGCGAGGTCCCGCCGAAGTAGAAGTTCAGGTGCAGGCCTTCCGTGATCCAGCCCAGGTTGTTCTCGGTGAGGAAGATGTCCAGGGGGGCTCCGATGACCGGGATGGGCGCCACCTTGAAGCCGCTGATGAGGAACTCGGGCAGGATGGCGACCAGGGCCAGGTAGATCGCCCCCCCGAAGGTGATGCGGCCGAGCACGTGGTCCAGGTACTCCGCGGTGCGCTTGCCGGGGCGGATACCCGGGATGAAGCCCCCGTACTTCCGCATGTTCTCCGCCACGTCGTCGGGGTTGAACACGATCGCGGTGTAGAAATAGCAGAAGAAGACGATGAACGAGACGTAGAGCAGGTTGTAGAGGGGCATCCCCCAGTGGAGCTGCTCGGAGACCGCCTGCATCCAGGGGTTGTTGGCCTGGAAGAAGGAAGCGATGGTCTGGGGGAAGGCGATGATCGAGGAGGCGAAGATCACCGGGATCACCCCGCTCGTGTTCACCCGCAGGGGGAGGTGGGTGGTCTGGCCTCCGTACATGCGCCGGCCCACCACCCGCTTCGCGTACTGCACCGGGATGCGCCGCTGTCCGCGCTCCATGAACACGATGGCGGCGGTGACCAGCACCATGGCCGTCGTGAGGAGGAGAGCGGCGAAAAGGCTCAGCTCGCCCCGCTGGATCATGGTGAAGGTGTCGATGGCCCCGCGGGGGAAGCCCACCACGATCCCCGCGAAGATGATGAGGCTCATCCCGTTGCCGATCCCGCGCTCGGTGATCTGCTCGCCCAGCCACATGATGAAAGCGGTGCCCGTGGTGAGGGTCAGGACGGTCATGAGCCGGAAGGACCAGCCGGGATGTTCCACGATGTGGAAGCTGTTGCTGACCGTCATCTTCTCCAGGTAGGCCGCGATCGCCATCGACTGCACGATGGACAGGAGCACCGTCCCGTAGCGCGTGTACTGCGTGATCTTTCGCTTGCCGAGCTCGCCCTCCTTGGAGAGCTTCTCCAGGAAGGGCCAGACCACAGTGAGGAGCTGCAGGATGATGGAGGCCGAGATGTAGGGCATGATCCCGAGGGCGAAGATCGTCACCCGGGCGAGGTTCCCGCCCGAGAACATGTCCACCAGGCCGAACCAGTTGGCCTTGTTCTGCTCGAAGAAATCCACGAGAGCCTGGGTGTTCATCCCCGGGGTGGGAATGTGGTTCCCCAGCCGGTAGACGGCCAGCAGGCCGAGGGTGAACAGCACCCTCTTCCGGAGGTCCGGGATGTCCCAAATGTTCCGGAGGCTCTGCAGCATGCTTTCTCGCCTCTAACCCCTGGCGGCCTTGCGGCCGCCTACCTCTCCAGGACCTCGGCCTTGCCGCCGAGGCCCGCGATCTTCTCCTGGGCCTTCGCGCTGAACTTGTGCGCCCGGACGGTGAGGCTCTTGGTGAAACTGCCGTCGGCCAGGATCTTGACCCCGTCCTTGATCCGCTTGATCAGCCGGTGCTTCAGCAGCACCTCGGGAGTGACGATGGACCCCGCCTCGAAGACCTCCAGGCGCCCCAGGTTCACCTCCGCGAACTCCTTGCGGAAGCGGGCGTTGGTGAAGCCGCGCTTGGGCACCCGGCGGTGGAGCGGCATCTGCCCGCCCTCGAAGCCCACCTTGCGCGCGAACCCGCTGCGGCTCTTCTGGCCCTTCTCCCCCCGCCCGGCGGTCTTGCCGAGCCCGCTTCCCGGTCCCCGGCCCACGCGCTTCCGGGCCTGGGTGCTTCCCTTGGCCGGCTTGAGATTCTCGAGACCCACGGTCGCCCTTCCTTACTCGACCACGGCCACGAGGTGGGGGACCTTCTTGATCATTCCCCGCACCATGGGCGTGTCCTCGCGCTCGACCACCTGATGGAGCCTGCGCAGGCCCAGCCCGCGCACGGTGGCCCGCTGGTCGTCCGGGCAGCCGATCACGCTGCCGATCATCCTCACCTTGACCGTCCCCCCTGCCTTGGCCGCCTTCTTCGCCTTCACCATGCCGGATCTCCGTTACGCCTGGACGGGGGCCGTCGCAGCGGGCGCCGTCGCGGCCGGGGCCGCCTCGGCCTTCTTTTCCTCGGTGCCGAGGATGTCGGCCACCGTCTTGCCGCGGAGGCGCGCCACCCGCTCGGGACGCTTGAGCCGCAGGAGCGCATCCACCGTGGCCTTGACCACGTTGTGGGCGGTGGTGGAGCCCAGGCTCTTGGTCAGGATGTTCTGGATCCCCGCAGAGGTGATGACCGCGCGCACCGGCCCTCCCGCGATCACGCCCGTTCCTTCGGAGGCGGGCTTCAGGAGCACGGTGCCCGAGCCGTAGTGTCCGGTCACCGTGTGGGGGATGGTGGCGCCCTTCTCGGTGATGGGCACCTTGACCACGTTCTTCTTCGCGGCCTCCACGCCCTTCTTGATGGCCGAGCTCACCTCGCGGGCCTTGCCCATCCCGTAGCCCACGTGGCCGTTGCCGTCGCCCACCACCACCAGGGCGCTGAAGGAGAGGTTCTTGCCTCCCTTCACGACCTTGGTGACGCGGTTGATGGAGACCACCTGGTCCTTGAGCTCCAGGCTGCCCACGTCGATCTTCTCGATCAAAGTCTTCATCGACCCCCCACCCTATCCGTCAAAACTTCAACCCACCCTCTCGGGCCGCGTCGGCCAGGGCCTTGATCCGGCCGTGGTACTGGAACCCGCCCCGGTCGAAGACGACTGCGCCGACGCCCTTTTCCTTGGCCCGGCTGGCGATGAGCTGCCCCACCTCCTTGGCCGAGGTCACGTTGCTCCCCCGCGTGACCTTCGCCTTCAAGTCCTTGTCGAGGGAGGATGCGGCGCAGAGGGTCTTCCCGGCGTCGTCGTCGATCACCTGGGCGTAGATGTGGGCCTGGCTGCGGAAGACGGCCAGGCGCGGCCGCGCCGGGGTCCCGTGGATCTTCTTCCGGATCCGCTCGTGGAGCCGCTTCCGGACGTCCTCCTTGGTCTTGATCTTCATTCACCGACCCCCCACCCTATCCCTCCCCACGTAGGGGGAGGGAACCGCCGCTGAACGTCCGGCCCCGCGCTTTCGGCCCGCGTCATTTCGTGCCGCCACCGCCGGCGCCCGCGGTCGCCCCGGCCTTGCCCGCCTTCTTCTTCAGGACCTCGCCCAGGTAGCGGATCCCCTTCTGCTTGTAGGGGTCGGGCTTCCGGAGGCCGCGGATCTCCGCCGCCACCTGGCCCACCTTCTGGCGGTCGATGCCGGAGACGGTGACCCGGGTCTGCTTGTCCACCGCGATCTTGATCCCTTCCGGGATCGGGAACTCCACGGGGTGGGAGAAGCCCAGGGAGAACACGACCTTGTTCCCCTCCAGCTGAGCCTTGTAGCCGACCCCCACGATGTCGAGGTCCTTGCTGAAGCCCTCGGTCACGCCCTTGATCGCGTTCTGGGCGAGGGCCCGGGCCAGGCCGTGGAAGGCGCGCTGCTGGCGCTCGTCGTTCGCGCGCTGGCAGGAGAGCTGACCCTCGTTCAGGGTGAACTTGATGCCCGGGGGCACCGGGGTCTTGAGCTTTCCCTTCGGTCCCTGCACCTCGAGCGCGGTCTCTCCGATGGAGACCTTCACGCCCGAGGGGACGGGGATGACCTTGCGTCCGACGCGAGACATTGTCCCTAGCTCCTTACCAGACGTTGCAGAGGATCTCGCCGCCCACTCCCTCGCGCGCGGCCGCGCGTCCGGTCATGACTCCGCGAGAGGTGGAGAGGATGTTGATGCCGAGGCCGCCGTAAACGCGGGGGATCTGGTCCTTGCTGCAGTAGATCCGGCAGCCCGGGCGGCTCACCCGTTGCAGGTCCGTGATCACCCGCTCCATCCCCGGCCCGTACTTGAGGAAGATGCGGATCTGCCCCTGCTTGCCGTCCTCGACGGTCTTGAAGTTCGCGATGTAGCCCTCGTCCTTGAGGATGCGGGCGATCTCGCCCTTCAGCTTGGAGGCGGGCACGTCGATCTTGGGCAGCCTTGCCCGGACCCCGTTCCGGATCCGGGTGGTCATGTCCGCGATGGGATCGGTTATGTTCATCGGGAATTACCTCTCGCCTCGGCCTACCAGCTCGCCTTGATGACGCCCGGGATGTCGCCCGAGAGCGCCAGCTTGCGGAAGCAGATCCGGCACATCTCGAACTTCCTCAGGTACGCTCGGGGGCGGCCGCAGGAGCGGCAGCGGTTGTACTTGCGCACCCCGAACTTCGGCTTGCGCTTGGCCTTGGCGATCAGAGACAGCTTGGCCACTACCCTTCCCTCCTACTGGTTCCGGAACGGCATCCCGAGGTACGAGAGAAGGAGCTTGGACTCCTCGTCCGTCCGGGCCGTGGTCACGAAGGTGACGTTCATGCCCCGGAGCTTGTCGACCTTCGCGTAGTCGACCTCCGGGAAGAGGATCTGGTCCTTGAGGCCCAGGGTGTAGTTCCCCCGGCCGTCGAAGGCGCTCGGAGGCACCCCGCGGAAGTCGCGCACCCGGGGGAGGGCCACGTTGAAGAGCCGATCGCAGAACTCGTACATCCGGTCCCCCCGCAGGGTGACGGTGGCGGCGATGGGCATCCCCTGGCGGAGGCGGAAGGCCGCGATGGACTTCCGGGAACGGCGCATGGCCGGCTTCTGCCCGGCGATCTTGCCCAGCTCCTCCATGGCCGCGTCGAGGAGCTTGATGTTCTGGGTGGCCTCCCCGACCCCCATGTTGATGACCACCTTCCTCAGACGGGGTACCGCCATGACGTTCGGGTAGTTCCGCTCCTTCATCAGGCGGGGGACGATCTGCTTCACGTAGTTTTCCTTGATCCGTGCACTCATGGCTGCGCTCACTTGTCCAGGACCTCGCCGCCGCGGCGGCCCACCCGGACCTTGCGGCCGTCGGCCAGGGTCTTGGCCCCGATCCGGGTCCGCTTGTCGTCGTCGGAGGAGACGATCATCACGTTCGAGACGTGGATGGGGGCTTCCCGCTCGGCGATCCCGCCCTTGATGTTCCGCTGCGGGTTCGGCCGGGTGTGGCGCTTGATGAAGCCCACTCCCTGGACGATGACTCGCCCCTTCTCCCGCAGGACCTTGAGGATGCGGCCGCGCTTGCCCGTGTCCTTGCCCGCGATGACCTCCACAATGTCGTTCTTCTTGAGCCGGATTTTCATGGCTAGAGGACCTCCGGGGCCAGGGAGACGATCTTCATGAACTTCTTGTCGCGCAGCTCGCGGGCCACGGGGCCGAACACCCGGGTGCCCACCGGCTCCCCGGCGTCGTTGATGAGCACGGCCGCGTTCTGGTCGAAGCGGATGTAGGAGCCGTCGCGCCGCCGCTGCTCCTTGCGGCAGCGCACGATGACCGCCTTCACCACCTTGCCCTTGCGGACGGTCTCCGGGGCGTCGGGGGCCGATTCCTTCACGTTGGCGGTGATCACGTCCCCCAGCCTCGCGTAGCGCCCCGTGGAGCCGCCGAGGGGCAGGATGCACGAGATCCTGCGGGCGCCCGAGTTGTCCGCCACTTCGAGGATGGTTCGCATCTGGATCATGGTGTCCCTCCCCGCCCGCTAGAGCTGCGCGAGCTCGGCGGCCGTCTCCTCGGGCAGGGTCGCCTTGCCCAGGATCTCGGTCACCCGCCAGCGCTTGTTCTTCGACAGGGGCCGCGTCTCCACGATGCGCACCCGGTCGCCCCGCTCCGCCCCCATCTCGTCGTGGGCCATGAAGGTGGAGGTGCGCTTGATGGTCTTGCGGTAGACGTCGTGGCGGACCAGCCGCTCCACCGCCACCACCACCGTCTTCTTCATCTTTGCCTTCACCACCACGCCCACCCGCTCCTGGCGGCGGCCCTTCGTCGTCGTCTTCTCCGTCATCGCGCCACCTGCTTCTCTTTCAGGACCGTCTTGACCCGGGCGATGTCCCGCCGGGTCTCCCGGAGCTTCAGGGCGTTGTCGAGCTGGCCGATGGACTTCTGGAACCGGAGCTTGAAGAGCTGCTCCTGCAGCTCCTTCTCCTTCCCCCGGAGGTCGTCGACGCTCATCTCCCGGATCTGCTCAGGCTTCATGGCTGGACCGCCTCCGCCCTCGTCACGAACCTGGTCTTGATGGACAGCTTGTGGGCGGCCAGGCGCAGGGCCTCCCGAGCGTCCGCCTCGGGCACTCCCTCCATCTCGTAGAGGATGCGGCCCGGCTTGACCACCATGACCCAGGACTCGGGAGCGCCCTTGCCCTTGCCCATGCGGGTCTCCTGGGGCTTCTTGGTGATCGGCTTGTCGGGGAACATCCGGATCCAGATCCGGCCGTTCCTCTTGATGAAGCGGGTGATCGCGATCCTGCCGGCCTCGATCTCCCGCTGGCTCACCCAGCCGCACTCCATGGCCTTCAGGCCGTAGTCGCCGAAGTTGACCGTGCTCCCCGTCCAGGCCTTGCCGGTCATGCGGCCCCGCTGCTGCTTGCGGAACTTGACCTTCTTGGGCATCAACATGAATGGATCCTCGCTACAGCGACCGGCCGGGCTTGAGCGCGTCCAGCTCGCCCTTGTAGATCCACGTCTTCACCCCGATCTGGCCGAAGGCGGTCTTGGCCTCGGAGAAGCCATAGTCGATGTCGGCCCGGAGGGTGTGCAGGGGGAGCTGTCCGTGCAGGTACCATTCGGAGCGGGCGATCTCGGCCCCGTTCAGGCGGCCCGACACCCGCACCTTGATGCCGCGCGCTCCGAAGCGCAGGGCGGCGTCCACCGCCTTGCGCATGGCCCGCCGGAAGGCGATGCGCTTCTCGAGCTGCAGGGCCACCGACTCCGAGACGAGCTGGGCGTCCAGCTCCGGCTTCAGGATCTCCTGTATGTTGATGAAGACCTCCTTGCCGGTCTTCTTCTGGATCTCCTGCTTGAGCTTGTCGACCTCCTGGCCCTTGCGCCCGATGATGATGCCGGGGCGGGAGGTGTAGATGCTGATCTTGAGCTTGTTGGCCGCCCGCTCGATCTCGACCCGGGAGACCCCCGCGTGGCTGAAGCGCTTCTTGAGGTCCTTCTTGAGGGCGAGATCCTCGTGGAGGAGGTTCGCGTACTCCTTCTCGGCGTACCAGCGGCTCCGCCAGGTCTTGTTGTAGCCCAGCCGGAACCCGGTGGGGTGGACTTTCTGGCCCATCTAGCTCTCCCTCTCCGACACCTGGACAGTGATGTGGGTGGTGCGCTTCAGCACCTGGTAGGCCCGGCCCATGGGGGCGGGGCGCACCCGCTTCTGGGTCGGCCCCTGGCCGGCGTAGCAGGCCGAGATCACCAGGTCCTCCTCGTCCAGGCGGCGCTTCTGGTTCTTGTCCGCCACGTGCACCGCGTTCGCGATGGCGGAGCGCAGGGTCTTCTCGATGTCGCGGGCCACCGACTTCCTGGTGAACCGGAGGATCGAGAGCGCCTCCGCCGCCTTCTTGCCCCGGATCAGGTCCAGGACCAGGCCCGCCTTCTGGGCCGAGGTCCGGATGTACTTCGCGACTGCCTTCACTTCCAGCATGGCCTCTCCCTACGACTTCGCGGGGCCCGCGCCCGAGGGGGCGGGGGCCGCCCCGGCGCCGGCCGGGGCGCCCGCCGCCGCCACCTTGGCCACCTTCTCGACCTTGGAGGAATGCCCCTTGAACTGGCGGGTGGGGGAGAACTCGCCCAGCTTGTGCCCGACCATGTTCTCGGTGATGTAGACGGGAACGAACTTCCGGCCGTTGTAGACGGCCAGGGTGTGCCCGACCATCTCCGGGGTGATGGTGGAGCGCCGCGACCAGGTCTTCACCACCTTGCGGTCGTTGGCCGCGTTCATCTGCTCGATCTTCTTGAGCAGGTGATCGTCCACCCACGGGCCCTTTTTCAATGAGCGTGCCATGGCTATTTGCGCCTCTTGACGATGAAGCCCTGGGTCCGCTTGTTGTTGCGGGTCTTGGCTCCCTTGGTGGGCTTGCCCCAGGGGGTGACCGGGTGCCGGCCGCCGGAGGTCTTCCCCTCCCCGCCGCCGTGCGGGTGGTCCACCGGGTTCATGGCCACCCCGCGGTTGTGGGGGCGCCGGCCGAGCCAGCGCGTCCGGCCCGCCTTGCCGATGGAGACGTTCTTGTGGTCGAGGTTGCCCACCTGGCCGACCGTGGCCAGGCACTCGAGGTGGACCCTGCGCACCTCTCCCGAGGGGAGCTTGACCTGGGCGTAGTCGCCCTCCTTGGCCACGAGCTGGGCGGCCGCGCCGGCGCTGCGCACCATCTGCCCGCCCTTGCCCTTGCGGAGCTCGATGTTGTGGATCATGGTGCCGGCGGGGATGAGCTTGAGGGGCAGCGCGTTGCCGGGAAGGATGTCCGCCCCCTCGCCCGCCACCACCGTCTGGCCGACCCTGACCCCCTCGGGGGCGAGGATGTAGCGCTTCTCGCCGTCCGCGTAGTGCAGCAGGGCCAGGCGGGCCGAGCGGTTGGGGTCGTACTCGACCGCCGCCACCTTGGCCGGGATGTCCCGCTTGTCGCGGCGGAAGTCCACCACCCGGTAGCGGCGCTTGTGGCCGCCCCCGATGAAGCGGACCGTGATGCGGCCGCGGTTGTCCCGGCCTCCCGTGCGCTTCAGGGGCTCGGTGAGGCCCTTCTCGGGCGTGGGCTTCGTGACCTCCTCGAAGGTGAGGGTGGTCATGAAGCGCCGGCCCGGCGACGTCGGATTGAACTCTTTGAGTGGCATCTCTCTTTACCGCCCTAGGCCTGCTCGAAGAACTCGATCATCTTCTCGCCCTTCTTCAGGACGACGAAGGCTTTCTTCCAGTCCGGCCGCTTGCCGGCGTAGCGTCCCTGCCGCTTCATCTTCCCGTGCACGTTGGCCACCCGGACGTCGGCCACCTTGGTGGAGAAGAGCGTCTCCACCGCCTTCTTGATCTCCGGCTTGGTGGCGTCCCGATGCACCTCGAAACAGAGAACCCCCTGCTGCTCCTTGAGGGCGGTGGCCTTCTCGGTGACGAGGGGCCGACGGATCACTTCGTAGATGTTCTTCATTCATCGACCCCCCACCCTATCCCTCCCCACGTAGGGGGAGGGAACCGCTGATGCACGCACGGCTCCGCCCTTCATCGACCCCCGTCGGGCTCCGCCATTCATGGGGCCAGCCTCTCCTCCAGCTTGTCCAGGGCCTCCTGCGAGAAGAGCAGGTGCTTGCAGTCGAGGACGTCGTAAGCGGTCAGGTGCGTGTCCGCCACCACCTTGAGGTTCGGGATGTTGCGCCCGGAGAGGAGGAGGGCGTCGGTGGGCTCGTGGTCCACCAGCACCGCCTTGCCCTTGACCCCGAGCTTGTCGAGGATGCCCTTCAGCACCTTGGTCTTCGGGGTCTCGACCGGGAAGGTCTCGACCACCTGCAGCGCCCCCTCGTTGGCCCGCTGGCTGAGCGCGGAGCGGAGGGCGGCCGCCCGGGCCTTCTTCGGCATCGAATAGCTGTAGTCGCGCGGGACGGGGCCGAACACGGTTCCGCCGTGGCGCCAGAGCGGGTTTCGTATCTCGCCCACCCGGGCGCGGCCGGTCCCCTTCTGCCGCCAGGGCTTCTTGCCGCTCCCCGAGACGAGGGCCCGGTTCTTGGTCATGTGGGTTCCCCGGCGGCCCCCGGCCCGGTACTGCTTGACGACCTCGTACAGGAGGTGCGAGTTCACCTTGACCCCAAACACCTCGGGGGCGAGCGTGATGTCGCGGACCTTCTTGTTGTCGGCGTTGACCACCGCGACGCTCCCGGGCTCCGGCATGTCCGCGGCCTTCTTCGCCTTCGGCTCGCCCTTGGTGGTCCTTGCCTTCCTGGTCGCCGACGCCCGCCGCGTCTTCTCGGCCATGGCTACTTCTTCTTCCTGATCACGACGTAGGAGCCGCCCGCGCCGGGAATCGATCCTCGGACCACGAGGATGTTGTTGCCCGCGTCCACCCGCACCACCTCGACGTTGCGGACGGTGACCCGGTCGGAGCCCATGTGCCCGCCCGCCCGCATGCCCTTGAGCACGCGCGAGGGGAAGGCGGAGGCGCCGATCGAGCCGGGAGCCCGGTGGAACATGGATCCGTGGGTGGCCGCCCCACCCCGGAAGTGGTGGCGCTTGACCACTCCCTGGAAGCCCTTGCCCTTGCTGATCCCGGTGACGCTTACGCTGTCTCCGGCCGCGAAGAGCTCGACGGAGAACCGGTCCCCGACCTTGACCTCGGCCCCGTCCTCCACCGGAAACTCGCGGAGCACCCGGCAGGGCGGGAGCCCCGCCTTCTCGAAGTGCCCCTTCATGGCCTTGGTGACGCGCTTGACCGTGCGCGGCTCCACCAGGCCCACCTGCACCGCCGAGTAGCCGTCCTTGCCCTTCGACTTGCGCTGCACGACCACGCAGGGCCCCGCCTCGATGACGGTGGCGGGGATCGCCTGCCCGTCCTCGGCGTAGACCTGGGTCATGCCGACCTTCCTGCCGATGATTCCCTGGACTGCCATTGCCGTTGTCTCGCTTCAATTGAAGCGCCGCCGGGCGCCCGCGGACGGGCGCGCGGCGCGCGCCCTATTTGGCGTGCTCCTTGCCGAAGGCCTTGATCTCCACGTCGACCCCCGCCGGCAGGTCGAGCTTCATCAGCGCGTCCACCGTCTGGGGGGTGGGCTCGAAGATGTCGAGGAGCCTCCGGTGGGTCCGGATCTCGAACTGCTCCCGGCTCTTCTTGTCCACGTGGGGCGAGCGGTTCACCGTCCAGCGGTTCTTCATGGTGGGGAGCGGGATCGGCCCCGCCACCCGCGCTCCCGTCCGCTTGGCGGTGTCCACGATCTCGCTCGTGGACTGGTCGAGGATCCGGTAGTCGTACGCTTTCAGCCGGATTCTGATCTTCTCGTTCAGCATCATGACCGTTTGGTTCCTCGAGTGGCCTTCCCTACTTGATGATCTCGGTGACGGTGCCGGCGCCCACGGTGCGGCCGCCCTCCCGGATGGCGAAGCGCAGCCCCTTCTCCATCGCGATGGGCGTGATCAGCTCCACGCTCATCTGCGTGTTGTCCCCCGGCATCACCATCTCCA
>WNFT01001063.1_pt1 | contig 23240 bp, 21 predicted proteins | sample 5400191 | NCBI WGS metagenome assembly WNFT01 (sample SAMN13153359, study PRJNA577476) | soil metagenome | isolation source: 80 cm saprolite under Madrone tree | place: USA:California | collected 2016-06-14 | reverse complement strand
TCAAGACCGATTCGCTCCTCGCCACGTTCACCAATGCCGCGGCCGGGGTGGCCCTCGAGATGGACGAGGGCAATCGACTGGGCGGGGGCCATCCGGCGATCCACGTGATTCCCGGAGCGCTCGCCGTCGCCGAGGAGCTGGGCGCGGACGGCGGCCGGCTCCTCGAGAGCGTCATCGCGGGCTACGAGATCGGATCGCGCATCGGCGGGGCCACGCAGGCCCGTCCCAACGTCCACTCCCACGGCACCTGGGGCACCATCAGCACCGCGGCGGCCGTGGCGCGCCTGAACGATCTCGCCTCGGACGACATGAGGCGCGTCATCAATCTCTCGGCGTCGATGAGCCCGGCCAACACCTGGACGCCCGCCCTCGAGGGCGCCACCATCAGGAACGCCTATCCGGGGCGCTCAGGGCTCGAGGGCATCCTGGCCGTGGACCTGCTGCGCGCCGGGTTCACCGCTCTCGAGGACGCGCCGTCCGACGTCTACGGCACCCTCCTGGCCGATCGCTTCGAGCCCGAGGAGGCGGTGCGTGGGCTCGGCGAGGACTACCGCATCGAGCTGAACTACTTCAAGCTCCACGCCTGCTGCCGCATGAACCATCCGGCGCTGGACGCCATCATGGCGATGCGCGCCGAGGCCAAGCTCACGGCCGACCAGGTGGCGCGGGTGCGCATCACCTCCATCCCCTTCGGCCTGCGCATGACCGAGGCTGCGCCCGCGAGCATGCTCGGCGCCAAGTTCTCCATCCCCTACGCGGCGGCCGCCGCCCTCGTGCTCGGGCGCACGGATGTCGCCGCCTTCGAGGAGTCGCGGCTGGCCGATCCGCGCATCCGTGACCTGGCCGCACGCGTGGAGGTCGCCGCCGATCCCGAGATGACGCTCAAGCGGGCCGACTATCCCACGGCCGAGGTGCGGATCACCCTCGCGGATGGACGCGTGCTCTCGCGCCGCACCAATGTCGTCCGTGGCGACGCGGCCAACCCGATCGCCTCCGACGAGGTGGTGGCCAAGTTCCACTCGCTCGCGGGCGGCCCCCTGGGCGAGGCCCGTGCCCGGGAGATCGTGGAGATCGTCGACGGCGTGGACCGCCTCAAGGACATCCGCGACCTGACCACGCGCCTCGTCCCGCCCCAGGCCTGATCCCGGCCTCGACGAGCGCGGTATCATCGTCGGGATGACCGCGCTCTGGAGCTCGTTCGCCGTGGTGGCACTGGCCGAGATGGGGGACAAGACCCAGCTCATCGCCTTCTCCCTGGCCACTCGCTATCGCCGGCCCTGGATCGTCATGCTCGGCATCCTGATCGCCACGCTCTTCAATCACGCGCTGGCCGCCACCGCGGGCGTGCGGCTGGCCCGACTCCTCCCGCCCGCCCTGCTCGCCCTCGTCCTCGGGATCTCCTTCATCGGCTTCGGCCTCTGGACGCTCGTTCCCGACACGGCCGACGAGCCGGGGCAGCGACCCGGCTGGGGTCCGCTCGTCTCGACCACGGTCATCTTCTTCCTCGCAGAGATGGGCGACAAGACGCAGCTCGCCACGATCGCGCTGGGCGCGCGCTTCACCTCGACCGTGCTGGTCACCGCGGGCACGACCCTCGGAATGCTCGCCGCCGACGGCCTCGCCGTCGTCGCGGCCACCAGGCTCCGGCGTTTCATCCCCGTGCACTGGGTGCGAAAGGTCGCGGCGGGACTCTTCTTCCTCTTCGGTCTCGGGGCCCTGGCGGGCGCCGCAGGCCTCGTGTGATGGAGCGACACATGGACCATGGACTCGCGCGCGGGCTGACCAACTACGGCGACCGGGACTTCGCGCTCTATCTCCGGCGCTCCTTCGCTCGCTCCATGGGCTACTCGTCGGCGAGCCTCGCCAAGCCCATCGTGGGGATCGCCGATTCGGGCTCGGGCTTCAACAACTGCCATCGGCAGCTTCCCGAGCTCATCGAGTCCGTCAAGCGCGGGGTGCTCGCGGCGGGCGGGCTGCCCATCACCTTCCCCACCATCTCGCTCGGCGAGGTCTTCCTCGACCCGACGAGCATGATGTACCGCAACCTCATGTCCATGGACGTGGAGGAGATGGTACGCGCCCAGCCCATGGACGCCGTCGTGCTCGTCGGCGGCTGCGACAAGACGGTGCCTGCCCAGCTCATGGGAGCGGCCTCGGCCGGCGTTCCCGCCATCCAGCTCGTGGCGGGACCCATGATGACGGGCCGCTGGCAGAACGAGCGGCTCGGCGCCTGCACCGACTGCCGGCGCTTCTGGGCGCGCTATCGAGCGGGCGGCATCTCGAAGGACGAGATCGACGGCGTGGAGAGCCGGCTCGCGACCACGTCGGGCACCTGCGCCGTCATGGGCACGGCCAGCACCATGGCCTGCGTGGCCGAGACGCTCGGCATGACGCTGCCCGGCACCGCGGCCATTCCCGCCGTCCACGCCGACCGGCTGCGCGCGGGCGAGGCGACCGGCGAGGCGGCGGTGCGGCTCGCGGAATCACGGATCACGCCTGATCGCGTGCTGACGGCCGAGGCCATCGAGAATGCCCTGCGCGTGCTCCTCGCCATCGGCGGCTCGACCAACGCCATCATCCACCTCACGGCCATCGCAGGCCGCGTGGGCGTGCCCATCTCGCTCGAGCGCCTCAACACCATCTCCGACGAGACGCCCGTTCTCGTCGACCTCAAGCCTTCCGGCGATTTCTACATGGAGGATTTCTTCAATGCGGGCGGGCTGGGCGCCGTGCTTGCCGAGCTGCGCCCCCAGCTCCATCTGGGCTGCCTCACCGTCACCGGCGAGACGCTGGGCGACCGGCTGGATGCGACCCCACGCTACGTCGACCACGCAGTGATCCGGCCTCGCAGCGAGCCCATCCTGCCCGTGGGCGGGCTCGTCGCCCTCTTCGGCTCCCTGGCGCCGGGCGGCGCGATCCTGAAGCGCTCCGCCGCGGACGCGCGCCTGTTCGAGACGGAGGCGAGCGCCGTGGTCTTCGACTCGCTCGAAGATCTCGCCGCGCGCGTCGACGATCCCGCGCTCCCCGTGACGCCGGAGAGCATCCTCGTCCTGACGCACGCGGGGCCCAAGGGCGCGCCCGGCATGCCCGAGGCGGGCTATCTCCCCATCCCGCAGAAGCTGGGGCGCGCCGGCGTCAAGGACATGGTGCGCATCTCGGATGCGCGGATGAGCGGGACGGCCTTCGGCACCATCGTGCTTCACGTCACGCCCGAGGCCGCGATGGGCGGCCCGCTCGCCCTGGCCAGGACCGGGGATCGCATCAGGCTGAGCGTGAAAGATCGCCGGCTCGATCTCCTCGTGGACGAGGCGGTGCTGGCCAAGCGCCGCGCCACTTCGATGAGCGCGCGAGCTCCGAGCCGCGGATATCGACGCCTCTACATGGACCACGTGCTTCAGGCCGATTACGGCTGCGACTTCGACTTCTTGAGGAAGGGGCCTGTAGGCTAGCGATCCGCTGTGGCCTCTTGACGTTTTCGGCCGGAAAATCCGGCATTTGCCGGTTCTCCACCGTTATAATTATCTATATCATCATGTTTTCAGCTACTTGGACCATTCGTCCCCAGCTTACCCACATGTGGTGGACAGAGCTGCTCAAAGACACATCATCTGGGGTGCCGTCTTGGCAGGGCAGTCCTCAAAAAAGCACATATTGACAGGGGTTTATCCATTTATTACTCTACGGAGGCTCAACCCGAGTACTTCTGGGCCAGCTCCTGACTTTGGCGGAGGAGTTATGATCACCGTTCCCGCGCACCGTGTGAAGCAATTCGGTGTGGAATTCTTTCAGGCCTCGTTCTCGGCCAAGGATATCGATCGCCTTGTCAAGTTCGAGGTCCTGGGCTACGCGGGCGCGGCTGCTCCTCCCACCAAGGCCAAGCGGGGGAACCGCTCACGGGTCAACTGGGAGGCCCTCGAGAAGCGGATCGGGGAGAGCGAGGCCGCCTATCAGCGCCCGGTCATCCGCCGCAAGATCGACGAGCTCGTCGGCTACTATCGCGACTGCAAGGACGCGGGCACCCTGCCCGCCATCCCGGGCGCGGTCATCATCACCTCCGAGAAGCGCTTCACCTTCACGCCGATGGCGAGCCAGCACGACCTGGGTCTCCTGCAAATCCCCGAGGAGCATGGCGTGCTCCGGGTGCTCGATGGCCAGCACCGGCTCCTCGCCCTCCACGCGGTCACCCAGGCGGGAGAGAACCTCGGCATCGAGGTGCCCGCCGTGCTCTTCGACCGGCTCGACGCGCGCCAGATCGTCGAGCTCTTCGTCACCATCAATGCCAAGCACACGCGGCTCAATCCCTCGCACATCGTGAGCCTGGCCGGACGCAAGCTGTACCCCGATCCGAACCAGGCCCTCGCCCACGACGTGATCCGCTCCCTCAACGAGGACGAGACCTCGCCCCTTCACGGTGAGATCAAGATGCTCGGCACCGGGCGCGGGCGCGTCTCCCAGGCGCCCCTCGCCGAGGAGATCGTGGACTTCCTGGAGACGGTCGAGAAGATCGGCGGCGGCGCGCGCATGAACGAGCTGCGCCAGAACGCCAAGCGCTTCTTCCCGAACTACATGAAGGCGGTGTCGGCCGTCTTCCCCACGGCGTGGGCGGGGCGCAAGTACTCGATCAAGACGGGCGCGGCTCTCCGCGCCTTCATCCGGGTGGCCCCTGACGTGATGGCCCGCGCGCGCGAGCTGAAGCGTGACGCCTTCGACCACAACGCGATTCGCGAGGCGGTCAAGCCCTGGGGCGAGCGGCTCCGTGACCGGCGCTTCGAGACCGAGGCGGAGTGGAAGAACAAGCTGCAGGGCGGCACGCGCGGCACCGTGGAAGCGCTGACGAGAGAGCTGCGGAACGCCCTGCGGTAACCAGCCGCCGCAGCATCGCAGCAGGCGGCTCAAAAAGGTCCAGATGCGAGGCGGCGCCCGAAGGCTGCATGCGAGGCGTACTCTCTGTACGTTGAGCGTGCAGGCGAGGGCGCCAACGAAGCAGCTGGGCCTTTTTCAGCCGCGTGCCCCGTCGAGCGGGAAGTTGGCATCGAGGATCTCGAAGGTCTTCTTGCCCCCCGGAAGCTGCGCGATCACCGTGTCGCCCACCTTCTTGCCGATCAGCGTGCGCGCGAGGGGGGCCATGATGGAAATGCGGCCACGCGCCGGATCGGTCTCGTCCGAGCCCACGATCTGATACCGGCTTTCTTTCCCGGTCTCATCCTCGAGCCTGACCGTCGAGCCGAAGGTGACGCGATCACCCGAGGTGGGCGGCTCGATGACCTCGGCGGCGCCCAGCTTGCCCTCCAGCTCATTGATCCGCGCCTCGGTGAAGGACTGCTTCTCCCGGGCGGCATGATACTCGGCGTTCTCCGAGAGATCGCCGTGGGCCCGCGCCTCGGCGATGGCCTTGATGATGGCGGGCCGCTCCACGCGCTTCAATCGCTCGAGCTCTTCCCGGAGGCGTGTGTGACCCTCGCGAGTCATGGGCGTGCGCGGGATCGACATCGGCTTATCCCAGGTCCGCGCGCATCGGCGACATATCTCAGTTGACGCCGACGGTCTCACCCTGGACCTTGATCTTGGCTCCCGCGTAGAGGGCCTTGACCCAGCGTTCCCAGGCGAACGCTCGCTTCTGATCGAGAACCTGCGTCCGCAGCTGATCACGGGACTTGTCGAAACCCTGCGGATCGGCGGCTCTCCGCTCGAGGGTCTGCACGATATAGACTCCCGTGGCCGTCTTCACGGGCTCGCTCACCTTGCCCGCGGGCGTCTGCAAGGCGGCCAGCAGCACCGCGCCGGGCAGCGCCTCGCGCTCCTTGGGCGGCTCCGCCCGCGAGAAGAGCGGCGTCTCGCCTCCCGGCAGCTTGTCGCGCCTCGCCGCGGCGAGAAGATCACCCGCGCCCACGGAAGCCCCGAGGGCCTTGGCGCGCTCCTCGGCGGCGGCCTGGGCGCGCTCGCGCTTGATCGTCTCCACCACACGGTCCTTGACTTCGGCGAAGGGCGGCACCCCCGCGGCGAACTGCTCGGTGACCCTGGCAATCATGATGCCCACCGCCGTCTTGATCGGCGGGGTGACGCCGCCCACGGCCAGACCGAAGAGCGCGTCTTCGAGTCCGGGATCGCGCCCGATTCCCTCGAGCCCATCGCCGCGCGCGATGGTCGTCTCTTTCACGTCGAGGCCGAGCTGCTTCGCGTCGGACGCGAAATCTTTCCCCGCCGCGAGGGCCGGCCGCGCCTCGTCGGCCTTGGCCTGAGCCGCTCGCTCGCTCCGCTCGGCCCCGAGCTTCTCCTTGATCTTGGGCGCGACTTCACGAAAGGGCTGCACCCCCGCGTCCTGAACGTCCAGGACCTTGATGGCGTGGTACCCGAATGGCGTCCGCACGGGCTGGGGCGAGACCTCTCCCTTCTTGAGGGCGAAGACCCCTTCCTCGAACTGCGGCACCATCTCACCCTTGCCGACGAATCCCAGCTCGCCGCCCTGCCCCGCCGTGGCCGTGTCCTCGGAGATCTCCTTGGCGAGCTTGCCGAAATCCTCGCCTGCCTTCACGCGCCGGATGGCCTCCGCAATCTTGGCCCTGGACTTGTTCTCGGCCTCGCTGCCTCCCGTAGGGGGGACCCGCACGAGGATGTGCGCCGTCTTGAGCCGCTTCGGCCGCTCGAACTCCGCTCCGTGCTCCTTGTAGTAGGTCTCGGCGTCCTGATCGGAAACGACCTGCGCGAACGCCTTGGGGGCGAGGAGGGCGTACTGGACCTTCCGCCGCTCGGGCCGGCTGAAGCGCGCCTCGTGGGTCTTGAGGAACGCCTCCGCGTCCGCGTCGCTCACCGTCACCTGGGCCATGAGCGGCGCCGCCTCGACGTACGCCCATTCCGCACGCACCCGCTCGTAGCGGACGCCATAGGCCTGCTCGACCTCGGCGTCCGAGACCTTGATGCCGTCCTTGACGAGCGCCTCCATGCGCTGGCGCAGCATGTCCCGGCGGACCTCGCTCTCGAAATCGCTGGCGTCCATCCGGTTCTCCTTGAGGACGAGCTTGTACCGATCGAGCGAGAAGCGTCCATCCTCCTGGAAGGCGGGAATGGCCTGGATGCGCAGGCGCAGCTCCTCGTCGCTGACCGTGATGCCTTCGCGCTTGGCCTGCTGAAGGATGAGGGCCTCCTGGATCAGCTCGTTGATCACCTGCTGCGTCAGCCCCACGCGCTCGGCCATCTCGGGGGTGAGGTTCTGCTGGTACGTCCGCCGGTAATACTCCAGGTAGTTCCGCAGCACGCGCTGGAAGCGCCCGGGCGGGATGTCCTCGCCATTGACGCTCGCCACCTGGGCGGAGGCCCGGCCGCTCTCCCCGCGGAGCGAGGTGGAGCCGTAGAAGACGAGGCTCGTGGCGACGAAGGCCACGCCCACGATCAGAAGGATGAGCTTCATCCCCCGGAAGTACTCACGCATGGCGGTGATCAACGAATCGGCCTCCTTGGAAGTTTCACCCGCGACGGCCGCGGACTACCTAGCCTACCACACGGCCGCGGGCGCCCTCAGGCGCGCAGGAGCGCTCGCACGGCGGGCATGGCGAAGTAGATCGCGAAGGCAACGGCCGTCCCGTACATCATGGCATGCACCTGCGCCCCCTTGCCGCGGAGGAGCTTGATGACGCAGTAGGCGACGAACCCCGCGCCGATGCCGTCCGTGATCGAGTACGTGAAGGGCATGAGCGTCACGATGAGGAGCGCGGGGAAGCCTTCCTCGAGGTCGCCGAACGGAATGTCGCGCACGAGTCCCATCATGAGAAATCCCACCAGGATGAGGGCGGGCGCGGTCGCCTGGGCGGGAACAACCCCCGCGACCGGTGCGAGAAAGAGCGCGGCGAGGAAGCAGAGGCCCGTGACCACCGAGGCGAGGCCGGTCTTCGCTCCCGCGGCCACGCCGGCCGCGGACTCGACATAGGTCGTCGCCGAGGACGCGCCGGCCGCTCCGCCCGCCACCGCCGCGAGCGAATCTACGAGCAGCACACGGTTCAGGCGGGGCAGCCGCCCGTCGGCGTCCAGCCATCCTGCCTCCGTGCCGATCCCCACGACCGTGCCCATGGTGTCGAAGAAGTCGGAGAGCATGATGGAGAAGATGGTGACCACGGCGGTGATCGCGCCCACTCTGACGAAGACCGTGAAGTCGAGCCCCGCCCCGAGACTCGACAGGTCGGGCCAGGCCACGAGGCTCTTCGGAATCACGGCCTGCCCCGGCAAGGGAAAGGCGCGCCCGTCCGTCCACGCGTTGACGATCATGGCGAGGAGCGTGGTGAGGGCGATGCCGAGCAAGAGCCCGCTCGCCATGCCCCGCGACTGGAACCAGACCATGAGCAGGAGCCCGAAGAGCGCCACCGCCACGGGCGCCGCCGTCAGCTCTCCCAAGGTCACGGGCACGCCGGGCGGGCCCGGCTTGACGATGCCCGCGGCATTCAGACCGATGAAGAGAATGAAGAGCCCGATGCCGACGCCGATGGCCCGCTTGAGCGAGGCGGGAATGGCATGCATGATCGCTTCGCGAAGTCCCGTCAGCACCAAGCCGGTGATGACCACGCCTTCCAGCACGATGACGCCCATGGCCGCCGGCCATGGCAGCTTCAAGCCCGCCACGAGCTGGAAGGCCACGGCGGCATTGAGCCCCATGCCCGAGGCGAGGGCAAGCGGATAGTCGGCGACGAGCCCCATCAGGATGGTCATCACGCCGGCCACGAGGCAGGTCGCGGCCTGCGTCGCGGCAAAGCCCGGCCCCTGCCCCTGCAGTGCGGGAATACCCGCGAATCCCAGGATGGCCGGATTCACGAAGATGATGTAGGCCATCACCATGAAGGTGGTGAGGCCGCCGCGCACCTCGGCGCCCACGGTGGCGCCACGACGGGACAGGTCGAAGCAGCGCTCGAGCACCGCTCAGTAGCTCTGGTTGCTCTCGATGGGGCGTACGGTCACGCCCTCTTCCGGCACGACCCGGCGTGCCACCGTGATGAACCCGGTGTGGGCGACCATCCGATGAAAGGGGCGGACAGACAGCCCGTCGATGTTCCACGGCCGCATGAGAGTCTCGAACGTCTCCACGAGCGCGTAGCCCGGATGTCGCCGCAGCGCCTCGGAGAGTTGATGGGATTGCACGATGGTAGGCAGGTACGAGAGGAAGATTCCTCCCGAGCGTAGGCTGCGCGTGACGGGCTCGACGAGATGCCAGGGCTCGGGCAGATCGAAGACCGCGCGGTCCACGGGCTCCTCCTCCCCAAGCCCTTCTTCCACGGGCTGCAGGCGCACGGCCAGGTTGGTCACCTCACCCATGCGCGTCTGGATATTGGCGAGCGCCCGCCGCGCGAAATCTTCCCGCTGCTCGTACGTGATGACCTTGCCATCCGGCCCCACCGCGCGCAGCAGGGCCAGGGTCAGGGCGCCCGAGCCCATGCCCGCCTCGAGCACGCGCGCGCCGGGAAAGATGTCGGCCCAGAAGAGGACCATGGCCAGGTCCTTCGGATAGATGACCTGGGCGCCCCGGGGCATGTCGAGCACGTACTCGGCGAGGGTAGGCCGGATGGCGAGACAGCGCGTGCCCTTGGAGGTCCGCACCCAGGCGCCGTCGGGCTGGCCGATGATGGTCTCGTGGTGGATCCAGCCCCGGTCGCAATGAAAGGTCTCGCCCTTTCTCAGGAGAAGCAGGTAGCGCTTGCCCCTCTGGTCGATGAGCAGGACCTGCTCGCCGTCCTGAAAATGGTGGAGGACGGTCACGGGTGCGATCTCCTCAACGCGCGCGCGGCTCGGGCAGGGTCAGGGCGAGGAGGCAGCCGAGCACGGGCGTGAGCGCGGAGATCCAGAGGGCGGATGACAGTCCCCAGTGGTCGGCGATCCAGCCGAGCGCGGTGGCGCCGATGCCGCCCGCCCCGATGGCGAAACCCACGATGAGCCCGGAGGCCATTCCCACGTTGCGCGGCATGTAGGCCTGGCCCAGCACGACCGACACCGTGAAGGTCGAGACGAGCACGACGCCGAGGGCGCCGAGCAGGATGAAGCTCCAGATGCCGCTGGCGAGCATGAAGCCGATGGCGAGCGGCGTGGCGAGGAAGAACACGCCGACCATGTAGCGCCGGTGGCCGATGCGGTCCGAGATGGGTCCGGCGATCAGCGTGCCCGCGGCGCCCGCGCCGAGAAAGACGGCGAGGAGCGTGCCGACCATGTGGGGGTCGCCCTTCAGCACCTCGAGGTAGTAGAAGGGGACGTACGTGCTGAAGCCGATCTGGGTCCAGGAACGGACCGCGATGACGAGGATGAGCAGCGACATCGCTCCGACCATGGTTTGGGGGGCCAGGGTGGCGCGGTTTGTGCGCGCGGGTAGCGGCCGCGAGAGACCGGGCAGCACCGTCATGAGAAGCCCCGCCACGAGGAGCCCCGGGACGAGCAGGCCGAGACTGCCCGCGAGACCCAGCGTGGTCACCAGCGCCGTGATCAGGGGTGGGCCGAGGGCGACCCCGATGTTCCCCCCCGTCGAGAAGATCGACACGCCGGTGGCCTTGCGCTCGCCCGCCACCTGCGTCGCCGTCCGATAACCCTCGGGGTGATAGGCGGCCACGCCGAACCCGCCCAGCATCACGAGGGCGAGCACGGCGTAGTAGCTCGGGGCCACGCCGATGAGCGAGATGCCGATGGCGGAGAGGAAGACGGACAGGGGCAGGAGCCAGCGCCTCGCCGTCTTGTCGGCGAGAAAGCCGAAGAGGGGCTGGATGAGGGACGAGGCCACGTTGGCCACGAGCACGATGACGCCCGTGGCCGCGTAGGTCAGCCCCAGCGCCGACTTCAGATACGGCAGGAGCGCGGGCAGCGAGCCCTGATTGGTGTCGATGACGAGATGGCCGAGGGCGAGGAGCCCCAGCAGCTTGTAATTCGGGCGCGCGCGCTCGGAGATGGAGGGAGCAGCAACGGCAGCGCGCGGCAACGCGACAGCCTGAGCGGTCGGGTCGGGAGTCATGGAACCCTATGCTACACCAAGCACCTCGCGGCTTGGCTCAGATGCCGAAGGCGTCCAATCCCGTGATGTCGCGCCCGATGATCAGCGTGTGGATATCGTGGGTGCCCTCGTAGGTATTGACCGTCTCGAGGTTCATCATGTGGCGGATGACGGGATGCTCGTCCACGATGCCTGCGGCGCCCAGGATGTCGCGGGCCATGCGGGCGCTGTCGAGGGCCATCTGGACATTGTTCATCTTGGCCATGGAGATCTGCTGCGGCCGCGCCTTGCCCTCGTCCTTGAGCTGGCCGAGGCGCAGGCACAGGAGCTGCGCCTTGGTGATCTCCGTGATCATCCAGACGAGCTTTTGCTGGACGAGCTGGAACGAGCCGATCGGCTTCCCGAACTGGATGCGCTGCTGCGCATATCTGAGCGACCAGTCGTAGCACGCCATGGCCGCGCCGATCGCCCCCCACGCGATGCCGTAGCGCGCCTGGGAGAGGCAGCCGAGCGGTCCCTTGAGCCCGGCGGCCCCGGGCAGCTTGTTCTCGAGCGGGATCTTGCAGTCGGCGAAGGCGAGCTCCGACGTGATCGAGGCGCGCATCGAGAACTTGCCATGGATGTCGAGCGTCGAATAGCCGGGCGTCCCGCGCTCGACGAGATAGCCGCCGATCTCGCCGTCGTCGCCCTTGGCCCACACCACCGCCACCTCCGCCACCGAGCCGTTGGTGATCCAGAGCTTGGTGCCGTTGAGCACGTACTCGTTACCCTTCTTGAGGGCGCGCGTGGCCATGGAGCCCGGGTCGGATCCGTGATCCGGCTCGGTCAACCCGAAGCAGCCCAGCGACTCCCCGGACTGGAGCCGCGGCAGCCACTTCTCCTTCTGCGCCTCGGAGCCATACGCATGGATCGGGTACATGACGAGCCCGCTCTGGACGGAGGCGAAGGAGCGCAGACCCGAATCACCGCGCTCGAGCTCCTGCATGATGAGGCCGTACGCGACGTTGTCGAGCCCGGCGCAGCCGTAGCCCTTGAGGGTGGCGCCGAAGACGCCCATCTCGCCGAGCGGCTTGGCGACCTCCAGCGGGAATGTCCCCGCACGGTGATGCTCGGCCACGACGGGCACGAACTCCTTCTCCACCCAGTCGCGGACGGCGTCACGCACCATCCGCTGCTCCTCGGTCAGCAATGCCTCGATGCCGTAGTAGTCCACGCCGCGGTAGTCCATCGGCAGTTCCTTCTGACTAGAGGTTGGTGGGGTGGGCCGGGCGGTCTTCCCCGAGCGCCTGGTTGAGCGCCTTGGCGAGGGCCTGATCGTGCTCGTGGGTCTTGGCGAAGATGCGGCACTGCGCGACCTTGCCGGGCAGATACTTGAGCAGCTCCTTGAGCGGCTCCGCCGAGACGCTGCGCGTGGCGGAGTCGTAGACGTAGATCTGGCGGTCCTGCATCCCGATGGGATTGAGCGGGCGCGGGTCCTGCTGGGCCATGTCGATCTTGAACGGGAAGTCCCGCATCCCCGCGGGCAGGAGCTCGCGCACGCGCTGCTCGACTTCTTCGGCCTTCATGAAGCCGAATCCCCGGCGCGGCTCGAAGAGATCGAGGACCACCTCGTGGGACATCCGCCACTTCAGACGCCGGTCGAGGATGTGCCGCCACTCCAGCCCGAGCGCCTGACGCTCGGGATCGCCGCTGTCCTGCCAGCGCGCGACTTCTTCCAGCAGCGTCCACTCGGTCAGGTGAAGATACGGCGCCAGGTCCTTGTTGAGGTCGTAGGGAAACATGAGCCGGATGGTGTCGCGGAAGATCTCCTTCAGGTGCAGGTCGATGCCTCTGGTGGTCCGGTGATAGTAGACGTTCGTGTACATGTAGAAGCGGGCGTTCAGGAACATGATGAAGGCCTGGATGCCGCCCCGGTCGAGCGTCAGCCCCTTCTCGCTGAAGAACGAGTAGTAGATGATCCGCTCGATATCGATGGGACCGACGGCCACCCCGCACATGTACGCGTCGCGGAGCACGTAGTCCATGTTGTCGGCGGTGTAGATGCCCGACAGCAACGGCTTGAGGTGGGCGAGCCAGCGCGGATGCTCCGCCTCGGGGTGCGTCCGGTCCTTGCCCATGAGATAGCAGATCCAGTCGGGATTGATGGCTTCGCCGGTCTCGAAGGGCCCCGATGGGCTGCGCCTGAGGGCGCGGATGAGGTCGGCGATCTGCTCGCGGATGATCCGCTGGCCCACGATCTCGTGCGTGAGGCCGAAGTCCGCGAGGAAGTTGTCGTCGAAGAAGTGCCCGAAGGGCCCGTGCCCGATATCGTGGAGCAGCCCGGACATCCGCAAGAGCTCTTCCAGCAGCGCGGCCGACGGGGCATCGGGAAACTCGGCCTTGAGCGAGGGATGGAGCTGCTGGGCGAAACGGCCGGCCAGGTGCATGGCGCCCAGCGAATGCTGGAAGCGGCTGTGCTCGGCCGCCGGGAAAACCCAGCGCGCCGACTGGAGCTGCGGCACGCGGCGGAGCCGCTGCATCCAGGGTGAATCGAGGAGGTCCTGCTCCGTCGACTCGCCGGGAATGCCATCCGGGCGCGTGTAGAGAATGTACTGGTGGATGGGATCGGCGATGAGGCCGCGCCCCTGATAGGTGTCCACGCCGCGCATCGGGAAACCGCCTACCGGTCGCTGGTCTTGAGGAGGCGGTAGCGGTCCACGGGCCGCACGGTGATCGCCTCGAGGCGCGCCGCCCGCATGACCACGAGCTGCACGTCCTGCTCGACCGGGCCGAGCCAGAGTCGCCGGTAGAATTCCGCCTGGCTCGACACCTCGGCGCCGTTGACACGGACGATGACATCGCCAGGGCGGAAGCCCGCCGTGCGCGCGGGCCCGATGGGCGAGACCCCGGCCACCACCACGCCGCCGCCGTCGCGCTCTCGCGTGTAAAGCCCGAGCCACGGGCGGGGGCGCCGGCTCTCGACGCGGCCTTTCGAGATCAGCTCGTCCTTGCCGGCGAGAAACTGCTCGATGGGGATGGCGAGGTTGACGAAGGGCGCTTCCCCAAGTCTCAGGGAAGTCATGCCCACGACGGCGCCCGCCGCATCCACGAGGGCCGCGCCGCCAAAGACCGGGCTATAAGGCGCCACGAGGAATGCGCGGTCGAGCATGTACTCCCACGAGGCGGCGAAGGGCCGAATCGCGCGCACCTTTCCCGGCACCGCCACGAGGGTGCCGTCGGCGTCCAGGCCCACCGTTCCCGTGACGTCCCCGACAGCGGTCCCGGTCGAGTCGCCGAGCGCGGCCGCCGGCCACGGCCCGGGTCCCTCGAGCTTGATCACGCCAAGCCCGGACTCGAGGTCGAGGCCAACGAGCCTGGCCGGAACCTTGCGCCCGCCGCGGAGCGTGACATGGATCCACTCGGCGTCGAGCAGCACATAGCTCACCGTCAGCGCGTATCCGGCCTCATCGAAGACGACGCCGCTTCCCCAGCGCTCAGCGCCGAGCGTCGCCACGGACGGCCGGTCGGGGGCCACCTCGACGTGGACACCGACGATGGCCGGCGCCACGCGCTCGATATGCGAGGGCAGGGAGGACACGCGGTTCGGATCAGGCCGTGGCGACCCGCCGTTCGGCGCGGCGCCGAGCAGCGCGGGCACAGCCAGGAGCAGGACCGCGACTCGCAGAACGGAGTGGGGCATGGCTAGCTCACCGGGTACCGTATTGCTTCTCGTAGTACGCGCGGAAGCCGCCCGACTTGATCGGCTTCCACCAGGCCTCGTGGCCCGTGTACCACGCGACGGTCGCCTCGAGGGCGGCGGGGAAGGCATGCGCCGGCTTCCAGCCGAGCGCGCGGACCTTGCCCGAGTCGAGCGCGTAGCGCCGGTCGTGACCCGGCCGGTCCGCCACCTTGGTGATGAGGCTCTCGGGCTTGCCGAGCAGGTGCAGCACCTGCCGCGTCAGCACCACGTTCTCCACCTCGTGGCTCCCGCCGATATTGTAGATCTCGCCGTCCTTGCCCTTGCGGAGCACGAGATCGATGGCGGCGCAGTTGTCGAGGACGTAGAGCCAGTCGCGCACGTTCTTCCCGTCGCCGTAGAGCGGCAGCGGCAGGTCTTCAATCGCGTTGGTGATGAAGAGCGGGATGACCTTCTCCGGGTACTGGTAGGGGCCGAAGTTGTTGCTGCTGCGCGTGATCACCACGGGCAGGCGATGGGTGATCCAGAACGCCTTGGCGAGAAGATCGGCGGCGGCCTTCGAGGCCGAGTAGGGGTTGGACGGGTTCAGCGGATCCAGCTCGCGCGCGGCGCCCCTGGCGATGCTCCCGTACACCTCGTCGGTGCCGACGGCGACGAAGCGGCCGATCTTCCGCTCCCGTGCCGCCTCGAGGAGCGTGAAGGTGCCGCTGACATTGGTCGTGAGGAATTCGCCGGCGGCCGCGTTCGAGCGGTCCACGTGGGTCTCGGCGGCGAAGTGGACGACGGCGTCCACCCCCTCCATCGCCTCCTCCACCACCGCCCGGTCGCAGATGTCGCCGTGGACGAAGCGGTAGCGCGGGTCCTTCTCGACGTCGCGGAGGTTGTCGAGGTTGCCCGCGTAGGTCAGCTTGTCGAGGTTGACCACCGCGTCCTCGGAGTGGCCGGTCAGGACGTGGCGGACATAGTTGGAGCCGATGAAGCCGGCGCCGCCCGTCACCAGGATCTTCACGGTCGGCCTATCCGCGCACGACGTCCCAGACGCCCGCCCCCGCGAAATCCCACGGCAGCCGTCCCTCGTCGGTCTCGGCGGGGACCGCCTGGAACTGCGCGTCGACGAAATAGATGATGCGCCCCCGCGTGGCCGCGAGGTTCTTCACGCCATGCGCCACGCCCGGTGGAATGCGCACGAGGCGCGAGGCGCCGTCGCCCAGGACGAGCCGCCGCGCCACCTTCTCCGTGGGCGAGCCCGAGCGGACGTCGAGCAGTACCAGCAGCATCTTGTCCGAGGGCGGGACGAACCAGACGTCCGTCTGCTCCCGGTGGATGTGGAAGGCCTTGATCGCGCCGGGCTCGAGCTCGCTGTAGTTGATCTGCTTGACCTCGAAGCCCGGGAAGCCGGCGTGGACACCGTGGCCGAGGCGCCCCAGCTCCGTGAAGTTCCCGCCGTCGTCAGTGAAGCGCCTGAGGTCGACCAGCTCCACACCCTGGATGGCCGGCTGCGCGGCGTAGTCCTGCACCGAGTAGGCGCGCTGGGCTTCGTCGTTGAGGCGCATCAGACGAGCCCGACCTCGCTCCGATCGCCCAGCATGAAGTTGAACGAGCGCGGCTTGCGCGCGCTCCGGTAGATGGACACGTTGCGCCCGATGAGGCTCGATTCGATGCGGCCGCCGATGTCCGAGATGCTGGCGCCCTCGAGGACGATGGAGTGCTCGACCTCGCTGCCCCGCACCACGACGCCGTCGCCGATGGAGGTGAAGGGCCCGATGTAGGCGCTCTCGATCACCGCGCCTTTGCCGATGATGGCGGGCCCGCGCACCGTGCTCTTGATCACCCGCGCGCCGGCCTCGATCACGACCTTGCCGGCGATATCGGAGTCCTCGACGGCGCCGTCTGTGCGCGGCGTGAGCGTGTCGAGGATGATGCGGTTGGCCTCGAGCATGTCCTCGAGCTTCCCCGTATCCTTCCACCAGCCTTCGATGATGTGGGGCCGCACGACATGCCCCTGGTCGATGAGCCACTGGATGGCGTCGGTGATTTCGAGCTCGCCGCGCGCCGAGGGCTTGATGGCCTTGACGGCCTGGAAGACCGTCGCGTCGAACATGTAGACGCCGACCAGCGCGAGGTCGGACGGCGGAACCTTCGGCTTCTCGATGAGCCGCACCACCGTGCCGTCCCGGAGCTCGGCCACACCGAACTGGGTGGGATCCGGCACGCGGGCCAGCAGGATCTGGCTCTGCGGCTTCTCGTCGCGGAAGCGCGTGACGAGCGGCTCGAGCTTTTCGCGGATCAGGTTGTCACCCAGGTACATGCAGAAGGAGTCCGAGCCCAGGAAGGGCTCCGATATCAGCACTGCGTGAGCCAGCCCGAGGGGGGCGTCCTGCTGGATATAGGTGACGCTGACCCCGAAGCGCGTGCCGTCGCCCACTGCGTCACGGATTTCCTGGTGGGTCTCTCCGACGACGATGCCGATCTCGAGGATGCCGGAGGCTGCGAGCGCCTCTATCCCATAAAAGAGAATGGGCTTGTTGGCCACCGGCACCAGCTGCTTGGCCGAAGTGTAGGTGATGGGGCGAAGGCGCGTTCCCCGTCCCCCCGAGAGGATTAGCCCTTTCATTTCGCGCCTGATTATAGCAGTCTTGATTCAGCTCCGCAGGAAGGCATTCTTCCTTGCTCCGACCGGGAATGGTGGTAATATGAACTCGGTGATTCTAAAGAGACAACAGCCGCAAGGAGCACGCGCATGAAGACGCTCAAGGAGATGCTGGGTGAGGCCCGCCAGGTCATTCCCGAGCAGCCGCCGGCCGAGCTGAAGAAGCGGCTCGAAGCGGGCGAGCCCGTCGTCGTCATCGACGTCCGCGACCCCGACGAGTACCGCGACGGCTCGATCGAAGGCGCCAATAACATCAGCCGCGGCTTTCTCGAGTTCCGCGTCGGCACGGCCGCGCCGGAGCCGACGACGCCCATCGTGCTGTACTGCCAGACGGGCCTGCGCTCCATGCTCGCGGCCAAGGCGCTCCACGATCTGGGCTATACGAACGTGGTCAACCTCCAGGGCGGATTCCAGCGCTGGGCGCAGTCGGGCCTCCCCGTCGTGAAGGACACGCCGCTCGGCGGCGAGCAGATCCAGCGCTACAGCCGTCACTTCCTCCTCCCGCAGGTCGGCGAGAAGGGACAGCGCAAGCTCCTGCGCTCCAAGGTGCTGCTGATCGGCGCGGGCGGGCTCGGCTCGCCCACGGCGCTCTATCTCGCCGCCGCCGGCGTCGGGACCCTCGGGCTCATGGATGGTGACGTCGTGGACGTCTCCAACCTCCAGCGCCAGGTGCTGCACACGACGGCCAACGTCGGGCGCCCCAAGGTGGACTCGGGCGCCGAGATGCTCCAGGCGCTCAACCCCGACGTCAACGTCATCAAGCTGCCCACGCGCATCGACGTGGACAACGTGATGGACATCATCAAGGACTACGATTTGGTCGTGGACGGGTCGGACAATTTCGACACCCGCTATCTCGTCAACGACGCCTGCACGATCGCGGGCAAGACCAATGTCCACGGCTCGATCTTCCAGTTCGAGGGCATGGCCACGGTGTTCGCGCCTGGGAAAGGACCCTGCTACCGCTGCCTCTATCCCACGCCGCCTCCGGCGGGGCTCGTTCCCTCCTGAAGCGAGGCAGGCGTCCTGGGCGTGCTCCCAGGCATGATCGGAGTGGTACAGGCGACCGAGACCATCAAGCTCCTGCTGGACATCGGCGATCCGCTGATCGGCAGGCTCCTGACCTACGACGCCCTCGGCATGCGCTTCCGCGAGGTCAAGCTCAGGCGCGATCCGAAGTGTCCCGTGTGCGGCGAGCATCCGAGCATCCGGGACCTCTCGATCCACCGCGAAGGCGCCCCGGCGGCCTGCGCCGTCGATGACAACGGCCACCAGGCCGCCGGCGCCGCCAAGCCCGCCGTCAAGGCCGGAGGGTAGCGGCTCCCCTCGTGGCGTGGGCGGCCGTTGCCGGCAGGGCACTGGGCCTGCTCGTGATGGCCGTGCTCGGCTGGCAGATACTCGGGCGCGAGCTCGATTTCAATGCTGCGAGCGGGCCGTTACGCTTCATCCACGGCATCGACCTCGTCATCCACGAAGCCGGCCATACGTTCGCGCTCTTCCTGCCGCGCTTTCTCTACGTCCTCGCCGGCTCGGCGCTCCAGGTCATCCTCCCCGCCGTCTGCGCGTGGACGTTTCTCACACAGCGCCAGCTCGCATCGTTTGCCGTGGCGCTCTTCTGGACCGGCGAGAGCGTGACCGACGTTGCGATCTACATGGCCGACGCCAAGAAGCGGATGCTGCCTCTCCTCGGCGGTGACCCTACCGGCCACGACTGGCACTATCTGCTGGGACAGCTCGGGCTGCTCAACTGGGCGGCCTGGCTCGGGCGGCTGACCTTCGGGCTGGGCATGGTCATCATCACCATCGCGCTGAGCATTCTCGCCAACGAGACGTATCGCGCGTGGCAGCGCGCCGTCAAGACCGCAAATCCCCGTTGAGGCCCCGCGCGGGCGCAACGCGCGCGGGACCTCTCAGCCGCTCTGCGACACGAGGCGCAGGCTATCCACGGTGCCAGCCGTCGTACCTTTCCTGATAGCGCTCGTGTCCCCACCCCCGGGAGCGATAGACGGGGGCGGCGGCCACGGGGGGCACGAAGATCCCGGCGGAAGCCCGGAGGGAATACGGGTCTGCGTAGACGGCACAGCCACCCAGAAGCGCGGCTGCGAGAACCAACCCGATAAGCTGTCTCATCACTGCACCTCCTCGCCCACTCTCTCCACGTCCTGCCCAGTAGGACGCAATGGAAGCTGGTCTGTTTACCCAGACCCATGAGAGGAGCGTGAGAACGAGGTGAGAACTGCCACATTTGACATGGCGGACGATATACTGAGGCGGAAATACTCGAACACGGGAGCCGCCTCATGACCCTGGTGATGGGAGCTTACTTCTTCTTCATCGCGTTCATCCTCGCCCACCTTGAGATCCAGATCGAAGGCCCTCACGGCTGGGCCGAGAAGCTGCCCACCTGGCGCTGGGACAGCCCCGGCGTCCGCCGGTGGTTCGGGAAGCCAGTGACGGGATACCACCTCTGCCTGGTGACGTGCATTCTCCTCTTTCTCCACGTGCCCCAGTTCTACGGCGGCTCCTGGGAACGCGAGGCAGACCTGCTCGCGATGTTCTTTCTCCTCACCGTGACCTGGGACTTTCTCTGGTTCGCGTGCAACCGACATTTCGGCGTGGCCAAGTTCCGCAAGGGTCAAGTGTGGTGGTTCCCGGCCTGGGCGCTCGGCGTTCCCCAGCCCTACCTCCTGGGGATCACGCTCTCCCTCTGCGCCGCGCTCGCGCCCGCCCTCTGGACGGGAGCGTGGGCAGATCGCGCCCAGCGCTGGGGCGTCGTCTTCGGCGAGTTGCTCGCCCTGACGGTCATCGTGACAGTCTTCACGCTTCGCCCGCGTCGCCGGGACTCGGCACTTCGGGTCCGTGGTGCGGTGAAGATCAAGCCCAAGTAGTCGCGAACCCTTCTCAGCATCGCGTTCCCAGAGCGACTGGGAAGAGAACCGCGGCGCGCGCCTGTCTTTACAGCGAGGCGAGCCAGCGTCGCAGCTTGCGGACCGGCCCCTCGTTGTCGGCGCTCGACGGTGTGTCGCCGCCGCTGAAGACAACCCCGTGGCGGCTGGGTATCCCCCTCGGCAAGAGCTCGGCCAGGCCTGCCTGCACGGCCTGGGCGGCGTCGCCGATCACCTCGCCCAGCTCGGCCACGAGTCCGTGCGGCGGACGTCCACCCCAGTCGACATAGCGGTAGGGGTATGCCACGTGCCCCGAGTGTGCCGCGCGGCAGCAGTCCCCGCAGAGGCGGACGCCGCACGTGTCGCAATAGAGGACGGCCAGGTGGTGCGGGTCGTGCGAGCAACACAGGGCGGGCGCCGGAAGGTGACGCTCGATCGATTGCACGGCGAGCTCCACGCCGTCGGTCGCTCGCAGTCGGGCACCGAGCTCGCGCGCGCGCTCCCGGACCTGCGGACGCCGGCAGGCGTCGAAGGCCGCCATGAGAGTCTGGCTGTCGAGCCGGCGGATGGGAATCGGCTCCGGTCCGGCGCCCGCATCCGCGACGATGCGCCCCCAGAAGAACTGATCACCGAAAAACGGCACCACGACCGTCGGCAGCCCGGCGCGCAGGCCCGCGGCCGTCGTCCCGGCCCCGCCGTGATGGCAGACGGCTCGGCAGCGCGCGAACAACCAGTCGTGCGGACAGTCGCCGATCACGTAGACGTTCGGCGGGGGCGCGTCACCGCCCAGGTGCGCCCAACCCTCGGACACGATGCCACGCGCGCCCGCCTTGTCGAGCGCCGTGAAGATGGTGCGGGTGAGGGCGGCGGGGTCTTCGGTCACCACCGACCCGAACCCGACGTAGATCGGCGCCTCGCCGGCAGCGAGGAAGTCGAGCAGGGCCTGCGGCGGCTCGTAGGCGTGAGCCTGCTCGTACTCGATGAAGTTCGCCAAGTCAATGTGCGGGCCCCAGTCCTCCGGCTTGGGCACCAGGCTGGCCGGCCACAAGTAGGTGAAGGGCACCTCGTGATCCTCGAGGAGCGCCGCGCCGTCGGTGAGCGCGAGGGGCGGCAGCTGCAGGGTCTCCACGCGGAACGTATCCACCAGGTCGCCGATGCCGGCCCAGACGAGCAGGTCGACGATGCCATACGAAAAGAAATTCTCTACCGGGCGATGCGTGCCGGGATCGAAGTTGGCGAACGGGTGTGGGAAAGCACACGTGGCACTCCACGGCATGGTGAAGATCATGTGCAGCGGGATGTGCAGCGCCTCGGCGCAGTGAATGTGGCCGTAGCTTGGTGGGTTGGCGACAATGACGTCGGCCCGGAAGGACCGGGCGCCGGCCTGCCCGGGATCCGCTTCCGTACAGGCCCGCCACGTGGACGCGAGAATCTCGGCGATCATCGCCCGCTTCTTCGGCACATCCTCCCAGATCTGATCCAGGCGGGTCGGGAGAATGCGGCCACCGGTCTTGACGATGTACTCCATCATCTCGTGCGGATTGCCCCCGAGCGGATAGAACTCCAGTCCGGCGCGCTCGACCATGGGCCGGAACTCGCGGTGGGTGGCGAGGCGCACGCGATGCCGCTCCGCCAATCGCCGGCAGATCGGAATGAAGGGCTGGACATCGCCGCGCGAGCCGACGACCATGACCACGATGGACAACGACGGCACGCGTGGCGGCTCGGTGGGGGGGGCGGGCGCGGCGGCGAGCTCGCTGGTGTGTGCGGCCAGCAACGGCGGGACCTGGGCGAAGCCGCCCGCGGCGTGATCGAAGTCCATCTGCAGGCCGCCGTCGGGCCCAGCCGAGATGACCTTGAGCCCCCGCACGGCCGCGGCGCGCAGGCGGCGGCTCTGGAGCCGCCGTCGCAGGAAGGCGGCGGCGACCGCGTCGAGGAAGCCCTGTCCCCCCGTTTCACTCACGGCGTTTCACGCTCCCCTGCAGTATGCTCCGATCTCCATGACGATGAGCCACCCAGTCGCGGGCCGGACCAGATCAGGTTTATAACATCTTGCCTGCCCGAGCAGAAGTGCGCCGGAAGCTGTACGTGGAGGCCTGATTCCATGCCGACGACCCAGTCCGATTCGCGCACGGTGGTCTACGCCGCCCTCGCCAGCAATCTGCTGATTGGCCTGGCCAAGTTCGTGGCCGCGGCGATCTCCGGCAGCTCGGCAATGCTGAGCGAAGGCGTGCATTCTCTCGTCGATACGATCAACGAGCTTTTGTTGCTGTACGGCCTGCGTCGCGCGAAGGTGCCGCCAGACCTCGCTCACCCGTTCGGTCATGGCCGCGAGCTGTACTTCTGGAGCTTTGTCGTGGCGCTGCTGGTGCTGTCGACGGGTGCGGGGGTGGCGTTCTACGAGGGCATCACCCATCTCCGCCAACCGCATCCGTTCGACGCCCCGGCCCTCAACTACACCGTGCTCGGCCTGTCCGCCCTGCTGGAGGGCAGATCGTGGCTGATCGCGCTGCGTGAATTTCGCGCGCGCAAAGGACGGCTGAGTTATTTCGAGGCGTTCCGCCAGAGCAAGGATCCGAGCACCTTCACCGTCCTGCTGGAGGACAGCGCCGCCTTGGTCGGCCTGCTGATCGCCTTCCTGGGGCTCATCGGCGCGCAGCTGCTCGATGCGCCCCGGCTCGATGGCGTCGCATCGATCGGCATCGCGCTCGTGCTCGCCGTCTCGGCGATGCTGCTGGCACGAGAGAGCAAGAGCCTGTTGATAGGGGAGCCGGCGCATCCGCAGGTTCGCGATTCGCTTCTCGCCATCGCGGCCGCGGATCCGGCCGTCCGCCATGTCAACGGTGTGCTGACCGTGCAGCTGGGGCCCAGCCAGGTGGTGGCCGCCTTGAGCGCGGAATTCGAAGACTCGCTGACCACCCCGAAGATCGAGGCCTGCATCAACCGCATCGAGGAAGCCGCCAAGGCGGCCCATGCGGAGATCGTCGCGCTGTTCGTCAAGCCGCAAACCCCGGAAACCTGGCAGGCTCACCGAGAAGTGATCGAACGCAACCGTGACGGCGACGAATGACGAGCGCGGGC
>WNFT01005693.1_pt1 | contig 23251 bp, 20 predicted proteins | sample 5400191 | NCBI WGS metagenome assembly WNFT01 (sample SAMN13153359, study PRJNA577476) | soil metagenome | isolation source: 80 cm saprolite under Madrone tree | place: USA:California | collected 2016-06-14 | reverse complement strand
AGCAAGGGGCCCAGACTCATTCAACAGCGCCGATAGACTCGCTCAGGGCATATGACATGGTGGTCGCCGACGGCAGGCGCATCACCTACGCGCTGGACGGTGACGCCGTCGCCGGGGACCTGGTGCGGCGCCAGGCCGAAGTGGCGGCCCTGCGTGACATTTCGGTCCTGGAGCCCGACATCGAGGACGTCGTGGCCCGGCCGCATGCGTATCTCGACTCCGGCGCCCGCGGGGCCATCTCCACTTTCGCGACGATCGACGATGTGGAAGCGGGGCTCGCGCGCCTGCGCGGTGATCTCGAGGACGGCACCTGGGAACGACGACACGACCATCTCCTGCGCCAGTCCGAACTGGATCTGGGGTACCGTCTCGTCTCATTGCGCGCCGCGCGGGGGAGGCCGAGCCATGAAGCCTGGCTGTGTGATGCGTGTCGCCCGGCCCAGCGACAACCTGGCCGCGATTGTCGACATGTACGCGCGCGGACTCGGTTTCACGGTGCTCGCTCGGTTCACCGATCACGACGGCTTCGATGGGGTCATCCTCGGACATCCGCAGCAGCCCTACCACATCGAGTTCACCGCGCAACGCGGGCACCAGGTCGGGGCGGCGCCGACGAAGGATCATCTCCTGGTCTTCTATATTCCCGACGCGAGCGAGTGGGAAGAGAGCTGCCAGCGCCTGCGGGCGAGCGGGTTTCGTGGCGTCCCCTCCTACAACCCCTACTGGGATCGCCAGGGGAGGACCTTCGAGGATCTCGATGGATACCGCGTCGTCCTGCAGAATGCCGGGTGGACCGCGTAGATGAGTCCGCGGGCGATCCGAGGCAGCCCACGGCGCGGGCGGCGAAGAGGCGGCAGCGATGACGCGACTAACCCCAATCCGAAACTCCCGAGCTTCTAATCCGAGGGTCGCAGGTTCGACTCCTACCAAGCGCACCAACTTCGTCGACCGCGGAGGAACGATAAGTTGCTTAGGGACGATGGTCCGTCAGTGATCGTGGCGCTCGAGGACGACCGGCACGAAGACGGCTTCGCGGCCCGTGACGACCGCGCCGGCACGCGTGTAGATGCCTGCAACCTCGCCAGCGGCCAGGAAGACGCCGAACACGAGGAAGCGCTGCTCGGTACGCCAGCCGCGCGCAGTCGCGATCGGCACCTGCGCGGAGGCGAGTTCGAGCGGCTGCTGGAACACGCGGTCGGCGTACCGGAGCTGCCGGCGCTCGGTGGGCCGGAGCTCGTGCGAGAACCGGACCCCGAGGCCCTCGCGCTCGAGGAACGGCTTTGCGACCCAGCCTGAACGGCGCAGGGGCCCGGGGTCGAGGAAGGTCGGCGGCACGTAGTGGCGCACGGCGGCGGCCTCATCCGGCTGGAAGAAGCCGTGCCGCTCGAGCTGGTGAAGCAGCGCGAGGAACGCCTTGCTCTGTGGCACGAGGGCGCTCGCGCCCGGGATCATCGTAAGTCGCCCGGCGGCGACGAGCTCAAGGAGCGGCGCGAACTGCGGCCCGGCGCACCAGTCGAGCGGATAGTAGCGAAACAGGACGTCGAGTCGGTTCGACCGGAGCGAGGCTCCGGCGCCGTCGGCCCGGAGCTCGCTGATGTCGCCGAGAACGAGCCGCGCGCGGGGCAGCGCAGCGCGGGCGGCGAGCGCGTGAGCGCGGAGCTGATCGCGATCCTCCTGCGCCGCGATGACCCCCACGAGCCCGACGACCAGAGCGGCCTCGAGCGCGGCGGCGCCGAGGGCGTCCCCGACGGAGGCGCGCCAGGCCGCCACGAGCCCCGCCCCCAGGTCGACGGGCGGGAGCGTGATACCCCTGTGGAGCCGCGCGATCCTGCGCGCGGCGAGCTGTGCCTCCCAGAGCCCGGCGGGCGTCTCGCTGTTGATCTCCAGGAGCTGCCAGCGGCCTGACATGGTGCGTGCCCAGTCAAGACGGGCGAGAAAGTCCGGCCTCCCTCGCGCGCTCGCCGAGACGGCCAGACGCGCCACCGCGGGCGGAATCCCGAGGAGCTCGACGACGGCAGGATCGTCTAGGTAGGCGTGGACGCGCGCGGCGACGCACTTGACCAGCTTGGTGGCAAGAGAGAGCTCCTCCCAGTCCGCGCGAGATAGAGCAATCGCGCCGAGACTGAAGTTGAGCATGCCGTCGGTCCACACGTTGGTGTAGCCGGCCATGGCACAGCGGTCGGCCACCGCGAGGGCGGTGCGCCCCGGCCCGCGCCACCGCCCATCCGGTCGCGCGCGATGACGGCGCATCTCGGCGGCGAATCGCTCGCGCGGCCAGAGCAGGCGTGGCGCGCGCGTCGGCACGCGTCCGACCCGAAGCGGCGTCCACCAGGTGCGCGCCTCCTCGGTGAGCGCGGTCGCCTGAAAGCGAGGGCACAGCCCCGCGAAGCGACCACCGGCGAGGGCCACGCCCCAGTTCACGTAGCCGCCCCGCGCGCCACCGGGCGCTGGGAGCCAGCGCCAGCGAGGGGGCACGTACGCCTGGACGATGTAGTCGTGGGGTCGGGCTGCCGCCGCCTCGAGCGCCCGCTTCCAGTCTTCCGGTGAGCATGCGACACCGAGAGCGACGCCTTGGGAGTAGCGCCCGAGCACCGGCTTGATCACCCAGTCCTCGGGCCGAGCTTCGGCGTGAGCTAGCCAGGGATGCTCAGCGGCCAGCCCCGTCGGCGGCACGCGCTCGAGAACGAGCCGGACGTCCGCTCGGGGAAGACGTCCCTCGCTCGCGAGCTTCCATGCGAGGGCGAAGAGGCTCTTGGCTTGCGTCGCGACGGCTCGCGGGTCGTTGAGAAACAGGAGCGAGCCCGCACTGGCGAGTCTCCAGAGATCGGCGATCGCGGGAAGCTCGTGGAGATACTCGGAGGGATATTGCCGGAGCACGATGTCGACCGTCTCTCCGTACGCGACGGCGCGCTCGCTCTCCACCCCGATGTTGTCGGGACCAACCACCGTCCACTGCCACCCGAGCCGGGCGATCTCTCGACCGTAGAGATATGCGAGCCGAAATTCCTCGCCGTGCGACGGATCCGCGAGAATCGCGACACGCGGACGCTCGGCGCGCGTCCGGCGCTCGGAGTGGGCTCGCCACGCCTCGACGAGGGCCCGACGGAAGGCGGAGCGCGCGCCGTGGTTCGGGTTGGAGCGTCCGGACTCGAGGGCGGCGCCGGCCCAGACCTCGCGCTGCCCTGCCGGCTTGTCGCAGTTGTACTCGAGCACCGCGAGGCCACCGGCGGCGCGCTCGAACACGTCGAACCGACCCCAGAACAACGGGTGGGTCAGTGGCCCGGCGGCGAAGAACTCTTTCGCGAGCGGGAACTCCGGGCGGAATTCCTTGAACGGCGCGGCGGGCCTGAGAAGATCGCCGCTCAGCCGCCGCAAGAGACGGTCGAGCCGGGTCGCGAGCGCGACGAGCGCGTTCGCCTCGGCCGGGCCGAGCCTGAGCGGGCTCCTGGCGCAGACTGCGCGCTCGCCGGGCCAGCTCGGCAGCGCCCAGCGGACGAGCAGGCGGTCGGTGAGGCTATCCGCCGACGCCACCCCCCCCGTGATACCTCGACGTCGGTGGTGGCTCCCAGTGGTAGTAGTAGCGGTTTCCCCACGTCGTCCGGAAGTACGGCCGATCGCCCCGGCGCTCCCAGCAGCCGTCCGCATCGTCAGCGACCCAGTCGCCAGGCTTGACAGCCGTCGCCGAACAGGGCGGCGCCGGGGGCACTTGTCGGCCCACGGAAGTGACGCTGTGGGCCGCCAGCGCCGAGCCGGCGAGGGTCGCTGCGGCGATCGCGAGCGCACCCGCCCTGGTGGCCCCGCGCTGCCGCCCAGGCGCGGCTGGCGGAAAGAGGCCGTCGCTCACGCCGCACGTGCCGCGAAGCGCGTGACGATCTCGACGGCGACCGCAGGTCGAACATCATCGAGCCAGGCGCCCAGGTCCGGAGCGACTCCACCTTCGGTGAAGACGCAGACGGACCGACGCCCGGCATGGCGAAGGTGCTCGAGCGGCGGGAAGCCCTCCGGGCCGAGGCTGTAGCGATTGTCGAGCCGCAGCGGGGAGGCCTCCGTCTTCAGCCGCTCGCGGTCGAGCAGGAGGCCCGCCTCGGTGCGGGGGTGCGTGCCGCGGAGCCGCTCGCCAAAGGTGAGGAGCAGCGGGATCTCCGCGCGGCCGTCAAGGCAGCCTTCGGGGTCGTACCATCCATCGAATCCGAGGGCCAGGGCCAAGCCGAGCCGACGGCGGAGGAGATAACCGAGCCAGAGTGCGGCCGTACCGGGCAAATCGATGATCCAGAGCGCCGAGGGATCTGCCGAAGGCAGGGCACGCGCGAGCCGCTCGACCGCCAGCGGGGCCCGCGCGGGCGCCCTCACGAGCAGCGTCCGGTCGCGATAGTGGTGCGCGGCGGCGAAGGGTGTGGCCCGGAACCATGGTACGAGCATCGAGCAGCCGCGCCGCCACGCGCGCATCGACGCGATGATGCGCGACTCCGGCCAGCCGGCGAGGGTTCTCAAAATGACGCCAGATTCATCGCGCCCACGACCACGGCCGCCACAAGAATGAACAAGCCTTCGATCTCCATGGCGAGCATGGTGTTGCCGTCGGCCAGCTCCTTGCCGAAGTCGCGAGAGTCGAGACGGTCGAACACGACGTACGTCAGTAGGATCAGGAAGACGCCGATGGTGCCGTCGATCAGCGCCCAGGCGAGACTGGTGTTGCCTCGAATCGCCGCGAGCAGGATCACTGCCAGGCCAATGTAGAGCCCGCGTAGCACATGACCGACGGCCGGATTTCTCTTGTCCGAGGCCTGGCGGAGCGGGAACGGCGTGAGCCGGTTGAAGACGAAGTGGGCGATGAACGCCAGCGCGAGAAACGCCACCATCCACAGGAGCGCGAGCACGTACCCCGTGAGAGCTTGCATCTCGCGTTTTCTCCTAAGAGGGAGTGCGCGGAGTCGGGCTGTGCGCGACCCGATCGATCCGCCAGGGACGCGCCGCCGAAACCTCGGTTGGGCCACCTTCCCACCGCTCGACACTGATCCAGCGCTCAGGATCGTCGGCGCTCGTCAGCGTCGTATACTCGGCACTGTCGCCGACGGCCGCATTGACCTCACCGGCAACGCTGACCACCGCGTAGCTGCCCCGGTCGGTGCACGTGTAGGTGTGTCCGTTCCAGCTCGCGCGACCGTCGGCATCCACACGCACGTCCGGGAGAGGGTCGTAGCGAACGACCTGATCGCCCTCGACGCTCATCCACGCTGTCTCCGAACCGCATTCGATTTGGAGCGTCGGCCACTGCCGTCGGCCGCCGCTCTCGATCAGGACGGCCCTGACCGTCCACGCGTCGGTGCCGTACCAGACTTGGTCGCCGGGCCGCCAGGTGGGAGCTGCGCCCCCGAAGAGGGACCGCAGCAGAGACGCCCAGCTCACGCGAGACCCCACACGCTCTCAAAGTAGCGCCGGCCGACACCGCCACCAAGAAATTCGATTCGGGTCCCGGACCTCGCTAGGTGGCTCCGGTTATGCCGAAGCGCCACGGTTGGGTGCTCCAAGTACTTGGGCGAGGGCTATTGTTAATCAGGATGTCGCAGGTTCGAGTCCCGCTCGGGGAAGCAGCTGTTCTTCCGTCAGGGACGCCGCCGGGTTGTCACCGTGACCGAGGCAGGCCGTGTCTTCGAGCAATTTGCGGAGCGTGCCGTCTCAGCGGTTGAGGGCGCGCGCCGGGCGCTCGCTGACCTGGATGGCCTGGCTCACGGGTCGCTCTTGATCGGGGCCAGCACGACTCCGGGGCTCTACGTCCTGCCCAGAATTTCGTCGAAAGTCAGTCGCTCGGACTGGCGGGCGACGCCGGGGTAATCCCCGCGCGCCTTACTTTGCAAAACGCGGCCGTAACTGTAGCATCGCCGGGTCGATTCCTTCGAGCTGGCGATCGAGCGTCCGTCTCGTCAGGGGGTTCAGAACAGTCGTTCGCTTTGCCTCCAAGTAGGCGATTGGTGAGATACAGCCATCGTCCTCGCTCGATACAACCGCGATCTCGTTGAGCCGCGCCGTCACGGAGGCTTCGCCGCTCTCGAAACTGCTCGGTCGAAGACCGGCGAACGCCCATTCGCGCACGGGCCCGCGCGGCCCTTCGTCGTTGAGGCCAGCGACCCGCTTACCGCCCGCATACGAAATATGACTGCTCAACCCACCGAGGACCCCGTCGATCACCCGGTCGGGATCGGTGGTGTACAAGAATTCAACCGTACACCCACTGAAGGCCGTGTCACCTCGGCCTCGTTCAGCGGCGGCGGCCATGCAGATTGTTGCCTCGAGCTTGTTGTTCGAATAGTCGAGGAGAGCATGCGCCCACAGCTTGGTTGCAGGTCGCGCAAGAAGCCGATCGCCGCTAATCGAGGGCGGGGCGTAGGAAACTGTTTTCCGCGGAACCATTTCAACGCGTGAGGAGCACAACCGAGTTGTCGGCTGAATGAGCGGTATGGAATGATGTATCAAATGGCCCCAGGCCAGTCCGAGCGACTGACTCTTCGACGAAATCAGCGCCGCGCCATGTCCGACCTTGAAGGCCAAATGGTAGTGTGCCGTCCGGACCAAAGCCGACGTCACGTCTTGGTAGCCATCGCTGGTGACCAACACCATCTGCAGGGACGCTGTATCGAAATCGAACCCGTAAATATCCAATAAGGTTTCGGCTGTTTGTAATTGCGTCAAATCGATCGCGAAAGGAGCGGCATAACACACCGCAGGCCTCACAGGGGCCGGCCTTTCACCCAGAAGCGTCTCTCGGAGTCTCCACAGCGACTGCCGCGCTCTCAATCGCACAAAGTCCGTGTTACACCGGAATTCAGCGCCGGTCGGCGGCGTACGGCTCAAGAATCGGTGTATCTCGCCACTGACCTCGCCTTGGGCGTTGCCGGGTAACGCCGCGACCGCGTCCAGCAGAACTTTCCGGTAGTCTGACGATGGATCCCCCAGCAGGTGTATGGCTCCATCGAGAATCAGGACGGCGTCGGTACGGGTTCGGTCATGTCGCGCGCTGATTTGTCCAGTAGATAAGGCGGCGGCACAACTGGTCAGTGATCCGAGCACGCACAAAGCAGCCAGCAATCGGTAACAGAAATCGGTCCACCGGCTGCGAGGATACGGAGTCATGTGCTACCAACGCACCAAGGTGCAGGGAATCCTAACGTGTTTTCGACATCTCCCGGTCTTGGTGGCCAATTTCTCTGTAGCTCGCAAGCGGTGTCGTCAGTCACAAAAAGCGAACGCCGGGGCCGACCTTCGGCGCCCGGCGTTTGCCAGCTCGCTCAATCGGAGTGGCGGGTAAGCCTTACGGGTCTCTTACCGTTTCACTCCACGAAGCACCACACACATCGGCTTTGTTCCGCCGCGGGTCCGTCGTGTCCAGGCAGTTGACGTTGCCCTTGCCTTTGGCATTCGGGTCACGATACTTGAACCGCCAGTTCAGCAGCGATCCCGTATCCGGATTCTGTAAAACAGTCGCCTCGAAAATTGCCCCCTTGCTGTTGTCCATGACGTTCCCCGGGCCGCAGCCAGCCGGTGCCAGACCGGACCCTGCCCAGGACAGGACACTGTTCGCGTCACCCGTGGGCTGCCAGTCCGTATTGTTCGCCGGGACATTGTAGTCGTGGGTGCCGAGGTTGATGACGAACTGTCCTGTCGTTCCGTTCGCGCATCTAAAGGGTACCGTGAGCGTGCTGCTGACCGTGACGGTCGTGGCAGCGTGGCCGCCGTTGACGAACTTGAAGCTATATCCTCCTGAGATCCAATCGCCCGGTCGGATCAGGAGATGGCCTTCCATGCTCGACGGCCCGATGTCGAATGTCTTGCCGGACGGCGGGCCACAAGTCAGGGTCGACGGCAAGTCAACGTGGAATCCCGTCTCGGTGGTGTTGTTGAATGTCAGGTTAGCGCTGCCGAGCGAGAAGGAAACGGTAGCATTCGCACAGGCCCCCGGGAGTGTTCCAGGCTTCGTCGCGCTGAAGTTTCCGTTGCTGTCGGCGTTAGTGTTGATTTGGCCCGTGACTGGGTAATCAACGCCGTTCGACGTCTCGGTGAACTTGTAATCGATGATTACGACGGCGTTCGCGTCCGTGTTCCCCGACGCAGTGACGGTGTATTCGCAGGCACACGTCGCGGTCACCGTCACGGTCAACGTGTGGGCCATAGCCGAAGTCGCGATGATCGCGAGCAGGCCGACCGCTACCCCTGAAACAGCGAGAATTCTGCGGAGCATGGACGCTCCTTCTTTGCCGGGCCAAGAGGAACTGCCGCCTCCGAACCGCTGTTTCCGGTCCAGGCGCGGGGACTGCTGAGCACGATCCGTGCCATCAATGGAAGACTAATGAAGACGTGGCTCCCGAGACCGGTGCTAGGACCGTCTCTGCAGACAATGTGAAGACAACTTTCTAACCTGATACCTCTTGTTTCGTCGCTGCAGGCCGCGGTGGCGTCCGCGTGAAGAACGTGCGGGACCTCACCGAATCCGAAAATAACTCAGGCCGCGAGCGCATGGGAAGGCGGGCGTAGAGGGGGCTTCGGTCGCCGGGTTCTGCGCGAGACTGAGGACATTGCGGCCGCCCATGTCGTCGCCTTCTAATGGCGGCAGTGAGGTCTGTGGCGAGCGAATGCGAGCCAGCAGTTAGTTTAGTCTGCGTCTGTGGGGGGCACTCAGCCGACCTCGAGTAAGCCCTCCAACTGCTCGAAAAGCTCTCGCATCTCCGGAGGAGGGGCCAGGCAGGGAGTTCGATACGTGTTAACTACGGGGAGCCATCACCCATCGAGGGTTCGTGTTCGTGCGGTCTAGTAGCCAACCTAAGCTCCCCGCCCGCGTAGAAGGCCGAAGATCGAGGAGCGCGCCCGCTAGGAATGGTACAGCCCTGCGAGTCCATCATGCTCACGGCCGGTGAACTGATTCGCGATGGTGGGGTTGGTGGTGCTCCGCTGGTCGGAGGCGACCGGCCGTTGAGCCCGACAGATGAGCCGCGAGTCAGAAGCCGATCGCGTCTAGCGCCCCTGCGCCGAGCCGTGGGTTGGCTCACGGCGGCTGTGGCGCAGCCACCGCGGGGCGATCAGCGAGGGCAGGATCACCCTCAGGTCCATGGCGCGGCGCCGAGCCCCGCGATCAGCGAGGAATCACCGGCAGGATGATCCGGGAGGGCGCCGAAGCGCTGTGAAACACGGTCTGGAGCGCTGGCCGCGGCTCGGTCTCCGTCGCGATATCACGGCCGGTGTTCGGGTTGCGGTCGTAGCGGGGATAGTTGCTGCTGCTCACTTCGACCCGCACGCGATGTCCGCGGCGGAACATCATGCTCGTCGGCCAGAGATGGGCGGTGATCTCCGTCGGCGCGGCGCGCGCGCCGTCGGGATAGGCGCGCCGCACGAGGCCGTCGCACACGTTGTAGGCCCGGCCGTCCGGATGCACGTCGACGAGCTTGACCGAGAAATCGGTATTGGGCGCGGTGGTAGCCACGTAGAGGATCGCGCTCACCGGCCCGGTCACCTCGAGATCCTCTTCGAGTGCAGCCGTCGAGTACACCAGCACGTCCCGACGCGCCTCGACGTCGCCTTGCACGGCGATCCCCGCGCGCGGGCCCAGCATCGCGCCGCCGCGGGAAGGCACCGGCCGGCGCGGATCGTAGTTGAAAGAATCCGGCGCTTCGCCGGGCGAAGGCGACGTTGCGGTGAGGCGCCCATCGCCCCCGGCCGAGTTCGCGCCGCCGCCGCTGCGTAGATAGAACGGCGTATAGCGCGCCCGCGCCGGCGGCCACTCCTGCTCCTCGCGCCATCGGTTCTCGCCCATCACGTAGATTCGGACGGGCGCGGCAAGCGACCTGTCCGGCGCTCTGCCGAGCAGGTGATGATCGAACCACGGAAGGCTCGGCGCGAGGCTCGCCGGTCGGAAGTCGCCGGCCGTCGAGCCGTCGGGGAACCGCACCGGGTCGGCATGAATCCAGGGGCCAATGATGAGGCGGCTGCCCGCCGCGACTCGCGGCGCGGCTTCGCCCCGCAGAGTCTCGAAGTCCCGCAGTTGCGTGGGCAGAAACGGGTCGTACCAGCCTGCCATCAACAGCACGGGCGCCTTGGTCGTCCTGGCGCGATTCCGGCCGTCGATGCGTTGCCAGTATTCATCGGCTTCTCCATGCCGCACCCAGTCGTTGAAGAAGGCGACGTCGCCGACAGCGCGATCGTCGGCTTCGATGAGGGGAAACCCGGCATAGCCGCGCTCGAGTTCATCGAGCGACGGGTCCCGGTCCTCCTTGCCGTGGCTGCGCGCCGCCCAGAACAGCGCCGACTCGAGGGAGAACGCCCTGCCCGGATAGAACATTTCGCGAAAACTCGTGCTCGCGATCTGGATGAAGAGCGCCGTCGGGCCCGGCGCCTCCTGATCGGCGATGACCCACTGGGTATAGCCGAACGCCGAGCCACCCCACATGCCGAGCCGCCCGTCGAACCAGGGCTGGGCGGAGAGCCACTTCAGCGTCTCCCGCCCGTCCTGCTCTTCATGGAGAAGAGGGTAGAACTCGCCTCCCGATTTGTACCGCCCCCGCGTTCCCTGGATCACCACGGTGTAGCCGCGACTCGCCCAGAACGTGCCGAGGACCTCGGCGGCGAGGCGATTCTTGAAGGTGTTGGAGAAGGGAATCCGCACCAGGATGGTGGGCGTGTTTCCGGATAGCCGCGGCCGGTAGATGTCGGCCGCGAGCGCGACGCCGTCGGATGTCTTGAATGCGACGCCCTGCTGTGCCTCGACGTCGTATTCGGCATCACGGACGCCCTCCTTCGGCAGCAGGAAGTGCCCCACCACCTGGCGGCAGCCAGCGATGGCCACGACTCCGAAGACGGCGATCCTCAGCCAGCGAGCGGAGCTAGGGGGCTTCACGAATCGCGAGCCCCCATCCGGGCGCGGTGCCGATCGCGGCGGCGCCCGCATCCAGAATTCCGCCGGCTCCAAACATCAGCGGCGGCTCGACGACGTCGTGCTCCAACAGGTGGGTGCCGAAAGCGCCTTCCTGCGCGACGAGGGCCTTGCCCGCGGCGCTCGCCACCGTCAGTGCCGCGCGCGTCAGCAAGCTCGTTTCCCCGACGTGCGCGCCGACGATGACGCGCACCCCCTGGCGGCGCGCCTGCCCCAGGAAATCGAGGGAGCGTAGCAGTCCGCCCATCTTCGACACCCGCAGATTGACCAGCCAGCGTTCCTCTTCCAACGCGAGAAAGGCGAACCCGAGCGCCTCGAGATCATCGATCGCCGCGCCGGCATCACTCCACAGGTTGTTGGCGTCGGCGCGCACCGAGCGCGGGTCGATGCCGGCGGCCTGCAGCGCGCGGGCCTTCGCCAGATCGCGCGTCCGCTCGCCCGCGAGCTTGATCTTGAAATCGCGGAACCCGGCCTCGCGGTAGCGGGCGAGGTGGCCGTCGAACTCCTTGGGCGACGCATCACCAAGCACCGCCGTATAGCGGAAGCGTCCACCGAGAGGCGGCAAGCCCAGAAGAGCTTCCACGGGCTTGCCCGCGGACCTGCCGAACAGGTCGAGCAGCGCCAGCTCCACCGCGGCCCAGGCCGAGGGATTCGCATCGATCTCGCGCTCGTGGCCCCGGATCCAGGCGCCAAGGCTCTCGACGTCGCGAATGCCGTCGAGCCAGTCGGCCGAGTGCGCGGCGACGAAGGCCTGAGCGCTTTGCAGCGATTCGCCCGTCACGTATTCCCGAGGGCAGCCCTCCCCGAAGCCGATGCGTCCGTCCCGCCCCTTCGCGCGTACCCAGATCGTCTGCGTCGAGTCGCGCGCCGCCGAGGCATGCTTGAAGGAGAGCTTGAACGGGATCGCCAGCGATGATGCCCGGATCGACTCGATCACGGCCGCCTCACTCCGCGCGGACATGGGCGTCCAGGTCGAAGCCGAACGACCTGCGGTAGGCGAGGGCGGCGCATTTGAACTGGCCTTCGCGCTGGCCCTGGGCCACGCAATGGCGCTTGTAGGTTTCGCCGGTCTCCGGGCGCAGCCAGGCCGCCCGCGGCGCGGCGAGCCGCTCGCTCTCGCGCTTGCCTTCGTACTCGACGTTCAGCTTCCGCAGGCGCGCATCGACTTCCTCCGCGAGCCGCTCGGCCCGGGCGCCCGGGGCCGAATCCGGCTCGACGTACAGCCGGTAGCCGCGCGCCTCCTCGTCGGCGAGCATCATCACGAAGCGCGCGTTCAAGCCGAGCCGCGTCATGGCCCCGCTCACCGCGGCCAGGATCTGCGATTCGTACAGCTTCTCGCCGGTGATGCTGGTCACGCCCTTGCCCTTCTGCATGAACTTGAGCAGCGGCACGGCGTGGAACCATCCGGTCACCCGCACCACATCGTTGATGAAGTAGCGATACAGGCCCGAGGGCGTCGTGACGACGATGTAGTAGTCGAGGCCCTTGCGCAGCCGGTCCAACGTCAGGTAGTCCGGCGCGCCGCGATCCCACTTGTCAAGCTCGACGAACTCGAAGAAATGCGTCTCGAGCGTCGGCAGGCCGGTGCCCGCGCGGTGGCCGAGCGTGACCGTCCCGCGGAACTCGCTCGACACGTATCCCAGCTCGAAGACGCGCGTGCGCGCCGCCAGCTCCTCGCGCAGCGACCGAACGGTGACACCGGCGCTGCCGCAGGTCCACGTCACGACCATGCGCAAGTCCGGCCACAGGTCCGCCAGGCGGACCGGCCGGCCGCCGTGCTGCAGCGTCGCCAGCTCCCGGGCGCGCGCCGGGTCCGCGTCCAGGCGATGGCCGAGCGCGGCGAGCGTCGCCGCGGGAAGCTGGTCCTTCAGGAAGAACCCGCCCGAGCCCACATCGGCGATGAGCTCGGCCTGGTGCTCGCGGTAAAGCTTGATCAGGGCCAGCGGCGTGGTTGAATTCGCCGAGCCGAAATAGCTCACGTCGGGCTGCGCGATCGCGAGGCGCAGGATGAGCAGATACTTGACTCGCGCATCCGTGAGCGCCAGAGCCTCCGCGGGCAGGACGACCTTCGCCCTCACCAGCCTCGGCGTGCCGGCGGCGACGATCCCGGAAGCGGCGCCGTACGACTTGCCGTTCGGCAGCCAGCCTTCCTCGGCCGGGCTGACGATCGCCAGGATGCTGCCGCGGAAGGCTTCGGGGCAGGCGCGGTACTGAAACGCGATCGACCGGCGCTGGATGGCGCGCAGCGCTTTAAGGTGCGAGGCCGTGAGCGGAATGTCCTTGGGCCGGCCGGTGGAGCCGCTGGTGCGCATGTACTGGAGCGACCGCTCCCGCGTGAGGGCCGTCTCACCGCGCTCGACCTCGGCGTCGATGAAGACACGCAAGGCCTCGAACTCCATCACGGGAACGGCGCGCGCATAGTCCTCGTAGCCGGCGATCGCGAGAAAGCCGTGTCGCCGGCCGAAGGTCGTGCCTCTGTTTTCGCGCAGCATCCGGGCGAGCAGCGCGTTCTGGATGCGCATCGGGTCGCGGGCGGCGCGCGCAACCCGCCATCCCTGAACGAAACCCATGAGCCGCAGGTAGCGCGGAATGGCGAGGTCGGCGAGGCGCCGGGCCAGGCGGCGCCGCCGCGCCGGCGCCGGTGCCCGGAACGGCGTCAGCATCTGCGCCCAGAAGCCCTTGGGATAGGCTTTGTCCATGATCCCGATGTCGTCCACCGGCGCGGCCGCGGGCAAGTACCAGGTGCCGAAGAGAAGATCCCAGACGATCGTGGTGTTGCCGAAATTGCAGCAGGCCGTCCGCGGATCGCGCGCGTGATGCCAGCGATGCGTCTCGGCGCTGCCGACCACGTAGTTCAGCCAGCCGTAGCGCAGGCGCAGGTTGCTGTGCTGGAAGAAGCCGTTCACGGCGTACAGCAAGAAATAGCCGCCGATCACCTCGGGAGCGACGCCGAGCAACAGGAACGGCATGCCGTCGCAGGCAAACTGCAGGACCTTCTCGAGCGGGTGAAACCGGCCGACGTTGAGCGTGTACAGGATGTCGGGCGAGTGGTGGACCTCGTGCAGACGCCAGAGCGGCGTGTACGTGTGGCAGGCGCGATGCACCCAGTAGCGCATGAAGTCGACCGCGAGCAGCATCACCACCATCTGGACCCCGAGCGGCCAGTCGTGCGGCCACCAGGGGTTCGGAGCGTGCTCGTGCATCCACTCCGCGATCGCAAACACCACCAGGACGGCGAGAGTGCGCGCCAGCAGGATCTGCACGAACGCCATAAACGCGGCGTCGGCCGCGACGTCGGAGCCTTGCGGACGCCATTCGAGCCGCTCCGGGAACCGGAGCTCGAGAACCACGATGACGAGCGCGGCGGCCAGGATGGGCAGATAGGTTGCCAGCACGAGGGTCATGCCGGCGGCGAGCATGGCGGCGAAGGCCGCGATCGCACCCGCGAAGAGCAGCGGATACCAGAGGTACGGCAGCGCGCGGCTCATGGCTCCTCCCCCGTTGTCGGCGCCGTTCCGCGGAGGTGATAGAGCGAAACTACCAGGAGGAAGGCCGCCAGCACGAGATGAAAAAACGCAGGGATCCAGGTCTTGAACCACGCGTCCGCATCGGGCACGGCGAGCCCGACTGCGATCCTCCCCAGGGCGAATGCCATGTAGACGGAGCCCGCCCCGGCAAGCCAAAGTCCAACACGGCGACTCGGAACGAGGCGATCCGTCTGCACGCGCCACGCGACGCGCACCATCACCACCAGGATCAAGAGCTGGAAGGAAAGCAGCAGCCAATACGGCAAGCTGCTTCCTTGGAACGCCTCGAACGGCGGGAGAAACGGTTGCGGCATCCAGCGCTGGACGGCCTGACCCAGCACGCGGGCGGCAAATAAGACCGAGAGCGACCAAGCACAGGAACCATAGGGGTCAACCCAGCCCACGGCCGAAGGCATAACCCCGGGGCGTCCGGGGTGTCAAGGCCGAGGGCTGGCGATCAGACAGTCGCGCGCCCGCGGAACGCAAAGCCTTGCAGGCCCTCCAACTCCTCGAAAAGCCTTCGCATCTCCGGAGGAGGGGCCAGGCAGAGAGTTCGATACGTGTGAACTACGGGGAGCCAATTCTCTGCGGCGAGCGACGTGTGTGCGTAGCACCGCAAGGAGACTCTCCGCGCGCTCTCCTCGACGCGCACGAGAAACGGCGCCAGGAGGAGACCAGCGGATCCGGGACAAACTGTAGACGTCCGGGCCTCGACTGCTCTGCCGCTTCGACGAGACCGCGTGAGGCGGTCTGCCATCGGCGGCGCCGCTCAGGAAGGGGTGACTGCGTGAGGCGACCGTACCTGGCTGAAGGCGGCCAGGGCAAACTCCAAGTCAGCGGCGGAATGTCCGGCGGTCACGCAGAGGCGGAGACGCGCTTCTCCGAACGGCACGGCCGGGAAGATCACCGGAGTCACCAGCACGCCCAGGTCGCGCAAGCTCCGCGCCATGGTCACGGCGGCCATCTCGCTCCGCAGCATGACGGGAACAATCGGGGTGACGGAGTTCCCCAGGTTGTAACCGAGCTCGCGGAGACCGTTGCGCAGCAGGGTCGCATTGCGGTTCAGTGTCGCGACTCGCTCGGGCTCGGCCCGGAGGATGGCCAACGCGGTACAAATCGCGGCCACCGCGGCCGGACACAGGGCGGCGGAAAAAATGAAGGGCGCCGCCGCGTGCTGAAGGTACACGGCTAGCTCGCGAGACACCGCGGCAAACCCGCCGTTGGAGGGGATCGCCTTGGACAGCGACGCCGTCCAGATGTCGACGTCGTTGGAGGCGAGGCCGAAGTGCTCGTCGACGCCGCGTCCGGTTGCGCCCAGTACGCCGAGCGAGTGGGATTCGTCAATCATGAGAAACGCGCCGTACTTTTTCTTTAGCGCGACGAGCGCCGGCAACGGACAGATATCGCCATCCATGGAATAGACGCCCTCGGCGACGATGAGCGTGCGACGCCCGAACGGGCGGGTGTCCAGCTTCTGGCGCAGCGAGTCCATGTCGTTGTGGCGGAAGCACCGGATCGGTACGTGGGCGAGCTCGCAGGCGTCAATCAGACTGCGATGGGCCAAGGCATCTAAAATCACTCGATCGTTGCGGGTCAGCAGCGCCGAGATGACCGCCAGGTTCGCGAGATACCCGGTGGTGAACGATACGGCGGCCGGCGTGCCCTTGAAGTCGGCTAGCTGGCGCTCCAACTGGTGGTGGAGGTCGTTCGTGCCCGTCAACAACCGGACGCCGCCGGTGCCCGTCCCGTACTTCTTGATGGCTTCGACCGCGCTGGCGTCGACATCGGGGTGCCCGATCAACCCCAGGTAGTCGTACGAAGACAGCATCAGCACACTACGACCGCCGATTTGAACCCTGGCGCCGGACTTACCTTCGAGGGGTATCTGATAGGGATACACGCCCATTTCGGAAGCACGGTCGAGGAGCTCGAACATCGTGGCGGCGTCGGGATGCAAAAGAGTGTTTCCCATCGGCGCGGGCGGTGTCACGGGGGTCGTCGCGCCGCGAGGACCGTTTGGCTGACCGCCTTTTTGCTGCAGCGGCCGCGCCAATCCCTCGCGTTTTTCCTTCGGGGAGAGGTCTCTGATCCGTCTGTCTGCCATCGGGCATCTCCTATGCGTTTAACTTCACGGGCCCCAGCGTGGCGATCGATACGGCCTGCTCCTCATCATCGCTCGCCGCCGTCGAAGCCCTCGTACGAGGGCGGATGTAGAAACAGGCTCCGGAGGTAGGACGGATCGACGCCCGTCACGCGGATTCCTCCCATTCGGATGCGGGGCGCGACATCTCGGAGGATCACGCGAGGCGCTGCCGGTTTCCGGTCTCCACCCGGCGCTCGAGACGGCCATCACGGCGAACGCGGAACTGTTCATCGTCCCAGCGCACCGTGCGTCCCAGGAAACTCAGAATCCCGACAACGAAGGACACGACGTCGCGAAGCGGGACCAGCCATGTGTCGGACCACGGCGGCGGCTGTCCGAGTGATCGGTAAAGAACGAGGCGGCCGACAGCCCGGAGGCTCCGGCCGCTCACGAGCCATCCTAGCATGTAATCGTCGGCGAGCTGATCGGCGACGGCTTCGAATCCACCAATCGAGCGCAGCGTGTCGCGTCGGCACGCATTCGTCGCGCCAAACGCGTGGCGAAGGCGCTCGACATGCGTGCCGACGAGGGCGGCTGGCAAAAACCACTCGTTGATGAACATGGCCCCGAGTCGGTAGGCCACACCGTACGGCGCAACGCCGCGATAGAGACACGTCACCAACCCGACCCGACGGTCTTCGAGGGGCCCGACCACCGCGCGGACGTATCCCGGCCCCACGCGCATGTCGCTGTCAGCAACGATGAGCGTGTCGTACTTGGCGTGTCGGACGAGATTGGCGAGGTTGCTGACCTTGAGATTCGTGCCGATCGTGCGGCTGTCGGCTACGAGCTTCAGTTCGAGACCGGGAAACTCATGTCTGAGGCGCTCGACGACGGCCACGGCGGGATCGTGAAAGTGCCGGACCCCAAAGACGATTTCAAAACTGCGATAGTCCTGGAGGCAAAAACTGCGGAGATTCTCGTACAATTGTCCGTCGTCGCCCCTCAGGGGCTTCAGCATCGTGACGGAAGGCGCAACGTCCGAGGTGCATGGCCGACGTCGCCGGTAGAGCACGACGGACGCAAAGGCCGCGAGCCAATAGACGGCCGCAAAGATCACCAAGCCGAGAAAGACGAAATCAATCATGGACGTTTCACGGCTCGACCTGGGTGCACATCGCAGAGCACCGGGGCCACAACCAGCGCAGTGCTAACGGGTATCGCTCGGACCTCCCAATACCGCGACAGACGACAACTATCCGGCGACCGTTCATTGATGCCTCCAATCAGAGATCGGACACGTCGGTGTAGAGCCAGCCGTGGTGTGGAGGCCCAGAACACCGACGAGGCGTTCTGGCCGACCTTCCGCCAGGGCGCTAGTCGAGTGTCAGGACTCGGGCAGGAACTCTATATCGGCGGCGCGCGGGGGGAAGCAGTCGCGTGAGGCGGACCCTGAACGAACCTCGGCGGCACGGGTTCGATGCCGATGAGAGGCGCCCACAAGGGTCCGAAATCGGTGAGCGATGGCACTTCGACGGCGCACGCAGAGACGATGAGAATGACGACGTTGTCGAAATCGTCGTTATCCCAATAGCCGCCGATCCACGTCGGGTCGGGCGGATCGGCGTAGGCTGCGGGCACCAGCGCGAGCAGGGCAGCGACGAGGACGACTACGCAGTACCTCTGCAGCACACCATATGATTGCCTGAGTTCTCATTGTGGGTCAAGCAAGTCAGATGGCTCGAGTGGAAGGCGGCGACCCTCTCCAGGGTGACGCGGTACCCCTGCTGCTCAAGGGCCTGGACCGCTCGCCGGGTCACGCGCTCAGAGTGACGCAGGTTTTACGCGGCGTGGGACAAAGTGCTACGGTGTGCGACGGGGAGGGCGAATACATGTTTGGGCTGGGGTCTCAGGAACTGCTTGTCATTCTAGTCATCGTGCTGGTTCTCTTCGGGGCCAAGCGCTTGCCCGAACTCGCCCGCTCCCTGGGTTCAAGCCTCAAAGAATTCAAGAAGGGCGTCGACGAGGCGAAGGCCGAAGACACCACTCCCGCGACATCCAAGGACGACGGAGGGCAGATCCCCCCGAGGGCGGCTGCGCGAGCCTGCAGCTACTGCAAGACTTCGCTGGACGTGGACTGGAGCCACTGCCCGCGTTGCGGGACGGCGGTGGTCCAGGGCCAGGAGTTACCCCCTCGCGGGTAAGCTAAGGGACGCCCAGCCTGGAAGTGACTTTCGACCCGTAACCTCGACCGGCCCGCTCGCGACCGACGCGCTCTACAGCGGATCCACGGCCTCGGACTTGTCAGATCTCCAGCCGGCGCTGAGGGTCTCGCCTCCGGCCCGAACGGGTCACGCCACGCCGCCTGTCCATTGCGGGGTCAGCTCGGAGCTGAACAACTCCCTGGACCACCTCGTCCGGACTGTCCGCCGCCCAGCGATTCGGACAGCTACCTCTCCAGGGCAGCGCCTGCGGAACCCTTCCAATAAGGGCCGCACGAGGTAGGCTAGAGGCGATCGGTACGATCGGGTGGCGAACAGTGGCCGCACCAAGGCCGAACGCGGCCGGAACGGAAAGAAGGTCGATATAGGAACAGAAGGGCAACTTCTGGTCGATGGAGTCATCATCCTCTTTTATTTTGTCGCCATTACGGCCATCGGGCTGTACATGGGGCGGCGCGAAGGGAGCCTGAACGACTTTGCGCTCGGAGGGCGGCGCGTCCCGTGGTGGGCCGTGATGGCCTCCATTATCGCTGCGGAAACCAGTGCAGCCACCTTCCTCGGAGCGCCCGGCGAGGGCTACACCAACAAAAGCTTTGCCTACGTGCAGCTCGTCCTGGGCCTCATCATCGGGCGCTTCATTGTCGGTCACGTCTTCCTCAAGCCCTACTTCACCTACAAGGTCTACACGGTCTACGACTACCTGGAAGTTCGCTTCGGTCCGTGGACCAAGAGCTACATTTCGGCTCTCTTTCTGTTTATGCGCACTCTTGCGTCGGGAACGCGGCTCTTCATCCCAGCGCTCGTGATGGTGCTGGCGTACCGCATGTTCGTCGCGGGCGGGCAGGTGCAATTCAGCCAACAGGCGGTCACCACGGTCGGTCCCTACCTCATCGCGATCATCGCCCTCACCATCGTGACCTGCCTCTATACGGCGATCGGCGGCATCAAGGCCGTCATCTGGACGGACGTGATTCAGGCCTGCCTGATGTTCGGCGGAGCGTTGATTGCCATTGCCACCCTGCTCAATCACATCGGCGGACTGCATGAGGTCATCCGAGCCGTCCCGCAACTGACTACACACGAAGGCTACTTCCTCCACGGGTTCGAATCGAGCGTCGTCACGCAGTGGCAGGAGCGCCACCATCTTGTGGCGATGGGCCTGTGGGACTACGTCAAGTTGATACTGGCGAGCGACTACACCCTCTTTTCTGCCTTCATCGGGGCGACGCTGGGCAACATGGCCGCCTTCGGCACCGATCAGGACATGGTTCAGCGGATGCTGACCGCCGAGACCCACCAGAAGGCGCGCCGGAGCCTGATCACGGCGGCCTTCATGGACCTGCCGATCGCCTCGGCCTTCGTCTTCATCGGAATCCTGCTCTTCGCCTACTACCAGAAGGACCCCACCTACCAGCCAGCCGCCACTCCGGATGTCTTTGGCTCGTATATCCTCAACGTCATGCCCGTGGGCGTTCGTGGTCTGGTGCTGGCCGGCATCTTTGCCACCGCCATGGGCTCCTTCTCGGCGGCTCTCAATGCCCTGGCGACTGGCGCCACGAATGACTGGTACATCCGATGGGTTCGCGGCAAGAGCGAGTCTTCGCCATGCTCATGATCGTCATCGCCGGCGGATTCGCCTATGCCAAGGTGACGAATCCAGATCTGAGAATCATCCCAGTCGTACTCGGAATCGCCGGATTCATTTTGGGCCCCATGCTCGGTGTGTTCCTCATCGGGATGTTCACCGAACGGCGCGGGTCCGACGCTGGAAACATGATCGCTATTTCCGCCGGGCTTCTCGTGACTGTGGTCGTCGGCAAGCTGAACATCACCATCCTGAACGCGGTGGCGCCCTTGTTTGGTATCTACAGGACGTTCGAGCAACCCGCCGCGATTCCAGAAGTCTCGTTCACCTGGTGGGCGATGATCGGCGCGCTCGTAGTCTTCTGTGTCGGCATTCTCTTCCGCACGCCGGATCAGGTACTGGAATCCGCCGCCCGCCATGCCGAGGAGGCTCAGACGGCCGCGGATGTTCCTCTCGCTCTGCGCGAATCGTCGGCGAAGGCTTCTTGAGCTTGACGTCCTCGTACGGCGCCTTCACGAGGCTGAGCGCGCCGCTGGCAAGGCGTTGCCCTTCATGATTCGCCACCAGCCCAGGCCGCACCAGGCGTTGTAGAGCCGGCGCAACGCCTCCGGGTCTGCGGCAGTGGCTGGTGGCGGTTGGTCGGGGAGGGGGTGGATGACCACCGAATCGCTGATCTCAGCGAGATAGTCCGGGCCGACGAGGCGGCCGCTGCCAAGGCCGAGCCGACGCTTCGGCATGAGCAGGTTCTCACCCAGGCTGTGGTAGGCGAAGCCGGCCGGGGCGCTCAGCTCGATGAGCGTCGGTGCGATGTCGAGATGGCCGCCCACTGGGGCGTCAGGCGGCCGCACGCCGCCCAGGACCGAGGGGCCGTATAGCAGCAGCGGCACCGTGCTGCGCTCCCAAAAGGTCGGCCTGTGATTGAGGAAGCGCCGCGACCAGTGATCGCCGGTGAGGGCGAACAGCGTCTTGGGCAGGCGCTGGTCCATGGCGCGGATGAAGCGCGAGGCGGCGCGGTCCGAGTACCAGAGGTGGCCGAAGATGGCCAGGCTGGAGCCTCCGTCGTAAATCGGCGCGAGGTCCGGAGGCATGGCCTGGAGGGCGAACCCTTTGGCGCGCACGTCGACGTTGAACGGCGGGTGATAGCTGGTGGTGATGATGACGTTGAAGCTTGGTCGATCAGCGGGCACGTGCTGCTCGACGTACGCGAACAGCGATTCGTCCTCCGCGCCCCACTCGTTGCCGGAGGTGCCACGGTCGATGGCGCCGCCGCCGTGCACCTCCTCGAAGCCCTGCGAGGCGCAGAAGTCGCCGATACGGTGCCAGCTCAGGTAGCCGGAGTAGAACACGCGCGTGCGGTAGCCGAGCCGTTTGAAGATTGCCGCCGGCGACGAGGGGAAAGGTTGGCGCGCCGCGGGCTGGTAATCGGTGTACACGCCCACGTCCGGCAGGCCGGTGAGGAGGGCGCTGAGGGAGGACATGGTGCCGGTCGACGCCGGCACGAAGCGTGTCACCAAGATCCCCGCGCGGCCCAACTCGCGCACGCCCTCAGTCAGCCCCAGGGAACGATAGCGCTCGGCGAACGGCCAGGCGTCGTAGCTCTCCATGATGAGCAGGAACACGTGGCGCGGCGGGTCAGAGGACCCTGGGGCGATGCGCAGGAGGTAATCGTCCACCGTGCTGTGCGGCGGCTGATCGGGGAATACCACTGACGCTGCCCTGACCAAGTCGCCGTCAGGCACGTAGCTCGCGAGCCCAGCGGTGCGCTGGAGCTTGGGGTAGTCGCTGAGCGACTGCCAGAGCGCGTGGTAGGGGGTGGGGATGAGGCGGTTGAGGAAGCGGTCGGCGGTGGTGGCCGCGTCCTTCTCCTGCAGCGGCCGCGCTCCCAGCGAGCCGCCCCGCGCACCGGCCACCACCAGCACCGCCAGCACCGCTACTAGAACGCCCCGAGCCCACGTGGGCGGCGGCCGGCGCGCCAGCAGCGCGTCGACGAACGGCGTGCGCAGCCAGCGGTGCAGCAGCCACACCAGGCCGGTCACCAGCACCGCCATGCCCATGAACGCCCACACCACCGGGTAGCTGGTCCAGATGGTAGTGACGATGGCCTGGAAATCGTCGAGCACGACTCCAAGCAAGAAATGGTCGAACTGGTTGCCGTACTCGCCGACGTAGCCGATGTCGATGCCGCCGATCACTACCGAGAGCGCCACCACCACCGCGCCCAGCCCGAAGCGCACTCGGTCGGCGAGGCCCGCCCAGGCCGTGGAGCTGCCGACCACGCTCATGAGCAGCGCCGGCAGGGTGACCCACGTCGCCACCTGGTAGTCGTAGCGCACCCCCGAGGCGAAGGCGGCCAGCAGCGTGCCCGCACCGGTGGCGCTGTCGAGTTGACCGCGGTGCGCCGCCACCAACGCCCCCCGCACCGCCACCAGCAACGCGAGCAGGAACGTCCACAGCTTGGCGTCCTTCTGCACCTGCACCGCGAAGTCATGCCAGCGGGTCTGTCTCGGCGGGAGGCGGCCGTTCTGGTTCATGTCGACCCTGGCGGGCTCGTCACCTGGCATCCGGGAGTGCCTCGTATATCTCGGGAGCTTGGTCGGACAGGAAGAAGTAGACGCGCTTGTCCAACAGTTCCCGCCCGAGCTGCCGCAGCTCGGCGATGGTGTCTCGCCGGCTGCATGTACGCGCGAATCTCCCGCCGGGCGAGCCCGGCAAGCGTGTCATGTGTCAACGTTGCCTGATCGATGTGCACGAACTGCGGCGGCCGGTAGAACAGGTCGATTAGGGCATCCAGCGATTCACCCTTGTGAAGGCGCGGCATGAAGAGGATATCCTCTCCCTCGGCGAGAAGCTGATTGAGCTCGCGGGATTGCCCGCGCGGCTTGTACAGGAAGAGAATGACTTGCCGGGCGAGACCCTGAC
>WNFT01001061.1_pt1 | contig 23295 bp, 26 predicted proteins | sample 5400191 | NCBI WGS metagenome assembly WNFT01 (sample SAMN13153359, study PRJNA577476) | soil metagenome | isolation source: 80 cm saprolite under Madrone tree | place: USA:California | collected 2016-06-14 | reverse complement strand
ATGGTGCGAGGGCTCCCTCGGCAGGGGGAGAGGCCGGTCAGCGGATTTCTCCCCTGGCACGACGTCTCGCCGATGAGCATGGCATTGATCTGAACACGATTGCAGGAACAGGCATCGGCGGGCGTATTCGCAAAGAGGATATTTTGGCCTATGTCGCCTCGCGCTCGGCACCAGCGCAGCCAGTGACCGCACCTGCGGCTGTTGCACCTGCGCCTTCACCCGCTCCTCCGGCACCACCTGCAGCGCCTCCGCCTGCAGCCCCGCAAGCAGCTCCCACCCCGACGGTGGCCGGGGCGGACGAAGAGCTGGTGACGCCCAGCCGGATTCGGCTGGCTACCGCCGAGCACATGGTACGCACCAAGCGCACTGCGCCCCATGCCACCACCTTTATGGAGGTCGATATGACCAACATTGCCAGGTGGTTGGAGAAGAACAAAGAGGAGTTCAGACGAAAGAACGGCTATGGGCTAAGTTTCGTCGCCTTCGTGATGAAAGCTACCTGCGAGGGGCTGCGCCAGTTCCCAACTGTCAACGCGACCTGGACGCCGGACAACAAGATTCTTCTCAAGAAGCGCATCAACCTCGGTATGGCGGTCGCAACCGACGCTGGCCTGCTGGTTCCAGCGATCCATGATGCCGATCAGTATACGCTGGCTGGCCTGGCCAAACAGATTGCCGCGGTAGCAAGCCGAGCCCGCAGCAATAAGCTGACCTTACAGGACATGCAAGGCAGCACGTTTTCCGTCAATAATACGGGCACCTTTGGGACCCTATTCTCGACCCCGCTCATCAATCAGCCACATGCCGGCATTCTGAGCATGGAAGCGGTGGTCAAGCGACCGATGGTGATGCAGGATGATTCGCTTGCGATCCGGCACATGATGTTCCTCTCCTTTAGCTTCGATCATCGCATCCTGGATGGCGCGGAGGCCAATGGGTTTCTGCGAGCCGTCCGTCTCAAATTGGAGAGCTATGGACCCGACATCGATGTCTATTAGGACAGGCCAGCAAGGAAGGAGAAAGACCTATGCCTGACCAACAGAGCGTGACCGCAGCTGGTCAACCGATGAAAGAAGCTGTCGCGACCGTACAAGCACCTGCATTTGACCCGGTCGACTGTTTCAAGCAGATGATCCTGGCCCGCACGATCAACGACATCCTCAAGACGCGCAAGACGCAAGGCAAATTCGACTTCTATATCGGCTGTGCCGGCCACGAGGCGATTGCAGGGGTGATTGCCGCCCTGCGTCCCGATGACTGGCTCACTTTATACTACCGGGACCTGGCCGGCTGGCTGCAGCGCACCCGTGATCCCTACGCCCCCATTCGCGGGGCCTATGCACGTGCAACCGACCCGATGACCTCGGGACGCAGCTTATCGGAGCAATTCAGTAGCCGCCAGTTTCACATCCTGCCGTACTTCAGCGAGATCGCGGCCCTGGCCCCTTTCTGCGCGGGTGTGGGCTTTGCCTTCAAGCGGGAGCAGACCGGCCAGCTCGTCTCCTTCCACTGTGGCGACGGGGGTACCGCGACCAACGACTTCAATGTGCTCTACCGGGCGGCCACGATCCACGAACTGCCGGTCTTGATGGTCGTGGAGGAGAACGGCTGGGCCATCACCAACTCAGGGAGACAATGGGGCGGGAGCCTGGTTGAATGGGCTCGCGGTGGGGGAGCCGAAGCCGTAGAGATGGATGGCAGTGACGCTGTGGCCCTCTATGAAGCCACGGTCTCGCTGGCGGAGCATGCTCGGACGAAAGGCCCGGTCTTACTGCATCTGAAGATGGGTTTGCTCGACGCGCACTCCAGCAGCACCGACATCTATGGCTATCGTGACCGCGCTGAGGTCAACAAGACCAAGGAGACACGCGATCCCATCACCAATACCGGCAACCGGCTCATACAGATGGGGCTGCTGATGAAGGAGGACATCGAGCGGTTCAAGAAAGAAGCCCGGGCGCAGGTCACGCAGATTGATGAGCAGGTCCAGGGTGAGCCACTGCCCAGCGCGGACCGTTTCCTGGAGCATCTCTATAGCTTCCCCAAGGGGCCCACCATCGAGCCGACGGGGACCCCAAAGACCACGAACATGCTCGATGCCGTCAACGACGCCCTGGCTGAGATCGCGAGCCGCGACCCAGGCTTCTTCGTCTATGGCCAGGATGTCGGCAGTCCGCGGGGCGGCGTCTTCGGTACGACGCAATCGCTGGTGAGCAAATTCCCCGGGACAGCTATCAGTGCCCCGCTCAACGAGCAACTCATCTTCGGGATCGCAGCAGGCGCCTCCATGGTCGATGGCCGAGCCCGCTGTGGCGAGATCCAGTTCATCGAATATCACCAGTCGATGGCCCAGACGGTGCGCCTGGCGGGGCAAATCGAGTATCAATCCTTTGGCGACTGGAACTGCCCGGTGCTCATTCGCATGAAGGCAGGGGGTGGCGGCGGCGGTCCCATCTCCTCGGGAGCAGGGGGTGGCGGCTTCGGCCATTCGCACTCGGGCGAGCACTGGTTTACCGACATCCCCGGGCTGATCGTGCTGTGCCCCAGCACGCCCTATGACGCCAAGGGCCTGCTGATCGAGGCCTCGCGCACCGAGTCACCGGTGATCTACCTGGAGCGTGGTCGCCTCTATCGCTCTGCGCCGCCCAAGGATGCACAGGAGAACGTGATTGGGCCGGTGGCCGAGCTGTGGCAGGTGCCGGGAGGCTATTATACCATCCCAATGCGCCAGGCCCGCCGCATCCGCATCGGCATGGGCCCCCTGACCGGGGCCATTGTGACGTGGGGGACGATGATGCTGGAAGCGGCCATCGCGGCTTCCAACGTGGTAGCGCAGTACGGAGGAGCCTTCGACATTGTGGACCTGCGCACGCTGATGCCCTTTGACGAAGAGACGATCTCGGCGGCGGTACGCGAAGCCAACCGCGTCGTGGTCGTGACTGAAGAGCCGGACTACACGACCTTTGGTCGCCACATCCATTCCTGGATTGTGCAGCACCACTTCGATGATATGGACCTGCCTCCTGCCTTCATCTGTGGGAAGGGGAACATCCCCTCGGTGCCCTATGACGGGCCGGAGGAAATGGCGTTCTATCCCACCTCCAAGGACATTGAGGCAGTACTGATCAACTTTGCGACAGCGTAGGGGCAGGGGTGGGGCTTTTACGGGTAGGTTTTTTGAGCACGGAGACAACGGAGACAATGGAGACATTGGAGACAACGGAGACAAGTGCAGACGCCATCCTGGGGATGGTGTGCGTGGCACACTGTCCCCAGGATGGCGTCTGTGTGGCCCGTCGTGAGAGGCCCGTTCCATCGGGCCTGTGTAGAGTGCCGATGATGAACTTTCAAAAATTCTGGGGGTATTTCCGTAGGGGCGAGGGTGGCGGAGTGGAGTGGGGAGGGCCTTTATGGTCGCCCGGTGTGGGATTGAAAGATGGGTGCGCACGGGCGACCATAAAGGCCCTCCCCGCCACTCCCCGCCGCCCTCGCCCCTACAGAAGATAGACCTCTTGTAATCTTTAAACTTCATTATCTGGCACGGAGTGCAGGAGAAGGTCATGGCAAGCAATCAGTATGATGTCGCAGTGATAGGCGCGGGTCCTGGCGGTTACGTCGCTGCTATTCGCGCCGCGCAACTCGGTGCCAAAGTCGCCATTGTGGAGAAGCAGTATCTGGGTGGCACCTGTCTGAACGTGGGCTGTATCCCCTCCAAGGCAATGTTGCATATTGCCGAGGTGATGCATACGGTAGCCTCAATGGGCGAACTCGGCATTAACCTCCCACAGCCCCCGACGCTGGACATGAGGAAGGCTGTTGAGTTTACCGCCAATGTCGTTAAGCGGATGACTGGTGGCATTGGTACATTGATGAAGGGTAACCATGTTGATGTGTTCGATGGACTGGGAACCGTCGATGCCTCGCACACGGTCACGGTCACCAGAGATGATAGTAGTAAGGGGGATGGAGCGCAACAGCAATTTCATGCGGACAAAATCATCCTGGCCACCGGTTCCGTCCCGCTCATGCCCCCCTTTCCTGGCATTGATGGACGCAATGTGATCAACAGCGACACCTGCTGGCATCTGCCCAAACTCCCTGAGAGCGTCATTTGTGTGGGTGGGGGAGTGATCGGCGTCGAGCTGGCGTGTATGTTCCGTGGCTTAGGCTCAAGGGTCACCATTATCGAAATGCTGCCCAACTTGCTCGCTCCTGTGGATGATGAGGTACGCACCCTCCTCGTCCGTTCACTCGGCAAACGGGGCATCACGATTGCGACCAATGCGACAGTCGAATCAATCGCTGATGATGGCAACATGAAGAAAGTTACGGCCAGTACTCCACAGGGGAAAAAGAACTTCACCGGGGAGTATGTGCTGGTCGCCGTGAGTCGTCGTGCCAATACGAGCGGACTGGAGCGGCTCATGGAGCAAGGACTGGCACATGATCGGGGACGTGTGCGCGTCAACGAGAAGATGGAGACGAACTTGCCTGGCATCTATGCCATCGGCGACCTGGTGCATGGTGCTGGTCTGGCCCATGTCGCCTCGACCGAGGGGGAAGTGGCGGCTGACAACGCCATGGGCCATGAAACGAGGATGGATTACGATGTTGTTCCCAACCCCATCTATACCTTTCCCGAGGTGGGGTTTGTGGGTCTGACGGAAGCACAGGCCAAAGAGAAAGATCCCAACGTCCGTGTCGAGCGCTTCCCCTGGGTGGCGAATGGGAAGGCTGTCGGCAGTGCCAATACCGAGGGCTTCACCAAAGTCATTCTGGGCAAGCACAACGAGATTGTGGGTGCACATATTATCGGCCCAGATGCGACGAATTTGATTACAGAATATTCACTTGCGATGCGCGGTGAACTCACGGGCGATGAGATCATTGAGACGATCCACCCGCATCCCACCTTGAGTGAGGGGCTGCGCGAGGCTGTCCTGGCAGCAGAGGGTCGTCCGATCCACATTCCACCCAAGCAGGCGGCGCGGGCAAGATAGCATACACCAATCTAGAAAGGGAGTAGCACGGCTATGGCAGATGTATCGTCTACTGGGCAGAATCCCATCGACGCTTGGAGCAAGCTCCTTGAGAGCACCATGCAGGTCCATCCAGCTCTCCACATGACTGCCGAGCAGGCACGCGAGAGCGGGAAAGACCCCTGGATGACCTTGATTGACCAACTTTGGCAGGCCAACCCGTCCAGCAAACTCCTCCCCATCGATCCCGCTGAGATTACCCATGCCTTTCAGCAGATCTGGACCGATGCGCTGCGTCACCCTGACCGGGCCTGGGCCAACTACGCTGACTTCGTCCAGAGCTACACACAAATGATGACGGGGGCAGCCCTCAAATTCTGGGGACAAGGCAAGGATGTCGAGTCGACCGTCTCGCCTGAAAAAGGCGACAAACGCTTCAGCGCACCCGACTGGCAGCAGAACCCCGCCTTCGACGCCCTCAAACAAAGCTACCTGCTGGCTGCCACCACCTTGCTCAAGACTGCCTCAGAGGTCGAGGGGCTGGATGAACACCAGCAGCGCAAGCTGGCCTTCTACCTGCGCCAATTCCTGGATGCCATTAGTCCATCCAATCTGGCCTTCACCAATCCCCAGGTGATCCACGAGACCATTCAGAGCGGTGGTCAGAACCTGGTGCGGGGCATGGAGCATCTCTTGCGCGATGTCCAGGCCGGGCAGATCAAGATGACCGATACCCAGGCGTTTGCCCCCGGACGCAACCTGGCCCTGACGCCCGGCCAGGTGATCTACCGCAATCCGCTCATCGAGCTGATCCAGTATGCGCCCACCACCGAGAAGGTCTACGCCTTCCCCTTGCTCTTCATCCCCCCCTGGATCAACAAATACTACATCCTGGATATGCAGCCACAGAACAGTCTCGTCAAGTTCCTGCTCGATCAGGGATTCACCGTCTTCGTCATCAGTTGGAAGAACCCGGATGCTTCTATGGAAGAGACCAGTTTTGAGGACTACCTCACCTTGGGGCCACTGAGTGCATTGGAGGTCATCCAAGAGATCACCGGCTCGCCGAAGGTCGATCCCATCGGGTACTGCATCGGGGGCACGCTGCTCTCGATGGCCTTGCCCTACCTGGCGGCCAAAAAGGACGAGACGGTCAACTGCGCCACCTTCTTCGTTTCGCTGCAAGATTTCACGGAGGTGGGCGATACCTCGGTCTTCATTGATGAGCCGCAGGTGAGCTACGTCGAGGGGCAGATGATGGAGCGGGGTTACCTGGATAGTCGCTCAATGGCCACGATGTTCAACATGCTGCGAGCCAACGATTTGATCTGGAGCAACGTCGTCAACAACTACTTGTTGGGCAAGGAGCCGCCAGCCTTCGACTTGCTCTATTGGAATGCGGATGGGACGCGCATGGCCCGTGCGGCGCACTCGTTCTACCTGCGCAACACCTACCTGGAGAATAATTTAATCAAGCCCAAGAAGATTGTGCTCAAGGGCGTTCCCATTGACCTTGGCCGGATTCGCCAGGACATCTATGCAGTGGGTGCAGAGCAGGATCATATCGTGCCCTGGAAGTCGGCCTGGCGGATCTCGCAACTGAGCGGCGGCCAGGTGCGCTTTGTGCTCGGCGGCAGCGGCCACATTGCAGGAGCCATCAGCCCACCCAGCAAGGGCCGAGGCTACTGGACCAATGACAAGCCGCTGAAGAATGCTGACGAGTGGTTGGAGAGCGCTGAGAGTCACAAGGGGAGCTGGTGGGGCGACTGGGTGGAGTGGCTGAAGCCGCGTTCCGGGGAGCAGGTAGCGCCACCACCGATGGGCGGCGCGGCGCACCCGCCCATCACGCCAGCGCCAGGAAAATACGTATTGGAGAAGTGATCGTACTCTATTGTTTGTATAGCATGGCTATGTAGTGATGGAAAACATAGCCAATAAGAAAGAACAAGACAAGGAGCAAAATCATGGCAAAGGAAACCGTCAATGAGGCCGCACTGCAAGTAATCACATCCTTGCGTGAGGCAAACCAGGCAATTGCGCGGAGTGTCGTTGCTGCTCAGGAGCGAAATGCGAAGTTTGCCCAAAGTCTCTTTACGAGTGGGGTGGAGGTCCTCAAGAGCCACGCGGAGGAGACGCAAACCCTGCTGCAAGAACTGGAGCAACAGACGCAGAAGCAGCAAGAAATGTTTCAGAAGCTTATACAGGAAATGGGACAGGATGCGAGGCAAGAACTGGAACAGCAGATGCAGAAGCAGCAAGAAAATTTCCAGAAGTTGGCGCGGGAGTTGGAACAGCAGGCACAGAAGCAGCAAGAAGCATTCCAGAAGTTGATGCAAGCATCGATGGAGGTTTCCAAGAACCTGCTCCATACTCCGCGCTTGTAGTACCAGCAACTGCTGAAACTACCACGCAGCGGACAAGAGAGCATGTTGAGGTGGCTCCTCAGCAGGCACAGAATGAGTGATCTCATCACCTGGGAAAGGAACGAAAGGCATGAGCGAGGAGACGAAAAATCCAACACCGCTTCCAGCAGTAGGAGCGCGAGCGACACATGTTCGCACGATCACGGATGCCGATATTGTACGCTTTGCTGAGGTGAGTGGTGATCGCAACCCCGTTCACCTGGACGCGGCCTATGCAGCACGCTCTCCCTTCGGCGAACGTGTTGCCCACGGCTTCCTCACCGGCTCTCTGATCTCCGCTGTGATCGGTATGGAGCTGCCCGGTCCAGGCAGCATCTATTTGGGGCAGACGCTGAAGTTTCTCGCCCCTGTCCGCATTGACGATACGGTGACGGTAAGCGTCGAGGTCATTGGGGTTCGCGAGGAGAAACGCCTCCTCACGCTGCGTACGGACTGTACGAATCAAGATGGGGTGCTGGTCATCACGGGGGAAGCTACTGTCAAATATATATGAGGAGGAGCTATGTCAGATTACCAATACATCCTTGTTGAGCGGAATGAGCCTGTTGGCATTGTCACCCTCAATCGTCCAAAGGAGTTGAATGCCCTCAATTTCTCGCTTGTGGGTGAACTGGCTGACGCGCTGGAGGCACTTGATCGAGATCAAACGATCCGCTGTATTGTCATCACCGGAGCGGGCGAGAAGGCTTTTGCCGCAGGAGCGGATATTAAGGAGATGTCCGACAAGTCGCCAATTGACATGATGGCAGGCAGGTTCGAGGCGTGGGAGCGCATTCGGCGTATCCGCACTCCGATGATTGCTGCCGTTGGCGGCTATGCCCTCGGCGGTGGGTGCGAACTGGCGATGCACTGCGACATAATCGTTGCCTCAGAGAATGCACGCTTTGGACAACCCGAAATTCTGCTCGGTATTATTCCCGGTGCGGGTGGGACGCAGCGATTGGCTCGTACGCTCGGCAAGTATCGCACAATGGAGATGGTGCTGACAGGCGCCCAGATCAGCGCACAGGAGATGGCGGACCTCGGCTTGGTGAATCGCGTGGTCCCGAAGGGTGAGCATCTGAATGAGGCGATGAAGCTTGCGCAAACGGTGGCGACACAGCCTCCCATTGCCGTGCGCCTGGCAAAGGAGGCGGTCCTGGCAGCTTTTGAAACCCCCCTAGAAGAGGGGCTGGAGATAGAACGCAAGAACTTCTTTTTACTGTTCGCCACGGAAGATATGCGTGAAGGTATGCAAGCCTTTATGGAGAAGCGCAAGGCCGCGTTTCAGGGAAGGTGAAGCCAAGGAGAGCCCCATGAACCTGAATCAAGCTGAAAAGAGCCTGCTCACTCACATACGGGAGGCACGAACGAGCAGAAGCACAACGATGTCACAGGCAGAGGCTGTAGGGGTAGATCTTGAGGGTGCCTATCAAATCCAGGCTGCTTTAGGAGAGCATCGGGAACTGAGAGGATATAAATTTGGGTTAATCAGTCCCGCCAAACAAGCCCAGATGGGGATCAGTTCGCCCATTCACGGTCGCGTCTATGCCGAGATGCTTTTGGAAAGTCCAGTGCATTTGAGCCAATTTATCCAACCGAGGATCGAGCCGGAACTGGCTGTGGTGCTCCGTGATGATCTACCTGCGCAAGCGTCAGTAGAAGCGGCGCGGTTAGCCGTTGGTGGTATCTTTTTGGGGGTGGACTTCTTGGACAGCATCTGGGAAGGGTACCGGTTCAGCAGTGCCGAAGTCGTGGCTGACAACGCGTCTGGTGGTGGTTTTCTTCTGGGGAAGCAACAGCTTCGTGAGCCCCTCACAGGCCAACTCAGCTTGTACTTGAACGGGGAGTTGCTGACCGAGGGTCCAGTAGAGACCCTGGGGGACATTGGGGAACGTTTGAGCTGGCTGGCGGAGCAGGTGAGGGGGCTACGGGCCGGGTATGTCGTCTTCCTGGGTTCACCTGCTGCAGCTGTACCGGCCAAGCCCGGAAGGCTTGAACTCCATGGCCCTCAGGAGAGTATGTTAACTGCGATAGTAGAGGAATGACGGCACCTTTACAGCGGTGCAATCGACCACTTCTGTATGGTGACGAGCGATAGTGACTATACGCCGCTGGTTTTCCGGCTCCGATCTGCCGGCTGAAGTCCCTATCGCTCTTCTGTTGTCTCATCTGTGTGCGGGTGTGCCGGTTTGGTCACTTCCCCCGCTGGATGGCGATCGCATGAGGATGTGCTCTCACGATGACGGTACGAACCCAGGTGCCAGCCAGGCAGCTCGGAACTCGAAGGCTTCATCGGCTTTCTCCTGCCTGCGGCCTGCTGGGGAAAGAACATGTGGCCATATTGCGGCTTTTGCAGCGCTTTAGAGCGTAGATGGACGTTCAAGCAGCGCATGAAATCGTAGCCATCGCTCACAACCGAGGGCGGAGACCCCCACGCCTCTTGGGATGCCCTGTCCCTAAGGCCCTCACCTGCCAGGGTAATCACGGTGTGATAAAACTGCTCTATTGAGAGACTGCCGAGAGTAGTGCGCAGCATCTCGGCGTCCGGAACAATCCAAGAGGCGCATGCCCCATCAGGCTCCGCCTGCTCTAGCTCCTCGAATGAAGTGTAGATCCTTTCCGTCTCGTCGGACTGGATGCGGTATCCCAGTGCATAGCGGTATTCATCACCCCAGTCCAGTAGCTGCTCATCGATACCGTCAAGCCACTGGGCAAGTGTCTCCAGAAGCACCGTATCTGGCAGCGCAAGGAGCGCGTCTCGTACTTGCCTTGCCAGGTGTTTCGTTTTCTCTTTCATCATCACCTCCTCAAGCAGCCCTCCGCGGTGCAGCATTCCTCCGGAGTCGTATTGCCTACCAGCAAACACGGGCAGACTTCATGTGATGGCTCTATCTTACCATAGATGGCTAGACCTGGCAGCAGTGCTTTTCTTCTTGCGGTTTCTATTCTTCGTGGTATTGAACAGGGTAAACCCCTTCGTCAGGTTGCAGGCGATTAGGGTGTATCGTATGAAGCTGTACGACGTGTTCTTCGCGCTGCCCGTAAGCAGGGAGCAGGCTAAGGAGTTGTGTATGGGGGTCACTCCAGTTGACAACACCCTACAGAAAGTGGCTCAATAGTAAGTGAGAAGATATGATCAAACGTTTATTGCGGAATGGTTAACTAAGAAGAGGGCAGGCTCAACAACTGCCTCAAGAGGAGTTATGCGTCATGACCTACTCACGCCGAAACAGTACTGATGAGCAACAAGAGGCATGTCAAAAAGCCAAGCAGATCACGGCAATATGCGGACAATTTCAGATCACGCTTGATCCTATTGACTGGCAACAATTCGGAATGTGGGCACCAGTGAAAGTGAACAATATCGAGATAGCTTCTCTTGTGGACCTCGGGCAACGCGATAGTGATGATATTCTCCGTCAAGTTCAGATCAAACTGTTCGCACACGCTGCTCTCGAAACCCTTCACTCTCGACTAGATCTCAAAGCCTTAATTTGGAGTCCTGTCGATGTGGTGCAGCCACAAGCGTTTTTGAGCCTCTGGATCATCACACTTGAGACGGATGAGCGCATCCCTATCATTGAATCCATCAGAAATGGACAGCGCGTCTATGAACACTATCAGTTTGATGGAGGCGATGGGCAGCAGCTCGCCAAGCTCTTCGGACCAGTGAATGAAGGGGAGTATCACCTTGGTGATACGGTAACGATAAAGGAGCGTGAGCGTCAATATACCGGGGAGATTATTTATATCATCCCACCTGGCAAGATGTTCACAAGCCGCAAATATGCATCACGGGGGTATCATACCATTTCGGGGACAGCCTATACGAACGATATGGTATCAAGGTATCTTGTCGATTGCAACGACGGTTTCCCCCATATTGTGCATCAGTCGCAGGTTATCCAGTAAACAAGGTCTGGTAATCACTTCCTCTGTTTTACCAGCCTCCTATCGGCCGTGATCCATTTTGCGCGTCACTCTGTTGGAGCCTGAACTCGCCTGGCGTGCTTGTACCACCCTTCGCTGCGCAACCATTCCTCTAACGTGTGGAGATGCACCTCGGGGTAGCGGCGACGCAGATCTGCGATGTTCGCCTTAAACCCCTCCTCATTGAACCAGCGGTACATCTGATAGTACTCTTCGCCCAGAACGCTTCGCACCACCGGCATGGGAATCTCCTCAAACTCGACCGGCTTGCCCAGGACACGACTGAAGACTTCGGCAGCCTGGGGATTAGTCAGTTCGCTTCCTGCAATCTCCAGTGCCTGTCCGATGAACTCTGTGGGGCGATCAAACGCCAGGGCCACAAAGGCGCCGATATCGTCGACAGCGATTGTCTGATACGGCTTGTCGGCACGGACGGCGTCCGTGAACTTGCCCTGCAACAGGCTCGTATTTGATTGAAGCAATTCGAGTATTTGTTCTCTTGTAAACGGTGAGATGCCGATTTCAGTCTGTTCGAGGTAGTAATTCTCCATAAAGGCCGCTGGCCTGATCATCGTCGCCGGTAGGCCGAGCTGGCGAATATACTGTTCAATTTCCCACTTGGTCACCCAATGGCCGATTCCTGAGTTCCGCTCCGCCCCGCCAACGGAGCTGTAGACGAAATGCTCTACCCCGGCTTTCTTTGCCACGTCCGCCAGGCTCTTGCCCTGTTGTACCTCACGTTTCGCACCGACTTTCCAGAAGTTCTGGACACTGTATATGCCGTACACCCCATGGGCGGCATGCTCCAGGGATGCCAGGTCTTCGAGATCTCCCTGCGCCAATTCGACGCCTTGGCGTGCCAGGTTCAGGGCCGTATCACTGCTAGAGTTGCGAGTCAATGCTCGCAAGTTCCATCCTTTGGCCAGCATATGGCGGATGACGGCCCCGCCCTGCTGCCCTGTTGCTCCTGTGATGAGCACGGTTTTGTCTGCCTTGAGCATGTTCCTGTCTCCCGTTTCTCTTGATTCTGTCCGCATCCAGGCACGGCAATGTATACTTCTCTTCGTTTTTGCGGGGAGCAAGAGCCAAAACTGTTGCTCCTGGCCCTGGATACAGTCTACCTGGCGATAGAGCGTTGCACATCGGGAGAATTCCCTATTGCTTTCCCTAACCTGTATAACCTACAAGGACTTTCTCTCCCTAGGGAAATATGTGGTGAATCCCCTGTACTTTTGTGGGATTTTATCCAACATTCAGCTCGATTCTGATAGCTAGAGGAGTGACTCTTGAACTGCCTGCACTGTACTTCAGAGGAGTTGGTGTTCTCTTGCGACACGGGTGGCCTCATTGCGTGAAGTCACGCCAAGCTTGCCATAGATCGAGCGTAAGTGGGCATCGACCGTGCGGGCGCTGATGATGAGCCTCTCGGCTATTTGCGCATAGCTCAGTCCTTGCGCTGCGAGACGTAACACCTCGACCTCACGAGCCGTGAGATTAGCCGGATACGCTGCGGATGAAGGTATCTGTACCTGAAAGTGGACACGGTGTGAAGCTGGCTGGGGAGTTGTAAGATGCTGCTTGCGTTTCACCTGCTCGGGTGCAGCGATGACCTGCTCCCACGTCATCTGCTGGCCCTGCATCCAGGCACCACTGAAAGTTGCCTCGTCAAGCTGGGTACGTACTGCAGCCAGATTGCGGTCATATTCGGCACGATCTGCAGGAAACATGCGAGCCCCAATTGCAGTGAAGAGGGTTTGTGACGCCGCAAAGAGCTGGACCGCTAACTCGTGTTGTCCCTGTACTCCAGCCACGGCTGCCAATCCCGGCAGGCAGTCTGCGACTCCTCCCTTATGCCCGAGTTCCCGTAGCAGGACGAAACTTTCCTCGAAGAGGGCTGCCATCCTCTCATAGTTCCCCTGAGCCTGCGCCACATGTCCAAGATTGTGAAGCAAATAAGCAATACGCCACTTGCTCTCCAGATGCCGAAAGAGGGCCAGGCTCTCATCATAGAACTTTTCTGCCTGCTCATAGTCACCCTGGCATCGCATCACTTCGCCCAGACCATTGAGCGCCAGAGCAAGGCCCCACGTATCACATACTTCTCGCCACAGCACCAGGCTTTCCCGAAGCCAACGGTGCGCTGAGGGAAGATCACCCTCGGAGCTGGCTACCTCCCCCAGGCCGAACAGTGCCAGGGCCAGGCCCCACTTATCCCCTCCCCCCCGAAAGAGTGCCACGCTCTCCTCTAGCAACCCATGTGCCACGGCCGGATCCCCTTGGAGCTTCAACACTGTTCCTAATCTGGCCAGGGTATAGGCGCACCCCTGCCGATCTCCCAGTTCTCGCCAGAGCACCAGGCTCTCCTCAAGGCGGGAGCGTGCGAGCGTGAAGTTTCCCAGGAAGCGGGCCAGACCCCCGACGCTATACAGCGCTTTTGCTCGATACCTGATGCGTTCAGACGCTCCGGGCAACGCCAGTACTCGCTCGAGCCATCCACAGCCCTCACGCAAATACCCGTGCAGATACCAGAACCACGAGAGCGCACTACTCAATCGCAATGCGCCCTCAGCTGCTCCATGCTCTACGAACCAGTGCAAGGCCGTGCGCAGGTTGTGATGCTCAGCCTCTAACTGCTTCAACCATACATCCTGCTCAGGCCCACGCAGGGCTAAATCGCCCCTTTCGGCGAATGTCAGATAGTAGGCAGCGTGGGCATCAGAGATGGCATCCTCTTCTCGACTCTCCCTGAGGCGCTCCAATGCGTACTCCCGAATGGTTGCTAACATCATGAAACGTGGCCCACTCTCCCCCTGTGCTCTCTGGTAGAGCAGGCCCTTGTCAAGCAGGGATCCTACCCGATCAAGGATCTCCGGGGCACTAACCCCTGCTCGGTTGCACACCGCCTCTATCGCTTCGAGCGTGCATCCTCCTACGAATACGGCCATTCGTCGGAACAAGCGCTGCTCATCTGAGTCCAGCAAGGAATAGCTCCACTCCAGGGTGTTGCGCAAGGTCTGCTGCCTTGCCGGCAGGTCCTGTGTCCCTCCTGTCAACAAGGGAAGTCGCTGCTTCATGCGTGCCAGCAGTTCCTGAGGCGACAGCAGTTTGATCCGAGCTGCTGCCAGCTCGATGGCCAGGGGGAGACCATCCAGGTGTGTACAGATTTCTGCCACTACACGCGCGTTGGCCTCAGTCAGTTGAAAGTCAGGCCGAGCGCTCCTCATTCGCTGAATACAGAGGGCCACCGCTGGCGTCTGCGCCAGGTGGTCGAGAGGGGGTAGATGCACAAAATCAGGCAACGTTAATGGAAGGACGGGGAACTGGTGCTCACCTGAGAGATGGAGAACTGCCCGACTGGTTACCAGTACTTTCAAAGCCGGACAAGCCACCAGCAGTTCTGAGATGAGCGGGGCAGCAGTCAGCACGTGCTCAAAATTGTCAAGGACGAGCAAGATACGTCTCTGCCGCAGGTACTCTTTGAGCTGCTCGAGCAGGGTCTGCGTCTCAGCTTCTTTCAGGCCGAGAACCCGGGCGATGGCTGAGGGAACGAGAGCAGGGTCGAGAATAGAGGAGAGCGGGACGAAGAAGACATCGGCGAAGCCTTCAAGCAAGCCAGTAGCGACCTGCAAAGCCAGGCGGGTTTTCCCAACACCGCCAGGACCAGTAAGTGTTACCAGGCGTACCCCGGTGTGACGGAGAAGCTGCTGGAGTGTATCTACCTCCTGTTCGCGCCCTAGAAGTGGCGTGAGTGGAGTCGGCAAGGGGCGTTTGCGAGCGAGTTGCCACGAGACGGATGATTGCTCCAATGGTGTTATCTACCCACCCTCATACAAAGTTTCTTCTAAGGAATAGCCCGCGATAAATCGGGCTCTCCCCTAGGAGCAATAGCCAGGTATGAAATCCTGCTCAAGTATATCACAAAATCGGAAAATAGCCGGTTGCCGTGACCACAGATATACCTTCCGCACTGTGGGGCTGACCTTCATTGTCCCTCAAGTGACCGATCCTCGCTTGCCTGCTGCCTTTGCGTTTCCCGCGGCCTATGGGGATTTGCTTGCGGTCGGTCTGGCTTTTCTAGCCATCTTCGCCTTACGGGCACGGATGCGATTTGCCTTACCGCTTGTCTGGGTCTTCAACCTGGAGGGGACAGCTGATTTGCTTTATGCTCTGGTCCAGGGAGGTCTCTTGCAGTTCCCAACCTTCCAGGTCGGAGCCGCCTGGTTCATCCCAACTTTTTACGTTACCTTGTTATTGGTCGTACACATCCTCATCTTCTGGGTGCTCTTGCGACCTCAACCGTCTGCTCACTCAAGCCCTACGTATTAGTCTGAGTGATGAAGCGACTCGAGGTGAGCCAGATGAGTGTCCAGAAGAAGATGATCGCGAAAAACCCCATGGTTCCAACATAGGTGGTAATCCAGATGGTGAAGCGCCTCTTTGGCGGCCTCCACGCTCGCACATTCGAACATCAACACCACTCTCCCTGGTTGACCAGCACGCTCGTAGAACTCGCGACAGATCCCTTGCGCGTAGAGTTCCCACACCCCTTGAATTTCTGCTGCCGCATGTGGTAGCAACGCCTCCAGAGGGACGCCTTCGCGCGGCTTGGGCAACACTAAAATCTTCATAGGATAGAACCTCCAATTTCCTTGTTGGTAGAAACGTTGTCGTGATCCTCACATGAAAGATCATCGCAAAGAAAGAGGGTCGAGGGGTCAGGTTTGTGACAGACACAAGCCTGGTCTTGCTCAACCTACTTTCCTGCCTATGTTTACCAGCGCCGATGATGTCCCTCTCATGAGGCTGATGCCTCGTCCTGTCCCGAAATCGCTGCTGTTGGGATCAGCATAGCGTGTTCTGACAGACATACCAGCCGTCTGTCACAAATGTAGCCCCTCGACCCTCTCTCTTTGTACAGACTACCGTAAGTTCATTTCGAGCGTGCCTTCCATCTGCTCAACGGCAGAGAACCACTTACGTGGTTGAGCTGCCTGGTTGTAGCAGGCTCGGAAGAGACACGCCAGCTGAGCAGCTCTTTAAGAGGAGCTGCTCAAGGAGGATTTCAATGATCTGGGAAATTGATCCCATCCATTCACGCGTGTCCTTTGCTATCCGAGTCATGTCGGTCAGCACGACGAGAGGACACTTCAAGGCACTTCGTGGTCAGCTCCATATTGATGAGCAAAACCCTGCTAACTCCTGGGTAGCAGCTGAAGTCGATACAGCCAGCATCGATACACAGAATAAGCTGCGTGATACCCACCTGCGTTCTGCCGGCTTCTTTGACGTGAAGCAATATCCCACCATCACCTTTACAAGTACGAACGTCGAGCAGGTCAACGGTCAGGACTACCAGGTGACAGGGAACCTGACCCTGCACGGGGTGACCAGACCCATCACCTTTGATGTCACATACCGTGGTGAAAACTCGATGATGGGCATGCGTACTGGCCTCAGAGCTTCGGCAACGATCAATCGCAATGATTTTGGCGTGGGTCGGGGTGCGATGGTGCGGGTCGCGGCAAATTCGATGGTCACTATTGAGATTGATCTAGAGGCTGTTCAGCAGTCAGTGGAAGCGCAAGAGGCAGTAGCTACAGCTGAATAATAGGCCGTGGCCCCGGCTCGTATACCTTCGTCGAGCACCGCCGCTACCTGGATGCACTGCTCGAAGAGCTCAACGTGAACGAGCAGGTCACGCTTGTCCTCCATGATTGGGGATCAGCCCTTGGCTTCGATTGGGCCAATTGTCACCGCACTGCGGTCAAGGGCATTGTCTACATGGAGGCGATTGTGAGACCACGTACCTGGAATGATTGGCCCGAGGCGGCCCGTGGTATGTTCCAGGCGCTGCGTTCGGATGCCGGAGAACAGATGATCCTGGAGCAAAATTTCTTTGTGGAGGCCATTGTGCCCCGCTCCGTCCTTCGTGGCCTAACCGCTGAAGAGATGGCGTATTATCGCCGCCCCTTTGCCGAGCCAGGTGAAGGACGCCGACCCACGCTCACCTGGCCGCGCCAGATTCCTGTTGAGGGAGAGCCCGCCGATGTGACCGAGATCGTGAGTTCCTACGCTGAGTGGCTCGCGAAGAGCACTGTTCCCAAGTTGTTCGTGAACGGCGAGCCTGGAGCCGCCCTGACTGGGGCTTTGCGAGAGTTCTGCCGGAGCTGGCCTGCGCAGACAAAGGTGACAGTGCGCGGGCTTCACTTCCTTCAGGAGGACTCTCCTGATGAGATTGGACAGGCCATCGTCAACTGGATGAAGGCGCTGCAATAGGTCCTGGCCAGAGAGAAGCTCCCTTGCCAACCACGTGGGTGATCTTCTCCTGTCGTCGGACAACTGGCATACACACTTGGAACGAATGTACGGCAGCCTGTACACAGAAAGAGGGTCGGGAGGTCGTTTTTGTGACGGATACATATTTGTCACAAAAATGCCCTTTGACCCTCTTTCTGTGTGATGATCTTTCAAGTAGGGATCACGACAATGTTTCTACCAACAAAGAATTTGGAGGTCATAACCTGATGAAGATTTTAGTATTGCCCAAACCAATCGAAGGTGTCTCACGAGAGGAGTTACTACAACATGCGGCGGCAGAAATTCAAGCCGTATGGGAGCTCTACGCGCAAGGGATCTGCCGCGAGTTCTATACCCGCGCTAACGAACCAGGGCGAGTCGTGTTGATGTTCGAAAGTGCGAGCGTGGAAGCTGCCCAGGAGGCGCTCGCCTCGTTGCCATTTGCGCGGTTACACCTGATCGACTTCGATCTGATCCCGCTGGCTCCTTTCATAGGCCTGACACGGCTGTTCCAGGTGACGAGTGAGGAACATGCGGGGTAGATACCGCGCTGAAGTTGTGTGCGCGCTGGACACGGCTGAACCGTCCCCCCCTCTGCAAGCCAGAGGAAGTAGACAAGTAAAAAAGAAAGAAGAGACAACACATGGCAGGCTATATTCTGATCGATCTCGAAATCACCGATCCAGAGGGCTTTCAAGAATACTTAAAACTGGCAGGTCCAACTGTCAAACAGTACGGAGGGAAAGTCCTGATTGGAGGAGCAGCCAGCGAAACGTTGGAAGGAGATTGGCATACCCATCTGCTCTCGGTCGGCGAGTTCGAAAGCGTCGAGCAGGCCCTGCGCTGGTACAACTCAGCCGAGTATGCGCCAGCCAAGGCGCTTCGTTTCAAAAGAGAAATGCAGAAGAGCTACGGGCTGAGGGTGTTGGATGGAGATCTGTTGACATCCTCCCGCAGGCTTTCGCCAGGGGATTCCTTCCCTCACGAGAAGGGTTTCCTGCTTCGTCGGCTACGAGTTTCACTCGGAGCATTGCTGCTCCAAGCCAGAGCTTTCGCCTCCACAGGCCTAACTTTCCGCGAGCCCCGCGGTAGTTTCTCAGTCTTATTTCCTCCCCTGAGCTTGTGCCAGGGGTATCCAGAGGCGGGGTGCGATGATTTACCAGGACGCTCGCGTTCCGACAAATATATCGGTTGTCTGTCACAAAAGTGCCCCCTCGACCCTCTTCCTTTGTGGAGATCATTCTGGTGATGATCACCACACAGTTTCTATCAATGTTAGGGATATACATATGTTTAGATCAAACGCTCCTGTTTCTGACAATCGAAGCAGTGTACTGGAGACACAACCGTCAACACGCATTCTGGTGATCGGCGCGGGATATGCCGGGTTGTTGTTTACCATGCGCCTGGCCGGCAAAGTTGCCCGGCAGAATGTCCATATAGCACTGGTGAACGAATCCGACACCTTCATTGAGCGCCCGCGCCTACATCAGCTTGCCACCAATCAGGTGATCCAATGGCGCTCTCTTCCACAGATGCTGCGTCAAACGCATATCCAGTTTATTCAGGGACGAGTCACGAGTATCGACTCTGCACACCATGAGATCGTTGTCATAGATCAGCAGCAAACGCACCATCTGGAGTATGATTACCTGGTCTATGCTTTGGGGAGTGTGACTGACCGCCAGACTGTGCCGGGAGTGGCGCAATACGCCTACACCCTCGCGCCGAACGGTCCTTTGTCCGCAGCAGCATTGCGCGAAACACTTCCTTCCGTACAGGCAAGACACGGGCATGTTGTGGTCTGTGGTGGAGGAGCAACTGGCATCGAAACCGCGGCTGAGGTGGCAACAGCCTACCCTCACATCAAGGTGCATTTGGTGACGCAGGGGCCTTTCAGTCTCTTCCTGGGCAAGACTGTTGCCAGCTCTATCCGACGTTCACTCACCCGAGTGGGAGTCGAGATCATCGATCAGACCACGGTTGCTGCCGTGCGTGCGCACAGTGTGGTCATTGATCAAGGAAGCGAGATTCCCTGTGACCTCTGCGTCTGGACGGGAGGATTCGTTGCTCCGTCGTTGGCACGGGAAGCTGGATTAGCCGTGAATGAGCGCAATCAAATTGTGGTCGATCCTTTTCTGCGTTCGATCTCTCATCCAGAGATCTACGCGATTGGTGATGCGGCACACCCACGTGAGGACCCTGGGGCTCCCGTGCGCATGAGCGCCGTCACCGCGACGATCATGGGCGCGCATGGCGCCGATTGCTTGAGCGCGGTCCTGCGCGGCAAGACGCCCAGACCGCTCAGCTTTGCCTATCTGGGCCAGGGCATCGCTTTAGGACGACACAACGCCATTGGCTTCAACAATTATCCTGATGACAAACCCTATCCGCCCTACTTCACCGGGTGGTTGGGATACCTCATTCGCGAGGGGTTTGTGCGCTATCTGGCAACCGCGACACAGCGGCCGGGAATCTTTGTGTGGTTAGGGAAGCGGCGCTATGAGCGTGCACAACGTCGACAACAAGCCATGGAACAGAAAAAGCAGATGCAGCCACGCCGGGCATAACTACGAAGGAGGAGCATGATGGAGTCATTTGAAACGTACTGGTCGTACCTCTTTGCTATCGCCTATTGCGTGCTGGGGAGCGCGATGGATGCTGAGGACATGGTGCAGGAAACCTACCTGCGCTATCAGACCACGCCGAAAGACTCCATTACCTCGCTCAAAGCGTTTCTGACCACGATTATAACGCGCTTGTGCATGGATCAACTGCATTTCATGGTGAACCCAGAGAAACTTGCACGCGTTTAGCATGAATCTTCTATACGAAAGAGGAAAAAGCAATGACATCACAACATGACTTCCCGACCGCCGGTGTGGAGCTGAGGCACCTCCTTGTCGTGAGCGACTACGCTCGCTCGCTGGCGTTCTATCGCGACGTGCTAGGAGCGACGGTGGTGCGCGAGTTTCCCGGCACCTTGTGCTTCCTGAACTTTGGGGGCAGTCAGATCCTGCTCACGGTCCCAGGTGGACCCACGCAGGACAAGCCCACCGTGACCTTTGCCTCGCCTACCGACCTGGACCGGGTTACTAGCGAGTTGGCCATCCGGGTGCCGGATTGCTCTGCCGCTTACGAGGTGTTGCGCTCTCGCGGAGCCAAGTTCCTCACTGAGCCGGTGGACTGGGGTTATGAGGTCCGAGCCTTCTTCCGCGATCCCGATGGCCATCTTCTGGAGATCTCTCAGAGTGGCCAGCAGAAGAGTTAGGATGGTACGCTATGACCAGTATTCGTCGAGCACATGAGACTGATCTCAAACACATGTACGAAGTGTTTTATCAGAATGAGGTGCTGGATACTCCTCACCCTCCCTTACCAGGCGACCTTTCATCGTATTTGCTCCATGTTCTTCAAACTGGGACGATGTATGTGGCGGAGCAAGAGGGAGAGGTGCTCGCGTTTACGGGAGCGATTACACGGGGAACGGTGACCTTTCTCACCGACTTGTTTGTTCACCCAGCTCACCAATCCGGCCAACTTGGCAAGACACTTCTCCGCTCCGTTTTACCACAGGATGATCTGGTTCATTGCACTGTGAGCTCGAGTGACCCCCGTGCGCTCGCCCTCTATATTCGAGCTGGCATGCGTCCACTCTGGCCATACTTCGCACTGCGACGAGAGCAGTCAGCTCATGAGTGGCGTTGGCCTACCGACATGGAGATCATCGAAGCAGACCCTGGTGATCCGGCCTTGATACACTGGGATGCTCAGATCAGCGGACGCCAGCGTCCGCTGGACCATCGGTATTGGGTACGCGAACAACAAGCTGTGCCACTCTGGTTTCGTCGACAAGGGCACATCGTGGGCTACGGCTACATTCGGTTGGATGCAGGAACGCTCTGGCATCCTCACACTTGTACCCTTGGACCCATTGGGGTCAGAGCCCCGGAAGAGGCGGCGGATTGCGTTCTGACTGCTGTCAACTGGGCGCTGCAGCGAGCGGAGGTGTTGCACATCGACGTGTTAGGTCCTCATCCTTGCCTGTCGGCATTGCTCCAGGAGGGATTTCGCATTATGTACGTGGATACGTTCGTTTCAACGGCAGATCCCCCCTTCTTTGATGCACGGTGCTACATTGCATCAGGAGGAGACCTGTTTTAAGGCTGCTAGAAAAGCCTCGTAGCGCTGGCGGCTGTATCCTGCACTGCCCTCCGCTTTGGTTTGTGAGAGGGCATCATGTAGCCAACCAGCAATGACCTGGCGCTCCTCGAGGGTGGTATTTCCTATCAGCAGACCAGGAATGTCTTCATCCAAGTCCATCCAACTGTCTGTAGAGAAGCGGTAGATGGCAAAGAGCACTCGTATGACGCGCAGACGCATCTCCGGGTTGTTCTCTTCGCCCGCAAAGCAGCTATCCAGCCCATCAATACAACGCATAAGGATAACGCTGAATGCGACATACTCATCCCGATAGTCATTAAAGTGTTCAATGACCTCAGTGACCAGCACCTCGTAAATGGTGAGAGCCGCAGCATAATCTTCCTGTGCGGCAAACTCATCAGCAATAGACTTAATGGCGGTAAGTCTTCTCTCGACCTCGCCGCGTTTGCGCTTGCGCTGGTTCTCCCCAGCGGCCATCGCAGCCAGGACCTGCTGCTGGTACACTTCAGGATCAAGAGAGGACTTCCGAGAAGAGGCGATCGGCGGCGGTGTATTCAGGAGCCATTGCAAATCCGGCTCCTGGCGCAGCATGTGTTGAATGATGGTGATTAATTCAGCTTTCTCGCGTTGTTCCAGGTTTTTCTTCAACATGTCCATTCACGTTCCCTCCTATGGACAGGCTTCATGTGATGGCTCTATCTTACCATAGCTGGCTAGACCTGGCGGCAGTGCTTTTCTTTCTGCTGCTCATATCGTATGCTGTGAGTGACAACGAGTGAGCAGTCAGCAGAGGAGGGAGCGTATGACGAGACAGATCTCAAAGGGAAGGTGTACCTTTTGCCTTAGAGAGTTGAGTAAATCAAGCATGACCAGACACCTGGTATCTTGTGAGCAACGAATAGCGATGCAAGGTGAAAGAGAGAGCCGTCAACAAGCGAAAAAGATCAAGGCGTTCCATCTGGTTGTGGAGGGATATCGCTTACCCATGTATTGGATGCATCTGGAAGTGGCTGCTGATACTACTCTGGCGACATTGGATCGCTTTTTGAGGGAGACGTGGCTGGAGTGTTGTGGGCATTTGAGTGTTTTTAGAATTGGTGGATTTAACTACTACGTGGATGCAGAGATGGATGCTTACTGGGATATGCGCCGGAAGAATATGCAGGTGAAGTTGGAAGAAGTCCTCAGTCCGGGACAAACATGCTCCTACGAATATGATTTTGGTACGACGACAGAGCTGATCATGAAAGTGATTTCGGAGGACGAGGTGGATATGAAGGGGAAGGCTATCCAGGTACTTGCCAGAAATACCCTGCCGATCATTCCCTGCGATGGATGTGGAGAACCCGCTACCAGCCTCTGTACTCAATGCGTCTATGAAGACAAAGGGTGCCTGTGTGACACGTGTGCAAGGAGCCACGAATGTGGTGAAGAGATGCTCTTGCCACTGGTCAATTCACCGCGAGCAGGCGTCTGTGGCTATACAGGGCAGGAGCCGGCGTATAGCTGGTAGCCCAAGC
>WNFT01001059.1_pt1 | contig 23305 bp, 27 predicted proteins | sample 5400191 | NCBI WGS metagenome assembly WNFT01 (sample SAMN13153359, study PRJNA577476) | soil metagenome | isolation source: 80 cm saprolite under Madrone tree | place: USA:California | collected 2016-06-14 | reverse complement strand
CCGGTCAAGTTGTGAAATGCGGGGGAATCCTCAGCGGCTTCGCGTCTCTTGATTTGGGCTTCGGCTGACAGTTCGAGTATTCGTTCTATCGCGCTATCCGGACTCATGGCTGCTCTCCTGGTCTGGCGGAACAGCAGACCGGCTCGACTCGGAAGGCCTGGCTCGGGCTATCGGGTCCAGTTCAATGATTTCCTTACGGAATCAGGAAACGTGGAGACGATGGAGGGTCCGACCAGGTAGCCCGCAATGAGTGAATGTGCATATTCCATGCCAAGCACGGAGCACAAGCTCAAGGTTCTAAGGACGAGCTAACTCTAAGATGCGGCGGTATTTACGGTCGAAACCGATAGGTAGTCACCTTCGATCTCTGGGGTCTATTTTCCCAGTAAGGGCAGGAGTCTGCCAAAGTTGTGCAAAAGTTGTGCAAATGTCCTTCGTGCCTGCTGCCGAAACTCCTGAAGTCGGATTACCGAAGAAGTGGACCGAAAGGATTACGCAAAAGCAGCGGGCGCTATGCGGTTCTGTAAGTGAACAGTTTTTGGCATTCCTTTCGGAGAAAGCCGCCCGTGACGGGAATGCGGTGATTGCCCTTCTCGAAGACGAGCCGGCAGGGGATGAGACAAGCTCGCCACTTATAGTCTTCCGTACCGCGCTTGCGGCCAAAAGCGGCAATGTCTTCCTGGGAAACGCCGTAGACGACCGCGCCAATTCTAGACCACACGCAGGCACCGGCGCACATGGCGCAGGGCTCGTGCGTGGAGTAAAGGACGAAGTCGGGCAGGTAGCGGCCATAGCCGCTTGATACGTATTTGAGCGTTTCTAACTCTACGTGCTTGATGCTTGATCCCGAAGTTTTTACTCGGTTACCGGCGCTGGCAATGACCACTTCGCTCCTGCCCGTAAGGCGTGTGATGACCGCGCCAATGGGATAGTCGCCTCGGTCACCGGCGCGTTTGGCCTCCGCGACAGCCAACTCCATGAACTTCCTTCTCGGTTTGTAGGAACGAGGGATCATGCAGATAGATTATATCTGTTTGTTGCGAGTGTTTCTCAGGATCGGCGCCCCATTCGCTGAATTTTGCGCGTGGGAGTTTTGGTATAGGGTAGGCCCCAAGATCTATCCGACTACTATACGTCCACCCTTAGAGAACACCGCACAGCCTGAAGGCTGTGCCACCGTTAAGGACGGGAAGCCCGCGATGACACCCCGGAGGCAATCCAAAGACAGCCATCGCGGGCCTATTTCCACTTTTACATTCCGAGGTAAAAGCTATAACTCCAACCCAAGGTTCGTCTGTACAAAAAGGAACACTGGCCAAACCAAGGGCGCGAGCCGTCGCATTTGGAAGGCAGACGCGGTATAAGATGAAGGCGCAGGGAAACGCAGCGGGAGGTGACTATGCGTGCGGATCGAGTGGAAGTTTCCTGGGACGGAAGCAAGTCGAAATGGCTGGTTCGCATTGTGAACGGCGAAGAGGTGATTCGGCGTTCTTGCAATTTGCCGAAGGATGCGGACGAACAGGCGCTTCGCGCGGCTGCGCAAAAGACCGTGCAAGATGAAGGCTATGAAGCCGATGCCGCGCTGGTAAGCGTGCGCCGATAGCGCTAGGTCGTCGATGACGGAGCGATGAGGGGCGCGGCCAAGAGTGGCTGTGCTTCAAAGTACACGCATTTCAAACACCGGTATGAAATTTCGCCACGACCTTCGAATCGAAGTGCAAAACTACCCATCGCGATACGACAAAAAGGAAAAACAACTGATGAAGCTAGTATCAGTGAACACCGGGCTGCCGCGCGAAGTAACATGGCATGGGAGAATTGTTACGACGGCCATTTTTAAGGAACCGGTTAAAGGCCGCGTTATTTTGCGCAAGCTGAATCTTGAAGGCGACCGTCAGGCGGACCTGAGCGTGCACGGGGGAGAGCACAAGGCTGTTTACTGCTACCCGCTGGCACACTACGACTACTGGAAGAAGGAGCTGCCCGGGCGCGAGTTGCCGATGGGCACGTTCGGAGAAAACTTTACGATTGATGGCATTGCAGCGGTTGGTGCTACGGGTGGCTTGGCGGAAGACACCGTCCATCTTGGCGATCAGTTCTCTGCCGGAACCGCGGAACTGGTGGTGACGCAGCCGCGCCTGCCTTGCTACAAACTGGGAGTGAGATTTGGATCCGACGATATGGTGAGGCGATTCATGGTGAGCGGCCGGACAGGCTTCTACTTCGCCGTCACGCGGGAGGGAGAAGTAGGAGCAGGCGATGAGATCAAAGTGATTGCCCGGCACGCAAACGCCGTCCCTGTCTCGGAAATTACCCGGCTGTACGCCGCAAAAAGATACGGAGATGCCGACGTTGCCTCGGTGCGGCGCGCCTTGCGAGTAGCGGCATTGCCGGAGAGTTGGAAGGCGTACTTCCGGGAGCGGCTGGAGAAGGCGGGGACGTTGAAGTCTTAGGGAATTTCTTTCCGTATCTAGCCCAAGCTCGGTTGTTAACAGTGGCGGGCCAGTTGGCGTCTGGAATGGCAGCGGACGAGAAACGAATCGCTGACTATTTCCGGAGGCCGGCCATGAGCATGAATTTCTTGCGCGCGATGTCCTGCGCTCTTCTTGCAAGCTGCCTGACAATTTCGGCGGGGTTGATGGGTTCGGAGAACCCGGCGGTTTTTTCCGGGCTGACGGCACATGAATGGGGGACGTTCACTTCGATAGCGGGAGAGAAGGGACAAGCAGTGGAGTGGTCGCCGCTGACGGGGTCGACGGATTTGCCGGGCTTCGTCGAGCATTTTCGCGATGCGGGATTCAAGCTGGGGCTGCGCGGGACGGTTCGCATGGAGACGCCGGTCCTTTATTTCTACGATTCGCGCGAAGAAACTGTTTCTGTGAATGTTCGCTTTGCGAAAGGCGTGATCACGGAGTGGTATCCGCAGGCGAGCCGCGTGGAGCCGACCGCTGTGCTGTATGACGCTTCGCTAAACGGCAAGCAGCCGGACGGGAGCATTTCATGGGACGCGGTGACCGTGGCGCCGGGTTTACGGGCGGCCTTCCCTGCCGAGAATCAAGAGAGCCATTATTATGCGGCGCGGCAGACGGCTTCGACGCCGGTGCTTGTAAAGACGCCGCGCGGCGAGCAGCAGGAAAAATTTCTGTTTTATCGCGGGGTGGCGAATTTTGCGGTGCCGGTCGCGGCGCGATTGACGAACGGCGGGCAAGTGCTGATCGAGAACCGCGGCGACGAGGAGATTCCGGGCGTCATTTTGTTTGAACGGCGCGGAGAAAAACTGGGATTTCGCGTCGGCGGCGCGGTGAAGGATCGCGCAATCCTCGATCCCCCTGCGCTGACCGAGAACATGGATTCGCTAGGCCGCGAATTGGAAGGCTTATTGGTTTCGCGGGGACTGTATCAGGACGAAGCGCATGCGATGGTTGAGACCTGGCGGAATTCGTGGTTCGAGGAAGGTAGCCGGCTCTTGTACCTTGTGCCGGGCGGCTTCGTGAATGCGGTGCTGCCACTTTCGATTCGGCCGGCGCCGGTGCAAACGGTGCGCGTGTTTGTGGGACGGCTGGAACTCGTGACTCCGGCGACGGAGAGGGCTGTCGAGCGAGCGCTCGGAACGCACGATGGCGCGGCGCTCTCCAAATACGGGCGATTCCTGGAGCCGATTCTGCAGGCGATGATGAAGGAAGAACCGAACCCAGTCAGAGTCCGGCGGCTGCAGGAAGCACTGAATTCGTATTGGAGCGCGGAAGTAGCGAAGAATCAGCGCGGGGATTGAACCTCATTCGAATTCGCGGTGGGGGGCAGACAGGTACGTAGCGTCTTTGGTGAGAAGATCGGCACCATCCATTGCTAGAAGCAGCGCACCAGACATAGACTCTTTCCCTGGCAGGGTTATGTTTGAACGCTACACAGAAAAAGCTCGGCGCGTCATCTTCTTTGCGCGCTACGAGGCCAGCAACTACGGAAGCCCTTACATCGAGAGCGAACATCTCCTGTTAGGTCTCTTGCGGGAAGATCACTCGCTGGCGAGGTGGTTTCCTGGAGAGAAGAACGTCGAACCAGATATTCGCGCGGAAATTGAGAGGCGTATCACTCGAGGTGAGCGAATCTCGATCTCAGTGGAAGTGCCGCTGACAGCCGAATGCAAGAAGATCTTGAACCTTGCGGGGGAGACGTCCGAGAGGCTTGGTCACCGCGCGGTCGAAACAGAACACTTACTGATTGGCATCCTACGAGTCGAAGCGTCGCTTGCTGCTCAAATCCTGATTGCACGGGGCCTCAATCCAAAGCCGATTCAAGAACAACTGCAAAAGCACCGAGCCCGAAATATCAGAGTAAGGCTACGATAAGTGCGTCGTTAACACTCGATAGCTTCCTTGCCGGACTCAAATGGCTTAAATCGGAAGAACTGATCTCTTTTTTCGCAAAGAATGCGCACTTCATCGATACTTCTGGAAAACGATGGAATCGCGAAGAAATTTACAGCGGGTTTGAAACGCTCTTTGCTCCTTACGCAAAGAAGAATGCCAGTTATGTTGTCGAAGCAACGCTTGCCGAATCTAGCGACGTGTTCGTGGCAAATGTTCTATGGAAGAATGCCCTTCTCGCCAGCGAACAACGCGCCTGGATGCACCGAATGAGTGTCGTTCTCATTCCTGAAGCGGAAGAATGGGCAATCCTCCTCGCGCAAGTTACACCGGTACAATCCTTCTAGAACCTCGCAAGCAGAGATGGTCATTCGAATTCGCGGCGGGGAGCAGGTTGCTCGGGGCCGACGCGGCCAACGGCAATGTCCGCTCTGAAATAGTTTTCACCGAGAATGGGGGAACCGCCGAGGCGGCGGAGCATGGCGATTTGGCCGACGTGAGTCAGAGCGTCGGCAAGACCGCCCTGAAAAATGGCTTCTTCCGAGGCGTGCAGAGGTTCCGCGGAGGCGAGGTAGTCGTCAAACTCTTTTGCGGCGGCGAAGAAGCGCTCGACTTCAGCGTTCCAGGGGAGGGGCGTTGAGTCGTGCCACGTTTGCTTTCCCTGCGCGATGGAGAGAGCCCAATCAAAGAGATCACCCATGTGCGTGAGAATTTGCGCGGGGGTGCGAGTCTTGTCGCCGATATGGAAGCTGGCGAAATGTTCCGGAGCGCCGCGCAAGGTTTTGGCGGCGCGGTAAGCGACGGTGGCAACAGTGTGGCGGAGGAGATAGCGAGCGGGGTCGGGGGTTGCGTTCATGCGGTGATTCCCTTCTCTCGGAAGACTGCCGAATAAGAGTTTTAACACAGAGAACACGGGGAGCACAGAGGTACACGGAGAAGAATGAGGCAAACGCGGGAAAATAGCCGCTGTTCAGGTCGCCGGTTCGAAATAAAAACTGTTGACGGACAGCGGAAGCGCTATTGCTTGGTGTAGACGCGGACGTAGTCGACAAGCATTTGCTGGGGGAAGATGGTGCTGGCGTCGGGTGAGCCGGGCCAATTGCCGCCCACGGCGAGGTTCAGGATGAGAAAGAAAGGGTGATCAAACACCCAGGTGCCGCCGGCGGGCCACTGCGATTGCGTGAACGTGGCGTAGAGATTCGAATCAACGTAGAAGCGAATGGTGCCGGGCTCCCACTCGACAGCGTAAAGATGAAAATCATCGGCGAAATTTTGGCCGGCGGGCAGGCTGAAGGACGCCGTGAGGTCGCTGGTCGGACCCGAAGTGCTCGGGCCGTGCAGCGAACCGTGAACCATGCTGGGCTCCTTGCCGATGTTTTCCATGATGTCGATTTCCCCGCATTTGGGCCAGCCGATCGAAGTGATGTCTTTGCCTAACATCCAGAAGGCCGGCCACATCCCCTGCCCCGCGGGAATTTTGATGCGCGCTTCGAAGCGGCCGTACGCCTGGTTGAAAAGCCCCTGCGTTTTCATTCGCGCGGAGGTGTAATTGCGAGTGACGTTGTCGCCGGGATCCGCGTAGGTTTCTTTCAACGCCGTGATAACAAGATTGCCGCCCTTGAGCTGGGCGTTCTGCGTGCGGCTGGTGTAGGACTCGAGCTCGTTGTTGCCCCACCCGTTGCCGCCAACCCCGGTATCAAAGGTCCATTTCGAAGAATCGGGCGAGGCGCCGTCCGGGCCGGTAAATTCGTCGCTCCAGACGAGAGTGAATCCCTTGGTTGGAGGAGGTTGCAGCGTCGCACCGCCTCCGCAGCTTAGAGAGAGTAGCGCTGCAACAACAACCAATAGCGAAATGGCGAACGGACGCGACGCGAATCGCCCGTTGTTACGGATGGATTTTGTTCGCTTGGCGATGTGATTATGAATCAAAGTCTTCGGTACTAAGCAAGATTCAGGGCGCGCTTGAAGGAGCCCTTCTCATTGTCGATCTTTTTCTGGAGCTGGAGGATGGCGTAGAGCAGCGCCTCGGGCCGCGGCGGGCAGCCGGGCACGTAAACATCGATGGGAATGATCTGATTGCAACCCTGCACGATTGCGTAGTTGTTGAAAACGCCGCCGGATGTGGCGCACGCGCCCATGGAGATGACCCACTTGGGTTCGGGCATCTGATCGTAAAGCAGGCGAATGACGGGGGCCATCTTCTGCGAGAGGCGGCCGGCGACGATCATGAGGTCGGACTGCCGGGGCGAGGGGCGAAAGACTTCGGCGCCGAAACGTGCAACGTCAAAACGAGCGGCGGCCATGGACATCATTTCAATGGCACAGCACGCGAGACCGAAACCCAGCGGCCAGATGGAACTCTTGCGCGCCCAGTTCACGGCCTTGTCGAGCTGCGTGAAGATGATGCCTTCGTCTTCGAGAAGCTTCCCGAAGTCATCGGGCTTGGTCAGGGTCACGTGTTTGCCCAGTGATACGCTCATGGTATTCCGTCAGAGCCATTTTCGCACAGGGAACGGTTGGAGACAAATTGCGACCGGCAACTGATGATGAATAAGGCTATTGGGTGGGGTTCTCCAAGGACTTATCGAGCCGGTCCAACTGATCTTGAAGGTCGCCCAGTTTGGCTTGGCCTAGACGCAGTTGCTCCTCGGCTTCCGTTTCTCTTGACTGCCTTTGTTGCTCTTCCTCCCCGAGCCTTTCGAGTTCCAGCTTTTGTCTGGGAATAACGTCCTGCACCTCTTTCCGCGCGGCCGGAGGATTCTCGCTGTTGCTTGCGAAATCTTCGTTCTGCTTCAAGAAGGTCGCTTGCCTCCTGCGGTTGGCCTGCGTTTCTGCCAGTTTCGCCCGCGCGTCATCGAGGCGTTGCGATGCGCGAGCGACCGCGGCTTCCTGGCCTTGGACGCGCTGGAGGAGAATCTGAACTCTCTGCGAGGTGGCGGTGGCGGTTCGCAAATCCTGCCGTAGTTGTCGGACCTCTGCCAGCAAGGCTTGCAGAGTCTGTGCGTCGGTTGAGGATGTTTGACCGAAGACCGCCGACGAAGTCAGCAAAAGACAAAGCAGAAGAAACAAAGTGCGACGCATAAGAACCTCCCGGTCAATCGTACCGCTAAGACGAGCGACTGTCGCCTGACCTGAGCGTCAGGATGATAGTTGGTAGTCGGAGGGAGAGACCGATCGGGTGCGGCGCAAGTAGGAGATCACGGAGCCGGGCCACAGGGTGGTGATCTCGCCGGTGCTCTGATCCTGATACCAACTGCGGCAGCCGCCGGATTGCCAAACGGTGCCGCCCATGCGGCGATAAATCTCTTCAACAAATCGCTTTTGGGATTCCGCGCGAACTTCGATCACGCGCTGCTTGCGGCGCTTCATGAGCTTCAGGCAGTTCATCGCGTAGCCCACCTGGGCTTCGATCATGAGGACCACGGAATTGTGGCCGAGGCCGGTGTTGGGCCCGAGGAGCATAAAGAAATTGGGAAATCCCGCGACCGTGACGCCGAGATACGCGCTCATTCTTTTGCCCCAAGCGTCGTGAATTTCAACGCCGGCGCGACCGACGACACGGCATCCGATCAAGGGCTCGGTGGCGCGAAAGCCGGTGCCATAGATCAGCACGTCGATGGGGCGCTCCACGCCATCCTGCGTGACAATGCTGCGCTCGCGCACTTCCGCGATGGCGTCGGTAACGAGCTCCACATTGGGACGGTTCAGCGCGGGATAAAAATCGTCCGAGACGAGCACGCGCTTGCAGCCCAATTGATAGCCGGGCGTGAGCGCCGCGCGCAACTTCGGGTCCTTGATCCTGCGCGCCATGTGGCGGAGCGCGATTGCTTCCGCCTTCTTTCGAACCGATTCATTGCCGAGAAAACCGAGGACGCGAAACTCCTGCCGCCAGAAAATGTATTGCCGCAAGGCCCAGCGGGTGAGCGGGATACGCTGGAAGCGGCGCTTCCACTTTTCGCTGAAGGCAAAATCGAGACGCGGCACGATCCACGCCGGAGTGCGCTGGAAAAGATGGAGTTTTCCAACACGCGGCGCGATTTGCGGGACGAATTGGATGGCGCTGGCGCCCGTGCCCACGACGGCGACGTTCTTGCCTTCCAGTTCCACGCCGTGATCCCACGTTGCGGAATGAAACACGGGGCCTTTGAAACGCTCAAGGCCCTTTAGATCGGGATAGCGCGGCACGTGTAGCGCACCCATGCCGGAGACCAGCACGCGCGCCTGGATGCGCGTTCCATCCTGCGTGCTCGCGCGCCACACGCCAGCCGCTTCGTCCCAGACCGCTTCTTGGAAACGCTCGTTCACACGAATATGCGGAGCCAGTTTATAGCGCTCGACGCAGCGCTTCAGGTACTCGTGAATTTCCTGCTGGCCGGGGTACATGCGTGACCAGTCGTTCGATGGTTCGAATGAGAAGGAATACAGATGCGACGGGATGTCGCAAGCGCAGCCGGGATAACGATTGTCCCACCAGGTGCCGCCGACGTCGGCGCTCTTCTCAAGGATGAGAAACGAATTCATTCCGGCTTCCCGAAGTTTGATACCCATGCAAAGCCCCGAAAAGCCGCCTCCGATAATGAGGACGTCGACGACGTTCTCGGACGGATTCGAACGCGGCACGGACGATTCACTCATGCGTGGGTCATCTTCACTTTGCCGGAGTCCGAGGTCGCTGCGTGAGCGCGAAGGAATTCTGCAGCTTCCCGCAAAGACGCGCGGCCTTCCGGAATCAAGTGCGGCGCGAGCTGCCAGGCATGAGGAACCACCGGCCAGATTTTCAGTTCGACGGGAACGCCCGCAGCACGGGCCCGTTCGGCGAGACGTGTCGAATCGTCCCGTAGAACTTCGTCCTCGCCCACGTGAATGAGAAGCGGCGGCAGCCCCGAGAGATCCGCATACAGAGGAGATGCAAGAGGATTGCGCGGATCCGTGTCGCCAAGATAGTAGTGCGCCGTGGGCGCGATATCCGTTCCTGAAAACATGGCGCAGCGTTCCGCGTTCGTGCGGATCGATTCGCCCGTGGCAGCGAGATCGGTCCAAGGCGAAAAAACGGCCGCACACGCGGGAAGCGGAACGCCAGCCGCGCGAAGCGCCAGCATCAGCGAAAGTGAAAGACCACCGCCTGCCGACTCGCCGGCAACAACGATCTGCTGCGGTTCGTGGCCGACATCCAGAAGCGCGCGATACACGGCGACAGCATCATCCAATGCGGCGGGAAACCGGTTCTCAGGAGCGAGGCGGTAGTCGGGAGCATACACGCGGAAGCCCTGGAACGCGAAGCCCGCCGTGATCGGGCGGTGTGTCTCGGCGGAACAGCCGAAGTATCCGCCGCCGTGCAAATAAAGGAGGACTAGATCGCCGGCGTTTGGTCCTTCGACCCACTCGCCGGGAACCCCGCCTAGATGAGCTGGAGTCACGCGAATCGAAGACGGAACTTTGTATTGGTCCGGTTTAAGAATGGTGCGCGCGCGGCGATAGTCCCGCACGCCTTTCAGCCGGCGCTTGACCCGCCATTTGACGATCCATGCTGCGAGATGCGCTTGAATGCTGGCCATCTTACGTTGCGGTCACCGTTTCGCGTAACGCAGGACGCGAGGATATCAGATATCCGGGAAAACTAAACCTTGAGGACCACTTTGCCGAATTGCGAGCTGGATTCGAGGTAGGCGTGTGCGGCGGCTGCTTGCGCCAGCGGAAATACGCGATCTACAACGGGCTTGAAGCGCCCCGCAGCCACAAGTTTCATCACCGTGAGCAGCTCCGATTTTGTGCCCATGTAGGAGCCGAGGAGCGAAAGCTGGCGGCTGAAAAGGAACCGGAGGTCCACCCTGGCGTCGAATCCAGTGGTGGCCCCGCAGGTCACGAGTCGCCCGGAGGGCGCGAGGCTGGCGAAGCTTTCGTCCCAAGTGGCGGTGCCAACGTGTTCGAAGACGACGTCCACGCCACGCTTCCCTGTGATGCGGCGCACCTCCTCGCGGATTTTCTGCGTTTTGTGATTGAGGAGATAGTCCGCGCCAAGCTCTTTGCCCTTTTGCAGCTTCGCGTCGCTGCCGGCAGTGGCAATCACGCGCGCGCCGAAGAATTTGGCAATTTGAATTGCGGCGCTCCCCACGCCGCTTCCGGCGCCGAGAATTAACACATCTTCGCCGGGCTGCAATTCGGCGCGGGCAACGAGCATGTGCCATGCGGTTTGGAAAACGAGCGGGATCGAGGCCGCCTCCTCAAAGCTCAGGTTTTCCGGATACGGCATGCAATTTACTTCGGGGACGCGTACGGATTCCGCGCAACCGCCGTCAATCATGTAGCCAAGATTGGTGAAATTGCGGCAGCGATTGTCCTGCCCGGAGAGGCAAGCGGGGCATTTGCCACAACTAACGCCAGGCGCAAGCACCACTTTCTGCCCTACGCGCACGGTCGTGACATCCGCGCCAATCTGCGCGATTTCGCCCGCAACGTCGCTTCCCGGAATATGCGGCAGCGGAATTGGCACCCCGTGGATCCCGAGACGAACCCAGAGATCGAGATGATTCAGCGCGCACGCCTTCACTCGAACCAGCACCTCGTTGGCGCGTATGACCGGCTCGGGGACGTCCGTGTATTTCAGGACCTCTGGTCCGCCGTGCTGATGAAAGACGATTGCTTTCATGAATCCCCCGCCCTGTCGAATAGAGTTCGAAAGGTAGCATTCAGGAGAAAGTGTGTCCAGAAACCAGCACGCATTGACAGTGAACTGGCTGCGCCGTACGCTGAGGACTGAGGCGAGACGTGGACCTGTTCGAAGAAATCGTGAAGATGAGGCGGGCCGGGCAGCGCGCGGCGCTGGCGACGATCGTCCACACCAACGGCTCGATCCCCAGCTACGAAAGCTCGCGGATGCTGGTGCGCGAGGATGGCTCGATTTCCGGAACCATCGGCGGCGGCTGCGTCGAAGCGGAAGTCTGGGCCGCTGCCAAAGAGGTCATGCAGAACGAATCGCCACGCAAAATGGTTTTCAATCTAAACAATGAAGCGAGCTACGACAACGGTTTGATTTGCGGCGGCACGCTGGAAGTTTTTGTCGAGCCGATTCTGCCGCAGCCCATGCTGTACGTGTTCGGCGGCGGCCACGTTTCCATGGCGGTGGCAAAAGCGGCCAGCGCCGCCGGCTTCGGCATTGGCATTGTGGACGACCGCGAAACCTTCGCGAATGCCGGGCGCTTCCCCATGGCGTCAACCATTCATACGAGCTACGACGACGCTTTCGCCAAGATTCATCCCAACGCGTCGAACTACCTGCTCATCGTGACGCGCGGCCACAAAGAAGACATGCGCGTGCTGGCCTGGGCGGTTCGAACCGAAGCGCGTTATATCGGCATGATCGGAAGCAAACGCAAGGTTTTGTCCGTGTACAAGGCGCTGGAAAACGACGGCTACAAGCCCGAAGAGTTCGGACGCGTCTTCGCGCCCATGGGGCTGGAAATCGGCGCGCTATCGCCCGAAGAGATTGCCGTCAGCATCGTCGCAGAATTGATTGCCGTGCGCCGGAACGCGCAACCCGCAGCGCACAAAAAATTGAAATACGAAGCGCGCCCCGCGCCCATTTTCCAAACGGGGGAGCGCTGAAAGGAAGCACATGCTGGCCGCCGTCATCCTCTCCGGCGGGGCCTCGAGCCGAATGGGCGCGCCGAAAGCGCTCCTAGCCTATCAGGGACGCCCTTTCCTCGAACATCTGCTGGAAGTAATCGTGCATCCGCAAATCGGCGTCCGCCGGGTAGTGCTCGGCGCCGACGCGGAGCCCATCGCCAAAGCGATCCACCTCCAAGCCGACGAAATTGTCATCAACGCGGAATGGGAAAAGGGGCAATTGACCTCGATCCAGGCAGCGCTGCGCAGCTTGCCACCGGGCACGGAGGGAATCTTGCTCTGCTTGATCGATCACCCGTTGATCAGCGCCGCGCTGATCCAGGAATTGGTGGAGCAATTTTACAAGTCCGGCAAACCAATCGTCCTACCCGTCTACGAGGGGCGCCGCGGACATCCACTGATTTTCGCCGCAAGCTTGTACGACGAACTTCTGTGTGCGCCGCTAGAAACGGGAGCACGAGCCGTCGTCTGGGCGCATTCCCGCGAGGTGGAAGAAGTCCGAACGAATGAAGAGGGTTGCGTACTGAACCTGAATGACCCGGAAACTATGAATAAGGCCTTCGGTGGGGCGGACTAACGCCCACTCGCAGTTACTCTTTGCAGGAGGGCTGTAAGCGCATCGGCGGCCAGTTGCGCACCGTGAAATGTTGCAGTTGGCAGTCCGCCAAGTGCTACCGAAAGAGAGTCCGCGGTTATGTTGCGCGCTTCGGGGAGACCCCGATCACGGAGCTGCTCAGTCAAGAGAGACGCGCAAGCGATCGAAGTTGTACAGCCGCGGCAAAGAAACCGAACTTCCACAATACGTCCCCCGAGAACTCGCGCAGCCAGCTTGAGGATATCCCCGCAAACGGGATTGCTAACTTCCACCGTTGCGGTGGCGCCGGGTAGCTCTCCGGCGTTGCGCGGATTGCGAAAATGATCGAGTACGGCTTCGCTGAACATCTTCGAAAGTATGGCAAAGGCAGTGCCGCCGCTGCAACGCGCCAGGAATGAAATCCACGCGCTGTAGGACAGGCATTCCTGTTTACCCTGAGTTCGAAGGGCCTGTCCTCCGAAAATGCTCACTTCTTCGCTGGCAGATACTTTTTCTCAATGGAAGCAATCACCACATAGTTCGGATCCACCATCTCCGTGACATGAACTTTCCCCACCTGTGAAAGCAATTGATACGCGTCAAGCTCGGAGAGTCCGTAATCCGCGTGGATCCAGCCCACCAGCTCCGTGTACGCGATTCGTAACGCGTCATCCACGGGGCGATACGCGCCGGCAGCCATGATTTCCTTGTCATTCTCGAAGCGCGGCCAGTTCGTATGCTTTCCCTTCACCAGGTCAAGTTGTAGCCGCGCTTTCATCGGCACTTCGATCGCAGTCCCCGCGATTTCGCCGTCACCCATCGCCGCGTGGCCGTCGCCAAAATAAAAGAGCGCGCCCGAAACATTCACCGGCAAATAGAGCGTGTTCCCGGCCGACGCTTCCGGCGCATCCATATTCCCTCCAAACTCCGCGGGCACGATGGAACTGCGCGCTTCGCCGCCCGCAGGCGCAACCCCGATGCAGCCGAGAAACGGATGGAGCGGTATTTTCACCTTGTAATTCGAATCGAGCGCCTGAAACGTCGCCGTGTTACTGGCGCGATCGATGGGATAAAACCAGATTTTCTCCGGCAGCGGCGCATGCAGCATCGGCGTGTAGTTGGTTTGATTCAGCGCCCCGAACCCCGGCGCAAACGCGCCGATTCCCTGGTTGCCATCCACTTGCAAATCAAGAATATGAACGACGAGCGTGTCACCCGGTTCCGCGCCTTCGATGAAAAATGGGCCCGTTAGCGGATTATCGCCTTTGACCAGCGCAAGCGGATCCCCAGGCTTCTTGATGGCATTCCCGAAGCAGTCCAGTGAGTTCGCTTCGAGAATGTTGCCGGGCTTTAGATGCGCGGCCGGCGCGGCCACACCGAACACGTACTTCACATTGTCAATCGTCGCGTGATACGGAACGACTTCGGGCCTTGACGGCGCAGATTGCGCGCGCGTCGAGACGGAAACCTGCAGAGCAAGAACAAGAGCAAGCGGCGAAAATCGCACGAGAGTCCTCCAGGGATCAGGAAACGGAGTGCATCACACTCGCACGGCCGCGTCAATCCAGACCTGTGCTTCGGCGGGACGCCATCGCCTCTGCTATCCTCTTGCAGAAACCATGAAGGGCTCTCGACGAGAAGCGTTGCGTATCGTTTCGCTGGCGCCTAGCGCCACATCCATCTTGTGCGCGATCGGCGCGCGGAAATCCCTCGTCGGGGTCACGAGATGGTGCCCCGACGTTGCTCCCGTTGGAAAACTGCCAAAACTCGGCGACTGCTGGCACATGGAGTCGGTCGAAGACATCCTGCGTCTGAAACCTACGCTCGTGATTGGTTCCGTTCCTTACAAACAGGAGACCGTCGCCAAACTCCTGGAGCATCCGCTGCATTTTCTTGCTATGAATCCGCGGACACTCTCCGATATCGAAGCCGATATCCGCCTCCTTGGAGCGCTCACGCAACGCGCGGCCGCGGCCAGCCGTCTCATACGGCAGATGCAGCACAAGTTTGCGGCAATTGCGAACAAGTCGTGGCGAACGAAGCGCAGAGTGCGCGTCTACTGCGAAGCCTGGCCAAACCCGCGAATCAGTTCCCCTCCTTGGGTCGCTGAGCTTGTGAAAATCTGCGGCGGCGAGATGGTGGTGCCCGCGGGCAAAAGCGTCGCGGAGGAAGAAGTTGCCACGGCCCAGCCCGAAGTCATCGTCCTGGCCTGGGCCGCCACCGGTGACAAGTCCGATCCTCGGAAAACGTACGAAGTGAAAGCGTGGCGAGATTTGCCGGCGATTCGTGAGCGCCGCGTCCACGTTGTTCGCGACGAGCTGCTGAATACTCCCGGCCCGCCTCTGGTCGAAGGCGCGCGCGCACTCTACAGGCTTCTGCATTCCGCAAATCAACTCCGGGGATCGCGATGAAGACCGTCGTGGCCGCTGTCATCGAACGCGGTGACCGGCGTCTGCTGATTGGCCAGCGCAAGCGCAATGACACCTCTCCACTTAAATGGGAATTTCCCGGCGGAAAAGCGGAACCTGGCGAGACTCCGGAAATGGCTCTCGCACGCGAGCTCAAGGAGGAGCTTGGCGCGAGGATGCAAAGAAGCGTGCCGATCGGGCGGACGGTCCACAAGTACGCCGCAACGCCGGAGGATCTAGAAATTCTTTTTTATGCGGTCGAGATCGAAGAATCGGAAATCACACCCCGCGCATTCGAACAAATTGCGTGGGTGCTTCCCAAAGAATTGGGAGCCTACGATTTCCTGGCGGCCAACGCTCAGCTCGTTGCCCAGCTCGCCACCGGCCGCATCAAGCCCCGCGAAATTCTGGAATCCGCGGGCAGCGGAATCGTAGGTTAAAGCGCCGGACCAAAATAGCGGTAGTGGCCCGTAATTTTCCAATGGAATAAAACGTCTTCCATGCGCGGGCCCTGGCCGATGTTATGAACGATCATGTATCGCCCGGCCTGCGAAGACTTTTGATCCACGACTACCCCAATGTGCGGAACGCCGCCGCCCAGGTCCCACGTCACAAGATCACCCGGCATGTAATCCTCCGCGCGGCTTGACAAGGATAGCGGCTCGCCTTTGCGCGAGAAAAACACCATCAGGTTTGGCACGCGCCGGTGATCGATATTCGGATCCGGCCGGCTCGATAGCCATTTCCATCGCCGTGGATACCGCTCAAAATTTTGCGCCATGTCCTCATGAACTTCTTTTTGCAGGTCCACTCCCACGCTGCGATAGGAGCGGATGATTTCGTCCGTGCACACACCTGTGTTCGCAGGCACATCTCCTCCGGGATACGGAATTCGCAAGTAGGAGGGATCGTAACGAACAACGTGGTGGGTGCGCTCGATTGCCGCGGCAACCAGATGCTGCAGAAATTCGCGGCGGCGCCCTTCGGAATTCGAATTGGATTGGGCGGCGCCGAAACGGACCACCACCGATAGGCTTGGAAAAACTGCGAGAACGAAAAGAACGCCTCGCGCGAACTTGAGTCCGGCACGAAGCATCCGCGCGGCCCTCCCTAGGAAATCACCGGGTTCGGTTTGTCGGCATTGATGCCGAGTTCCTTGATCGCCTTGTCCAGAACGGAGCGCTCCAACTTCCCATCCGCGAACAGCTCGTGAAGCGTCGCCACCGTAATGAAGCGGGCATCGACTTCGAAGAAATCGCGCAACGACGTCCGTCCTTCGCTTCGGCCAAAACCATCCGTTCCCAACGAAGCCAGCCGCCGCGGCATCCACTTGCTGATCATATTCGGCAGCGTCTTCAGGTAATCGGAAGCGGCAACCAGCACACCGGGCGCGTCCGCGAGGCATTGCCAAACGTATGGCACACGCGGCTTTTCCCCGGGATGTAAGCGGTTCCATCGTTCGGTTTCATTGCCATCGTTATAGAGTTCCTTATAACTGGTCACGCTCCAAACGTCCGCCGCCACCCCGTACTTTGTTTCCAGAATCTCCTGCGCCCGCAGCGTTTCATTCAAGATTGCCCCGCTGCCGAAAAGTTGCGCGCGCAACTTTGATTTCCCGTTGGCCGCGCGCCGGAACCGGTACATGCCCTTCAAAATGCCCTCTTTTACGTCGCCCGGCATCGCCGGCATGGCGTACGGCTCGTTCATGACCGTAAGGTAATAGAAAACACTCTCGCCGTCCTTATACATCCGGCGAATGCCATCCTGGAGGATCACCGCCAATTCGAATGCAAATGCGGGATCGTACGCCTTGACGTTCGGCACCGGCAACACCAGCACGTGGCTGTTGCCATCCTGATGCTGCAGTCCTTCTCCGGAAAGTGTCGTGCGTCCCGCGGTGCCGCCCAGCATGAAGCCACGCGTGCGCATATCGGCCGCCGCCCAAATGAAATCGCCGATGCGCTGGAAGCCAAACATCGAGTAATAGATGAAAAATGGAATTGTGTTAATGCCGTGCGTCGCGTAAGCCGATCCAGCCGCAATGAACGAAGCCATCGAACCCGCTTCGGTAATTCCTTCTTCCAAAATCTGCCCGTCTTTCGCTTCCTTGTAATAAAGCAGCGTGTTCACGTCCACAGGCTCGTACTTCTGGCCGATGCTCGAATAAATTCCCACGGTGCGAAACAGGGACTCCATACCAAAAGTGCGCGCTTCGTCCGGCACAATGGGCACAATCAATTTGCCGATTTCCGGATCCTTAAGCATCTTGCGCAGCATTTGCACGAACGCCATCGTTGTGGAAACTTCCCGGCCCTCGCTGCCTTCGTGGAATTCTTTGAAAAGCTCATCGTGATCCGCCACGATCGGCTTCGAACGGATGCTGCGCGTCGGAACGTACCCACCCAGCGCTTCGCGCCGAGCACGCAGATACTGAATCTCGACGCTGTCCTCCGCCGGCCGGTAGAATGGCACCTCGATGCAATCTTCATCGTTCAGCGGAATCCCGAAGCGTGACCGAAATTCTCGCAACTCGTCTTCGTTGAGCTTCTTTTGCTGGTGCGTAACGTTTTTCCCCTCGCCCGCTTCGCCCAATCCATAACCCTTGATCGTGCGCGCCAAAATAACCGTCGGCTTGCCCTTTTGCTCGACCGCTGCTTTGTACGCCGCATACACCTTGCGCGGATCGTGCCCACCCAGCCGCAGCCGGCGTAAGCTCTCATCCGACATCGGCTCAACAAGCTGAAGCAGCCGCGGATCGCTCCCAAAGAAATGCTCGCGCACATACGCTCCGGAAGAAACCACCAGCTTCTGGTACTCGCCGTCCACCAGCTCGCCCATGCGCTTCACGAGCAAGCCATCCGTGTCGCGCTCCAAGATCGGATCCCACTCGCTTCCCCACAAAACTTTTATCACGTTCCATCCCGCGCCACGGAACGCCGATTCCAGCTCTTGAATAATCTGCCCGTTGCCGCGAACCGGCCCGTCGAGCCGCTGCAAATTGCAATTGACCACAAAAATCACATTGTCCAGCTTCTCGCGCGAAGCCAGCGTGATCGCTCCGAGCGATTCCGGCTCGTCTGTCTCGCCATCGCCCAAGAACGCCCACACCTTGGCGTCCGTCACGGGTTTCATCCCGCGATCCTCCAGGTAGCGATTGAATCGCGCCTGATAGATGGCCATCAGCGGACTCAAGCCCATGGACACCGTCGGAAATTCCCAGAAGTCCGGCATCAGCCACGGATGCGGATACGAAGAAAGCCCGCCGCCGGGTTTCAATTCGCGGCGGAAATTCTCCAGCTTCTGCGCGCTGATGCGGCCTTCCAGATACGCGCGCGCGTAAATTCCCGGCGACGCGTGCCCTTGGAAATAAACCGTATCGCCTTCGAATTCCTCGCTCCGAGCGCGGAAAAAATGATTGAAGCCCACTTCATAAAGCGTCGCCGCGGACGCATACGTGGAAATATGTCCCCCGATGTTGTGCTCCACGCGGTTCGCGCGCACCACCATCGCAAGCGCATTCCAGCGAATCAAGCTCTTGATCCGCCGCTCCAGTTCCTGATCCCCGGGGAACAGCGGCTCCAGCCGCGCGGGAATCGTGTTGGCATACGGCGTATTCGCGCTAAAAGGAAGATCGATCCCGTTGACGGTGGCGTGCGCGCGCAGCCGCTCCAGAATCTCCGCTGCAACTTCCGGTCCGCTCGATTCCAAAACGGAATCCAGCGACTCGAGCCACTCCTGAATTTCTACGTCATGAATTCCATGCGGCTGGGTTTTTAATTCGTTGTCCATTGCTCCGGTCAGTTCCTCGTCTTTCGGTTTCCGAATCGTCGCGCAACCGGCGCGCCGGAATTGTGCGGCCTTTCAACGCAATAGAATACACCCCGCCGCAACTCTCTGCACGGCCCATCCAAGAATCTGCCTCTCAGCGTTGGGCAGGCACGGGCAAAAACCGCCGCTTCTTACAACCGTTTACAACGTCCGCCCGCCATCCACCACGATCACCTGGCCCGTAATAAATTCCGAGCGCACCAGAAACACCACTGTCTCCGCAACATCCAAAGGCCGGCCCGACCGCCGCAACGGGGCGCGCTTGATGAAATCCTCTTCCCATTCCGGCGGATCTCCCGGCATCGTAATCGTGCCCGGCGCAATCGCATTCACGCGCACTTCCGGCGCAAGCTCCTTGGCCAGGCAGCGCGTCAGCATGATCACGCCCGCTTTCGAAACGCAGTGCGGGATGTACCGCGTCCACGCCAGCAGCCCGCCCACATCCGCAAAATTAACGATCGCACCTCGGCTCCGCTTCAGCAGCGGCGCAGCGGCTTGCGCGCAGAAAAATGGCGCCTTCAAATTTGTGCCCAGCGAGGCGTCCCACACCTGCTCCGTCGTCGACACAATACTCGCCGGCAGGAAATTCGCCGCGCTGTTCACCAAAATATCCAGCCGCCCAAACTGTTTTCCAGTTTCGGCGAGCAGCCGCTTAATTTGCGAAATATCGCCCAGGTCCGCCTGAACCGCCGCCGCGCGCCGGCCAATTTTCTCGATTTCCGCAACGGCCCCCGCGGCTTCCTCTTTCGAACCGCGATAGTGAACGACAACGTCCGCGCCCTCTTCCGCCAACCGCACCGCCACCGCTCGCCCGATCCGCTTCGCCGCCCCAGTAACCAGCGCCACGCGGCCCTGCAATGCTTCCCCCGCCTTTGCATCATTTTCCATCATCTTCGAATCTGAGAACCTAACACATTCCCGTAGGACAGGCATTCCTGCCTGTCCTCTTTCTTTTCCGCTCAACTTCACAGAGGACAGACAAGAATGTTCGTCCTACCTTACAATCACAAGACGCCGGAGGCCTCATGCATCTCGATCTGCTCGCAATCGCCGCCCACCCCGATGACGTCGAACTTACCTGCGGCGGCACGCTCCTCAAAATGGCACAACTCGGCTACAAGACCGGCATCCTCGATCTCACCGCCGGCGAAATGAGCACCCGCGGCACTCCCGAGACGCGCGCCAAGGAAGCCGCCAAAGCCGCCAAGCTCCTCCGCGTGAAGTGGCGCGGCACCCTCGGCGTTCCCGATTCCGACGTCCAGCCCTCCCGACAGCACAAGCTCCGACTCGCCGTAGTGCTTCGCCAGCTTCGCCCCAAGACCGTCATCATCCCCTACTGGGAAGCGCGCCACCCCGACCACTATCACGCCTCCACGCTCGGCTACGAAGCCTGCTTCCTCGCCGGACTCAAGCAGCTCCCGCTCGAAGGCGAGCCGCACCGCCCCTTCAAGATTCTCTATGCCACTTCGTTCGCCGACGTCCGTCCTACCTTCGTCGTGGATATCACGGCCGAATACGCTCAGCGCCACAAAGCCATCCTCGCCTTCGCCTCGCAATTCCGGCCCCAAAAAGGCGAGTCCCCCAAAGCCCATAAGAAACAGCAAGTCTTCCTCGCCATCGACCGCCTCGAGGACCAAATGAACCAGCTCGCCCGCCACTACGGCGAAATGATTGGCGTGAAGTACGGCGAGCCTTTCCTGCAAAAAGAGCTGATGAAAGTAGAGGATGTGGTAAAGCGGGAAGTGCGTTCGATCTAGCAGCGCGTTCGAAAGAACGCTAGAACTTCTCGTCTTCCTGCGCGGGCGAAAACCCCGGGATGCTATGCGCGCCGTCCGCCGCGCGTTCCACGCGCACGCGGATTTGCGCTTCGCCCTCTGAGCCGGACTTCCGCAGGATCACCATGGTGCTCAGCGCCTCGGAAAACAGCCTGGTAACGAGGTAAATGTCCTTCGTTCCATCTTTCTTCCAGAGCTGCCCAACTTGAAGTTTCGAGACGCCCATAAGCCTGACTCGACTCTAGAGTGCCCCGCCAAGGGTGTCAACTGCCTCCAACTCACGCGGTACACACTCGTCGGGACGCAAAACCACCGTTCCTCTCGCCGCTTCTCTCCATCGCGACCTTCCGCGCTTTGCCCCGGCCTCAAATTGCGCCTCTTTCCCGGGAATAGGAAACCTTCCTCCGCCGTCTAACATCGTAGTGAATGGAGCATTGCAGGTGCCTGCCCGGCGGTTTCGAGGTGTATACTCGTGGGTAGGCGGAGGTTCACGATATGCAATCGATTCTGCGGCACGCCCTGAAGTTGGCCCCGAAACTAACATTGATGAGCGCCCTCGCGGTCGCCCCGGCCTTCGCCCTCCCGCAAAGCCAGGATCCACCCAAAGATCCTCCCCAGGATCCTGGCAAGGAACAGCCTGCCGCGCAGCCAAAAACTCAGCAGCCCGCCGCCTCCCAGCCTGTCCAGCAACAGGAAACGGTGAAGCCCAAGAATTCCAAGGAAGACGTCGAAGCCATCGGCAACCGCAGCGTTGGCAAAGGCATGAACCTGTACTCCCTCGAACGCGAAATTGGCCTCGGTAAGCAGCTCGCCCAGGAAGTCGAGCGCTCCTCTAAGCTCATCGATGACCCCGTCGTCACCGAATACGTCAATCGCGTCGGCCAGAACCTCGTTCGCAACTCCGACGCCCGCGTGCCCTTCACCATCAAGGTCATCGACTCCGACGAGGTCAACGCCTTCGCCCTGCCCGGCGGCTTTTTCTATGTCAACAGCGGCCTGATCCTGCGCGCCCAGGAAGAGTCTGAGCTCGCCGGCGTCATGGCCCACGAAATTTCGCACGTCACCGCCCGCCACGGCACCAAGAACGCCACCAAGGGCGAACTCATGCAGCTCGCCACCATTCCCCTAATCCTGCTCGGCCCCGGCGGCTGGGCCGGCTACGGCATCTATCAAGGCCTCAACCTCGCCATTCCGATCACCTATTTGAAATTTAGCCGCGACGCCGAGCGCGAAGCCGATTTCCTCGGCCTCCAATACATGTACAAGGCCGGCTACGACCCGAACTCCTACGTCACCTTCTTCGAGCGCATCCAGGCCGATGAGAAGCGCCGCCCCGGCACCATTCCCAAGGTCTTCTCCTCGCATCCCCCGACCCCGGAGCGTATCGAAAACACCCAGAAGGAAATCGCCCGCATCCTCCCGGCGAAATCGGAATACATTGTCACCACTTCCGAATTTGACAGCGTGAAGTCTCGCCTTCGCGGCATCATGTTCAGCCGCAAAGCCACCGACAACGCCCCCGGCAAGCCCACGCTGCGCACCAAAACCGAGCAATCCAAAAAGCAGCCCACCGGCTCCGACCCCAACAGCACCGACGACGACCGCCCCACCCTCAAGCGCCGCCCCGACTCTCAACCGTAATCTTGTAGCGGCGGGTGTAGTGGCGGGTCTTCAGACCCGTTCTTTTTCGATTCGCACCTATGTAGAGGCCGGGCTTACCCCGGCCTTCCCTTTTTCTTACCCGGGTTTGTACCGACAAGCGCCGTAGGCGCGACAGAGGTTAGCCCAGTCCGTAAGGACCGGGAAAGGTAACAGAAAAGAATTGAAAGCACCGTAGGTGCGACACCTACCCAAAAGCAATCAGAGGGCTGATTTTACAAGTCATCAGTCACGAGCCCCAGTCACGTTCTGCCCTCACGATCGCCGGTGTTCCCGATCATCCGGCGCCGCAGCGATGCCCATGCGGCGAAGCTCATCGCCGTAATATTTCTTGAAGAGCACATCCCACTCTTCGCTGCTTTCAAGAATTTCTTTCTTCTGCGAAGTAATCTTCTTGCGGACTTCGAGCTCCACCTTCTCTTCTTCCTTCAGTGTGGCCGTCAGGATCAGCACCACCTGCTGCCGGATGGTATCCCGGTCGTCCACAAATTCCACGTCCTCGCTCGCCACCAGCACGTCCGTAATCTGGTGCGATAGTCGCACAATCTTTTCCCGGCTAAGTCTCATCCACCCTCATTCTTTACCCGCCTGGGCGGGCCCGTCAAACTTCGCGACCCCGCCCGCACGCGCGCCGCGTCTTCCCATTTTCAAATTTCGAATTTCTCTCGCCTATTTGCCGGATTCTGATTCCCTTTTCAATTCTCTACCGCAAGATCAGTTTGCGATCCCTCGCCAGTTGCTGTTTCGCTTTCTTGTACATCTCCTGGTACGAAACGCCCGTGCGCCGCATCTCGTCCTGATGCACGATCAAGAGTTCCCGCACTTCCTCGTTGAGCCGGTCTTCCACGGTGAGTTCTTCCATCATCCGCAGCCGTACGCGATGGGCCACCGCGTCGCCCGCCTTCGTTTCAATGTGGCCGCCTTCCACCAGGCGTTTCACCACTTCCTTGGCCATGTGCGCCACGTAATCCCGGACAATCAGCATCTCTGTGCGTTTCCTTTGCGTATGAGCAAGAAAACGAGTTTACTGGCACCCCGCACAAAGTGCAAGGAACCGCGCGAATTCCCGCGAAA
>WNFT01001276.1_pt1 | contig 23312 bp, 26 predicted proteins | sample 5400191 | NCBI WGS metagenome assembly WNFT01 (sample SAMN13153359, study PRJNA577476) | soil metagenome | isolation source: 80 cm saprolite under Madrone tree | place: USA:California | collected 2016-06-14 | reverse complement strand
ATGAAGATTGCCGAGAACCTACTGCTGCAACAACGCGAATTCAACCGCGCGTTTGTCTTGATGCAGTACATCGGCTACCTGAGAAGAAATCCCGACGCCGCCCCCGACTTGAACTTCGCCGGCTTCAACTTCTGGCTCGGGAAGCTGAACCAATTCAACGGCAACTACGTCGCCGCCGAAATGGTTAAGGCGTTCATTACTTCGAATGAATACCGACGACGCTCCGGTCAATAAACATCCGCAACCGCTCGCGTCACCGATCGCGTATTTTTCGGTAATCAATTTTCAGCCTTTTTCCGCCCCGATGTCTGATAATTGGAGAACACGGGCGTGCGAAGACGAAACTCCGGCTTTAAAAAACCATGCTCGTGAGATTGCGCATCGCGACATTGCAGGGTAGATTTTCAGACTGTGACAATACCGCTGTTTGCTTCATCTATGTTAGACAGATCATAATCACCTACTATCCGCAGACCTGATTTGCCAATTACACCGATGAGATACGAACAAGGAGCGAGTTCCCGTTTTCAAACGTGGCTTTACCTGATGGGCTTGACGACCGCTCTCTTCACCGGCTGCGCAAACAAGGCTGCACAGCAGGGCTTTGAACGGCCGCCGGCGCCGGTATCGGTGACTGAAGCGGTCATGCAAGATGTGCCGAACTATATTGACGCGATCGGGAAAACCGTCGCGCGCGAAGTGGTGTCTATTCAACCTCAGGTTTCCGGACGCATCCTGAAGATTCATTTCACCGACGGCGCGAACGTGAAGAAAGGTGAGTTGCTCTTCACGATCGACACGCGTCCTTTTGAAGCGAACCTGCGCCAGGCGCAAGCGAACGTGGCGAAAGATTTGGCCCTGAAGAAACAGGCGGAAGCGAATCTCGCCAAGGATCTCGCTCAATCGAGGTATGGTGATGTCGAAGCCAAACGATACCGCACGCTGGTCGAGCAGGGCGTAGTTTCCCGGGAACAGTACGATCAAGCCGAGTCGAATACCGAGTCGCTCAAAGCAACCGTGGAAGCCGATCGGGCGTCGATTCACAGCGCCGAGGAATCGATCAAAGTGGACACGGCGGCGGTTGACAGCGCAGAGGTAGAGCTGAGTTATTGCTACATTCGCTCGCCGATCGACGGTCGGGCCGGCCAGCGCCTGGTGGACATTGGCAACGTTGTTAATCCTGGCGGTTCGAGCAGTGGTGGAGCGAGCAATAATCCGCCCGGCGGAAGCTCCGGCAGTAGTAATTCGCTGCTGGTGATCGAACGAATCGATCCAATCTACGCTGACTTCACGATTCCACAGGACAACCTCGGAACAGTGCAACAGCAGATGCGCCAGGGCACGCTCAAGACTGAAGTGCGTCTGCCCGATGCAACTGATCCGATCGCCGGCCAGCTTACGTTCCTTGACAACGCGGTGCAGAATGCAACCGGGACGATCAACCTGCGCGCGACCGTTGCCAATTCAGATCATCGCTTCTGGCCAGGTCGCTTCGTCAACATTCGTCTCGTGCTGAGCACCATCCATGGAGCCGTGCTCGTGCCCGCTGTAGCGCCCCAGATGTCCGCCAAAGGATCTTTTGTTTATGTCGTCAAACAGGATTCGACCGCCGAACAGCGCCAGGTTTCGCTCGGCCAGCGTCAGGGAGATCTGGTCGTCGTCGAAAAAGGCGTAGAGCCTGGCGAGCGGGTCGTCACCAACGGCCAAATCGGCGTCACACCGGGTGGCAAGGTTCGCGTCGAACAACTAAGTCAGGCGGGTACCGGCAATGGAGCGAAGTAATAGAGTGACTTCGTTAGCAGGTTACACCGGCGGTTTCAGATACTTTAAACCTTGAACGAATTGAAAATCGTTTACATTGTAAGTGACAAGCGTGAGGTTACGTTTGAGGCAAGTGGCAGCAATCAGTGCATCGGCTAATAGCAGACCATGGGTATTCGAGTATGTCCGAATTAGATCGATGGTGCGAGTTGAAGCATCTGCGGTTAAATGACAAAGCTCAAAGCGAGCGAGATAACTTTCGACAATTCGCTTTTCGCGGTTTGATTTCGAACCTTGTAAACACTCGACATAAACGACGGTGCAAACAGCGGCTGGGAGGGTTTCGATAAACTCTTTGACAGCTTTATTACCTGTGAAAACACGCGAGAATACATTGGTATCAATAAGGAAATCAGCCATGCTGACTGTTTCCTTGTCGAAGTCGGCGGGCTATTTCGTCGGGCGTTTCTTTCCGGTTGGCCCAAACGCGAAGAACATCGTCGTCTGTAACGTTCTCTGGCGCGCGGCCGCGGCTTTTCTTTTCGAGGCTCTCCAATTTCTCGATTACTTCCTCGGCAGCTTTGGCATCTGTGATCCGGAAACGGCGCTTTCCCTTGAAGGGCATTTCGATCACAACTTCCCCCATGGCACTAATCTCCTTTCAGGTTTTGAATTGTACCACACGACGTTTTGGCGACTATTGAGTCGCGCCCGAGCCAGGCAATGAATTTATCCGAGCCCTTCATCAACAAGCCCGTCATGACCGCGGTGTTAACGCTGTCGGTGATTCTGTTCGGAATACTGGCTTATTTTCAACTGCCGGTGAACGACCTGCCCGCGGTTGACTATCCCGTCATTCAGGTCACGGTGGGATATCCCGGCGCGAGTCCCGATACGATCGCAAACAACATTGCCACACCGCTCGAGCGCCAGTTCATGCAAATCAATGGGCTCGAAGTGGTGACCTCCAAGAGCGGTCAGGGTGTAGCAACCTTCACACTGCAATTCGCACTTGAAAAAAATATCGATGCCGCGGCGACCGACGTACAGACGGCGATCTCGCAGGCGATCGGCAGTCTGCCCGCCGATCTACCTTCGCCGCCGACCTACTCGAAAAGCAATCCTAACGATCAGCCGATCATGTACATCGCGCTGACCAGCGATTCGGTGACGCCCGGCCAGCTCTACGACTATGCAAGCACGCAGGTGGGCCAACGCATCAGCATTCTGCCCGGCGTCTCGCGGGTAAATGTTTTCGGCACGAAGTCGGCGATTAGGATCAAAGCGAGACCCGCGGCGATGTGGGCGCGCGGTATTACGATGGACGATCTAAGCGCGGCGATCAAAGCGGGAACTAGTTACACCGGCGCCGGCCAGTTGGACAGCAGCTCAGGCACAGCGATCCTGCGGCCGCAAGGGCAACTCGAAACCGCCGATCAATACAATAATCTGATCGTCGGCGGGACGAACGGCGTCCCCGTTTATTTGCGCGACGTGGCCACCGCAATTGAATCTGTGCAAGACGAGCGAATCAACATGCGCTTTTGGGTGCGTGGATATGAAGTGCCTTCGGCCACCGTGATCGTGGCGGTAAATCGGCGGGCCGGCGCGAATGCGGTTGAAGTTTCCAAGAGCATTCGCGAAGTTTTACCGGAAATCAGCTCTGAGCTGCCCGGATCCATTCGCGTCACGCCCATCTATGATCGCTCGCTGAGCATCGTTCACTCCGTCACTGACGTGGAAACGACGCTGCTCATCGCGTTTGTCCTGGTGGTAATGGTTATCTTTGCCTTCCTTGGTCGCGCCACTGATACGTTGATTCCCACCGTGGCGCTGCCGCTCTCTCTGTTGATCACGTTCGTGGCGATGCGCTTTCTCGGATACAGTCTCGACAACTTATCGCTGATGGCCCTCACGCTGGCGATCGGATTTTTGGTTGACGACGCGATCGTGTTCCTGGAAAACACCGTGCGCCGAATGGAGCGCGGCGAGCAGCCGTTTGAGGCCGCCATCAACAGCGCCAAAGAGATCAGCTTCACCATTCTGTCGATGACGATCTCGCTGGCGGCGGTATTCATTCCGCTGGTTTTCATGTCGGGATTAGTCGGCCGAATCTTTCGCGAGTTCGCGATCACCATCGTGATTGCGATCTTCGCTTCCGGTTTAGTTTCACTGACCCTGACGCCCTTGATGTGCGCGCGATTATTGAAACCACGAGGCGAGGGTTCAAAGAAAACCTGGATGGAGCGCGTAATCGGCGGCATTGAGAAGCGCGTGCTGGCGCTGTACGGCGCATCGCTTTGGTGGTTTCTGCGGCATCGTTGGGTCTCTCCGATCATTTGGGTCGTCTGTCTCGCCGGAACAATCCTGCTTTTCATGCTCATTCCGAAAGCGTTCCTGCCGCCGGGCGATAGCAGTGTTATCTTTGGCGCGTTCATCGCGCGTGAAGGCTCGTCGCCGGATCAGATGAAGGCTTTGCAGAATCGCGTGGACGAGATGCTGCATCAGGATCCGAACGTCATCACCGACTTCACTTTGACGGGCGCTACCGGATTCTTAGCCGCAAACCAGGGCATCACTTTCACTTTCATCAAACCGCCGGAAGAGCGCCCGCCAATCGGGACGGTAACGGGGCAGATGATGGGCAAACTAAATTCTATTCCGGGAGTATTCACGTTCTTGCGGCCTTTTCCGGTTTTAGAAATCAGCACCGGTGTCACTAGTCAGCAACAGGGCCAATACGCCTTCGCGGTTTCCGGCGCGAGTCCGGATCAGGTTTACGACGTGGGCCAGAAGCTTTTGGGCAAGCTCATGCAGTATCCCGGCTTTCTTACGGTCTCGTCAGACTTTTACAACAACACTCCAAATCTGGACATTGATATTCGTCGCGATCAAGCAAAGACCTACGGCGTCTCGGAAACGCGAATTCTAACGCTGCTGCGCAACGCCTACTCGCAGAATTACCTTTATCTAATCAAGAAGCCGGAGGATCAATATCAGGTCATTCTGGAAGTGGAAGATTCTGCGCGCGCGAATCCCGAAGACCTATCGAAGCTCTACATCAAGTCCGACAATGGACAACGTCTTGTGCCGCTCGGCCAGTTAGTCACTTGGAAGCAAACACTGGGCCCACAGGCCGTCAATCATCTAAATCAATTCACCAGCGTGACGCTCTTTTTCAATCTCAAACCGGGTGTCGCGCTCGGCGATGCCACGAACTTCATCCAAAAAGCCGCCGCGGAAGTTGTGCCACCGAGCGTGCGCGCAGAGTTGCAAGGCGAAGCGCAAACTTTCAGTAACACCGTCACCAGCTTGACCATCCTGATGGCGCTCGCAGTCTTCGTGATGTACGTGATCCTGGCCATTCTCTACGAGAGCTACGTGCATCCGCTGACCGTCCTTTCGACACTTCCGACGGCCCTGGTTGGTGGTTTGCTCACGCTCTTCTTATTTGGGCAGGAAGCGTCGCTTTACGCGTTCGTCGGGATGTTCATGCTCATGGGCATCGTCAAGAAGAATGGAATCATGATCGTCGACTTTGCCCGGGCTCGAGTCGATGCCGGCGAGGCTGCCGATAAAGCTATTCACGACGCGAGCATGGATCGCTTTCGGCCAATCCTGATGACTACGCTCGCCGCCGTCTTTGGTGCGATGCCGATCGCGCTTGGTTATGGGGCAGATGGCTCTTCGCGGCGCCCCTTGGGTCTGGTGGTTGTGGGCGGCTTAGTCGTTTCACAATTCATCACGCTGTTTATAACTCCGGTGATCTATCTGTATTTCGAGGTGTTTCAGGAGAAAGTGCTGGATCGCACTTCATTCTTCGGCAAGCGTCGTCCGGCAATGCTTCCCGCCGGCGCCAAAGGCGCTCCCGAGCCGTTGGCTTCTGATCTCTCCCCTGGTGAGTAACAAATCTACTCTTGCCCTGCTGATCAAAACCAGAACGGGGCTCGCCTTACCTGATAATCAAACGCAATGAACCGGCATTTACCGAAACCTTTAGTCGTCAAAGTTAACTTCGTCCGGCTCTCACAACTGGAGGCCCAGATCTTAGCGTCAGGCGTCAGCTTTGGAACTCGGTGGGGAAAATCTACCCTAGAATCTCTGAATGTCCCATGGATTGGTAAGAGCGAGAGCTTGCAACTGGACCATGAACTAAGGCATCATACTGCTCGGTTAATCCTTCTCTCGCGCATCGACGGTGATGCGCCCCGCGCATAAAACGATTAGCGCCGGCGTTTGGATAGTTCGAGAGTGGGCTGATTTCAAACTACGAAGCCGCTCTTTTGAGAGCATCCGAACCTGGTCCTTCGACCGCTACCGTTTCGCCGAAGCCCGTTCCGTTCGCAAAGCTTCTTTTCATTCCCAAAAGGAAAGGTATATCTGTATGTCAACGAAACTATATGTGGGAAACCTCGCTTTCCAAACCACCAGCCAGGAGCTCCAGGAACTGTTTGCTCAAGCCGGCACGGTTGAATCAGCGAGCGTCGTGGAAGACCGCGACACCGGACGTTCACGTGGGTTCGCCTTCGTCGAAATGTCCACCAAGGAAGAGGCCACGGCGGCTATTGATCAATTCAATGGCAAAGAGCTGAGTGGTCGCGCCCTGAAAGTCAACGAAGCTAAACCGCGCGAAAATCGTAGCGGTGGCGGCGGACGTGGCGGCTTCGGCGGCAGCCGCGGCGGTTACGGTGGTAATCGCGGCGGTGGTGGTGGCAACTACGGTGGTCATCGCGAACCGCGTTGGTAAGGCATCTTTGCCAAGCGAACTTCGAAATGAACAGGGATAATGGGTCCGCGAAAACGGACGTTTGGAAATAGCTCGGCGATTCATCGTCGGGCTAACCCGTTCATTTTAGGTCACTAGTCAGCGAAGCGGACGGCTGAGGCTAGCTCTTTGTGAGCGCAAGTCTCAGTCGTTCGCTTTTTTTTGAATGATGGTTCGCATGTGCAGGCGCTTGATGGCGATTGGGTTAATGCATTGCGTCGAGGAAAAATACCAGCGCAGTTGCCTTGCTTAGTCAGTCTGTATGTGAGACTCCGTTGGCGGGTGGGGGATTCCTAATTAAGTCCTTCATAAGAGCGCTGCGATTTAACACGACCGGTTACAACCTGCCACGCGGTGGAGGCACGGTTAAAGCGAACTCGTTTGATTCTACGGGCGAGTCCCATGAGTTGCAGTAGACGAATGCCCCACCAGTTGAAGTCAACCTCGTACCACTTCAGACCATGACGCGCGGAGGTTGGGTGCGCATGATGATTATTGTGCCAGCCCTCGCCAAAAGTCAGCAGCGCGACCCACCAGTTGTTTCTTGAATCATCGAGGGTGGCGAACCGGCGCCTGCCCCACATGTGCGTCGCCGAGTTCACGAGCCAAGTCGCATGCAAATTGAAAGTAACCCGGAAGAAAACTCCCCACATCAGATATGGCCAACCGCCAAACGCAAGCAATCCTAAACCCAAAAAGACTAACGGCACCCAGTAAAGTCGGTTGAGCCACAGATGAAATCTGTCGCTCAGCATATCCGGGGCGTAGCGCGCCACAACCGAACTGTCATATTGCTGGCCCGTCCCCCATAGAATCCATCCCACGTGTGACCACCAGCCGCCGTCGCGCGGCGTGTGTGGATCACCCGGCGCATCGGTATGAGCGTGATGGATGCGATGGGTTACAACCCAGTAAATGGGGCCGCCTTCAAGTGTGAGCGTTCCACAGAGGGTCAGAAAGTACTCCACCAACTTTGGTGTCTTATAGCCACGATGAGTCAGGAGTCTGTGAAAACCCATCCCCACCCCTAGGCTCGCGGTAATCCACCAGAGCAAGATGCTGACCAACAGCGCCTGCCAATTGAACGTAAAGAGCGCTGCTAGTGCGCCGATATGAAACAGAACCATGAATATGGTGGCATTCCATTTGATACCTTTGCGTTGCTCCTTAAATGTTATTTCGTTAATCATTGATTCCTTGCCATGTCTCAAATGACGAATGAAGCCGGCGATCTGGTCTTTGGGTCTCAACTCTCCCCATACAATTCACTCAGCTTGCGAAAGTGATAACCCATTGCGGCCAGGCGTAGCGTTTCGGCGAACCTGTCCCGGTGCTTTACCATGGCCTGGCTGACGAAGCGCCAGAATTCCTTGCGCTCGCGATCCAACACTCCCAACCTGACCAACACCCGCGTCAGCGACGCGAGGGCGTTAATAGCGTTGTAGTGTTGCGGCTCAGAAAACTGCTGCGCCGTTCGTCGCATGGAATCAAGCGCGCGCTCGTAGTATTCACGGGGACTGTAAATGGTGCGCATTATCGTCTGATAGCCCTGGATCAGGAGCGCGGGGTCCATTCGAGTCTTGAAATTGAATGTGCAGGTGGTGTTGTTTCCTGAAGCCTCGCCCAACAGGCGACCTTCACGTTCAAGTCGTTTCCACAGTTGCGTGTCCGGGAGCGCGTTGAGCAGTCCGACCATCGCCAGAGGAATCGCGCTCTTGCGAATGAAATCGATCTGACGCTCAAAAATATCCGCCGGATCATTGTCAAAGCCGACAATGAAGCCCGCCATTACTTCCATTCCATAGCTTTGAATCTTTTTAACTGAATCGAGCAGGTTGCCGCGGTTTTGAGACTTCTGTGCTTCCTTGAGACTCTCTTCAACCGGAGTCTCTATGCCGAGAAACACCCGGCGAAAGCCGGCGTCTCGCATGCAATCGAGCAGTGGTTCGTCGTCGGCGAGGTTCACACTCGACTCAGTAATCAATGAAAACGGATAGCCGTTTCGTTTCTGCCACTGGGCCAGCTCAGGCAACAATTGCCTGACGTTCTTCTTATTGCCGATGAAATTGTCATCGACGATAAAGACGGTCCCTCGCCATCCCAGCGCCTTGAGCGCGTCGAATTCGGCGAGCATCTGTTGATTGCTCTTGGTTCGCGGCACGCGCCCGTAAATCTCGATGATGTCGCAAAACTCGCAGGAGAAGGGACAGCCCCGCGAGTACTGGACGGACATGGCGCTGTAACGCTTAAGATCCACCAGGTGAAAGTGGGCCATAGGTGTGGCAGAGAGTGGCGGCCGCTCGGCGGCCTGGTACGACCGCTTGGGTTCGCCCCGGGCGAGGTCCTCGATAAATTGCGGCAGCGTCGTTTCAGCTTCGCCGAGAAAAATGTGATCGGCATCGGGCAAGTCTTCAATAGTCGTCGTAACATACGGGCCGCCGAGGACGATGCGTTTGCCTTTCGCTTTGCATCGTTTCACTACCTCTCTTAATGAGTCTTTCTGCACCAGCATCGCGGTAGCAAAGACCATGTCAGCCCAATCGATGTCCGACGCCTTAAGCCTGCGTACATTCAGATCGACCAGCTTGCGCTCCCAGGAGTCCGGCAAGAGCGCTGAAACAGTGAGTAGTCCCAGCGGTGGAAAGGCGCATCGCTTGCCCTCGAACGGTAACGCGTGACGAAAACTCCAATAGGTGTCCGGGAATTCAGGATTGACTAATAAAACCTTCATAACTTCTCCTTGAGCTAGCATTAACCAACCCACCAGATCACAATTCTGTTCTCCGTTTGGGTAACTCGCCGGGAAACGTTTTTTTGCAACCGTTCGCGAAAGAGCGCAAATTCTATTTACGCTTTTTATTTTCCTTCACGCGGCGAACCTTGAGCACATCGCCTGGTTGACACTTAAGCGTCTGGCAAATCTTTTCCAGGGTGTTGAACGTTATCCCCTGCGCCTTGTCTTTCTTCAGACGCCAGAGTGTCGTATGACTTACGCCAGTCTCTTTGGCCAGCCAGTAGAAGGACCGTCTCCGCTCTTTTAACAATTGATCGATTTCGACTAGGATCATTACACCTTTTCTAACTACGCAATATAGCATACACGCTATATATCATCCATGTCCAATTATTTATCCACAGAATATATTGCAAGATTGACATATAACACACAGAAGCGTAGTGTGGTTCACAGATCGAGTTCAGCTAACTCCATTCTCAGTTCTTCTGGAATTCTCCAGACCACCTGAAGCCAACAGCTAAACCATCAAAGGGAGACTGGAATGTTCGGAAGGCTGGTCACGATCAAGCTCAGGGTGAATTCTGCTGGAGAGTTAGCCCGCATTAACAAGCAGACGATTGTCCCGTTGCTGCACGAACAGAAGGGATCACGAACAGAAGGGATTCAGGGACGAGAGTCTATATATCGCTCCCTGGGGCTCGGAAGCGATTGCCAAAAGTTCCTGGGATACGAAGGAGGACGCTGAGGCCTATGACCTCGTGTGCTATCCAAGAATATTGATGGCCCTCTCGCCGGTGGTCGATGGGAAGCCAATAGTGGAAACCTTTGAGTTTGTCGACTCCGCGTTCCAAGCAGCGATCGCGAAAGCGGCCTGAAGCCGGAGACGTTTAATTGCACGAGGGCAAACAAGGTCGGTTCAGTTCCGCGGACAACCGGGCAAAAAAGCCGATGACTAATATTGGTATTAAGGAGCGCCGGGTCGAAGGAGTGACGATTCTGGATGCGGATGGCCAGGGAAGAATCTGTCTCAGATTCGGCGCTAGTACTGTCCCCTTACCGAAAGCCGTTCAATCCTTACTTGAAGAAGGACAGAATCATATTCTTTTGAATCTTGCGGGCGTCACCTATATAGACGCCGGTGGCCTGCGCGAACTTGTTTCCACTTGCATTACTGTGAACGAGAACGGTGGACAGATTAAGGTGGTTCACCTGACACAGGAGCTCCGCGAATTGATGGCTAACACAAAGGTTCTGACTTTGTTCGACGTATTCGAGAATGAGTCGCAAGCTGTTGACAGTTTCAGTAGCTGCACGTTTGCTACCGCCCGGTAACCTTCATTTCCAGCTTAAGAGCAAAACGCCGAAAAGAAAGCGTAAATGAAACGCGAATTAATGAACTTGACTAGAGGAGCAACGTCTTGTTGACGATTTTGTTGATCTTGTTGTTGTGGTGGGGGATTGGTTCCGTCGCTGGCTACACGGGCAGCTTAACTAACTTATTTCTCGGCGGCGCAATCGCGTTGTTTGTTATTAATCTGTGCTCGCGCCCAAGCCTGAGCCGAATAGGATTGCGATAACTAAGGGTGAGAGAAAGCATGAGTCGAAGAAAGAATCGAAAAAACTTGCTGACGGCAATTATCGTTGTGATGTTAATTGCGGTGATTGCCGTTTGGCAGTTCTATCTGTTCGTGACATTCAAGAATATAAGTGGAATCGTGGATGTGCAGGGCGGAATACAACACTTGTGGTGGGCCATTGGTTTTGGCTTGCTTGCTTGTACTGCCGCGTTCCTGTTTTTTTCAGTTTTCCTGCGCTACGACAGAAATGATGAGATGCACATCACTTCGCCCCCTCCTCGGAGAAGCCTATCCTGATTTCTCTGGAGAAAACATCCGCAATGAGCAGCATATATGGTATGCAATGCGCTAATGGCGACTGGTTTGAAATCGAGCCAGTGCTCTTATTGATGATTAGATTCCTTTAGAAGGTTTAAGGAGGCCCTTTGGCTGGAGCTGATAAATCCAAGAGCGAGTATCGCAGCACCTCTACGCACGAGGAGCAATGGCCGGGAATAGATTCACACTTTCGCCTGATTGTGGTCGCGGCCCTGAGATGCAAGCAACTTTTGAATGGCTCGCCCGCCAGAATCGAATCCGATCCGCTGAGACGCAGAAACACGAGCATCGCTCTCGAAGAAGTTAGGCGCGGGCTGGTTCAGTTCACTACCAGAAACGAGGAGAAATCATAGGCGGGGCCCACAATGAACAGCGATTCTGGGAAAGGAGTCCCGGATTCACAAATGCCCTAGTTAAGCGGTGTGCAAGAATGGGCCGAACTGATAAAGGATTGTCATGATGAATGGTCTTCGAATCTATATCGACCGCGTAGAGCCAGAAGCAACTGGCGCTCGGATCTTCTATAGCCGGCGCTCTGAGGGCCCTTATTACCGTTGGTGCTACGAGGCCAGGCTCGAACGGTGGCGCAGCGCCCGTATGCAGTCCGCGGACCTCTCACCCAATGAACTGTGCATGTCTAACTGGAAAACTGTCCCCTCCGCATTACAGCGAAGTCTCATCGAACATTACCTGGAATGACATTCCGCACCGCAACGTGATGTTGCGTCCCGCCGAGCAGACTGGTAAACCGCGAACAAGTAGCATCAGGTAAGAGCAAAGGCCGGAAAAGCACTTCCAGCTTTCATTGCCACGGTATGCAAGACTGAAAATTGTTTTGTTATTTACGCGTTGATTTCGATGATGAATCGAGTAAGGAGCGGTTTGTAGACCTGCTGATAAGAATCAAAAGGGGCGACCTGTAGATAGTCGCCCCTAAGCGGTCGTTGCTGATTAAAAATAATGGTGAGCCGTGGAGGGCTCGAACCTCCGACCCGCTGATTAAGAGTCAGCTGCTCTACCAACTGAGCTAACGGCCCACTAACTAAATAAAAATTATACGTAGGCTGAGAGCGGAGTCAAGGGTACGCTCAGAAATAAATCGCCCCCTTAGACAGCTCCTGCTCAAATCGATTTGGCAAATCTGCGAACATCGCGGAGAATGTGTCTTCTTGCTCGGCAGGTGGTAGCAATGCTTGTGCGGGCATTCTCTCCCACAGCAAATAGACATGGACTACTACCAGAATGTGCTCGGATTAATTGGCCACACGCCGTTAATCAAACTCAATCGGCTAAGCAAAGGGCTGAAGCCTTTAGTCTTGGCCAAGATGGAGAACCTGAATCCCGGATTCTCAGTTAAGGATCGCATCGGCGTGTCGATGATTGAGGCGGCGGAACGCGCTGGGACTTTGAAACCCGGCGGCACGATTGTCGAAGCGACTTCCGGGAATACCGGCATCGGGTTGGCGATTGCCGCGGCGGTCAAGGGTTACAAGTGCATCTTTGTGATGACCGACAAAGCTTCGGTTGAGAAATCTCGTTACCTGAAGGCGCTGGGCGCCGATGTTGTGATCACTCCGGTTTCAGCGAAGCCGGGCACCCCCGATCATTATGTTACGACCGCCAGGCGGATTGCCTCGGAAACACCGAATTCCTTTTATCCCGATCAATATTCGCATCCGGCTAATCCCGAGGCGCACTATCGCACCACAGGCCCGGAGCTTTGGGAGCAGAGCGAGGGAAAGATCACTCACTTTGTTTCGGGTATCGGCACCGGCGGCACGATTTCCGGGACCGGAAGATTCTTGAAAGAGAAGAACCCGAATATCAAAGTCATTGGCGCCGATCCGTTCGGCTCGATTTATAAAACCTATAAAGAGACCGGGAAAATTACCGAGACGACGCCGTATCTGGTCGAGGGCATTGGCCAGGAAGTCCTGCCCGCCAACGCGCATCTGCAGTATGTCGACGAAGTTATGAACATCAGCGATCGCGATTCCTTCGAGGCTGCGCGTCAGCTTGGCCGAGTGGAAGGAATTTTTTGCGGCGGCTCGAGCGGCACAAATTGCGCGGCAGCCTTGCGCCTGGCGCGCGATCTGGACGAAAACGCGGTAATTGTTTTTGTGGTCTGCGATACCGGCGAACATTACCTGTCGAAGTTTCATTCCGACGAATGGATGAAAGAGAAGCGATTGCTTGAGCCCCAGAAGATTACGGCCGGCTTGCTCAACGAAACGAAGACCAAAGGCGCGCCACGCGAACTGGTTACCGTCACGCCGAACGAGCTGGTCTCCGCAGCGCTGGCAAAAATGAACGAACTGGGCCTCACTCAGATTCCCGTTCTCGAAGATGGAAAGTCGGTCGGCTCTTTGCGAGAAAATCATTTGCTGTCGAAAGTTTTCAATGAGCGCGATCTGTTGGAAGCTCCCGTGAGCAAAGTAATGGACAAGAGTTTTCCGATTGTCGACGTTGATGACGACGTGAATGTGGTCAGTCGAAAGCTGCGAACGAGTCCTGCGGTGTTGATTGAAGAATATGGCCGGATTACGGGAATCATCACGCGTCACGATCTGCTTGATACGACGGGGTAGGCCTGGGTACGCAGGCGTCCCCGCCTGCTTATCTACAAGGGCAGCACGCCTGGACATGAGCAGGCGGGACGCCTGCGTACCCAGGTCGCTACTCACGCTCGTAGAACTTTACTCGTAAGGCCTCATCCAATTGTCGCAATTCATACAACTCAAATCCGTCGAGAAAGCTCGGCGGCATGAATGTGTCCGCGCCCTCTACCGTGCTCGGAACCTCAGTAACAATCCACCTGTGAATGTGTGGCAGGAATGATTCGTAAACCTTCGCGCCGCCAATCACGAAAAGATGGCCTTCCTGCTCGCGCGCGAAATCGACAACGGATTCGACGTCGCTCATGACGATCAGAGAGCCTTTGGCGGCAAGATTCTGATCTCGGCTGAGAACGATGTTCTGTCGATCCGTTAGTGGCCCTTTCAAAGTCAGCCACGTGCGGCGTCCCATCACGACAGTATTTCCGATCGTCGTTTCTTTGAAGAACTTCATGTCGGCAGAGTAATGCCATGGCAGTTTGCCGTTCTTGCCGATAGCGAGATTGCGATCTACTGCGACGATGCCGATGATTGCCATCAAGGAGTAAAGCTAGGCACGGACAGAAAGCAGCGCCTTCTGTACGACTGGGGGTACTTCTAAGGGATGAAAGCGAGTTGCTGCGAACGCATAGTCTTCGCCGCTCTCGTCGACGACCCGGATGAGATCGTTGGCGTCGGCTTCGTCGTCAGGAATCACTTGATACAACTTGCCAAGCTCGAGCGAAGCTTCGTATCCCTCGTTATTGATGCAGACGGCAAACTGGAGAGCTTTCTGTTTCTTCATTGTCTAATCCAGGAAAGGCAGCTTAACTTTGAATTCCTTCTTGCCAATACCATGCGCTTCGTACCAATGCAGTTCGGCTAGTCGTATCGTACCATTAAGAAGCCGTACTTTGGCAATTCCCTTAAGCTTGCGCCAGCGCGCGTCTCCGTAGCGTCTTCGCAAACGGGCGCGGTCGCGAACACCAGGACCTTTGGCGATCGTTTGGACATCATTTATCTGACTTACTATTTCAAATTCCATCGTGAGGTTAAGCCGAACTAAACGGCCACTGGCGCGGCAATCTTGGCATGGGATTCGTAACCCGCCAAGCTCAGATCTTCGTATCGGAAATCCAGCAAGCCTTCAAGTCGTCGCAATCGATGCTCCTTATCTTTAATCTGCAGTCGCGGGAGCGGCAGCGGTTCGCGGGATAAAAGCTCATTAACTTGCTCGAGGTGGTTCCTGTAGATGTGATAATCGCCGAGCGTGTAAATGAAGTCGCCGACTTTCAGGTTGCAGACATGCGCGACGAGGTGCGTTAGTAACGCGTAAGAGCTGATATTGAAGGGCACGCCCAGGAACGCGTCGCCAGAACGTTGGTAGAGTTGGCAGTGGAGCAAATTTCCTTGCTCGATTTTGAATTGAAACAGGGTGTGACACGGGGGCAGGTCGACTTTATCGCATTCGCGCGGGTCCCAGCCGCTGACGATCAAGCGCCGAGAGTTGGGATTTGTTTCGATCTCTTTGATCAAGCTCGCGATCTGATCGACACCGTCTCGCTTCGGATAATGCCCGCCGAATGAGCGCCACAGATAACCGTAAACGGGACCGAGGTCGCCCGGCTCGCGACCAAAGCGCCGTGTGTGTTCTTCATCCGCCCATTCTTTCCAGATGTCCACGCCTTTTGCGCGCAAGTTGGGTTCGTTTGTGTCGCCGGAAAGAAACCAAAACAATTCTTCCGCGATCCAGCGGAAGGGAACTCTCTTTGTCGTAACGACGGGAAAACCTTCGCGCAGATCGAAGCGCGTTTGATAACCGAAATGTGAGATTGTCCCGACGCCGGTGCGGTCCTGATGCTCATAGCCGTGTTCGAGGATTGAACGAAGGATGTCGTGGTATTGCTTCATAAAAGAGCAAAGGGCCAAGAGCAAAGAGCTAAGGGCCAAGAGCGATCATGCGCACGGCGTCAATCAATCGCTCAATCTCTTCGTCATTGGTATAGCACGCACATCCGACGCGCACGAGGCCTTCGGGCGCGAGTCCTAATCGCTCGATTACGGTTTGGGCGTAGAAGTCTCCGTGCGAAGCGAACAAGCCTCGCTCGGCCAATCGACGAGCCACATCCGTCGAACTCATATTCTTAATCACGAATGAAACCGTTGGCGTGCGTTCAACTTGCGGCGGCGGGCCATATAGCGTCACACCTTTGATTCTTGATAGCTCTAGCCATAGCCGTTTAACCTGCGGAGCGCTGTGTGCGCGCAAACCTGCGAATGCAGATTGCAAGTACGCTCGGCGATTCGATGTTGAGTCTTTTATCCGGTCGCTACCGCTCGCGGTTCTGTAACCGGCAATCGACGCGTAGAAATCAACCGCCGCAGCCGCGCCAGCGATGCCCTCGTGGTTTTGGGTTCCCATTTCTGCTCGCTCGGGCGCGGTGTCAGGCGCAGGCTCCAGTTTGGGAAAGTCAATCGATTCGAGCAAATCTTTCTTGCCGTAAAAGACGCTGACGTGCGGTCCGTAAAACTTGTAAGCCGAGCAGGTGAGAAAGTCGCAGTTCATTTCTCTCACGTCGCACAAAAAGTAAGGCGCATAATGCACGGCATCGACGAGCGCCAAGGCGCCAACCGAGTGCGCCAGCTCAACCGCGCGACGAAAATCGTTGACCGTACCGAGCGCGTTGCAGCCGGCTCCGAAGGCCACGACCTTCGTCTGCTTCGTAATCAGTCGCTCGAAATCGTTCCAAACAAGTTGGCCGGTCTCCGGATCCATCTGCGCGAGATTCAACGTTACACCGCGCTCTTTGACCAATGCCTGCCAGGGCGCGACGTTAGCGTGATGCTCCAATTCAGTTGCGACAATCTCATCGCCCGGACCCATCGTGCGGCCCAGCGCACGCGAGAGGTGATAGATCATTGTCGTGGTATTAGGGCCGAACGCAATTTCGTTCGGCGACGCATTGAGAAAATCGGCGAACGCGTGACGTGCTGATTCGATTATCGCGTCAGTCTCGTGACTGGTTGGATACTCCCAGTGAGTATTCGCGTTGTGATTCAGCAAATAGTCAGCGACAGCATCGACGACCACACGTGGTGTCTGTGTGCCCCCGGCGCCATCGAAGTAGGCTGCCGGATGTTCATTGTGAAGACGCAACAGAGCGGAAAACTGTTCGCGAATCTCTTCAGTTGAAAGTATTGTCGTTGATGGTTGAGGTGTCGCCGTCATCTCAGTCGAGATCTGCTCATGCGTTTCAGAATCAACGAGATGCTATCAGACTAGTGTCAGAACCGCGAGCGGTAGCGACCGGAGGCAAGTTGAAACGTAATTCAAACTACAACAGTGTAAGTTGGCCGGTCGCTACGGCTCGCGGTTCTGACACTCGCTCATCTCACACCGTCGAATGCACATCGCGAATCGGCATTATAGTTGCTCCTTAGGGCGTAAACCTTGCGGCATTCGGAAAAACCGGCGTCTGTGAGCCGGAACCGAACGTTCGCGGAAAGGAAGTGTACGCGAAGCCAACAGAATCGCTCTGTATAATTCGGTCCAAATAAATCATAAGACCAGTCTCATCTTAGGAGGTAAAGATGAACGAGCCAAGACAGAAGGAAAATATGCGGAGCGTTGGCAAGAAAGAGCAACGTCAATACGAGCACATTAAAGAAGCGGCCAAGCGAGAAGGCCGCTATGGCAGTCGCGCTGAAGAGGTGGCAGCCCGTGCGGTACTGAAACATCACAAAGAGAAAGGGCACCATAAGGGCCACTGATTAAACGACTGTAGGACCGCGTTCGCGGGATCAAAAGCTGCGAACGTGTAAAGCATAAGCGCCGCACTGGCGTTACATTCTTAGATAAAGGGGAGGTAAGAACTGATGGCAAACAAGAAAAATGGAAAGCAGAACGGCGAAAAAACTGGGGCGAGGGCCCTGGAAAAACGCGAAGAGCGCGGCGAGTTAGGAGCCCGTTTGGCGGCCACTCCTTTTTCTTTCATGCGCCGCTTTGCGGAAGAGATGGACAACTTGTTCGAAGATTTTAACTTCCGCCGTGACTGGCTGGCGCCGGTGTTCGGAAACGAATTAGGCGCAGGAATATGGTCGCCGCAGGTAGAGATGCTCCAGCACAACGGCGAGTTGATTGTGCGCGCGGATCTGCCCGGCTTAAAAAAGGGCGACGTGAAAGTCGAAGTCACGGACAATGCGGTCACGATTGAAGGCGAGCGTCGCGGCGAAAAGGAAGACAAGCGCGAAGGCTTCTATCGCAGCGAGCGCAGCTACGGAAAGTTCTATCGTAGATTGCCGATTCCCGAAGGAATCCACGTTAAAGACGCAGAGGCAACTTTCGAGAATGGCGTGCTTGAAGTGAAGATGAAAGCTTCAAAACGCGAGCAGCAAAAGGGCCGGCGTCTTGAAATTAACGAAGCGGCGGCTCCGAAAGCGCATCGTAAAGCAGCTGGGGCCTAACGCATGAAACTGAAAGAGCGAATGGTAACCATTCCCGAATTGATGCTGATTGGCGGCACGCGCGTGGCGCTCGGGCTGGGAATTGGTTTACTCATAAGAGACAAGCTCAACAAAGATCAGCGCAAGGCGGCGGGGCTGGCGTTGCTGATTGTAGGCGCGGTCACGACGATTCCGTTGGCGATCGAAGTGTTGAGCAAGAGAACTGAGTAGCGACAGAGACACGGAGATACAGAGAGACACGGAGCTTCCGGTTTAGGAGGGTTGTCGAGAAAAGTAAATGCGCAATCCGAAGTAGACATGAAAGCCTGCTTCTTAAATTCGCCCCAGCCTGTGGATGATAGGCCGCTTGAGTTCACGGACGCGCCTGACCCTGAGCCGGCCGCCGACGAGGTTTTGCTCCGTGTCCGGGCCTGCGGCATTTGTCGCACGGACCTGCATGTCGTTGAAGGTGAGTTGCCGGTCCGACGGACGCCAGTGATTCCCGGTCATCAGATCGTGGGAGAGATTGCCGGGCTCGGCAGCAACGCCAATGGCTTCGAGTTGGGTCAACGCGCCGGCGTCGCGTGGCTGCATAAGACTTGTGGCACGTGTAAATTTTGTAGATCCGGTCGCGAGAATCTTTGTGAGCGCGCGGAGTTCACCGGCTGGACCAAAGACGGAGGTTACGCCGAATACATCACCGCGCCAGCGGCGTTCGTTTATTCTCTCCCGGAGGGATTCGATGATCTGATGGCAGCGCCGCTCTTGTGCGCGGGAATTATTGGCTATCGCGCGCTGCGTCTGACAGGGATTGAAAAGGATCAATGGAGCGATGCGCGGCTGGGAATCTATGGCTTTGGCGCGGCGGGACACGTGGTGATTCAACTCGCGCGAGCACGAGGCGCGGAGGTTTATGTTTGCACGCGCGATCGTGAGCGGCATCAGGCGTTGGCTAACGACTTGGGCGCGAAGTGGGTTGGTGGCGCGAAGGATGAGCCGCCGGCGAAACTGGATGCGTCAATAATCTTTGCTCCGGCCGGAGAGTTGGTCCCGGTCGCTCTGCAAGCTTTAGAGAAAGGAGGTGTCTTGGTCCTCGGCGGAATACACATGAGCGCGATCCCGTCGTTTGAATATTCGCTGATATATGGCGAACGAACTGTGCGTAGTGTCGCGAACAACACGCGCGATGATGGGCGCGAGTTTCTGGCCGAAGCCGCTAGAATTCCCGTACGCATCCATGTGCAGGAGTTTCCTCTGGAAGACGCGAACGAAGCGTTGATTGCGTTGAAGCATGACGCGATTCGGGGCGCGGGCGTTTTAGTAGTGTGAAGTATGCTACGAAGAATCAATCTAAGCGCTGCGATCATCGTGCTGGTTTGTTTTTTTCTACCTTGGGAGCAAGTCAGTTGCGGCGGCGCCAGGGATACGCTGACGGGCGTGGACTTGGCGCGCGATCACGCTACGCTCTGGTTGGTGCCGTTGGCGATGGCGATCGTAATCGTGATTGGTTTAAGCATCTTACGCAAGGAGCCGGAGATGTTCGCGATTGTCAGTATGATTTGTGGCGCCGTGGCAGGGTTTTTGATGAATCGGGAGCGAATGCGGGTGACTGACGAAGCAGGATTGATCGCGGCGCAATTGACCGGCTGGTTCTGGCTCGCTTTTATCTTGTCTCTCGTTGAGATCGGGACAGCCATCGCTGTGCTTTTGAGGCGACAGCGCGCGCCATGAGCGTGAATGACGTTCTTCGGATTTCAGGTCTCAGATCTGAGATCTGAGTACAAGCATGCAGGCCCAAATAAAACTGTTCCGAGTCTTCGGTATTCAGATCGGCCTTCACTACAGTTGGCTGCTGATTGCGGTCTTGGTGGTTCTATCGCTGGCCGGACAATTCGGAGCCACGAATCCCCAGTGGGGCCCAATTATGATTTGGGGACTGGCGATTCTGACCGCCTTGCTATTTTTTGCCGCGATCGTGGTGCACGAATTGTCGCACGCGACGATCGCAAAACTCCGCGGGCTGCCGGTTAAATCGATTACGCTATTCGCGCTGGGCGGCGTAGCCCAGATTGAAAGGGAAGCATCCGATGCCAAGACCGAATTCTGGATGGGCATCGTCGGGCCGATCACGAGCGCGATAATTGGCGCAATTTGTCTTGCCGGTGCTTTCGCGTTTGGTTGGGATCCGAGCGGGCGTCATCAATCGCCCGCAGCTTCCATGCTGGGATGGTTGGGCGTGATTAATGTCGCGCTGGCCGTCTTTAACATGATTCCGGGATTTCCACTCGATGGGGGACGTGTGCTGCGCGCAATCATCTGGTGGCTTACGGGCAACGCTTCACGCGCGACTCGCATTGCAGCGCGTGTGGGCCAGGGAATCGCGTTCATATTCATCATCGTCGGTTTGTTTCGGTTCTTCAACGGCGCGGGCTTCGGCGGGTTGTGGCTCGCGTTCATCGGTTGGTTTCTTTTAGACGCGGCACGTTCGAGCTACGTGCAGCAGGAAATGGTGCAGCTTCTAAGCGGAGTGCGCGTCGGCGACGTGATGACGAAGGAGTGTCCGACAGTGAAAGGCGATCTGAATTTGCAGACGTTCGTCGACGATTACTTGCTGCGCTCGGGGCAACGCTGTTTCCTGGTCGAAGAGGACGGAAAAAACGTTGGTCTGTTGACCGCACATCAGGTTAAGGATGTCGATCGCGACAAGTGGCCGCACATGACCGTCGGCGATGCGATGCTGCCATTATCGAAATTACACGCCGTTAAGCCGGGCACGTCGGTGAGCAATGCGCTCGAGATGATGAGCCGCGAGGATATAAACCAGCTACCCGTGATTAGCAACAATCATCTCGCCGGTATCGTCTCGCGCGCTCACATCCTGCGTTTGCTGCAAACACGGGCGGAGTTACAGTCGTGATGGCCCTAGCACTTTTCAAGACACAGCAGCTCAAGCGATATAAGGACATTGTCGCTCTGCTGATCAAATACGGTCGATCCGATTTGGTCAAGGAAGCAGGGCTCAGCACGCCAGCGATTAGACGGGAAAGCCTCGTCGTCGTCGGCCAGGCGCCGCAGCCGGAAGAACTCGCTTCCGATCTTGAAAACCTGGGAGCCCGCGGCGATCTCTTGCCGGAGCCGTATCTCGATGCGCTGGCCCGTTTGCAGGACAAAGTCGAACCTTTTTCGTTTGCAGAGGTTGACGCAATCGTCTCTTCGGAACTCGGCATTCGTATTTCGAAGGCGTTTGCGCGATTCGATCCTGAGCCACTCGCCGCGGCCTCGCTAGCTCAGGTGCATCGCGCTTGGATGCGCGATGGCCGTGCCGTCGTGGTGAAGGTGCAGCGACCCGGCGTGCGCGAACAGATCGTGAACGATCTCGAAGCCCTGGAAGAAGTCGCGAGTTTCATCGACGCGCACACTGAGATTGGCAGGCGCTATGAATTCGTGAACATGCTCGCAGACTTGCGGCGCAGTCTGTTGCGTGAAATTGATTTTCAACGTGAGGGGAACAACTTACTGAGGCTCGGCGATAGTCTTCGAGACTTCAGGCGAATTGTGATTCCCGAACCAATCGATGACTTCACCACCTCGCGCGTCCTGACGATGGATTACGTCTCGGGTAAGAAGGTTACTGCGCTAAGTCCACTGAGGTTGATGGAAGTTGACGGCGCCAAACTTTCCGAAGAGCTGCTTCGCGCCTACTTGAAACAAACGCTGGTCGACGGTTTCTTTCACGCGGATCCGCATCCGGGAAACGTGTTTTTGACGGATGACAATCGTATCGCGCTGCTCGATCTTGGAATGGTGTCTAATATTGGCTCAACCTTTCAGGAGAATTACCTGCGATTATTACTCGCCATAAGCAACGGGCGTGGTGACGAAGCCGCGGAGATTTCGATCAAGATGGGCGAGCCGAAACCAAGGTTCGATGAATCCGATTTTCGACATCGCGTTTCCGATCTCGTCGCCGAACATGCTGATACCGCGTTGGATCGCATCGACGCGGGCCAGGTCGTGTTGCGCATCGAGAGGATCGCCGCTGATACGTGGTTCCGCCTGGCTCCGGAGTTCACAATGATCGCGAAGACATTGATGAATCTGGATCGAGTGGTGTACATCCTCGCTCCCAACTTTGACCCGAACGCCATCATCAGAGAAGAGGCTAGCAATCTTATCCTGCGGAGCTTAATGAACAGTGCCGAGCCTGCCAGGATCATGAGTGGCGTGCTGGAAGTCAAAGAGTTCGTAGAGAGGTTTCCGGCTCGCATCAACAAGATTCTCGATGCGATCGGCAATGCTGGCGGCTCTGATCGTCGGCGCTGCTTTGCTGATGCGCGTCGAAACTTCATTTCGGCTGTTCGGCTACCCTGGTCTACCAATGATCTTTTTCCTGCTGGCCGCAATCGGCGCGCTCGTCCTAATCTTCAACATTCTCTTGTACGACAAGAAGCCGAGGAAAAAGGAAGAGGGAGATTGATTGCTTCGAAACCGTCGAAACACCTGAGGGCAAGTCTAACAAGGCGGGTAAGTATGCGGTCGCTACCGCTCCCGGTTTTGACATTTTGACTTGCCTCTAACCGGGCCTTGGCACTACATTCAAGCTAGTTCGCTTCCAATTCTGGGATGCCAAAGTCAAAGGTCACCAAGCAGAGCGCACCCGACGTCTTGATCATTACCGGTTTGAGCGGCTCTGGGATGACGTCGGCCACTAACGCCTTTGAAGACCTCGGCTACTTTTGCGTGGACAACATGCCCCTTACACTGTTGCCAACGTTTTCGCGGCTGGTCAAAGCGCAAGAGGATGAGCACGGCCGCATCGAGCGGGCCGCATTGGTGATCAGCTTTCGCGAAGGCCGCTTTCTCTCGGACTTTGCGAAGCAGTTACGCGTGTTGCGCAGGCGTGGATTGGTCGTATCAGTAATCTTTTTTGAGGCGTCAGATGAGATTCTCGCACGGCGTTTTAGCGAGACGCGGCGACCCCACCCCGCTGAACGCGGCAAAGGTCTGTTCGATGCAATTCGCGCCGAACGCGAAGCGATGAAGCGAGTGCGCGCGCTGGCTGATGAGGTGGTAGACACTTCGGATCATACGGTGCATTCGCTGCGCAAAGTCCTGCT